>SAMEA3387500__coassemble_704_pt1 | contig 64950 bp, 52 predicted proteins | sample SAMEA3387500__metabat2_low_PE_011 | metagenome-assembled genome bin SAMEA3387500 (sample SAMEA3387500) | Felis catus | biome: Faeces | place: United Kingdom | collected 2012
AAAGACCTGTTTTAATGTGACGGAAGAGGCAGCGTTTAATTTGCTGGATAACACCTGTAATGATTCAGGTGGCTGTACGAAATGCATTTTTAAGGAAAATATTGATTTTTTAAGCTCTTCGCAGGGAATTGAGAGTCTCAGGGTTTTATGTGATGCAATTTATTTGACGGGAGAGCATATTACGTTTCGGGAATTACTATCTCTGATGGCGTATATAGTGACTTTTGGCGAAGATTGCGAATCCAGGAGACAAAGGGCCTTAAATGGAACTTCGCAAGTATTCTGCCGATACGAGTATGTTTTTGGGCAAAACGGGGACAGCGGAACTGGAGATAAGGTGCTTTGGCATGTCAGAAAGATGGATCCGGCCTATAGGAAGTATCCGGCTTCTAGAAAATGTGAAATAGAAAGCTGTCATTCCATTGATGAGTGTATACGCCGTAAACGTGAGTTTTTCTTCCAAACAACCGGTAATAAATACGAACTGTTGAATATTGATTATCTGTCTGAGTTCCGTCAGGTGATAGACATTTTCCAGAAAAATATGTTTATAGATTCAAGTTCTGTTCAGAATGGTGTGTTGTATGCACTGAAGCGGGGGCTGGGAAAACTGACGCGAAAAGGACAAAGTGATTTGGGAATGACGGTGGCGGATACGCCGGCGATGCTGGGCGATGACATCCAGACAGAATTTGAGTTGGGGAATTTGGACATTATCTGGCATCGTTATGGCATTGATTTTGATGATCTTGAAAAAGATCAGATCAAAGACGAGAGCGGAAATTGTTTTTGCATGAGTTATGTTTATAATGATATCAGTGGGACTAATGAGTGCCTCCGTGCAATTACGATGGTGATTGATTACAGGCTATTCAGATATATAATGATGGCAGATGATTATTTTTATTTTAGCCATGACAGCAAATCTGTAGAAGAATATACGATCAATACTTTCTTCCGGAAAATACTGAAAACCCGTAGGGGTGTTTATGGTAAAATGATGGTAAAGTTTACGAATCAAAAACAGGAAGGACTGTGTAATTTTTCATTAAGTATTCAGGAAAAACAAAGAATTCTTTTCCGTGGGGAAAAGGTAATCAAGCTGAAAAAAGAAGGATAGATATAGTGATATAACGATTAAATGGTTAAGAATAATAAAGGATGAAAGTATTTATGAGTAAACAGAATGAAGAAAGTTTGGCGTCTTATATTGGCATTACCGGGCCTGAGACACCGAAATATTTGTTGGTTAATAATTTTCTGGCAGAGTTTTTTGCGGTTGCTCAGTCGGATAAAGGAAAACAATTTACATATGAAGATTTTCAGAAGGCAGGGATTTTAGTCTGTGAAGAAGATAATGAATCAAAGAAGCAGCAATTACAGGCGTCTTTTAATCGCTTTTTTCAGCATTTTTCCGGAGAAGATATGATTCGTACAACACGTTATAAAAATCAGTATTTTTATTTCCCGGTAAAGCCTTCGATGCTTAGAAGTTCGACAACGAGTTTGCGGCATCTCCTTTTTAATATGCTTCTGGATATTGATAAGCCTGACCAGTTTCAGAAAATGCAGAATCAGCTTGCAGATTATTTATATGGATCAGTTTCTGGTGTTGATTATTTGCTAAGTGAATTATGTGAAAAATTGGGTGACAAAACAGTACCAGACAGTGCGCAGGAGTCAGGCAGACGGAAGCTGGAATTTGATTATCTGCGCCGGAAGCCGTTTAGAATTATATGTGAAAATTTTGAGAGGGATTTGCAATGCCTGCTGACACATCGGTTCTTTAAAGAATTGGACTTTTATAGACGTTACGATTATCTGGCAACCTTACTGAACAGTTACGTGATACAATTTATATTAAAACGAAGCGCTGAAAATGACGGCAAAGGGCGGGGATATATTTTGTGCCAGGGGTCTGCTTCTAGTCATTTGCTGGGGCGGGGGGAGTTCCACCGGGCCTGTGTGCAAAATTACGCGGAAATTCGTTCCATGTTCCCGAGAAAACTAAAGGAATTTTATGTGAAGCGACTGGAAGAAATGGTTGGCAAGGAAAAAATTATTGAAATATGGAACGATGAAGATGAGCTTTATGTCGAAGATAATGCCTCAAATATTACATTTATTGAGTTTGTTCGACAGGCTTTTGATTCAAGCTTCAGAAGTGGACAATCGCTGTACCCGGCGATCCGCAAGGTATTTAAGATCCATGAGGAAAGCAAGAGATATCGGTTTACGATCGATGAATTTGCTATGTATTATATTGATGCCACGAAAGCAAGACGCGGATCTACATTGACCAAAATATCATCGACGCTGCCGACAGTTGGCAAGGATATCGAATTCGTGTTTCCGAAAAGTCAATCCAGACATAAATTTTTTGCCATGTCGCCTTCACTGTTGGAATTTTATATTCGTTTATATCTTGCAAAAGAGGACAGGCCATATGCCTATTTGGATAATTTTTTACAGTATATGGAGGAGGTATATTATATCTGCCTTGTTAAGTCAAAAAATATGGATGATGTATTAAAAAAGCTTCAGATTCGTGTACCGTTTCAGGAGTTTCGTTTAAATGAACAGGCTTTGCTTGAAAATCTTGAGGCGATCAATTGTCTGGTAAGACTTTCGGACAGCGGATATGTGGTTGCGCTTCCTGAAGAAAAGGGGGAATTCCGGTTGCTATGATCAGATTATTTAAAAAATATTTAAAAAAATATATAGAACTGCTGACAGACGACCGGGATAGTTTTTTTATTGCGATTGTTGATGTCGAGCAGGAGTTAGCCGAACGATTGTTGGCCGAACAATTGCGGCAAAATGAAGCCCTTAGGCCGGATTATTCACTGGTCTGGTTTGAACGGCGGGATTATGCGGAAGCGGTGCGGATTCGTAATGACAAGGATATTCAGAAAATTGTGCTGTTATCCAGTGATAGCGTGAAAATGATTGATTCTTTGAAGGATTTTGTAGAATACCCAGTGATTCCAGAGGATAAAGAGCGTTTGTGGCAGTGTCTCGAGGCGGCCTTTGAACGGGAACTGGACGGTGATTGCCGCAAGATTCTTGAAGTGGTTATGGCGCACAAGCAGGTTTCTATTGTGGATTTATTGAAATATCTGCAGGCTTGTACCGATAAAAATGGCCAGATTAACGTGCATGATATGGGAGCGAACCTGTATTATTTTGATATTTGGATGCTCCGAAATCTGGAGAAGAAACCGGTCAGCAAACAGCATATCCAAAAAGTGGTGAGAAATTCGGACTCACTGCTTGTCGAAAAGAAGCTGATGGACGGCATATCTGAGAGCAGACTGACGATAGGAAAAACACGCCAGACTCAGATTGTCTGGTGGCTGTCAAAGAATAATTTTCATGACATTTTTAAATCCGTGCCGTATGACAGGGTTGAAAATCTTTTTACGGGGAGTATAAGGAGCAATAAGGAGAGTATTCCAGAAAAGACAGAAGAGCAGACGTATGAACATTCTTACAAATATGCTTTGCAGGAAGAATTAGAAGCGGATATGGAGGGGCTGGAGGAGGAACTTAGGCAGGAGCAGAAAGAAATGCTGATGGACAGCGTTCAGATGTATGGTTATCCTGAAAGGAATGTGCTGGAGTCTTGCTTTTTGCAGTTAAGGGATAAACTTCGGTCAATGAATTTTCCCGACAGGAAGAAAAAGGATTTATTGCAGAAACTGAGACTGATGCAGGAGAAATTTCATGAAGCTGTTCGGGATGGGCGGGAGTATACACCGGCTTATCTCTGGCATTATGCAAATAGCCAGAAAAATTTTGTCGATCATTATTTTCGATTTCTGGGGAAATGTGTTGCGGATGAAGGGATTGCTGAAATTTGTGTGGGCGCAGGCTTTTTAAATGCGCTTCAGAACATATTTTGTATAAAAAAAGATAATGAATTACATATGCCATTTTATCATCCTCTGGTCGGAATTTATTACCAGCTATTAATGGTTCATTATGAACAGATGAAAAAAGATTTTGTGCCCTGCGAGGATGATTTTATCAGTGAAGCCGTTCAGGCTTTAATGGATAAAGAACAGATGAATTTTCCTATTCAGTATATGCTCTATGAAAACGAATTGTATCAGATCGACTATACGAGCCTTCGGAAATGGGGACCAGAGATTATTTTTACGAAGATGAATGCTCATGTAGCGGGTTCCTGGGTGGATATCCGGTTGCTGAATGAGGACTTAATGGATTATATTGAGCGGGAGAAATTCTTGCCGGAGATTAGAGTGACTATTGTTGATATTAATGATATCAAAGAAGTCATGTTCCTGGTGGAAAAGCTGCGCAGGATTGCTGAATCCAGAAGATCCATGGTAAATAAAGTGATTTTGAATATTGTAAGTAGTAAGGAGGAAGAGTTAAAAGAGCAATTACAGGAGCGGATGGAGATAGATCTGGATTATCCGCAGGTGCTATTCCGTTTTACAAGAGAGTTGTATTTGGTGGGGGAAGCCTATGATTTGCCGCGAATCATCAAAGATTCGGATCTGATGTTTTTGGCTGACAGCAATGTATTATATCAGAAGCCGAGGCTGACGGTCTGGAAAGGCGATGCCAACTGGTTGAGAATCCGCTTTGGGGAGATGACGCTGGAGAAGATGTTGGAACGCTATCTGGCCGATGAATGCTGTGAAATGGAAATATTATGGGACAGTATTCATCATATTGAGCAGGAAGAATCGGTGAAGATGGTTTGCTGGAATACACAGGAGCTGAAACAGGTATTATTAAGTGATATTCGGCGGTTTGTTCAGGAAAATCCATCTCTTACAATTGTTATTATGTCTTCTAATCAGCAGTTATTGCAACATATGTATTATATAGAAGGATTTCAGGTCAGAAAAAGTGTGATGTCTGGCAAGGAAATGCTGATGGTTAATTTCCATGCGGGCAGCAGCAGAAAGCGGCTCAAAACAGGCGGGGAGGCAAGTGTTACCATCTCCCTCAAGCCTTTTTTGGAGGAACTGCTTGGTGTTCAGGAAGTGCGATCCATTCTCTATGCTGATGAGGATAAAGGAGAAGAACCGTGTTTGACTATTGGATACAGGAATGGGAGTTTTGTATTCAAATGTGAATTGGGCGGCGTTTGTGAAGATCTGAATCATAATGAGGACAGGAAGAAACATTACATTCAATTAGTTGCTGATATTCTGAAACTGTCTTCTAAAAGCAGATTGTTTGAGGGAAAATGGATAGCCATGCTGTATGAACATGCGGATAATTATCAGACAGCTTTGATGATTGATTATATGAGGTGGCATCCGCTTTCTCTGCTGGGGGAGTGGCTGTATGAGGAAAAGGAATGTCTAATCATGGAGGAAAGGCTCCCAGACAGTGTGGATGTACTAGCTTTTCAGGGCATGCTGGATTTTATCAGACAGCAACATGTAACAATTGACGAATATGCAGTGAATAAATTTAAAGCACTGTATAGAGCAGAAATGCTTGCGGATTGTCTGAAAGCGGATGAGTGCCTGGGATTTCTTGAGAAAACAACGAAACAGAAGATGAAGGAGTTATATCTGAAGGTGGAGAAACAGTATGAGTGATAAGAAAAAGAACAAAATTATAATGGTCAATTCCTTTAAAGGCGGCACAGGTAAAACTTCTGTGGCTCTGGCGCAATGTGTGCATAACTGGAGAATGAAGAATACTTATGATAATATCTATTTTCTGGATATAGATCGGCTTGGGACAAGTCTGGCTTATATACTATTACCGGAAAGTGCGAAGGCAAGTATTCATTATTTTGATGAATATCCGGAAAAATCATATGATAAGGTTTGCAATGAAGTTAGACTGGATGAGGACAGCGACAGTAATCTGTTTGCAGTTTTGCTCAATCCAGTGGCAAGACGGAGACAGGATTATGATATCCATGGCCGTATGCAGCAGCATGAGATTGTAGGAAATAGTATTTTTATGGAAAACCTGTTATCTTTTATGGACAAATGTGTCGGTCAAAAGGGAAAGAATTTATTTGTACTAGACTGTTCTCCCGGATTGTCAGATATGGAGAAAAATCTGCTTTCAGAGTTTTATATGAGAAGGAAAGACTGGGATACTTCGATCGAGGAGATATATGTGACAACTTTTGATTCTTCGCAGATCAGAAAAACAATCGAATGCCTGAATGATTACAGGGATATTTTACATCGGGATAATGGCCGGGAGGTTAGTATTGTGTTCAATGATGTGCATAATTGCCGGAGACTGGCAGCAGATTCGGAAGGAGCGTTTATTTTTGATTGGAAAGATACGGCCAAATATATATTGCGTAATTTGACAGATAATAAATGTGTGCGAATTCGTTTCAGGAAATTTGAGGAAGACCAGTTGAGAGCCAGTATTATCAAGAATGAACGGCATCTTGCAAATAATACGGATGCCTATGTTCTGCAGCAGGAATACAGAGATGGTTATATTAGTACAGATCGGAAGGATGGGTAATGAGCATAAAAGAAATTAATGTCAATGATACAGAAATGTATGCGTTTTTTGAGGAAGAAGCGGATAAAATTTTTTCGGCATTATGCAGCGTGGGCCAGGGTAGGAAAAAACACCGGAACCAGCTGGCCACCTATGGAGCTGCTCGTATTTACAAAAGCCTTACCGTTATTTATGAAACAAATGATGTAAAAGAAGAAATGTGCCTGATTGAAAACGTATTGAATATTTTGGACCAATATATTGGTATTGAGGGCATGGAACATTTGCTGATTAATAATTACTCCGCCATTGAGAACGGCATTTTTCTGGAATATTCTCCAGACGGGAATCCGAAGCGCATCCGTGAACATTACAAGCATCAGTTTCGCAATGCCTACCTTGGTCTGTTGTTTCTTGAACGGCTACATTTTGACGAGTATATTGTTAAATCTTTGTTTGATGAGGAGAATGAATATTCCTGTTATATTGTGAATTCGGTGGTGCATACGGATGAAAAGAAATTGTATGAGCAGATTCGAGAGGTTGTCTATAAAAGCTATTTGATCAGCGCATTGTTCCATGATATCGGATATCCGTTGGCGTATTATTTTCGCATGGCTGATGAGATTCATGAATTTACACCCTTTTTCAAAATTATCAATCCAGCGGTGAAAGCAGAATTTACAGAGATCCGAGCGTTGTTGAATAACAGTCTGATGTTTCGGACGATTGATAATCATCAGATTTTAAAAAAATACCATGATAATGATCATGGGTGCTTGTCAGCCATCAGCTATTTAATGAATTTTTATTTCTCAGGCAGTATATACCAACTGAATCCAAAAGACAGGTGTATTGTTGAGATGGCAGCAGTGGCCATTTATAAACATACGGACAGATTTGATGGCAATCACCGAATGATTTTCAGCCAGGATCCAATCTCTTACTTGCTGAGAATCTGTGATGATATGCAGGAATGGCAGCGTTTTCTTGTGATTATTGGCAGAACCCATAATTATCTGCAATGTTCGTCATGCGGCAGAATTGTACGGCCGATGTCCGGCGATTCGAAATCCTATGCGTGCTGCTGTGGGAAACAATTCCGTAAAATTACGCAGATGCATAATAAAAAAGTCAATTATATCGACATTTGTGACGGTTTGACATTAAGTGAGAATAACGGAAAGATTTTTGTCCGGTTGGATTACAATCCTTACAGCCAGTTAGAACTGATTCTAAGTGATTATGAGGCGATTACCTACCGAAACAAGAGTTTAAGGGATTTGGAAAGTATGCTGAAATTCCAGAAGTATCTGCCGGATATTGAATTGCAGTATTTTGTGTCGAATAATCCAGTTGCTCTGATTCAAAATATGATGAAGGAGAGTAAACAGACAATAGATGATATCAAAGCATGGATAGGGACCATTGAAGTGCCGGAAAAGATGGAAGCAATGAAAGTTTTCATTGAAAAATACGAAGAAGAGCTGCCTGATATGGAAAAGTTGTATGGTAAAGAGGTTGAAAAAAATGCTGCCAAATATGCGGAGAAATCCCAGAAGTTTGTTGAGAAAAATATGGGTGAGATTTATATGCTTTGGGAATATCTGAAAAATATTAGATAAAGGAATAGAGTTACTACAAAACTGCTGGAAATATAAAATGCTATGAAAATTTCCAAGGCTCAAACAGTGGCACGTATAGCTTATATTGGGCACTGATTAATCAGAGTGAAGCAATTCGGTTGCTCAACGAAAAGACAGTCGAAAGTTGCGCTTTATTGTCTAAACTAGAATAAAAACTGGATGAGAAGGTGACTAGAATTCGAAGAATCGCCATATAAGTCAACAAATGCCGGGTAAACTGATGACTAGAATTCGAAGAATTGCCATATAAGTCAACGAATGCCGGGAAAGCATATGACTGGAATTCGAAGAATCGCCATATAAGTCAACGAATATCGGAAAAGCATATGACTGGAATTTGAAGAATTGTCATATAAGTCAACGTATGTCAGGGAAACTGATGACTGGAATTTAAAGAATCATCATTTGAGTCAATACATGATTGATATTTGTTGACTAGGAGGTGCATATTTTGGGTATCGTGAAGCGTGCTGCTGTGAACAGTAACGAGGTGGTGCTTATGAGCTCCAGACTGACAAAAAATCTACTTGATAAATATAGATCAATATGATAAAATAAGGTCATTCTCCGCGAGGGAGTAATCGGCATATTCCGGAACATTTTTCAGATATGTTTTGAAGAGTGTGTAGTACTATCGACATAATGGTGCCATATGCACCCGGTATTACAGTAAACGATGAGACTCATGGACAGTTAAAACAGCTGTCTGTGTGTCTCTTTTTTTATGCTGCAGGAATATTACAGCAGCTCAGATAACATAAAAAAGTCTTCCGGGAAGGGTTCTATGTTACTGAAAAATTATTTTATACAGGAAAAGGAGCAAAAAACACATGAATATTTTTGAACTTTTTATACTGGCGATAGGCCTGTCTATGGATGCATTTGCAGTATCTGTCTGTAAGGGGCTTTCCCTGGGCAGAATCAATGCAAAGAATATGTGTATCGCAGGCGCATGGTTCGGGGGATTTCAGGCATTAATGCCCCTTGTGGGATATTTTGGCGGACGATTCTTTGCAGATAAGGTTACTCGATACAGTCACTGGGTAGCTTTTGTCCTTCTGGTGTTCATTGGTGCCGGCATGATCAAAGAATCGAAAGAGGAAGAACATGTAAATGTGGATATGGATATAAAATCCATGTTCATCCTTGCAGTGGCTACCAGTATTGATGCACTGGCAGTGGGAGTGACATTTGCTTTTCTGAAAGTAGAGATCGTATCAGCAGTATCCTTTATCGGTGTGATCACCTTTGTCTGTTCAGCTGCAGGGGTAAAGATAGGCAGTCTTTTCGGGATGAAATACAAATCCAAAGCGGAATTATGCGGAGGTATTATCCTTATCCTCATAGGTACAAAAATTCTGTTGGAAGGACTGGGAATGGTATAAATAATAATTACAAATCTCAACTTAAACGTGTTATAATACTACTATCAATGAACAGGCATGAAATGATTATCCGCCTGAATAATTTAAATAACATATCAGGGAGGTTTCTATTATGAAAAAAGCAAAAACAGTAGCAGCACTTTTATGCAGTGCATGTCTGGTACTTTCAGGAACTGCTGTACCGACAATGGCAGATTCAGTGAAGGTTGTGACGCTGGGAGCCGATCTTACTCAGGACCAGAAGAATACAATGATGAAATATTTTAATGTAGACAGTAACCAGGTACAGATTCTCACTATCACTAATCAGGATGAGAGAGATCATCTGAGTGCTTATGTACCGTTAGAGCAGATCGGAACCAGAACAGTGAGCTGTGCATATGTAAAGCCGACTCAGTCAGGCGGTATCAAAGTAAGGACAGCCAATCTTAACTGGGTAACATGTAACATGATCGCAACGTCACTTTCCACATCAGGTGTCAAGAACTGTGAAGTGGTAGCAGCCTGCCCGTTTGAGGTATCCGGCACCGGAGCGCTTACAGGTATTCAGATGGCGTATGAGACAGCTACAGGGGAGCAGCTTGACAGCACGAAGAAAGAACTTGCTACAGAGGAAATGGTAGTAACAGGAAATCTGGCTGATGAGGTTGGAAAGAATGATGCAACTACTGTTATGAATAATTCCAAGATACAGGTCATCAAAGATAATGTCCAGAATGTGGATGATATCTATAATATCGTAGTAAATGTTGCTCAGCAGAATAATGTAAATCTGGATTCTGACCAGATTAATAAGATCGTAGAGCTTCTGGAACAGATTGCACAGCAGGAGTACAATTATGATGATGTAAAAGCAACACTGGAGCAGGTAGAACAGAATACATCCGGTGATAATGATGGGCTTGGTGATATTGATGATGAAGAGGATGACACTGTAAATGCAGGTGATTCCGCAGATGGTGATGATATCCTGAACAATGTGGATAACAGTGTTTTAGGTGGAGATATCGTAGAGAGTTCCACAGAGAATCCATCGCTGGAGGAGGATTCAGGTCTGATTGAGGACGACGGGGACGATCAGAGTGACGGAGACCTCAGCGAAACAGAGGAACCGCAGGAGCTGGATGGTGATGAAACTACGGATGACAGTACGCTTGGAAATACAGATGAAGGTGATACAGACTCCGATGAAGGAACAGATGATACAGAAAATGATACCACATCAGATGAATTGGATACTTCTGCACTGACAGAAGATCAGAAGGCCATGTTTGATAAAGCTGAGAATTTCTGCAAGGGAGAATACGAAGGTGATGCAGCTGCTCTTACAGCAGCTATGGAAGATGATACAGCAACAGCTTCTGTAATTCTTGACGCTGAAAATGGTGCAGCTCTTACTAAGGATGTGGAGAAGGCATATCTGAAAATTCTTACAGAAGGCACAGCTTCTTATCAGGCAGATGGAACAGAGATTTACATGAGCACAGAGCTCAATATGGTAGATAAGTCCATGAAGGAAATCTTCGGATTAAGTGCAGATGCACAAGCAAGTCCGGAGCTTGGAGAACTTTCAGATGATGACAGACAGACCTTATATAATGAAACGATGAAATTCTTTGAGAAACTCTACGGAGAAAGCACAGAGACTTATGATACAACGGATGCAGATTCCACAGAGACTGCAGGCGGCGAGGAAAATGCAGAATAATCAAAGCATCATGCAGATTTCAGAGAATAAGGATGGTTCTGCAAAGGTATTGTTCAGGATACGAAAAGCAGAGATGACAGATGTGGATGAGATCATGGCTGTTATGCATGAAGCGAAGAATGATAAAGAGCATCCGGACTGGTTTGTATCTGATGATGAGGAATATGTCAGGACACATATAGAAGAACAGGGTTTTGTGATAGTGGCACAGACAGCAGATGGTTCTGTTGCGGGTTTCTTTATTATTAAATATCCTGAAAACAGGGAAGATAATCTGGGAACTTATCTTGATTTTGATGAGGAACAGCTTTCCCATGTTGCAGTCATGGATTCGGCAGTTGTGTGTTGTGCATACAGGGGAAACGGGCTACAGGGGCATATGCTGGAAGAAGCGGAGAGATTGCTGGATACAGACCAATATTATTATCTGATGTGCACCATACATCCGGATAATCAGTTCAGCAGACATAATATGGAAACCCATGGATATGAAGTTAAGAGAACGGCACTCTGTTACGGAGGTCTGCCAAGATGTATCCTTCTTAAGGACTTAATCGAATCAGAGAAGTCCCCTGCACAGGTTGTGAAAAGCAGCAAACAATAATAGCAATGGAAAGCAGTTGGTGAAATTTTTGCGATTTTGCCAGCTGCTTTTTGTTATGTATGGAAAAAATGAGATGAATGTGATAAAATGATGTGATTATAGCAATCCTCGTAAATAATGCATCTTAATCCGGCCCATCAGAGTGTGAAATCGGAACTGTCTTAAATGCATTATTTATGTTACTGTTTACTGGTAATATCCCGCGAGGTGTTTTTTGTGAGCGAAGGTCACAGAAAACCCGAGATATACCGCGCGAATTTATGCGATTAGCATAAATTCTGTGCATCGCGAAGCGTGTTACTGAGAACGGAGTGAACAGCAACTTATTTATGAGGGCTGCTATAGAAAACAGAATCATATAATTGACAAAAGATAAACATAAAAAAATACAAGGAGAAATACGAATGGGAATGGCAGTAGTAACTCTGAAAAAGGGAGAGGGAAGACTTCTGAAATCCGGCGGAATGTGGATTTTTGATAATGAGATAGATACAGTCATGGGAAATTTCGAGAACGGTGATATTGTACTTGTCCATGATTTTGACGGATATCCTATGGGAAGAGGGTTCATTAATACTAATTCTAAGATTACAGTGCGTCTTATGACAAGAGATGAAAATGTTGATATTAATGAAAAACTTTTGGAGAAGCGTGTACGTGATGCATGGGAATATCGTAAAAAAGTGGTAGATACAGGATGCTGTCGTCTGATTTTTGCAGAGGCAGATTTCCTTCCGGGGATTGTGGTGGATAAATTTTCGGATGTACTGGTAGTTCAGTCACTGGCTCTGGGAATCGATCGTTTTAAAGAAACAATCGTAGAACTCCTCAGGAAAGTCCTGGCAGAAGATGGGATCACTATTCGCGGTGTTTACGAAAGAAGCGATGTGAAGGTGCGCAAACAGGAAGGAATGGAAATGGTTAAGGGTTTTATAGGACCAGAGTTTCCAACACTTGTGCAGATTGAAGAAAATGGTGTAAAATATGAAGTTGACGTAAAAGACGGGCAGAAAACAGGATTTTTCCTGGATCAGAAATATAACAGGCTTGCAATTCAGAAGCTCTGTAAGAATGCGAAAGTTCTGGATTGCTTTACACATACAGGTTCTTTTGCACTGAATGCGGGAATTGCAGGAGCTGCGAGCGTAACCGGTGTGGACGCCTCTCAGCTGGCAGTAGATCAGGCAACCGCTAATGCGACATTGAATGGTTTATCCGACAATGTGAAATTTATTTGCGAGGATGTTTTTGAACTGCTCCCTGAGCTGGAAGAGAAAGGTGAGAAATTTGATGTTGTAATTCTTGATCCTCCTGCATTTACCAAGTCCAGAAATTCCATTAAAAATGCAGTAAAAGGATACAGAGAGATTAATCTGCGTGCCATGAAACTGGTAAAAGACGGCGGATTTCTGGCAACCTGTTCCTGTTCTCATTTTATGGACTATGAATTATTTACCAAAACCATCGGACAGGCAGCAAAGAATGTACATAAAAGACTTCGCCAGGTAGAATACAGGACACAGGCACCGGATCATCCGATTCTGTGGGCGGCAGATGAGTCTTACTATCTGAAGTTTTATATATTCCAGGTATGCAATGACAGATGATTATCTGGTATATCAGGTTAGGGGTAAAACACCTTTTGCCCCTAGAGCGTGTCTGAAAAAGGCTTTCTGCAAATTGTGACATATATCTTGCGGAAAGCATTTTTCAGACACGCTCTAACATCATAAGAGTACATAATAAAGAAAGAGAGGAAATAATATTATGAGTTTCAGAGAAGTAAAAGCAGAAGAACTGACAATGAATCCATTTACCAAGATTGGAAAGGAATGGCTGCTGATCACAGCCGGAAATGAAGAAAAATGCAATACCATGACAGCAAGCTGGGGTGCAATGGGTGTTATGTGGGGAAAGAACGCAGTGACAGTGTATATCCGTCCTCAGAGATACACCAAGGAATTTGTGGACAGGGAAGATACATTTACAATTTCTGTTCTGGGAGAAAAATATCGCAAGGCATTAAATTATTGCGGAAAGGTTTCCGGAAAAAATGCGGATAACAAGATTAAAGAAGCAGGACTGACTCCTTACTTTACGGACGGAACAGCCGGAATTGAAGAAGCTGACATGATTATGGTCTGCAAAAAAATGTATCATGATGAGATTAAACCGGAATGCTTTGATGCCGGGGAAAACGACGGTAAGTGGTATCCGCAGAAAGACTACCATACCATGTATATTGCAGAGATCCTGAAAGTTCTTGTCAGAGAGTAAAAAATGCGTTACAAACAGTAAAAAAGAGGTAGTTTAATGAAAGACAAATTAAACAGATTCATGCAGGGGCGTTATGGAGTGGATAATTTTGCAAGATTCACTCTCGGTGTGGCACTTTTCGTCATTGTTGTAGGTTCTTTTATGAGACAAAACGCAGCCGGAGGCGTTCTGGATACAGTTGGATTTATTCTTATCATTTATACATATTTCAGAATCCTTTCCAGAAATATCTCTGCACGATATGCGGAAAACCAGAAATATCTGGGATATACTCAGAAAATCCGCAGCCGGTTTACCAGAGAGAAAAATATGATGGAGCAGAGAAAAACACATCATATCTATACCTGCCCGGGTTGTGGACAGAAAATTCGTATTCCCAGAGGAAAAGGACAGAAGGTAGAGATTGAATGTCCGAAATGTCATGAGAAGTTTATCAAAAGACGTTGATTTGCTGCAAACACGCTCTGGCAGATCATCATAAGTTATGGGCTGGAGGAATTATGTTTGGTTATATAGTAATGAATAAGCCTGAAATCAAGTTTAAAGATTTTGATCTGTACAGATCCTTTTACTGTGGATTGTGCAGAGAACTTAAAAGTAAATATGGAATATCAGGACAGATTTCTCTGACTTATGATATGACATTTGTGGTGATTCTTCTCAGTGCGCTTTATGAGCCGCCCACGCAAAAGGGAAGCACAAGATGTATCATTCATCCGGTATGTAAACAGCCGGTCAGAAGAAATACAGTGACAGAATATGCGGCAGATATGAATGTACTTCTTACTTATTATAAATGCCGGGACGATTGGGAGGATGAAAAAAAAGTAACTGCTCTTGGTTATTCAAAAGTTCTTCAGGGAAAAGTGAAAAAACTGGATCAGAAATATCCGGATAAATCCCGAAGAATACAGAAGCTTCTCAGTGAATTGTCTGAGATGGAGAAATCCGGAGAAAAAGACATTGACAAAATGGCGGGCTGTTTCGGAAAAATTATGGAAGAGATTTTTGCATGGAAACAGGATGTATGGGAAGATACTCTGCGCAGAATGGGATTTTTTCTTGGCAAATTTATTTATCTTCTGGATGCATACGATGATGTGGAAGAGGATATAAAAAATAAAAATTACAATCCTTTTTCAGAACAATATATAATAGAAGGGTTCGATGAGCAGGTACGCCGGATTCTGATCATGATGATGGCGCAGACCTGCAGGGAGTTTGAGAAACTTCCAATTATAAAATACACTGATATTTTGAGAAATATTCTTTACTCAGGGGTATGGTGTCGGTTTGAGGTGATCCATAAGAAGAGAAAAGAAGCAGGAGAGAAAGATAATGATTGATCCGTACAGTATACTGGGGATTTCCAGAGATGCATCCGATGAGGAAGTGAAGAAGGCATATCGTAAGATGAGCAGAAAGTATCATCCGGATGCCAATATTGACAATCCGAATAAAGAACAGGCTGAGGAGAAATTCAAGCAGGTTCAGCAGGCTTATGAGCAGATTATGAAGGAAAGAGAGCAGGGAATCGATTACGGGAATTATGGCAGCAATAATTACGGTGGTTTTGGCGGATTTTCCGGACAGGCAGACTCTGGCTATCAGGATGAAGAGTCTATGCGCAGGCAGGCGGCAGCCAATTATATCCAGAGCGGTCATTATCGTGAGGCTATGAATGTTCTGCAGTCACTTTCACAGAGGAACGGACAGTGGTATTATCTGTCTTCCATGGCAAACATGGGACTTGGAAATAACGTAAATGCATTGAATGATATTAAGCAGGCTATCCGTCTGGAACCGGATAATGTACAGTATCAGATGGTTTTGCAGCAGATGGAAGGCGGAGGAAACTGGTATCAGGAGATGCAGAATCCTTTTGGAGGTATGCCAACAGGTGGTGATGATTATTGTATGAAGCTGTGCCTGGCAAATATGGCATGCAGTCTGTGTTGCCCGGGAAGCGGCATATTTTGCTGCTAAAACGTTATTGTTCACTCCGTTCTCAGTAACGTAGTCAAAATTCATTCCAGATTGCCTGCGGCAATGGAATTTTGGTAATAATTGGATTGACAATTAAAAGTGAAAATATTACTATAGTAAAGTGATAATGTGCAACTGTAATGATATGCAACAGTTGCGAACATATAATTAAGGTTACAGGAGGAAATCATAATGAGTATTCGTATTGGTATTTTAGGCTACGGCAATCTTGGCCGCGGTGTAGAGTGCGCAATCAAACATAATCCGGATCTGGAGCTTGTTGCTGTATTTACACGTCGTGCTCCGGAAACTGTTAAAATCCTTACAGAGACAGCAGCGGTATATTCTGTCAATGATGCCGAAAAAATGAAAGATAAGATCGATGTACTTATCATCTGTGGCGGAAGTGCAACAGATCTCCCGAAACAGACACCGGAATATGCAAAGATGTTTAATGTAATTGACAGCTTTGATACACATGCAAGAATTCCTGAGCATTTTGATTCAGTAGATGCAGCTGCAAAAGAAAGCGGTCATATCGGAATTATTTCAGTGGGCTGGGATCCGGGAATGTTCTCACTGAACCGACTCTATGCAAATGCAATCCTTACAAACGGAAAGGATTATACATTCTGGGGCAAGGGTGTAAGCCAGGGACACTCAGATGCAGTACGCCGTATCAAAGGCGTAAAAGATGCAAAACAGTATACAATTCCTGTTGAAGCAGCACTGGAAGCAGTGAGAAACGGAGAAAATCCGGATCTTACAACAAGACAGAAACATACAAGAGAATGCTTTGTAGTTGCAGAGGAAGGTGCGGATCTGGCACAGATTGAGAATGATATCAAGACTATGCCTAACTATTTCTCTGACTATGACACAACTGTACATTTTATTTCTGAAGAAGAACTGAAGCGAGATCACAGTGGAATCCCACATGGCGGTTTCGTGATCCGATCCGGAAAAACGGGCTGGAATGATGAGAACAATCATGTGATCGAATATAGTCTGAAGCTGGATTCCAATCCGGAGTTTACATCTTCTGTACTTGTTGCATATGCAAGAGCTGCATATCGTATGAATAAAGAAGGACAGAGTGGTGCGAAGACCGTATTTGATGTGGCACCTGCTTATTTATGTGCTGCTGATGGTGCTGAATTAAGAAAGCATCTGTTGTGATCAGGGATATAAGATAATATTCTGTCTATTGAAAAAATAAAGAGAAAACAGGTATACAGGTTATATTTCACAGTGTTATCTTGTGAAAAGAGACAAAGTATTTGTGGACTTTGTCTCTTTTTTTATGGAATAGACTGTGAAAAATTAGTGAATGTTTAACAGAATTTTACTTGTCTGTTGACGGGATATTTAAAGTGTAATATAATAGAGTCATAGAAATGTAATAACATTGTAAAAAACTTTGTTAAACCTTAGAGCGTATCTGAGAAGTATGTGAGATATCAGAGCGATACCCACGATTCATACTTTTCAGACACGCTCTGATAATGAAAAAAGAGAAGAAAAGGAAGGTATGTATGCAAAACGTAAACAGGAAGTTTAAAATCTGGGGGGCACTTCTATTTCTGCTGTTTTTTGCTGTGGGAGTTTCCATGTATTTTACTGCGGCAAATGTACAGGCTGCAACGAGAACAGGTTTTGTAACTATTAACGGAGATTCATACTACATAAATGAAGATGGCTCTAAACAGAAGGGTTGGCTGGAACTTGAAGGAAAGAAATATTACTTTAACACAAAGACCGGTGTTCAGGTAAAGGGCTGGGTTACTGACAGTAAAGGACGAAAGAGATATTTCAGTAAACAGGCTGGTATCATGATGACAGGCTGGGTCACTGATTCAAAGGATCAGAAAAGATATTTTAATCCATCTACCGGATTCATGCAGACGAAATGGCTGACACTGAAGGGAAAGAGATATTATTTCTACAGTAACAGTGGAGTGGCTGCCTGCAAGACATTCCTTACAGACAGTAAAAAAAATACCAGATATTTTACAAGTGCATGTTATATGCTTACCGGTTGGACAAAGAATTCCAGCAATGAATACAGATATTTTGAAACTGAAGACGGAATTATGGCAAAAGGTTTCCGGACACTCGACGGAAAAAAATATTATTTTAATAAAGGCAGCGGCAAGATGGCTGTAGGCTGGATGACAATTGATGGAAATAAGTATTATTTTGATAAGGAAACCGGTGTGATGGCTACCGGAGATGTAACAATTGATGGACAGAAATACCATTTTAATTCCAATGGTATATTGAGCAATACTACAAGTCCGACCGGTTCCAGAACAATCAAGAATTATCTGGCAGGTGCATTACAGCCTGTTGGTCAGGCTCTGTACATATGGGGTGGCGGATGGAATGATTCCACCAGAAAAGGAACAAGTCAGACAATGACTGATTTCTATAATAGTCAGAACAGCAGTTATGATTACAATGACTACAGAGATCTCAGCACAGCCAACAGAGCAAAAGGTTTTGACTGTTCCGGTTTCGTAGGATGGTCAGCTTATCAGGTAATGCAGAGTAAGTCCGGTGTAGGAAGCGGATATACGGTAGTTTCCGGTGAGATTGGTTCTTATTATAAGTCCATGGGCTGGGGAAGTATTCTCACTCAGGCGAATCTGGCAAGTGATGACTGGACAGTATATCCCGGAGATGTGGGATATGACAGTGGACATACATGGATCATTCTCGGACAGTGTGCTGATAAGAGTGCAGTGATCGTGCATTCTACCCCGAATGCAGGTGTTCAGATTGCAGGTACACCTACTCCGTCCGGTGGTTATTCCAGTCAGGCGATTGCACTGGCACAGAAGTATATGTCAAGATATCCGGGATATACCAAATATGATTATCATACTTCATCTGGTAACTATATAAGAAGAGGTAATTATCTGAGATGGAACAGAAGTACGCTTTCTGATCCGGATGGATATATGAATATGACCGCAGACCAGATCCTTGCAGATCTGTTTAGCTGAGAAGTGAATAGTTAAGAAAATGGAAGCAGCTTTCGAAAGAGGAGGCTGCTTCTTTTTTTGCGTTCTGTAGTAATTCCATAAATAATGCAAACAATCCAGTCCACTATAGCGTGAAGTCCTGCTACGTTACTGTCCACTCCGTTCACAGTAACGTAGCCAAAATTCATTCCAGATTGCCTGCGGCAATGGAATTTTGGCTTGTATGTCTCGGGATTTTGGCATATTCATGCCAAAACACCTCGCGGGATAGTGGTGTGTGAACAGTAACCCTGCATCAGATATCTTTGTCCTGTGTCAAATTATTACAAACATGAAATGGAATATGTTTGAATTGTAGAAAGAAATGCGAAGAATAACAAAAAGATTAATAAATGTTACAGAAATATAAAATTTATGGTAATTAATCCTTGCGTTTTTGAGTGCGGTGTGTTAATATGTATAAGAATTAACTTAGATATTGCAAAAACATTAAGATATAGAAAGAAAATGTTACGAGGGTGAGAATTCATGAAGAAAAGAATTGTATGTCTTACATTAGCACTCCTGATGAGCGCAACACAGGTTGTTAGTGTAAGTGCTTCAAGAGAGGATGAATTGAGAGAAGAGCAGGCAATCACAAGTCAGCAGCTGGATGCTACATATTCCAGAATGGATGAGCTTGCATATGCGAAATCACAGCTTGAGAATGAGATTTCCGAACTGGATTCCAATCTTGTAAGTGTTATGGTTTCTATTGATACTCTTAAAGGAGATATCGATAATAAAGAAGTAGATATTATTAAGACAAAACAGGATCTGGCTAAGGCTCAGAAGGCGAGAGATAAGCAGTATGAGAGCATGAAGCTTCGTATTCAGGCACTGTATGAACAGGGTGGGGATGCAGCGTGGTTTCAGATGATGCTTAATTCAGAAGATTTAAGTGAACTTCTGACACGTGCTGAGAATACACAGCAGATGTATGAGCAGGACAGAAGGAATCTTGATAAGTATGTGAATACTATTAATGAGGTGAATAATTTAAAGACTCAGTATGAATCTGACAAAGCAGAACTGGAAGAGATGAAGGCTTCTTATGAACAGCAGTCTTATGATCTTCAGTGCCAGATCGATCAGAAGAAATCTGAATCAGCCGATTATGAGAATGAAATTGCATATGCACAGCAGCAGGCGACAGAATATGCAAATCTGTTAGCGGAACAGACAGCTGAAATTCAGAGATTGGAAGCTGAAAGAATCGCAGCAGAAGAAGAGGCAAGACGACAGGCTGAGGAAGAGGCTGCAAGACAGGCGGCAGAAGAAGAGGCAGCAGCAAAAGCTGCAGAGCAGGAACAGGACTCCGAATCAGAAGAGGAAGAAAATGTAGAGTATGATGAAAACGGAAATGAGATTGAGAATACTGATGATGAGTCTGAATCAGATGATGGTGTAGAATATGATGAAAATGGTGATTCTGTTGACAATGCAGGAGCTTCTGATGATGTAGAGTACGATGAGTATGGCAATGTGATTGATTCTGATAATACAGTTTCACCAGATGATTATGAGAGTGAACAGTCATCTGATTCAGATAGTTCTTCATCTTCAGGTTCAGGATCAGGATCTTCTGTAGTAGACTTTGCAACACAGTTTGTTGGCAATCCATATGTATGGGGCGGTACAAGCCTTACAGGTGGAGCTGACTGTTCAGGATTTACACAGAGTGTATATGCAAACTTCGGAGTAAGTCTTCCGAGAACTTCTTATGAACAGCAGAATGCCGGTACAGAAGTATCTTATGCTGATGCACAGCCGGGCGATTTGATCTGCTACGGTGGACACGTTGCAATCTATATGGGGAATGGACGTATCGTTCATGCATCGAACTCTGTAGATGGAATTAAGATCAGTGATAACGCAGCGTACAGAACGATTGTTTCTGTAAGAAGACTGGTATAATTAAATAAGTATAAATAATTAAATTTATAGGGGTTGAAAAGGAGTATCGCTAAGGGGGCTGATGCTCCTTTTCTTTATGTATAAGTTACCATTATTCCGCGAGGTGTTTTGGCATGAATATGCCAAAATTCCGAGACATACCGCGCGAACTTATGCGATTAGCATAAATTCTGTGCATCGTGAAGCGTGTTGCTGTGAACGGAGTGAACCGTAACCATGTATAATATTTTACCGATTTTCAGGTGGATTTTACCTTGACATAAAATTGGCTGGATAGTACAGTTTATGTAACTGAAGAGATACATATAAAATTTTAAATCTGTTTTTGGAGACATCAGTGGGAAATAATATTCTCATGAATTATCCGGATTATAGTTGAATAGTGAAAGCGAGGAATGATAAATGGCAAATGACCATGTAGAACACATAAGAATTGTACAGGAAACAGTTGCTGGCAAGGAGATTACTTTTGCACATGTAATGGGAGGGCCGGCTCCGGTCATATACCAGAAGCTTGGACTGAATCCGCAGGTGGATTACCGTTCATCTGCAATCGGAATTATGAATATGACACCGCCTGAATCTGCAGTGATTGCATCTGATATTGCGGTAAAAAGCGGAAATGTTTATCTGGGATTTGCAGATCGATTTACAGGCACACTGATCATTACGGGAGAGATTTCCGATGTAATGTCAGCGATGACTGAGGTTGTGGATTATTTCAGAGACACTCTGGGTTATGTAGTCTGCAAGATTACCAAAAGATAGGAAGTGTTGGGATGGCAGGGATGACAACCAGAGAATTACTGGAAAAGCTTTATAACCAGGATTATGAGAAACTAAAGGGAAAAAAGCTGCGTATGACCAGGGTAAGGGTTCCGGGAAAGGAAGTGTGCCTGGCGCATGTGATCAATCCTTCACAGAGCTGTATTTATCAGAATCTTGGTCTGCATATTGGAGTCCATGAGGGAGAAGACCACACAGGAGAAGCAATCGGAATGATTCGTTTTACCCCATGGGAAGCAGTGGTTGTAGCTGCTGATATTGCAGTGAAAAGTGCAAATGTGGAGATTGGTTTCATGGATCGCTTCAGCGGATCATTGATCCTTACGGGAGGTCTGACGGAAGTTCAGACTGCAGTGGAAGAAGTGGTGAAATTTTTTAGAGAGGTACTTGGCTTTAAGACTTGTGCAGTTCACAAAAGTTAAAACATACGAAAAGTCAGTTATTCTGTACCGATGGTGCTTATGTAACTGCCGGAATAGCTGAAAGAAGTGAAAGGGACAGACATTAAATATGAAGAAAATATTTCTGATGGGCAGAAGTGAAGCAGGTAAGACTTCATTAACGCAGGCATTAAAAGGCGAAAAACTTCATTATGTAAAAACGCAGTATACGAATACGGATGATGATACCATTGATTCGCCGGGAGAGTATGCAGAGTCCAAGCATTTCAGCGTAGGGCTGGCCTGTTTTTCTTTTGAAGCAGATGTGGTGGCAATGGTACAGTCAGCAGATGAACCTTTCAGTTTGTTTGGCTATGGCAGTAATGCATTTATTCTGAGACCACTGATAGGAATCATTACGAAAATAGATTCTCCTTATGCGAATGTTCCAATGGTGCGTCAGTGGATGCTGAATGCAGGATGTGAAAGAATTTTTCTGGTAAACAATGTGACCGGAGAGGGGATTGATGAGCTGAGAGCGTTTTTGAATGAGGATGTTCCAAAGCTGAGTCTGGAAGAAGCAAAATTCAGACAGAGTCTTGGTCTGAATGAATGGGATCCGCTGCCGGAAGGTGTGGAATATCCTTTGAGAATGGAATGAACATTACTGTTCACTCCGTTCTCAGTAACGTTGCCAAAATTCATTCCAAATTGCCTGCGGCAATGGAATTTTGGCTTGTATGTCTTGGTGTGTGAACAGTAACGAATGAACAATAATAATTTGGAAAATATATTGATAAATAGTTGACAAGCTTGTTGCAGGGTGTTATTATAATAACAGTATAATTCCATACAGAACATATTAAGTGCTGATACTGTGAGAAAGAGCAGTACAGAAAGAGGGAATCAGGTGAGAAACCTGAGCGATCCGGTCACTGTAACAGAGGAGCAAATCTCAGAATGTCCATTGTGCCATAGCATGAGAAGGAGAGAGGAGCGATGAGCCTGGAGCCAGGAAACCTGCTTGGTATGGCGAGGTTAAACTTCCGTGTAAAGTGTAACAACCAACTCCGTTGAATCCGCAGCTTCGGAGTGTTGTCTGCTTTTATATGAAGGCAGACATTTTTTATGGAATGCGCCTGTTCTTTATGAATTATACATGATTAAATGGCAGGCGATACTACTTCGGATTTATTCGTTCCCTCCGCGCACTCATGAACGGATTTTTTTCTACCCCGGGGTAGCATCGCTCCCTCTTATTAATTTTAAATGTATGATCTGTGAAAATACTGTAATGAATTTTCAATGCTTTGTTATGTGAAGAGAAATTGATAATTTATTAGAGTATTTTTTTATTTCGTCCTCTGATGGGTGGGATTGATGGAGACTGAGAAAACGGAATTATTCTGGAAAGATAAAAACTTGCAACAGGAGAGGAGAGGTAGCAATGGAGAAACCTTATTGGGAAGGGAAAGAATATTCTTATTTCAGTCATAAGAAATGTGAATTTTTTCCGTGTCATAAGAATGCAGATCCGGATGATTTTAACTGTCTGTTCTGTTATTGCCCGCTATATGCCCTGGGTGAGAAATGCGGTGGGAATTTCCGGTATACGGAAAAGGGAATTAAAGACTGCACAAACTGTATGCTTCCGCATAAGCGAAAAAACTATGGATATGTCACAGGAAAATACCAGGAACTGGCTGATATGATGAAAAGAGCAAAGGAAAGTATCAGCAAATAAGAGGAGAATGCGTCGCTGCTTAGAACGGAGTGAACAGTAACAATGTGTCAGATTAGCACAAATAAGAAAGAACGATTTTCATTGTAATACAATGCTTGTTCTGCTAGAATAAGGATAGCAAAAGAGAAGAGTCTGTAAGATTTTCAAGTCTGTTCTGAGTTAGTATATAAATCATTTCACACACATTTTCTACACTTTTCACATGCACAGAAGAAAATGCATCACAGGCATTTGACGTCTTTTCCTGGCGACATTTTCTTGTCGGCAGAACTCTGCATTTCTACATAGAGCCGTCGGAAAACAGGGGAAATTTACTGTTTTCCGACGGTTTTTGTCATTGATCATGGCTGAAAAACAAAAAAGATACTGATATAATAATATTATATTTAAGCAAAGGAGTTAACTGCTACATGAAAAAAAGAAATACAGCGATACGCGCATTGTCAGTTTTTCTGGCTTATGCAATGGTTTGTACATCGGTACCCGCTGCGGGTCAGGAAATGTTTGGATCCGGAGTCAACAGGGAGACAGAAGAAAATACATCAGATCTGAAAGAATTTCAAAGTTCACAGGCAGATGAATTTGGAACAGATACGGGATCGGATGCAGAATTGTTCGGAAGCGATGATGCAAAACAGGAGTTTCAGGATGGAGAAAACTCAGAAGAGGGTACAGACGGAATCAGGTATATTAAGGGCCGTCCGTTGACAGAAGAGGAAAGAAAGGAAGAACTGGAACCCTTTAAAAATTTAAAACCTTTGGATCCGGGAATTGAAGTGGAGAGTGATCTGACATCAGTTTATGCTGCATATGGAAACAGGAAGGCTGCATTTCCATCTTCCTATGATGCCAGAAAGGAAGGATTAGTTACGCCCGTAAAGAATCAGAATCCATTTGGAACCTGCTGGGCTTTTGGTATGGCAGCAATCATGGAGACTTCGCTTCTGGCACAGAACAAAGGAACCTACGATCTGTCAGAAGAACATTTATCATATTTTTTCTCCAACAGACAGAATGATCCTCTTGGAAATACCCCTGATGATAAGAATTATGTACTGGGAAATTATCACGTGATAGGAGGTAATGATCACCTGGCGGCGATTTATCTCAGTACATGGTCGGGAATGACCACAGAGGCCGATGTACCATTTCCTACGGATTCTTCGCATCAGAATGATCTGACTGTACAGATTCCAGAAAGTAAGGCTTATAATTCTGCAGCATATCTGAAAAATGTATCTGTTTCCAAATACAGTGAGGAACGTATGAAAGAAATGCTGCTGAATGACCATGCAGTATCCATTATGCTTTATATGAATGAAAGTTATGTAAATCCGGACACAGCTGCATATTGTTATCCTGTTGGAAAATCAAATTCGACTGTAATTAATCATATTGTGACAGTGGTCGGATGGGATGATACGTATTCAAAGGATAATTTCCTTCCTGTTTCCAATGTAACATCTGATGGTGCGTGGATCATCAAAAACAGTTGGGGGGAGAAGGAAGGAGACGGAGGATATTACTATCTTTCTTATCAGGATCCCAATATCAGTAAACTTGTAAGTGCAGAGGCAGTGGCTGCTTCGGATCAAAAGTACAGGAATAATTATTTTTATGATGGTTCTTCAGCGCTTTCAGTGATTCCGATACAGGCGGGACAGTCAGTAGCAGCAGTTTATGAGACGACTGCAGGAAAGGGAAAAGCAGAAGTCCTGGGGGAGGTTAATCTTGTTACAAACAGTGACAATGCCTGTTACAAAATTCAGATATACACCGATCTGACAGATCCATATGACCCGGAAAGCGGGACCGCTGCATATGCTGCTCCATATGAGTTTGAACAGCCAATCGCAGGTGTACAGACTATCAGTGTACCAGAGGTGGTTTTGAAACAGGGAAGCAGATATTCTGTTGTGATCACAAACAGTGGGATTGAAAAAATCAGCTTTGGAGTGGAAGCAAAGTCCAGTTATGGGAACTGGTTTACCTGTACGGCGGGGATAGAAACAGGGCAGACATTCTACAAGAGTGCATTGGAAACGGCCAGGTGGACAGATGGAAAGACGAAAAACTGGACGGCAAGGATCAAGGCACATACAAGGACCCTGAATCAGTCATGGGTGCCGGATACACCGGTATTTCAGGTGAAGGCATATAATTCCGGATATAACCTTATTTCATGGGAAAAAGTTTCCGGAGCTACAGGATATTATGTGTACAGAAAACCTGCAGCAGGTGGGAAGTGGTCCAAAATTGCAGATGTCGGGACATCGGAATTAAAATATAAAGATAGTAAGGTTACGGCTAATGCATCATACCGTTATACAGTAAAAGCATATTATGAAGCATCCGGAAAAAGATATTCAGGTAAATATAAAACCGGCGATGTGATTAAAGCAGCACCTGCAGTGCAGAAGGTTACTTCTGTGAAATCTGAGAAAAATGGAATCCGTATCCGGTGGAAGCCTCAGAAAAAATGTGACGGCTATTATATTTACAGAAAGAAAAAAGGTGGTTCCTATCAATTGATAAAGAAAATTTCCAATGGAAATAGTTCTTCTTATCTGGACAAAAAAGCACAAAAAGGTGTATCATACTATTATGCGGTAAAAGCATATGTTAAAGAGCCATATGGAAATACATACAGCAAATATAAAAGTTCATCTGCTGTAAAAAGAAAATAAGAAATGAAGGAAAGAGATTATGAAGAGAAGGGTTGGAACAGTAATAGCAATGGTACTGTGCCTTATTCTGACAGTGGTTTCTGTTTATGCGGATGATGGAAAGGGTCAGAATCCGGATTATGTAACAGATTATTATATGATCGTACAGAGTACACAGGGCGGGGTAGATATTTATGATGAAGCAGACACTCAGAGTGTTAAACTGAATGACAGCAAGATCCCAAATGGAACTGCCATTCACGTTCTGGGTGAGAAGAATGGAGCAGACAATAAAAAATGGGCATATACACAGTACCATGGAATGAACGGATATGTTCCTATGGATGATCTGGATCCGGCTTCCAGAGAAGAAGCTGCCAATGAGGAATATCGTACTTTCGGAGGCAAAGATGTGGATTTCGAAGTAAAGGTTCATGGAAACGATGGAAACGTATCGGTTTATAACGGACCTGGAGAGAAATTTGATCAGGTTTCAGGAACAGAGGGAATCGCAGATAGGACAACTGTACATATTTTTCAGTATGTTCAGGGAGAAGACGGAACAAACTGGGGGAAAACAGACACAGATGGTGTGACACAGGGATGGCTGAATCTTGATCGTGATACAGATTACGTAAATGAAAATGTATCCGCAGATGCACCGGAGGCTACAGGCACATCAGGAAATGTTCCGGTGGCTGCTGTTACACCAACACCGGAAGCAACTCCAACTCCGAAAGCCACACCAACACCAGAGGTAACACCTACAGAAAAAGTGACACCGACACCGGAGGCAACACCTACAGAAGAAGCAACGCCAACACCGGAAGAAACAGAGACGCCTGCTTCGACAGAAGACAAGGAACCCGATGATAAGCAGAGTCAGAAAACATCAGGAAAGAATGTAAAAGCAGATTCAGGAATGAAGAATCCTGTAATCTGGATTAGTGGTATCGGGATTATTGTTATCATAATTTTACTTATTTATTTTCTGAAGAAGAAAAAGTAAGAGTTAAAATCATTAAAGAATGCCGTCGACGGCAGAGAACAGTTACAAAATAAACAGTGGAACTAAAAGAGCAGCGCATCGGATGATGCAGCTGCTCTTTTTAGAAAATGTGTGTGTATAATTGAGACGTTATGAGGAAACCTCAAATCAGTCTTGATTAACAAAAACTATTAATGTGTGTGCATATATAGTCTACAATTTTTTTGCAATTTAATCAAGATGGAATTTTATAGAGCGTGATATATTTTTGAGGAAAGAGGCTATTCAGACTTTTTACTTGCGTAACTCTGGCGGGAAACGTATAATAGAAAAAAGCACTACTCGAGGGTGAGGAAAAGAGGATGAAGATAACAGAAGAACTGTTAAATGAGATGAAAATTAAGGATGAGAACTTTTCTGACGGTCTGATCAAGCCGGACGGCGATTACGTAAGAATACCCAGAGGACATCTTCGTGGAATGATGGAATTGCTTCCATGGACAGAGAACGAAATCTGGAAAATGATCCCGGATGATGATTCTCCGCTGTTCTGGCTGATTGAGAAAACAGGATGCGTTCTTACGGATTATAATAATTCTATTGGCATGAAGATGACACCTGCTCAGCAGACTGTGTTTGATATGATGCGAAAACATGGGGTTCTTACAGATGATTATTACGATCTGACGAAACAGAGGGAGAAAGTAAGAGAAGCCAGAGAACAAAAAGAGAACAGGAAACAATAGTTAAGTGTATATGAATATATGGGAGCGCAGCGATGGAAAAGCATGTTCATTAAAGTCATCCGATGCAGAAAAAACAATATACGATATTAAAAAGCAGCATATCAGAGTTATGGATCATAACCTGATATGCTGCTTTTAACATGTCTGAAGAAAAATGAAATGTCAATCATAAAACAAAACAAAAACAACCAGAATAGAAGAAAAAACAAATAAAAAACAACATAAAAGTTCAGGATTCGCATGTTGATTTATGTTGACTTTGCGATAGCCATAAGGTATAATGAATCTATATGAAAACATGGAGGATATTGCTGTCAGAATGATACCGGAATGTATTGGGGTCTGGTATGGGTGCAGCTTTTATTCATGAGAAAGGAGTAACATGGAAAAATTTCAAACATCAGATATTCCCAAGTCTCCCAGAATTCAGAAACTGGTAGATGCATTGTATGAACATATGCCGGTGATCGAATCAGCCAGAGCAAAGCTGATCACAGAATCTTATAAGGAAACAGAAGGAGAACCGATCATCACACGCAGAGCAAAGGCTTTTGCGCATATTCTTCATAACATTCCGATCATTATCCGTGACAATGAACTGATTGTCGGAAGCAGTACGATTGCGCCGAGGGGATGTCAGACATTTCCGGAGTTCTCTTATGAGTGGCTGGAAGCTGAACTGGATACAGTTGCGACCAGAACTGCGGATCCTTTTGAGATTGCTGAGGAGACCAAAGCCGAACTTAAGGAGGCAGATAAGTACTGGAAAGGGAAAACAACCAGTGAACTTGCAACTTCCTATATGGCACCGGAAGCAATCAAGGCAATTGAACACAATATTTTTACACCTGGGAACTATTTTTACAATGGTGTAGGACATGTAACAGTTAAATACTGGGAAGTACTGGAAACCGGTTTTGAGGGAATCATGGAGAAGGCTCAGAAAGAGCTGGATGGATGCAGTGTCGGTGACGGTAATTATGCAAGAAAGTCTCACTTCCTTGAGGCAGTGATTTTAAGCTGTAAGGCGGTGATCGATTATGCAGGCAGATATGCAAAACTTGCGCAGGAAATGGCGGCACAGACAAGTGATCCGGTAAGAAAAAAGGAACTTTTTGTTATCGCAGAGAACTGCAGCAGGGTACCAGCAAAGGGTGCGCAGAATTTCTATGAGGCATGTCAGTCATTCTGGTTTGTACAGCAGCTTCTTCAGATGGAATCCAGCGGACATTCTATTTCACCGGGTCGCTTTGATCAGTATATGTATCCATATTATAAGAAGGATATGGAAGCAGGAACTATTACCCGAGAGTTCGCACAGGAATTGATGGATTGCATCTGGGTTAAATTAAATGACCTGAATAAATGTCGTGATGCGGCTTCAGCGGAAGGATTTGCAGGATATAGCCTTTTCCAGAATCTGATCGCAGGTGGTCAGAATAAAGAGGGAGAGGATGTAACTAACGATCTTTCTGTTATGTGTATTCAGGCATCCATGCATGTGCATCTTCCGGCTCCATCACTTTCTGTGAGAGTATGGAATGGTTCTCCGCATGAATTCCTGATAAAGGCAGCCGAGCTTACGAGAACAGGAATCGGACTTCCTGCATATTACAATGATGAGGTGATTATTCCGGCACTGCAGAACAGAGGCTTATCTCTGGAGGATGCCAGAGAGTACAATATCATCGGATGTGTGGAACCGCAGAAAGCCGGTAAGACAGAAGGGTGGCATGATGCCGCATTCTTTAATATGTGCAGACCTCTGGAACTTGTTTTTTCGAATGGTATGGATAAAGGTGAGATGGTGGGAATCCCTACCGGCGATGTCACTCAGATGAAGACCTTTGATGAATTCTTTGACGCATATAAGAAACAGATGGAATACTGCATTTCCCTGCTGGTCAATGCAGATAATGCTATTGATGTAGCTCATGCGGAACGCTGTCCGTTACCATTCCTTTCCTGTATGATAGATGACTGTCTGAAAGAAGGCAAGTCTGTACAGGAAGGTGGAGCTGTTTACAACTTTACAGGTCCTCAGGGATTTGGAATTGCCAATATGGCAGATGGACTTTTTGCAATCCGCAAACTGGTCTATGAGGATAAGAAAGTATCTATGAAAGAACTTAAGGAAGCTCTTGCATGGAACTATGATAAAGGACTGGATGCGCAGTCCGCCGGTGATATGACAGAGATGATCATGAAGGCAATGCAGAAAGCAGGCAGAAATGTGGATGCTTCCACTGCAGAAGGACTTCTGAAAACTTTCATGGGAATGAAACCGGGTGAACAGAAGACACAGAGATTCAAAGAAATCCACGATATGATCGATGAAGTTCCGAAATTTGGAAATGATATTCCGGAAGTTGATTATTTTGCAAGAGAAGTTGCCTATACATATACCAAACCGCTTCAGAAGTATAACAATCCAAGAGGCGGAAAGTTCCAGGCAGGTCTGTATCCTGTATCTGCAAATGTACCGCTGGGCGGACAGACAGGAGCGACGCCGGATGGAAGATATGCACACACACCTGTTGCAGACGGCGTTTCGCCATCTGCGGGCAAGGATGTAAAGGGACCTACGGCAGCGGCAACTTCCGTATCCAGACTGGATCATTTTATTGTATCCAACGGAACACTCTTTAATCAGAAATTTCACCCATCCGCACTTTCTGGAAGAGAGGGACTGGAGAAATTCGTTGCACTGATCCGCGGATACTTTGACCAGAAGGGAATGCACATGCAGTTTAATGTAGTTGACAGGCAGACACTGCTGGATGCACAGGAACATCCTGAGAAATATAAACATCTGGTAGTGCGCGTGGCAGGCTACAGTGCACTGTTTACGACACTTTCCCGTTCCCTTCAGGATGACATCATCCGTCGTACAGAACAGGGCTTCTGATCCAGACGTTTTTTGCAGGAAGTAAAAGTGACAGGCAGAGGATGTATGGATAACAGAATAAGAAAGGAAAAGCATGGACTATTTGGATACAAAGGGCAGAGTGTTTGATGTCCAGAAATATTCTATTCATGATGGACCGGGTATAAGGACGATAGTATTTCTGAAAGGTTGTGTCCTGCGGTGCAAATGGTGCTGCAATCCGGAATCTCAGGAATATAAAATCCAGACAATGAAAGTGCAGGGAGAAGACAAGGTCATCGGACGTGATGTGACAGTCAGGGAGATGATTGAAGAAGTTGAGAAAGACAGGGTATACTATTACCGCTCGGGCGGAGGTATGACTCTTTCCGGCGGAGAATGTCTCTGTCAGCCGGAATTTGCAGGAGCACTTCTGAGAGCTGCCAAAGAGAGAGGGATTTCTACTGCGATCGAGAGTATGGCATGTGCAAAATGGGAGACGATTGAGACAATCTTACCGTATCTGGATACTTATTTAATGGATATTAAACATACAAATCCTGCGAAACATAAAGAATTTACAGGACGTTCCAATGAACTGATGATGGAAAATGCCAGAAAAGTGGCGCTTTCCGGTAAAACCAGGCTGGTAATCCGTGTACCGGTGATACCCACATTTAATGATACAGTGGAGGAAATCCAGGGGATTGCAAGGTTTGCAGACACACTTCCCGGAGTGGACAAGATTCATCTTCTTCCGTATCACAGACTTGGACAGGATAAATATGAGGGACTTGGCAGACCATATCTGATGGGAAATGTGGAACCACCGTCCAAAGAACATATGGAAACATTAAAAAAGGCAGTACATGCGGTCTGCGGTCTGGACTGTCAGATCGGTGGATGAGGCATTTTTGCATCTGATACGATTATTGGAATAAAAAAACAAACAAAAACAACACGATAAAACCCGTAAAAACAACATAAAACAACGGAATTGTATTGACTTTTTATGACTGATAGTGTAAAATCACAGGTAGAAACGTCAAAAACTATATCAATGCCTTAAGGAGGAAAATGAGCATGGTAAACGAATATGAAATCAAAAAACAGATCTGCGACATCGGAAGAAGAATCTACAGCCGCAACATGGTAGCTGCAAACGATGGTAACATCTCTGTAAAACTGAACGACAACGAATTTCTTTGCACACCTACAGGTGTATCCAAAGGTTTTATGACACCGGAGTATATCTGTAAAGTAGACAGAGAAGGAAATGTGATCCAGGCTAACCCGGGATTCAAACCATCCTCTGAAATCAAAATGCATATGAGAGTTTATGAGAAGAGACCGGACGTAGGTTCTGTTGTGCATGCTCATCCGATTTATGCAACATCTTTTGCAATTGCAGGTATTCCGCTGACACAGCCGATCATGCCTGAAGCAGTTATCTCGCTTGGATGCGTTCCGATCGCTGAATACGGTACACCATCTACAATGGAGATTCCGGATAATCTTGAGAAATACCTTCCATATTTCGATGCAGTTCTTCTTGAGAACCATGGAGCACTGACATGGAGCACAGACTTAAACGCAGCTTACATGAAGATGGAATCTGTTGAGTTCTACGCACAGCTTCTGTATCAGTCAAAAGTTCTTGGCGGACCTAAGGAATTTGATGAGAAGAACATTAAGAAACTGTATGAAATCCGCCGTAAATTCGGTATGGCAGGCAAGCATCCTGCAAACCTCTGCCTGAATAAAGATGGCCATAACTGCCATAACTGCGGCGGCGCATGTCATGACGGCGAATTCAAGAAATTCCCTGGATATCAGTATGATTTCGTAGGCGGCGGAGATTCCCAGCCGGCAGCAGGAACAGCAGACAAATCTGAAGCTGAATTAGTTGCTGAGATCACAAAACAGGTAATGGCTCAGTTAGGAATGAAATAAGAGTATAGATGACCGATAATCAAGGAGGACAGTCTCATGCCAATTAATGAGAATATGGTACAGGAAATTGTACAGGAAGTAATGGCAAAAATGCAGATTGCAGACGCTCCGACTGGTAAACATGGTATTTTCAAAGAAATGAATGATGCGATCGAAGCGGCGAAGAAATCACAGCTTATCGTAAAGAAGATGTCCATGGATCAGAGAGAAAAAATAATTACCTGCATCCGTAAGAAAATAAAAGAAAACGCAGAAGTAATGGCTCGTATGGGCGTGGAGGAAACAGGTATGGGAAATGTTGGGGACAAGATCCTCAAACATCATCTTGTAGCTGACAAGACTCCCGGAACAGAAGTTATTACAACAACTGCATGGTCTGGAGACAGAGGATTAACCCTTATCGAGATGGGACCTTTTGGTGTGATCGGTGCGATCACTCCATGTACCAACCCAAGTGAAACAATTTTATGTAATACAATGGGAATGCTTGCAGGAGGAAATACAGTTGTATTCAATCCTCATCCTGCAGCGATCAAAACTTCCATTTATGCAATCAATCTTTTAAATGAAGCATCATTAGAGTGCGGTGGTCCTGACAACATTGCAGTTACTGTAGAGGAACCTACACTTGAGACAAGCAATGTGATGATGAAACATAAAGACATCCCGCTTATCGCTGCAACCGGCGGACCTGGAGTTGTAACTGCAGTTCTTTCTTCCGGTAAACGTGGTATCGGAGCAGGCGCCGGAAATCCTCCGGCACTGGTTGATGAAACCGCTGATGTCCGCAAAGCAGCCACAGATATTGTAAACGGATGTACATTTGATAACAATCTTCCATGTATTGCCGAGAAAGAGATCGTAGCAGTTTCCTCTATCGTAGATGAGCTGATGCACTATCTTGTAACTGAGAATGACTGCTATCTTGCTTCTAAGGAAGAGCAGGACAAACTTACAGAAGTTGTTCTGGCAGGCGGAAAGCTGAACCGTAAATGCGTAGGCCGGGATGCAAGAACACTCCTTTCCATGATTGGAGTAAATGTACCTGCAAATATCCGCTGTATCGTATTTGAGGGGCCAAAGGAACACCCTCTGATCACTACTGAGCTGATGATGCCGATCCTCGGTGTTGTAAGAGCAAGAGATTTTGATGATGCAGTAGAGCAGGCAGTCTGGTTAGAACATGGCAATCGTCATTCCGCACATATTCATTCAAAGAATATTGATAATATCACAAAATATGCGAAAGCAATTGATACAGCAATTCTTGTTAAGAATGCACCGTCTTATGCAGCTTTGGGATTTGGCGGTGAAGGCTACTGTACATTTACCATTGCAAGCCGTACAGGTGAAGGCCTTACATGCGCAAGCACATTCACCAAGAGAAGACGCTGCGTAATGGCAGACAGTCTCTGTATTCGATAAGAATTGATATAAGGAGAGAAAGAACATGGACATGAATAATGTAAATATAGAAGAAATCGTGAAACAGGTTCTCTCCGGCATGACAGGAAATGCACCGGCAGCAGCTTCTGCACCGGCAGCATCAACTGGAATCCCGAAGACAGCCAGAGTAGCTGTATTAACTGAGAAAGAGCATTTTGACATCAAAGAATATCCAATCCCGCCAATCGGAGATGATGATATCCTGGTTAAAGTTGAAGGATGCGGCGTATGCGGTACAGATGCACACGAATTTAAGAGAGATCCGTTTAACCTGATCCCGGTAGCACTTGGACATGAAGGTACAGGTGAGATCGTGGCAATGGGTAAGAATGTTAAAGTTGACACAGCAGGAAAACCTGTAAAGGTTGGAGACAAAGTTGTTACCTGTATGATCTTCAAGGATGATCCTGATATTACAATGTTTGACCTGAACAAGAAGAATGTAGGCGGAGCTGATGTATACGGACTTCTTCCTGACGATGATGTACATCTCAACGGATGGTTCTCTGATTACATCTTCTTAAGAGGCGGAAACTTCGGAACTACATTCTTTAATGTAAGTGATCTGGATCTGGATTCCCGAATTCTCATTGAGCCATGTGCAGTGCTTGTACATGCAGTAGAGAGAGCAAAAACAACAGGAATCCTTCGTTTCAACAGCAGAGTAGTTGTTCAGGGCTGCGGACCGATCGGGCTGATCTGCATTGCAGTACTCCGTACTATGGGGGTTGAACATATCTGCGCAGTAGACGGAAATGAGAAACGTCTTGAATTTGCCAAGAGAATGGGTGCAGACACAAGCGTTAACTTCATGAACTTTAAGGGAATCGAAGCACTGACAGAAGCTGTAAAAGAAGCTCAGGGCGGACATCTTGCAGATTTCGCATTCCAGTGCACAGGAAACCCGAAAGCTCATGCAAACATTTATAAATTTATCCGCAATGGTGGTGGTCTTTGTGAACTTGGCTTCTTCATCAATGGTGGAGATGCTACAATTAATCCGCACTTTGACCTCTGCTCCAAAGAGATCAACCTGGTTGGTTCCTGGGTATATACTCTGAGAGATTATGTAACAACCTTTGATTTCCTTAAGAGAGCAAAAGCAATTGGTCTTCCGATGTCTGAACTGATCACAGATAAGTTCCCGTTAGAGCAGATCAATGAAGCTCTTCAGACAAACCTGGCAATGACAGGACTTAAGATCGCAGTTGTAAACAAATAGTTACTGTTCATCGGTAATATCCCGCAAAGAGTATTGCTGAGAACGGAGTGAACAGTAGCAACAAATAATAAGCCTGGCAATAGAGGAGAAAAGAAATGGCAGAAGCTGTAGGAATTTTAGAGGTATTCGGGCTGGCGACAGCCTTTGTAGCAGGCGATGCCGGATGTAAGGCAGCAAATGTCCGCCTGGAGGTTTTTGATAAAAACAAACCAGCCAATGCTGACAGCCTGCCGGTACCGCTCCTTGTCTGCATTAAATTCAGAGGAAGTGTAACTGATGTTACAGCGGCTGTGGAAGCAGGCATGGAAGTTGCAAACAGAATGACTGGTGTGGTACAGCATTATGTGATCCCGAACCCGGAAGAGGGAACGGAAAAAATGCTGAAGATCAGCGCCCTGGATAAGGATTAGCAGTTGCATATCCATTGGGCATCAGTTAAAATATAATCAGATATTTATTTGTAGATTCAGGAGGAAGCAGAAATGGCACAGGAAGCATTAGGAATGGTAGAAACCAGAGGACTTACAGCAGCAATTGAAGCAGCTGATGCAATGACAAAAGCAGCTGAAGTAGCATTAGTAGGAACAGAGAAGATCGGATCCGGACTTGTAACAGTTATGGTACGCGGAGACGTAGGAGCTGTTAAGGCAGCAGTAGAAAGCGGAAGCGCGGCAGCATCCAGACTTGGCGAATTAGTTGCTACTCATGTAATTCCGAGACCTCATACAGACGTAGAGAAAATCCTTCCAAGCATCTGACCAGCAGATTGAGAAGTATAAAAAAGGAGTTCGCTCATGAGTAAATCATATGGATTTATAGAAATCACTGGTGTCGTTGCAGCAATCGATGCACTGGACATCATGTGCAAAACTGCAGACGTTGAGCTGGCGTCATGGGAACGTAAGCTGGGCGGACGACTGGTTACTATTATAGTTGAAGGCGATGTATCTGCCGTTACAGAAGCAGTAAATGCAGCAGCGACAGGTGCGATCAAGAAACCGGTAAGTTATGCAGTAATTGCACGTCCCCACGAAGAAATCGTCAGAATGGTGGAATTAAGTGCAAGTCGCTGGAAGAACAATCAGGGGGATGAATAATGGCTGAAGAGAAGAAACCGGAAGCAGATAAAAATGCCCCTAAAAAGGCAGCCGCTCCGAGAAGAACGAAAGCAAAAACTTCTTCAAAACCGGAAGTAAAAGCTCAGACAGCAGATACGGCGGCAGAAACAGCAAAGAAAACAGAATCCCAGAAAGAACAGATAAAGGAAACAGTATCTCATAAGGAGGAGAAAGTTATGACACAGGAAGCATTAGGAATGGTAGAAACCAGAGGACTTACAGCAGCAATAGAAGCAGCAGACCAGATGTGCAAGGCTGCTAACGTAGCATTAGTAGGAACAGAGAAGATCGGATCCGGACTTGTAACAGTTATGGTACGTGGAGATGTAGGAGCTGTTAAATCAGCAGTAGAAAGCGGAAGCGCAGCAGCATCCAGACTTGGTGAATTAGTTGCTACACACGTAATCCCAAGACCACATACAGATGTAGAGAAAATCCTGCCTGTATTAAAATAGTAATCCATCGTAACTGTCCGGTATCTGCACAGCAGACTGCCGGATGGTTATAATCCGTCATATTTGACAGAAAGCAGGTGTATTCTTGGAATCTAATAATATTGAACTGATTACCAGAATGGTCATTCAGGCAATCAATCAGAATGAAAAAAAAGGCGATGGATTCATGGTTCCCATCGGGGTTTCCGCAAGACACATTCACCTGACACAGGAACATGTAGAAGCATTGTTCGGACCCGGATATCAGCTTACGAAGAAGAAAGAGCTGATGGGAGGTCAGTTTGCTTCTAATGAAACAGTTACCATTGTGGGACTGAAACTTCGTGCCATTGAGAATGTAAGAATCCTTGGACCGGTGCGTAAAGCTTCACAGGTTGAGGTATCTGCGACAGATGCCATTAAGCTTGGAATGAATGTTCCGGTTCGCGAATCCGGAGACGTTGCAGGAAGTGCACCAATCGCAATCGTAGGTCCAAAAGGAGCCGTTTATCTGAAAGAGGGATGTATCGTGGCAATGCGCCATATACATATGTCTCCGAAAGATGCACAGGCCGCAGGTGTGAAGGACGGCGATATTGTATCAGTAAAGGCAGATAATGAGAGAGGAACCATCTTCAATCAGGTCAAGATCCGTGTAGACGACAGCTTTACACTGGAAATGCATATTGATACAGATGAAGCAAATGCAGCAAAGATTGCTACAGGCACTACCGTAACAATAATTAAATGATATCGGGGGCCAAAGGTCAAAAAGCCGTTCGTGCCTGCACGATAAGGTTTTTGAACAGAAACCCTTAAGCGTTAATTGGGGGCAGAAGTATTTGCCCCCAATATTATTATCAGAAATAATTTGGAGGCTCATATGATCGTAGGCAAAGTTGTAGGAAGTGTGGTATCCACACGAAAGAGTGAGAAGCTGATTGGAAGTAAATTTATGATTATCGAGCCTGTGCATCATATGAAAGGCGACCTGAGCCAGCTGGTTGCGATCGATATGATCGGAGCCGGAGTTGGTGAATATGTATTGGTGGCACAGGGAAGCGCAGCAAGAATAGGCTGCGGCGTAGAAACAGCACCGGTAGATGCCGCAATTGTCGGTATCATTGATGACGGTGCAGGATTGGAGTAACGCCATGGAAATCAAAGAATTACAGGATATTATACAGCAGAATGGTGTGGTAGGTGCCGGCGGAGCCGGATTTCCTACTTATATGAAGCTTACAGACAAGGCCAATACCATTCTTATGAACTGTGCAGAGTGTGAACCATTACTGAAATTACACAGACAGTTATTGGAAAAACACGCATATGAAATTATGAAAACATTCCATATGATCCAGGAGACGGTTGGTGCTTCTGAAGCAATTATTGGAATTAAGAAGTCTTATGTACAGACAATTCATGCATTAAATCAGCATATTGAAGAATTTCCTGGCATGAGGCTGCATCTTCTGGACGAAGTTTATCCGATGGGAGATGAGGTTGTACTTATTTATGAGGCAACTGGAAGAGTAGTACGGCCGGGAGGACTGCCGATCGAGCAGGGAGTAGCCGTATTTAACGTTGAAACTGTATACAATGTATATCGTGCTGTGGAAGAGAAGCAGCCGGTTACAGACAAATATGTATCTGTTGTTGCAGAAGTAAGTGATCCTGTTACAGTGAGAGTTCCCCTGGGATGTACTCTGGAGGAAGTGGTAGCACAGGCAGGCAGCACAACAGTGAAGAATCCTGTCTATTTCGTAGGCGGCCCGATGATGGGGCGTATCGGAAATGGTTCAGATCCGGTGACAAAGACAACAAATGCGATTTTGGTCCTTCCAAAAGACCATCTTATTGTAGCGAAGAAGCAGCGGACTTCTTCCATAGATTTAAAACGTGCAGCATCTATCTGCTGCCAGTGCAATACCTGTACAGATTTATGTCCGAGACATAATCTGGGACATCCGATCGATCCGGCGAAATTTATGAGAGCTGCATCAAATAATGATTTCAGAGACCTGAATCCATATATAGATGCTTCCTTCTGCAGTTCCTGCGGTGTATGTGAGATGTATTCATGTCCGCAGAGTCTTGCACCGAGAAGTCTTCTCGCAGATATGAAGGGCGGTCTGAGAAAAGCAGGTATCCGTCCTCCGCAGGGTGTACAGCCGAAACCGGTACAGGAATCCAGAGAATACCGTAAGGTTCCGGAAGAACGTCTGATGGCGCGACTTGGTCTTACGAGATATGACAAGGATGCTCCTCTGAAAGAAGAACTTGTACAGGTTAAGAAAGTAAGGATATTATTGAGCCAGCACATCGGAGCACCTGCACAGGCAGTGGTCAAAGCCGGTGATGAGGTAACAAGAGGGCAGATGATCGCACAGCCGGCACAGGGCTTAAGCGTTGGTATTCATGCTTCTGTCAGCGGTAAAGTAACAGAAGTAACAGACCGTTACATTATTATTGCAGTAAAGTAGAAAGGACGTGCACAAAATGAGTAAAGCAATCGGAATGATTGAATTTAAAACCACATCTACAGGCGTTACTGCAGCAGATGCTATGGTAAAAACATCTGAGGTAGAGATCGTCGAGGCACAGACCGTATGTCCTGGTAAATATATTGCAATTATTACCGGTGACTTAAGTGCTGTAAAGGCCGCCGTTGATACGGCAGTAACTACATATGAGGATAAATGCATTGACAGCTTTGTGCTGGGCAATCCGCATGAATCCATTTTCCCGGCAATTTACGGAACTACTCAGGTAGATGATATCAGTGCGCTGGGAATTCTTGAAACTTATGATGCAGCTTCCATTATCGAAGCAGCAGACCAGGCAGCTAAGACTGCGATCGTAGATCTGATAGAACTTCGTATTGCCAAAGGTATGTGCGGAAAATCATATATGATGATCACCGGTGAAGTTTCTGCGGTAGAGGCTTCCATTGACAGGGCAAAAGAACTTGTAGCTGCCAAGGGTATGTACCTGGATTCTTCCGTTATCGCACATCCTGACAGAAGAATGATCGACAGTATTTTATAATATCCGGGGTAAGAAGTTTCTGACCCTGACACTCATAAAAAATTTCTCGAAAAAAGGGGGCAAAGATATGCTTGCACTGGAGAGAAGAAATCTGATTCTCGAAAAATTACAGGCAGAAAAGCGAGTGGTGGTCAGCGAGCTGAGCCAGCTTTATGACGTCTCTGAAGAGACCATACGCCGTGATCTGGATAAACTTGAAAAGGAAGGACTTGCGATAAAAAGTTATGGCGGTGCTGTGATCAATGAGGATGTAAGCATTGATTTGCCTTTCAATGTACGTAAGAACCAGAATGTTACAGGAAAGCAGAAAATGGCTGAACTCGCAGCTGCCCTTGTGAAAGACGGAGATCATATTTTCCTGGATGCGAGTACTACGGCAGTTTTTGTGGCGAAAGCATTAAAGGAAAAAGAACGTCTTACCGTAATTACCAATTCCATGGAAATACTTCTGGAGTTAGCTGATGTATCCGGGTGGAACATTATCTCCACCGGAGGCGTAATGAAAGAAGGATATCTGGCTTTTCTTGGATCAAAGACAGACGAATCCATACGTTCTTATTATGTAGATAAGGTTATCTTTTCGTGTAAGGCGCTGGATCCGGAATGGGGGATTATGGAATCACAGGAAGCTTTTGGCTCTACCAAGAGAGCGATGATCGGTTCCGGACGAAAGAGAATTCTGGTTGTTGACAGTTCTAAATTTGATCAGACAGCGTTTTCCGTAGCTGGAAGCATGAAAGAAGTAGATATTATAGTGACGGACAAAGAACCGACAGAACGCTGGAAGAAGCACTTTGAGAAATTTAATGTAAAATGCCTGTATCCTGTCTGACAAAGAAAATAGGAGTATGATACAATGAATACTTTTGAGATGAAAACCGCGATCCATTTTGGGGATAACGCGTTAGACAGATTAAAAGAGATCCCGTATAAAAGGGTTCTCATTATAACAGATCCATTTGTGGTACAAAGTAAAATGATCAATCTGATCACTGCTCCTTTAAACAGTGCAGGTATTGAATACGATATTTTCCATGATGTTGTGCCGGATGCACCTGTGGACAAGATTGCAGAAGGGGTAAAGAAGTTCCTGGAATATCAGCCGGAAGCAGTTGTTGCAGTCGGTGGTGGTTCTGCGATTGATTCTTCCAAGGCAATCAGAGAATTTGCACTGAAGATTAACAATTACGGAAAAGTAGGTCTGATCGCAATTCCGACTACAAGTGGTACCGGATCAGAAGTTACTTCTTTTGCAGTAGTAAACGATACTGCAGCACATGTAAAATATCCGCTGATCTCAGAGAGCCTTACAGCAGATGAAGCAATTCTGGATGCAGAACTTGTAAAGAGTGTTCCGCCGGCCATCACAGCGGATACTGGTATGGACGTGTTTACACATGCGCTGGAATCATACGTAAGTACTGCACATAATGAATTCTCTTCTGCACTTGCGGAGAAATCCATTGAAATTTGCGGAGTATTCCTGCTGAGAGCATATCTGGATGGCAGTGATATGCATGCGCGTAAAAAAATGCATGTAGCTTCCTGTCTGGCTGGTTTATCCTTTAATACAGCAGGTCTTGGAATCACTCACAGCATGGCTCATCAGCTGGGAGCAATGTTCCATATTCCGCATGGAAGGGCAAATGCTATGCTGCTTCCGCATATCGTAGAATTTAATTCTGATATCAATAAGCACAGTAAGAGCCAGAAAGAGTATCTTCCGGCTGTAAAGAGATACGCCAATGTTGCGCACATTCTCGGACTGAGCAATTATAATAAAGTAATGACGGTCCGTTCTCTGGTAAACTGGATTCAGTTTATGCAGAAAGAGATGAATATTCCGTTGACGATTCAGGAACTGGGAACAATTGCACCGGAAGAATATTTTGCAGCAATTGACAAGATGGCAGACGCAGCACTTGCAGATGCCTGCACAGTGAATAATCCGAGAGTTCCGACTAAAGAAGATATTATAAAGATTTATACGAAATTATGGTCATTCTGAAAATGAAGACAATAATTTCCGGCAGATGCTGACTGCCGCTGAAATCAGATACAGGAGATGGAGAAGAAATGAGTATTTATACAAAAAGAGGAGACAGAGGAATTACAGATATGGCTCATGCCGGTAATATTTCCAAGTCTGATGACCGTATCCGCCTTATGGGTGAGGCTGATGAACTGAATAGTCATATTGAACTTGTAAAAAGTATGCTCCGTCAGTCAGAAATACTTCAGCTTCTTGAACGTATTCAAAAGAATCTTGATCTGATCGCAGCGGGAGCCAGTAACCCATATGATCGTGACTGTAAAGTCAGTGAAAAGGAAACAGCAGTGTTGGAGGCGGAAACAGATAAACTGGAAGCACTGTGCGAAAAGCCTGTTCCGGAGAAGCTTACAGGAAAGAGCCGACTGGCTGCAGAGATAGATATTGCACGTACTGTTGCCAGAAGAACAGAGCGCTGCCTTGCACAGGTCAGCGTGAAGTTTGGCGCAGATACAGAGAGTAAGAGATTTCTTAACCGCCTTTCGGATTATCTGTATATTTTGGCGAGATATATAGAGTATTATTCTGATCTTTCAGTGGAACTGTCTGATGATCATGCGGGTGCATTGGCGAAAACGTCTGATAATAATACAGATGCATTGCCGGAACCGTCCGACAGTAATACAGATGTATTAAAAAAGACGACAGATATCAATGAAGCCGTCATCCAGGAGGTTCTTAAACGAATGGGAATTCAGAGCAGGATAACATTGGATACAGCGAAGAAACTGATCGAGAGACTGGAGCAGGAAGCTGTGCGCAGAGGGCAGCGTGCGGTAATCGCGGTCTGCAATCCGGAAGGAAATCCGGTTGCGGTCCATGTGATGGATGGAGCATTCCTTGTAAGCTTCGATGTGGCAATGAAGAAAGCCTATACTGCAGTGGCAGTGAAGATGTCTACAATGGAACTTTCGAAGATCGCACAGCCCGGAGGAACCTTTTATGGCGTTGACAAGCTGGATGGTGGAAAAATCGTTATTTTCGGCGGCGGTATTCCGCTGAAGTCCGGAAATACAATTATCGGTGGACTTGGAATCAGCGGCGGTACAGGAGAAGAAGACCATAGTCTGGCAGAGTATGGTCAGTCTGTGTTAAATGAAATATTGTAAGATGGATGACAACTATTTGGCAGTCCGCTGTTGAAGGCACCAGACAGTTGCGAAGGAGTATTAAAAAGATCAGAACAGTTCCGAAGAGAGCTGTTCTGGTCTTTTTGCGATGTACTGATTTATCTTCGCTTATATTTCCCGGGAGTCATGCCTTTGTATTTCTTAAAAGTACGTATAAAATAACTCAGATCATTAAATCCGTTCCTGTAAGCAATTTCTGTGATTGAATCATCAGTAGCCGCCAGTTGTAAACAGGCTTCTTCAATTCTCTGTCTGTTCAGATAATCCACAGGAGTCTGATGGGTCATTTCCGAAAAGAACCTGCAGAAATATTTCGGTGACATAGAGACAGAAGCAGACAGTTCCTGAAGTGTGATAGGATTGGCATAATTTTTTTCGATAAATTCCAGAACCTGCTTCAACTGTAAAATACGTTTATAGTCTCTGCGCGTTCGGGTAGGATTTTCGATAAAGTAATGATTACTGAAAACCAAACCAAAAAAGTGGTAAAATTGTCCAAATACAGTCAGCTCATATCCGGTATCTTTTTCATACATGGCATCAAACAGAACAGAAATACAGTTCAGAATCTGTGGATGCTCATCTGAAAAATGTGGAAAAAGCATTGTTTCCTGATGCAGGATTTTCTGGATATATTCTCCGCATACAGGATTGTTTTTCAAAAAAGTGTTCATATCAAAAACAATGCACTGATATACACAATCATGGGGAATTCCTGAATGAAGGATTCCACTGTGTACAAAAATGACATCATTCTTAACTGCTGTAAAACTTTTTTCGTCTAAAGTGACGGTAAGAGAACCTTCCAGAATACGAATTATTTCATATTCCACATGCCAGTGATAAGACATGACATATCTGGGATGTGTATGATCGATGTGATGAAACTCAAATGGAAACTCATAAGTGCCTCTTGGACGGTCTTCATTATGGTTTAAATCATGCAAAAGAACTTTCCTCCTTACAAAATTTACAGAAATTTTATGATTAAAACAGAAAAAGTGAATATTGTACTGTTTTTTGCTATTATAACACAAGTAATTTTCTGAATGCAATTATATAATAGATATCAGTAACAAAGTTGAGTGGTCAGGCTGCTGTGAACGGAGTGAACAGTGGTTATCGGGCTACTTGGCACAACAGGTGTAGAGGTTATTATTTTTGTTATATTTGCAGTCAGAAGATGCTGCGAAAAGTGAAAATGTAATCTTGGGGGTTAGAGCGTGTCTGAAAAATCATTCCCGCAATCTGCACGCCCCACTTTGCGGGATATTTCACCCGAATTCAGTTGCCGTAGCCCGCTACGGCGCCCTCATCCGGGCAAAATATCCCACAAATTGTGACGCACATCTTGCAGAAAGCCTTTTTCAGACACGCTCTAGCAGGAAATGATCCTGCGGGAATATTACAATAATTTATCAGGAGGTATTTTATTATGGCAAAGAGCAGATTAATTGGCAGCTATCCGGTAATTGGTATCAGACCTACTATAGATGGTCGTAGAGGAGCACTGGATGTTCGTGGATCTCTGGAAGATCAGACAATGAATATGGCGAAATCAGCTGCTAAATTATTTGAAGAGAATTTAAGATATTCCAACGGTGAACCGGTTAAAGTTGTAATCGCTGATACAACCATCGGACGTGTTGGTGAGAGCGCTGCATGTGCAGATAAATTCCGTAAAGAAGGCGTAGATATCACTCTTACAGTTACACCATGCTGGTGCTACGGCGCTGAGACAATGGATATGGATCCACAGACGATCAAAGCTGTATGGGGATTTAATGGAACAGAAAGACCTGGTGCTGTATACCTTGCATCTGTACTTGCTACACATGCACAGAAAGGACTTCCGGCATTCGGTATCTATGGACATGATGTTCAGGAAGCTGATGACACATCTATTCCGGAAGACGTTAAAGAAAAACTGTTAAGATTCGGCCGCGCAGCAGTTGCAGCAGCATCCATGAGAGGAAAATCCTATCTGCAGATCGGTTCTGTAACAATGGGTATCGGCGGATCTATCATTGATTCCGATTTCATCGAATCTTATCTTGGAATGAGAGTTGAGTCTGTTGATGAGGTAGAGATCATCCGTCGTATGACAGAAGGTATCTATGATCACGCAGAATTTGAGAAAGCTCTGAAATGGGCAAAAGAAACCTGTAAGATCGGCTGGGATAAGAACCCTGAAGAACTTCAGTTCTCAGCTGAAAAGAAAGAAGAGCAGTTCGAGTTTGTTGTTAAGATGGCAGTTATCATCAAAGAACTGATGAACGGCTGTGACAACCTTGATCCTAAATTCTCTGAAGAAGCAATCGGACACAATGCTCTGGCAGCCGGTTTCCAGGGACAGAGACAGTGGACAGATTTCTATCCGAACGGTGACTTTGCAGAAGCTATGCTGAACACCTCCTTTGACTGGAACGGAGCACGTGAACCATACATCCTGGCTACAGAGAACGATGTTCTTAACGGACTTGGAATGCTGTTCATGAAACTTCTTACAAACAGAGCACAGATTTTCGCTGACGTTCGTACATACTGGAGCCCGGAGGCTGTTAAGAAAGCTACAGGATATGACCTTGAGGGCGTAGCAAAAGAAGCCGGCGGTTTCCTTCACCTGATCAACTCCGGTGCTGCCTGCCTTGATGCTAACGGAGAAGCAAAAGAAGCTGATGGAACAGCTGTTATGAAACAGTGGTGGGATATCACAGAAGAAGACCAGAAAGCAATCATGGAAAACACAGAATGGTGTATGGCTGACAACGGATATTTCCGTGGAGGCGGATACTCCAGCCGTTATGAAACACGTGCCCAGATGCCTGCAACAATGATCCGTCTGAACCTTGTAAAAGGACTTGGACCGGTTCTGCAGATCGCTGAAGGATGGACAGTAGCTCTTCCTGAAGAAGTATCTGACAAGCTGTGGAAACGTACAGACTATACATGGCCATGTACATGGTTTGCTCCAAGATGCGATGGCAAAGAAGGACCGTTCAAGACAGCTTATGATGTAATGAACAACTGGGGTGCAAACCATGGAGCAATCTCCTACGGACACATTGGTGCGGATCTTATCACAATGTGCTCTATGCTGAGAATTCCTGTATCCATGCACAATGTTCCTGAGAAAGATATCTATCGTCCGGCAGCATGGAATGCATTTGGAATGGATAAAGAAGGTGCAGATTTCAGAGCATGCAAGAATTATGGACCTCTTTATAAATAATAAATAAAACCGATATGTAAGAATGTATATCGGCCGCCCGGAGTTGGAGATGATCTGACTTTGGGCGGCTGTTTGTATAAGGGGGAATCAAAAAAACAAACTGATATCTGTGTGTACAGATACCAGCCTGTTGTATATATATGTATGTGTGATGTGTGTATAATGTGTAAAAATGATATTTGGAATGAATATGCCAAAATCCCGAGACATACAAGTCAAAATTCCATTGCCGCAGGCAATCTGGAATGAATTTTGGCTACGTTACTGTGAACAGTAACGAAAAGATAAAGCAAAATCAGTTGTTGATTACAACACCTTTCTGAAGCATTATATTTGCATACAGAGCTTTTTCGCTTGTGGAAATAATGCAATATGCAGTTTTGGCTTCTTCATAGAAAGCGAAACGTTCAATATTTCCAACCGCTTTATCGCCGCGCTCGTCATATTTGGCAACGATTTCTTTATATGTATCCCAGATTGGTGTTTCTACATTATCGCCAGGCATAACTTCCATGAGATTTACAGGATGCGCTACATAAGTATCCAGTGGAAACAGTTTGAGGATTGCATCCAGGATTTCCGGTACACCATGTCCGTCACAGCGGATAGTGATGGCATTCTTTCCCATAGATTCAACAGGGAAGTTACCGTCTGCGATAACAAGACGATCGCTGTGTCCCATTTCACATAAAACTTTTAATAATTCCGGTGATAAAATTTCAGGAATACCCTTTAACATAATTTGTATTCTCCTTTCAAAATTCTGAAAATCATTGTAAACAGTTTAATGAAAAAAATCAGATTATTCAAGGCAATATTTTACGCAAAAAGAGTAAATTTTTATAGTTTACAGCGGAGGAAACAGTAACACACGGAATTGTATGAAATGCACAAAATACATATTGAAAAATTGAAAAAATAGTACAAATATGCTATTATCATTATAGCGAATCAAGCGGATATTTGAAATTTACTTTGCTGTTTGCTCATAACCGAATAGCTGCCTGGCAGAGGACTTACCTGATTCGGTTAAATAAGTAAAAGGATGTAGTAGTTTTATGTTACTGTTCACACACTACTATCCCGCGAGGTGTTTTGGCATGAATATGCCAAAATCCCGAGACATACAAGCCAAAATTCCATTGCCGCAGGCAATCTGGAATGAATTTTGGCTAAGTTAGTGTGAACGGAGTGAACAGTAACATTTTTATTTGGGTTATCAGGCAGAGGGATGATGCCTGATCTTATGGGGGATAAAATTTAATATGTACAAAATATTATTGGTAGACGACGAAATCCTGATCAGGGATGCAATCAGGGAGAACATTGACTGGAAAAGCCTGGACTGTGAGCTTGTGGGGGATTGTGAGAATGGCAGACAGGCAGTGGAATTTGTGCAGAGCCACAAGGTGGATGTTGTATTGACAGATATCTGTATGCCTTATATGGATGGTATGGAACTGAGCGAGTTTCTTCATGATAATTATCCGGATATTCTTATTGTTATATTCAGCGGTTTTGGGGAATTTGAATATGCGAAGAAAGCAATCCGTTATAATGTGAGTGAATATATGCTCAAACCTGTCACAGCAATGGAACTGACAAAAGTGCTCCGGAATATGAAAGAGAAACTGGATTCCAGAAAAAAAGAACAGGAAAAAATGGAATCCCTGTCGCAGACTTCAAAGGATTATCACAAGAATGTGGATGTCATCCGGTCGAAAGCACTGGAGACTCTTGTAAATTGTACCAGAGATGTGCAGGTAAGTCTTCTGGAACTGAAAAAGCTGGGGATCTGTTTTGAATGTTCGAGCTACAGAGTAGCTGTTTTTGATATGGACACTTATTCAGAAATGTATCAGGTAGATATGCATAAACAGCAGGAAAGCGCACTGATGTCCTTTGTACTTTTTAATATAGGAAATGAAATTGTTACCAGAGAGAATGCAGGTGTTGCTTATCAGGAAGGCAGCAATCGGGTATGCATTATATTTACAGGATGCAGATCCAGAGAATTCGGAGACAAAATACATAGTATCTGTCAGGAAATCCAGCAGAAAGTAAAAGAAGTGATCGGGATTGAAACTTCTATAGGAATCGGAAGCTGGGTGAGATCGCCTCAGGAACTGGTCTATTCCTATAAGCTTGCTGAGAAAGCCATTGGCTATCGGTATCTGCTGGGAGGCAGCCTCCTTTTTGATATGGAAGAAAAGAAAACGGATAACAGTATTAATCTTATAAAATCTCTGGAAACACTGACAGAGGAGATAAAGGCCGGAAACAGGCAGAGAGTGACAGAAATCCTGGAGCAGATCGAGCATGAGATCAAAGGGGCACTGGTGGAGAAAAGCTATGCCTGCATTTATCTTCAGCAGGTGATACGTGCCATCGGAAATACCTGCCAGTCCCTGAGTGATGATACGGAAAAGATCATTGCTCAGAGAGAGAAGCTTCTGAAAGAAGTTTCTCAGGCAAAAACTTTTGATAAAGCAGTGACATTGGTGAAGGAGTATGCTGAAGGAGTATTTGAATCACTTCAGGATCTGAATAGTTCCAGCGGCCAGAGGCAGGGAATGATGGCTATGGATTATATCCGGAAAAATTATATGGATCAGGATCTGAGTCTGAACAGTATCTGTTCTTATCTGAATATCAGTACCAGCTATTTCAGCACTATTTTTAAGGAGATGACAGGGGAAACGTTTATCGAATCACTTACCAGGATAAGAATGGAGAAGGCCAGGGAACTTCTGGAGAATACAACGTTGAAGAATTATGAGATTGCGGAAAAAGTAGGATTTTCAGATCCACACTATTTCGGAATTTCATTTAAGAAGATGACAGGAAAAACACCTACCGAATATGCAAGGGAGAAACGCCGATGAAGATTTCTTCAAAATTTAAGAGTATTCAGAGTTCTATTTTCTGTGCGGTGTCGATCCTGGTATTAAGTGCTGTGCTGGTTGTGACAGTGGTATCTCTGAGATATACGAATTCATCTATTTATGAAAATTCTGTCATGTATACACAGACGATCATCAAACAGCTGAATCAGAATATAGATTCGTATATCAGTTATATGGATAATATTGCGTCAGTGATCGCGCAAAGCGGTGATGCTTATAAATATCTGTACAGTGAAAAAGGATATGGAGCCACAAAGGATGAAAATTACAGTGAATACAGACAGCGCCTTGTGGAACAGTTTAAAACGATCCTGAAGGGCAGGGCTGATATCAGAAATATCGGTATTGTCAGAGAGGATAAGAATGCCCAATCTCTGTTTGACAATGGATTATCTGTAAGAAATACATATGTAGATCTTAATACACAGTCATGGTATGCAGATGCAGTCGGAAAATATGACAGGTATAATCTGACATCTTCTCATGTGCAGAATGTGATAAAGGGAGAAAGGCCATGGGTTATCACACTCAGCAGAGGAATCCGCAATTATACAGGAACAGAAGCAGATGATGGAGTCGTTTTTCTGGATCTGAATTACAGTGCGATCAGTGAACTCTGTGCACAGAGCAGTATGGGGGATAAAGGATATGTTTTTATTCTTGATCAGAATGGAAATATTGTTTATCATCCACAACAGCAGCAGTTATATAATGAACTGCAGACAGAGAATATTTCCCTTGTTATGAATGCAAAATCAGATATTGTCACTGTCGGAAAGGGAGATGACGAGAAAATTTATGCACTGTCCCATTCTGATATTACAGGATGGACGATTGTGGGATGTATGAATATGTCTGAACTTTTACGAAACAGCAGGCAGACAAGAAGCATCTATGTGCTGGTGGCAGTGGGACTGATAATAGTATCTCTTCTGATCTCCAGTCTGATCGCCAGAAATATTACACTTCCGATCCAGAAGCTTCGTGATTCCATGAAAAGTGTTCAGAAAGGAAATTTTGATGTCAAAGATATAGAGGTGGTTTCCGACAATGAAACAGGAAGTCTTACCAGATCTTTTAATGTGATGACGCACAGGATACGGGAATTAATGGAACAGAATGTAAAGGAGCAGGAGCAGAAGAGAAAAATAGAACTGAAAGCCCTGCAGTCGCAGATCAATCCACACTTTCTGTACAATACGCTGGATTCTATCATCTGGATGGCTGAAGGAAAGAAGAATGAGGAAGTGGTGATAATGACGGCTTCTCTGGCACGACTGCTCAGACAGAGTATCAGCAATGAAGATGAGCTTGTAACAGTGGGACAGGAGATTGAATATGTCAGAAGTTACCTCACGATCCAGAAGATGCGCTACAAGGATAAGCTGGAATTTGAGATAAAGGCAGACCCATCCATTACACAGGTACCTATCATTCGCCTGGTATTGCAGCCACTTGTGGAGAATGCAATTTATCATGGTTTAAAATATAAAGACAGTAAAGGACTGCTGACAGTGCATGGATATATGAAAGGCAAAAATGCAGTAATTGATATTACGGACGATGGTGTGGGAATGGATGAGGAAACCCTGAAACATATTTATGATAAGCATAAGGTAAATTACCGTTCCAATGGAGTTGGGGTGTACAATGTACAGCAGCGTCTGGTTTTATATTATGGAAAAGAATATGGCATCATCTATCACAGTGAAAAAGGAAAGGGAACCACAGCGTCTGTTGTCATTCCCGGAATACAGGAGGAATCCCATGAAAAGTCATAAAAAAGAAATTATAACAGTTGCGGTCCTTATGGCGGCAGCAGTGGTGATTTTTGCCGGAATTCTGAAACCGGAGGCGACACAGACGAAAAAATGCTCCCTCATTTATATTCCAAAGATCAGAGATAATACCAATGATTTCTGGACTTCGGTAATATCCGGCTGTAAGATGGCAGCAGAGGAATATGAATCTGACCTTGAAATCCTGGCTCCGGATAAAGAAGAGAATACAGAAGAACAGAATAAACTTCTGAAAAAGGCCATTGAGAAGAAACCAGATGCGATTCTGTTTTCACCTTCCAGTATGGATGCATCAGACAAACTTCTGAAGGAAGCAAAAGAAAAAGGAATCCGTATTACCTATATTGATTCCTATACAAAAGAAGAACTGCAGGATCTTACAGTTGCCACAGATAATGTGAATGCGGGCAGGATGTTAGGGGAATATGCCAGAAAATTACTCAACAAAGATTCAAAGATAGCCATTGTCAGCCATGTAAAAGGGGTTTCCACAGCTGTGGAGAGAGAACAGGGATTCAGGGAAGGCCTTGGTGATTATGCTGATAACATAGTAGACACTGTTTACTGTAATTCGCTCTATGAGAAATCCTATGAACTGGCACAGGAACTGATGAGAAAATATCCGGATCTGGAACTGATCGCAGGAATGAACGAATATTCTGCAGTCGGTGTTGGAAGAGCAGTCAGTGATGCAGGAGTGAAAGATAAGATTGCAGTAGTTGGCGTGGACTGTTCTCAGGAGGCCATCAATCTCATGGAAATGGGTGTTTATAAGGGAATTATTGTGCAGAAAGCATTCCGGATGGGCTATATTGGAGTGGAAGAAACCATTCATATGCTTAACGGGGATGCAGTAGAGAAGAATATTGATTCAGGATGCGAACTGGTTACGCCGGAGAATATGTATAACAGTGATATTGAACGGCTGATCTTCCCGTTTAGCTGACTGACGCGTTGAAACGACTGCGTAATATAAGGATAAAAGAAGCAAAAAGGTTAAATATTTCCGGATGAAAAAAAGGAAATATTTAACCTTTTTTTGGAAGATATTTCATTACAATTATCCGACAGGTAAGGTAAGATATAGAAAACAAAGAAAGATACGAAATAACGTAAGGAGGGTGAAAAACTTGGAAAAGTTGAAACAAAATCCAATTGTGAAGAAACTCGGTCTGAACAGAATCCTGTTAGCATGTATTCTGGTTCTTATGTTCGTAGTCTTCAAAGTAGTTCTGGGAAGTAAGTTCCCTGTAGGTGACAGTATCAAATCTACTTTGAACTATGTATACTTCCTGGGCTTTCTGTCACTTGGAGTAACATTTGTAATTGCCACTGGAGGAATCGATTTCTCCATTGGACCGGTAATGTTCTGCTGTGCCCTGATCTCAGGTTACTGCATGACATCTTATCATGTACCTTGTGCAGCAGCAATGGTGATCTGTATCCTGATCGGATTTGCATTCGGTATGTTTAATGGCTGGATGGTATCTTACATGTCAGTTCCGCCATTTATCATTTCCATGGCATCTATGAACATTGCAAAAGGTATTGCATCTGTATTTACAAAGACACAGTCCGTCAGCTGGCCGCTGGGCAGTGACCCTGTAAACGGATGGTTCCGAAATCTTATCTCCTATAAGGGATTCCCTGTAGGACTTGTGATCTTCCTGGCAGTAGCAGTGATCTGTGGAATTATTCTTTATAACACAAAACCGGGACGTTATATCCTTTGTCTTGGTTCTAACAGCGAAGCAGTAAGACTTAGCGGTGTTAATACAAAAAAATGGAGAATGCTTGCTTATGTGATCTGCGGTGTTCTTGTAGGAATCGGGGCAATTTTCTTTGTTGGTGCTTATACAACTGTTCAGCCTGGATACGGCGATCAGTACAACAATGAAGCGATTGCAGGCTGTGTAATGGGTGGTACATCCATGGTTGGCGGACTTGCTTCTATCGGCGGTACAGTCATCGGTGTATTTATCATTTCTCTTCTTCAGCAGGGTATCATGGCATTTGGTCTTGGTAAAGGTCAGCAGATGATCATCACAGGACTTATCGTAATTGTAGCAGTTTATGTCGACGTTTCTGCAAGACGCAGAAAGAACTGATCGGAAGGGAGGATGTAACAATGGGTGAAGTTATTTTAACTATGAAGGACATTGATAAGTCCTTTCCTGGAGTTCATGCTCTGGATCACGTTAATTTCGAAGTGAAACGCGGCGAAGTACATGCTCTTATGGGAGAAAACGGTGCCGGAAAGTCCACATTGATGAAGGTTCTTACCGGTATTTATCAGAAAGATTCAGGTTCCATTACCTATAAAGGACAGGAAACTGAATTTCATAACACAAAAGAAGCACAGGATGCAGGTGTTGTAATCGTGCATCAGGAACTGAACATGGTAGGTGATCTTACCGTAGCTCAGAATATTTTCATCGGACGTGAACCAAAGAAAGGGTTCAGCATTGATGATAAGAAAATGATCGAAGATTCCAAAAAGCTCTTCAAGGATCTGAATATTGAAATCAATCCAAGAGAAAAGATGAACAATCTTACAGTTGGAAAACAGCAGATGTGTGAGATCGCAAAAGCAATTTCCCACAAGGCAGAAGTTATCATCTTTGATGAGCCTTCAGCAGCTCTGACTGAGAAAGAGATTGCAGACTTATTCGAGATTATCCGTGATCTTCGTAAGAAAGGTCTTGGAATCGTTTATATTTCCCACCGTATGGATGAGATCAAAACGATCACTGACAGAGTAACAGTCATGCGAGATGGTGGCTATGTAGGAACTCTGATCACAGCAGACAGTACAAAAGAAGACATCATCAATATGATGGTTGGACGTGTCATTTATGAAGATCCAAAAGAACACAGCATGGTTGCACCGGATGCACCGGTTGTTCTTAAGGTAGAGAACCTGAATGCAGGTAAGATGGTTCAGAATGTAAGCTTTGAACTTCGCAAAGGTGAGATCCTTGGATTCTCAGGACTGATGGGAGCCGGACGTACTGAGACAGCAAGAGCGCTGTTTGGTGCTGACCCGAAACAGAGTGGAAAGATCTCCATAAGGGGAAAAGACGGACAGCTTCGCGAGGTAACTATCAACAGTCCTCAGGATGCAGTTAAATGTGGTATTGGTTATCTGTCAGAGGACAGAAGAAGATATGGTTGTGTCGTACAGAAAACTGTAACAGAGAATACTACGCTGGCAACCATGGAAGAATTTACCAGTGGTATCTTCATTAATAAAGCAAAAGAAAAAGAAGTTTCAGAGAAATACGTTAAAGAGCTGGCAACCAAAACTCCAAACTGCGAGCAGCTGGTAGTCAATCTTTCCGGTGGTAATCAGCAGAAGGTCGTTATCGCAAAATGGCTGACACGAGACAGTGAGATTCTTATTTTTGATGAGCCGACCAGAGGTATTGATGTTGGTGCCAAGAATGAAATTTACAAGTTAATGAACAGACTGGCAGCAGAAGGTAAATCTATTATCATGATTTCTTCTGAAATGACAGAAGTTCTCCGTATGAGTGACCGCATTATCGTTATGTGTGAAGGCAAGATTACAGGAAATATTGATATTTCCGAAGCTACACAGGAACACATTATGAATCATGCAACACGGAACATCAATTAAGGAGGAAAGTCATGACTAAGAAGAAAAAAAGTATTTTAAGTGATCAGAGATTTATTGTATTACTGGTTATTATTGTACTGTTTGCAATTTTCTCCTTTAAGAGCAGGGAGTTCAGACAGTATACCACAATCCTGAGCATGCTGGATTTCTCATATTATGATCTTCTGATGGCAATCGGCGTTACATTCCCTCTTATTACAGGAGGTGTAGACCTGTCAATCGGAACCGGTATGGTATGTTACGCATTGATCGCAGGATCTCTGGTAAGAAATAATAATCTTCCTGTTGTACTTGCAATGTTACTTTGCATTGTACTTGGAATTATTGTAGGAGCAGCAAATGGTGTGCTGATCGGTATTATGAACCTGCCGCCATTCCTTGCAACACTTTGTACCTGTATGATTACCCGAGGTGCAGGATCCCTGTGCAGTGCCACTCCATGGCCGGGACTTACACAGGAGGGCGGATGGTTCCATTCAATCTTTAAGATTACAGTCGGAACAGGAAGAAGCGCTTCCCGTTATCCTATCGGTTTCTTATGGATGATCATTCTGGTACTTGTAATGGAATATGTTCTGAATCATACAAAATTTGGTCGTTATACGATTGCAATCGGTTCAAACAAAGAAGCAGCAGCTCTTTCCGGAATCAACGTTAAATTCTATCATGTTATGGTATATGTAGTATGCGGACTCTTCACTGGTCTTGCAGCTATCGCATATGCGGCAGTAACACCAACTGTACAGCCTGGTACCGGTGCAGGACTTGAAATGGATGCCATCGGCGGTGTATTTGTAGGTGGTGTTGCAGCAACAGGTGGTTATGGATCAGTAATCGGTACATTAGCCGGTATCTTCGTTATCATGCTTCTGAAGACCGGCCTTCCATATATCGGACTTCAGGCAAACTGGCAGCAGATCATTACAGGTGCGGTTCTTATCATTGCAGTACTGATCGATATCATGAAAGAAAAGAAAGCAGCAGCAAAATAATTTTCAAAACTGAATAAAGAAAAATGCATCTTACGACAGATGCAAAACAGCAGGATATGAAACAACGGAGGGCTTCCAGGGGATGTTCGGCGACAGTATTGTCATATGTGTATTTTGGGGAAGGCGGAACGAGAGAGGAAGCTTCCGGGGTATCATTTATAAAAAACTATATTAAATGTATATTTAAAAGGAGGAAATTTTAAATGAAAGCAAAAAAAGTGATCGCATTAGTTATGTGTGCAGCAATGGTAGCAGGAATGTCCGCATCAAGCGTTATGGCAGCCGATGTGCCGGAACAGTTCAAAGATCTGAAAGCTAATGAAGCTTATGATTTCCCGATGATGGTTAAATCTTTCCAGTCTACATATTGGGATGCAGCTCAGGAAGGTATGAAGAAAGCTGCTGATGAACTTGGCGTTACATACAAACCACAGGGACCAAACAGTGAATCTGATATCGCTGACCAGGTTAACATGATCAACACAGCAATCGCTGCAAATCCGGCAGGTTTAGGTCTCGCTGCATGCGATACATCTTCCGTTCTTGATGCACTTCAGGAATGCGTTGACAAAGGAATCCCGGTAGTAACATTTGATACAGGTATCGCTGATGCTCCGGAAGGATCTGTAGTATGTGAAGTTTGTACAGATAACACACAGGCTGGTTCTGTTGCAGCTGAAAACATGTATAATTCAATCAAAGATGTTATAGCTAATGCAGATGGACAGGTTATCATCGGTGAAGTTAACCAGGATGCCACAGCTCAGAACATCCAGCAGCGTGGTGGCGGATTCATTGACAAAATGATCGAACTTATTCAGGCTGACGGAAAAACAGTTGCAGTTAAAGGTAACGAGTTCTATGTAAACGCAGCTAAAGGCGCAGATGCAGAAGAAGCAGACGCAGACGTTGTTATCCAGGTAGCTGTTCCGGCACAGACAACTGTAGAGCTTTGCTCAACAGAGGCTCAGGCAATCCTTTCTCAGGAAAACTGCATCGCTATCTTCGGTTCCAACCAGACAGCAGCAGAAGGTGTTCTTGCAGCTAATGCTAACCTGAACGTTCTTGGTTCTGACGCAGCAGCAGGTGATGTTATCGGTGTTGGTTTCGATGCTGGTTCTATCATTAAAGCCGCTGTACAGGATGGAACATTCATCGGTGCTGTTACACAGTCTCCTCTGATGATGGGTTACTATGCAATCTACGCTCTGACAGCAGCAGCTAACGGACAGGAACTTGAAGATGTTCCTACAGATGGATACTGGTATGATTCCACAAACATGGACAGCGAAGAAATCGCTCCTAACCTTTATGACTAATCGATAAGTAAATATCGAGAGGAAATGAATCCTTAGAATTAAGTATTAATTATTAATACAAATACAGACGCCGCACTGCCGTATGGCAAGTGCGGCGTTGTTGTTCAAACAATAAAACAATGATTGGAAATGATGATTTTATTAAGTTGTAAAGATACTTATTTCGACGATAGATTTCAAAATAGCAAATAAAGACACTTTTTCAGACAAACAAGGTTCTTATTTTTGGGAGTAAGTTGAGATAAAATGAAATCATCAGATATGAAGAGCGTATAAATTCATATATTGAGGAGGTTTTGCAATGGCAGCATATTATTTAGCAGTAGATATCGGAGCATCCAGCGGACGTCACATCATTGGACATATGGAAAACGGAAAAATGGTTCTGGAAGAAATTTATCGTTTTGAGAATGGAATGGTAAAGAAAGACGGAGAACTCTGCTGGGAATTTGACCGTCTTTTCAAAGAGGTAGTAAATGGTCTGAAGAAATGTAAAGAAATTGGCAAGATTCCGGTAAGTATGGGCGTGGACACATGGGGCGTTGACTTCGTACTTCTGGACAAAAATGACAATGTTCTTGGAAATACAGTAGGATATCGTGACCACCGTACAGAGGGAATGGATAAAGAAGTTTATAAGGCAATTTCCCTGAAAGATCTCTATGCAAGAACAGGTATCCAGAAAGCTGATTATAATACGATCTATCAGCTGATGGCAGTGAAAAAGAAATATCCGGAATATCTGGAACAGGCGGAGACACTTCTTCATGTGCCGGATTATTTCCATTTTCTTCTTACAGGACAGAAAACCTGTGAGTACACAGAAGCTACGACAGGACAGCTTGTAAGCCCGATCACTAAGAACTGGGATTATGAACTGATCGATATGCTCGGTTATCCGAGAAAAATGTTCCAGAAGCTGATTATGCCCGGAACAGGCATCGGACATCTGTCAGATAAGATCAGGGAAGAAGTGGGCTTTGATCTGGAAGTAGTTGCACCTGCAACACATGATACAGGATCCGCTGTACTGGCAGTTCCTGCAAATGACGATGATTTTATCTACATCAGCTCCGGAACATGGTCACTGATGGGAATTGAGAGAAAAGAAGCTGACTGCTCTGAGAAGAGCTGTGAGATGAACTTCACAAATGAAGGCGGTTATGCAGGCCGTTTCCGTTACCTGAAGAATATCATGGGACTCTGGATGATCCAGTCTGTGCGTCATGAAGTAAATGATGCATACAGCTTTGCAGAAATCTGCGCAATGGCAGAGGAAGCAAAGGATTTCCCGTCAAGAGTAGACGCAAATGATGAGTGTTTCCTTTCTCCTGACAATATGACAGAGGAAGTTAAGGATTACTGCCGCAGAACAGGACAGAAGGTTCCGGAAACTCTGGGAGAGATTGCAACAGTTATCTACACAAGTCTTGCAGAATGCTATGCAAAGACAGCAAAAGAGCTGGAAGAGATGACAGGCAGGACTTACAGCCGTATTCATATCGTGGGCGGCGGTTCCAACGCAGGATATCTCAATGAGCTGACTGCAAAGGCAACAAAGAAAGAAATCCATGCAGGTCCAGGAGAGGCAACTGCAATCGGAAATATCACAGCACAGATGCTGAAAGCAGAAGAGTTTAAAACCATTGAAGAGGCTCGTACTATCATTCATGAATCCTTTGGTGTAAAAGTTTATAAATAATAAAAGGGGAACAGGGCATTGGCTCTGTTCCTTTTGTGTTACTGTTCTCTCTGTTCACAGTAACGTTTGGCTGTGAGAAAGGAGTCAACGGCGAGGGAATATGTTGACTATCATGGGGTTTCAAAGTATAATGATGGCTGGTGAATTGGGCGGAAATACAGGGTGATTCATCAGAGGTAAGTGATTGATTTTAATAGATAAAGGCAGGTTATATATGAATACAATTAGTGTGGAAGAGCTGGAGAAGATTGATTCTTCTAAGATTACGATCGTGGATGTGCGGCCGGCGGATCAGTACAGCAGGGGATCTTTTCCGGGGGCAGTGAATATTCCGCTGGATGAGTTTGAGGAAAGAATGGAGTCTGTAGACAGGGAGAAGATGGTATATGTTCTCTGCCATACGGGGGACAGAAGCCGGGACTGTGTGGAGAAGCTGAGTGATGCAGGGTATGAGGCTGTGAATATTGAAGGTGGATATCGTGCGTATCTGAGACTTTCTCTGAGTCGTTTTATGGAGAATGATGCTAAGGAGCAGAAGGAACTGAAGACGAAAGAGATTGAGCACAGTATTATCAAGACGTTCAGAAAGACAGTCTGGAGACCGTTTACCAAGGCTTTGAATGAGTATCAGCTGATTCAGGAGGGAGATAAGATTGCTGTCTGTATTTCAGGTGGTAAGGACTCTATGCTGATGGCGAAGCTGCTTCAGGAGCTGAAGCGTCATGGGAAGATTCATTTTGAACTGGTGTTTTTGGTAATGAATCCGGGCTATAATGCGGATAACTGGAAGATTATTCAGGATAATGCAGAGCTTCTGGGAATTCCTCTTACGGTTTTTGAAAGTGATATTTTTGATACAGTGGCAGAAATTGAGAATAATCCCTGTTACCTGTGTGCGAGAATGAGACGTGGTTATCTGTATTCTCATGCCAAGGAGCTGGGATGTAATAAGATTGCGTTGGGACATCATTTTGATGATGTGATCGAGACAATCCTCATGGGTATGCTGTACAGTGGTAAGGTGGAGACTATGATGCCGAAGCTGCACAGTCAGAATTTTGAGGGGATGGAATTGATCCGCCCTATGTATCTGATCAAGGAATCTGCAATCAAGGCATGGAGAGATACCAATGGACTGCATTTCATTCAGTGTGCATGCCGTTTTACTGAGAACTGTGTAAGCTGTGGGGGCGGACGTGGTTCCAAGCGTGATGAGATGAAAGAGCTGGTTGCACAGTTTAGAAATACAAGCAGTGTGATTGAGACGAATATCTTTAACAGTGTGCGGGATATTAATCTTCGTACTGTTATGGGATATCATAAAGATGGAGAATACTACAATTTCCTGGATGACTACGATCAGCGTGGAAATAAGGGCGCTGATAAGGAAAAAGAATGATAACAGCAAAATCTTCATTTGTGGAAGAGAAATACACTGCTCAGTATTATAGTGGGAACGGTTGTCTGTATGTTTCTGGTGCAGGTGGTGTTCTAAAAGGAGGAATCCATGACCTTACAGGAGATTCTTGAAAGTGTAAAAAGTGGTTCTGTATCTGTGGAGGAGGCAGAGCGAATCCTTAAGAAAGAAAGTTATGAAGAAATGGGATATGCGAAGCTGGATACAAGCCGCAAGGCAAGAACCGGTTTCGCAGAAGTAATCTACTGCAGTAATAAGGCAGATGAACATCTTCTGAATATTTTTGAAAGATTATACAGAGAAGACGGTGAGGTATTCGGAACCAGAGCTTCCCAACATCAGTATGAACTGGTGAAGGAGAAGTTTCCGGAAGTGGAATATGATCCGATCTCACGCATCTTAAAGGTTGAAAAGAAAGATAAGAAGCGTATTGGTAAGATCGCCGTGTGTTCAGCAGGAACTGCAGATATTCCGGTTGCTGAGGAAGCTGCACAGACAGCGGAATATTTTGGTACAAATGTTGAACGTATTTATGATGTGGGAGTCAGCGGAATGCATCGTTTATTCTCCAGACTGGAGACGATCCAGAGTGCGAACTGTGTAATTGCAGTTGCGGGAATGGAGGGAGCTCTTGCCAGTGTGATGGGCGGTCTGGTGAGCAGACCGGTGATCGCAGTACCGACATCTGTGGGTTATGGTGCAAGTATGCATGGTCTTTCGGCACTTCTTACCATGATCAATTCCTGTGCGAATGGGATTGCTGTGGTGAATATTGATAACGGCTACGGTGCCGGCTATCTGGCAACGCAGATCAACCGTCTGGCAGCAGGTACAGATGAGAAAGGAAATTGATTATGGGAAAAACATTATATCTGGAATGTTATTCAGGGATAAGTGGTGATATGACGGTTGCGGCTCTTCTTGATCTGGGAGCTGACCGCTCAGTGCTGGACAGGGTGCTGAAGAGTCTTAAGGTATCAGGATTTGAGACAAAGATCAGCAGAGTTGTGAAGTCCGGAATAGATGCATGTGATTTTGATGTTGTGTTGGATAAAGAGCATGAAAATCATGACCATGATATGGAATATCTGCATGGACATCATCATGAAGGCCATGAGAGCAATCACGCCCATGGCACAGGAACAGCGCAAGACCATCACCATCACGAACACCGTGGAATAAAAGAAATTACCTATATTATAGAGCATAGCGCAATGACTGAGAATGCAAAGAAGATCGCATTGCGTATATTTGAAATTCTTGCAGAGGCAGAGAGTAAAGCACACAATGTTCCTGTAGATCAGGTGCATTTTCATGAGGTGGGAGCAGTGGACTCTATTGTGGATATTGTGTCTGTGGCAGTCTGCCTGGATGATCTGGATGTTACAGAGGTGATCGTTCCTGTTCTCTGCGAGGGACGTGGAACTGTCCGTTGTCAGCATGGCATCCTGCCAATCCCGGTTCCGGCAGTCGCAAATATAGTAAGTGTCAATCATTTACATCTGAAAATGACAGAGGTAGAGGGTGAGCTTGTAACGCCTACAGGTGCGGCAATCGTGGCAGCAGTGAAAACAAAGGATAAACTTCCGGAAACATTTGAAATCCAGAAGATTGGAATCGGTGCAGGTAAACGCCAGTATGAGTGTCCGGGAATCCTAAGGGCAATGATTATCTCACAGAGCGCAGAAATAGATGAAGAAAAGGCTCAGACAGAAGAATTCAAAAACCCGGAAATCGGAAATAATCCGAAAGCTGAAAATCAGGAAACCAAAGATACGATTATCAAGATGGAAACAAACATTGATGACTGCAGTGGAGAAGTTCTGGGATTTGTCATGGAACGTCTGATGAAAGCCGGTGCCAGAGATGTGCATTATGTGCCTGTTTTTATGAAAAAGAACAGACCTGCATGGGTTCTGAATGTGATCTGTAAGGAAGAAGATATAGAAACGCTTCAGAATATTATTTTTGAAGAAACTACTACGATTGGAATTCGTTATAGCATAATGGAACGTACGATTCTTCCAAGAGAAACGAGAACCCTTCCGACTCCATGGGGAGAAGTTCAGGTAAAGGTATGCACTTTGAATGGAAAAGAGCAGCTTTATCCGGAATATGAGAGCGTTGCACAGTTGAGCAGAGAAAAAGAGATTCCATTTGCAGAAATTTACCGTTATATTGTTTTGGCAAATAAAGAAAAATAATAACTTTCATATGTGAACCCTTTGGTTTCCCTGAGAGTACTCCACGCGAAATCAAAGGGTACTTTTGTCTTGAAATAGAGTTGTAAGAGCTGTATACTGCATGTAGTATGAAGGGGGAAAAGGAATGTTTTGCATTGGCATTTGCGATGATGATGAGGGTCTCTGCGGGGAACTGGAAAAAATGCTTTATGATTATGGAAAAGAGCATAAAATTCAGATGAATATTGATATATGGTATCAGGGAGAAAGCCTGTGCCGGTTCCTGAGAGAAAACAAGAAGATTCTTGACGTGCTATTTCTGGATATAGAATTACTGACAACAAATGGAATTGAAGTGGGACGTTTTATAAGAGAAGAACAGGAAAACATGGAAACTGCAATTGTTTACATTTCAGCGAACAGCAGTTATGCGATGGATTTATTTCGTGTACAGCCTACAGATTTTCTGATCAAACCTTTAGACAAAATAAAAGTTGGGAATGTCATGAACAGGATTCAGAAAATTTCGGAAGTCAGAAAAGGTATTTTCGAGTACTTTGGCAGTGGATATTATTTCAAGGTGCTGTATAAAGATATTCTGTATTTCAGCAGTCAGAATAAAAAAGTGTATCTGGTTTTAAAAGACGGACAGAAAGAATTTAATGGCAAACTGAAAGAAATAGCAAAGAAAATTCCGGGAAATTTCATTCAGATTCATCAGTCGTATCTGATCAATTTTGATTATATCGAAGAATGTTCTTATGAATCTGTGAAAATGAAAAACGGAGATACAATTCCAATCAGCCAGCCATATCGGAAATCAGTGAGAAAGCAACTGGCGGAACGTGTGTGGAGGGACAGAGAGTAAATGTTTGCGTTGATAACTACATTAAGCACGAATCTTTTGCGTACATATATAATCTATCGCTTTATGAGGTTGTTCTTTTGGACAGATATTGAGGAAAAGAAAAAAGAAAGAGCCTGTTATGTATTGTTTTTTATTTTGACAGCAGGAGTGCATCTGATATTTTGTTCGCCAGGTATGAGTGTGATAACAAATATAGTGCTGATTTTTTTGATTACAGTGTGTTATGAAGGAGCATTGAAAAAGAAAATATTTGTGACACTACTTGTATATGGAACTAATATGGGATGTGATTTAGTAGCTGTTCATTTACTGACAGATTATTCAATAACAGGGAAAGTCGGTGAATGTGCTGCGTATATAACTGTACTATTATTGCTGATTTGCGATGTTATTTCAGAAAAAATCTTGATTAAGAATAAAGGAGAAGATAAAACTCCGCATGGGATGATACTGGCGGTTATTTCAGCACTTTGTCTGGCAGAATTGCTTATTGTTGAACAGGAACTAAAAAATCGTATCCTGCTGGTGTTATTTGGATGTTGTGTTTTGGCAGTTGTATTATTGATTTTCTATTTATATGATGTTCTGATAAGTGCGTATAAGAAACTGGAAGAACAATCTCTTATGGAAAAACAAATGCTCATTTATTCTCACCAGTTGGATGTGTTGATGCAATCGGAAGAGAAAGTAAAAGCTCTACGCCATGATATGAAAAATCATCTGGGAGAACTTGCACTTATGGCTGGAAATCAGAATAATGAAGAAATTCGGAAATATATACAGGACATGGGGGAGTATATGCAGAACCAGTCTGAACTGGTCAGCTGTGGGAATAAGAATCTTGACAGTCTGCTGAATTATCTTCTGGGACAGGCAAAAAAGAAACTGAATCATGTAGAGTATGAGGTACGGGTACCATCTGATTTGTGTATATCAGCATTTGATCTGAATGTGATTTTGGGAAACCTGACAGAGAACGCAATAGAAGCAGCAGAACAGACGAAAGATAAATGGATGTCAGTGGATATATACTATGAAAAGGGCATGCTTTCCATGGAAATAAAAAACAGCTTTCAACATGAATTGGCTGTAGAGAAAAATAAATTATTGTCAACGAAGGAAGAAAAAGGACATGGCATTGGTCTTGCAAATGTCAGGAAGATGGTAGAGAAATATCAGGGATTTATGGATGTTTCGAATACAAATCAGATTTTTATTGTAAAGGTAATGCTGTACTTATAAAGTAAGTAAGTAATCATCCGTATCTGTTTTTTCATTTTTTATTCTGCTACAATCTC
>SAMEA3387500__coassemble_712_pt1 | contig 61695 bp, 52 predicted proteins | sample SAMEA3387500__metabat2_low_PE_011 | metagenome-assembled genome bin SAMEA3387500 (sample SAMEA3387500) | Felis catus | biome: Faeces | place: United Kingdom | collected 2012
AACAAATGGCATATGAATGATCTCCTTGATTTTTCTTTTGATTATGCCATATATTTTGAAAAATTTCCATAGGGATATTACTTAATAATTAATGCGATTCTGTACTAGGCATTTCGTGGTAGGAATATCACGAATGGAGGTGATAGCGCATGCGCGCACTTCAAGCAACGACCGCAGGTCGCACCAATATGATACTTACAATTCCACTTTGTATGTGATAAACTATTATTATCCATATGGATACCTCCTGTGTATATTAGTGCGGTTGGCGAACCTACATTAATTATACCACCGGAGGTTTTTTTCTGTAAGCTGAAGCAATGCTGACTCACCTGCATAGCAGGTGGTTTATTTGTTTTCCAAAGCTCCGTTTTTCGGATCAGCGAAAAACTCCACAATGGCAAACAGGGCTTTGCCCTAACAAACAGATAATCCGGCAGATTTCCTGCCGGATTATGCGAAAGTGGCAATACCACAAAACTTGGCAGATCTATGACAAGGAATCAAATCTAATTAATGACAAGCCGCGAAATCAACAACATTAGATAGCGGAATAAAAAATACAGGACAATACTCACCATATAGTGAATACTATCCTGTATATAGTTGCAATCTTATTATATAAGTGGATCTTGCTTACATACTATACTAAATTTTATCACAGTTTATTGACGGCTTCTGCCAGCTTCAGATATTCATAATAATGTTTCCTATACCATTCTTTCTTCCGGGAATTCGGTTTGTAAACTTTGATACATTTTGCAGCTATATGTCCTGCTGCCATTTCCAGATCCTTATAAATTCCCGAAGCAACAGCTGCGTACATAGCTGCTCCCTGTGCACATGTCTGGTCACTGTCCAAGATACAAATTTCACGGTCACTTAAATCTGACAGCATCTGCATTACATATGGCGATTTCTTGGAAATTCCACCTACCGCAATTACTTTCTCAATATCGATTCCCTGTTTTTCAAAACTTTCTATCAGGCGGTACAGACCACATACAGCTCCAAATACCAGACCACGATACAAATATGGAGCATCCATTCCCAGAGACAGTCCTGTAATCGCAGATCTCTGAAAATCATCTGTGTTTGGATATCGTCTTCCGTTAAACCAGTCCAGGGCAATTGGAAATGGTTCTTCTGGAAGTTCTTCTGCCTTTTTCTGTAACATAACCAGAACCTGATCTTCTATTTTTCCGAGGAGTTCCTTTGAACTCTCTGACTTTTCATCTTCTGACATCTGTGCAACCGGCCATTCCAGAAGACGTTTGAACCATGCAAAAATATCGCCAAATGCTGCCTGTCCGGTCTCAACACCCACATATCCCGAGAGGATTGAATTCTCTGCCTGGCCACAGTACATCTGAATATTTTTTCCTTTCAGATTTTCTTCTTTTTCCACAAACATGTCTACACAGGATGTTCCCATTGTACACACAAAGGTTTTCTCTGCAATTCCGGCACCCACGGCACCTGCATGTGCATCAAAAGAACTTCCGGAAATAATAATCTTCTCACTTAATCCAAGTTTCTCTGCCCATTCCTTTGAGAGCGTTCCCACTTTAACAGTTGATGGCTGCGGTGCATTTCCATATCTTTCTCTTACCAGAACAAGATATGGATCCAGCTTCTCCAGAACAGGTGCTGCAGGTAAACCATTCCATTCACTGTGCCATAGAGCTTTGTGTCCTGCAGCACAGGCACTGTGATAAATTTTATCAGGCCTTGTTTCTCCACACAGAACACCTGTAATCCAGTCGCAATGTTCTTCCCAGGTATAAGCTGCTTCACGGATAGAAGGATCATGTCTTACTGCGTAAAGTATCTTTGCCCAATACCATTCTGCACTGTAATCTCCCTGGTACTTTGTGTAATCATTTTCACTGTTATTTCTAAACAGGTTATTTATCTCATCTGCTTCTGCAGCTGCTGCATGATCCTTCCACAGAAAGAACATGGCATTTTCATTCTCAGAAAATTCATGCAGCAGCGCCAAAGGTGTACCATTTCTGTCCACCGGAACCGGAGTAGAACCCGTAGTATCTACTCCAATTCCTATGATGTGATTTTTCTGTTCTTCAGTAAAATCTGTTAGTGCTCCTTTTATACATTGTTCCAGAGATTCCAAATAATCTAATGGATGCTGGCGAAAAATACTCAACTCCGGATGTTGATAAAGTCCTGCTTTCCATCGTGGATAATATGCAACCCCCTGTCCGATATTTTCACCTGTTTCTGTATTTACTACAAGAGCCCGAACAGAGTCACTTCCGAAGTCTACTCCTATTACATAACTTTCTGCCATATATTCAACCATTTCTTTCCTGAATTTCTTTTTGGATTATTTTCTGGAAATTGCTTTCTTGGCTTTTTCTGCAATATTTTCAGGAGTTAATCCATAATGTTTTAACAGAGTTGCAGGAGATGCAGAATGTCCAAATGTATCCTGAACGCCTACAAATTCTGTCGGAACGCTTCCGTTCTGTACCAAGACTTCTGCAACTGCAGCACCAAGACCGCCGATTACATTATGTTCTTCTGCTGTAACAATTGCTCCTGTCTCTTTTGCAGCTTTCATAATAATTTCACGATCAATTGGTTTTATTGTATGCATGTCAATGACTCTTGCACTGATTCCTTCATTTTCAAGAAGTTTACGTGCTTTTAATGCTTCCTGCACCATCAGGCCGCAGGCAATAATGGTAACATCTTTACCATCTTCAAGTTGAATACCCTTGCCGATTTCAAATTTGTAATCTGCAAATGTGTCAGTGACACATTCAACTGCCGGGCGTCCTGTACGGAAATAACATGGTCCCTGGAAATCGATCATTGCCTTTGTTGCCAGACGGGTTTCATATGCATCACATGGAACGATAACAGTCATTCCCGGAATTGTACGCATCAGGCTGATATCTTCCAGACTCTGATGAGTTGCTCCATCTTCTCCTACTGTCAGTCCTGCATGACTTCCGATTACTTTTACATTTAAACCAGGATAACAAACATTATTTCTAACCTGATCATATACACGTCCTGATGCAAAAATGGCAAATGTGTGTACCAGAGCTGTTGCTCCACAGGTTGCAAAACCTGCTGCAATGTCTACCATGTTTGCCTCTGCAATACCAATATTGTAGAAACGTTCCGGATATTTTTCTGAGAAATAAAGTGTCATGGTACATTTCTTTAAGTCTGCATCAAATACATAAATATTTTCATCTGCACCAAATTCTTCTAATGCACGTCCATATGCTACTCTTGTTGAAATATTCTCGCCCATTTATCAGCCCTCCAGTTTTGCAATTCTAGCATCCAATTCAGCAAAACATGCCGGCCACTGTTCCGGTTTTGGCTGTCCGCCGTGGAAATCAACATTATTTTCAAATAAAGATACACCTTTACCTTTGATGGTATGTGCAACAATTACGGTAGGTTTGCCTGTTACTACAGAAGCCAGTTCTACTGCGTCTGCAATCTGCTCTACATCATGTCCATCAATTTCAATTACATTCCATCCGAATGCTTTGAATTTATCGCCGATTGGATATGGAGACATAACTTCTTCCAGTGATCCGTCCAGCTGCAAATTATTATTATCTACAAATGCGATCAGATTATCTACTTTATAAAATCCAGCGCACATGGCAGCTTCCCATACCTGTCCTTCCTGGATTTCGCCATCACCCATAATACAGAATACACGGTTTCCAACTTTGTTTGCTTTTGCATACATTGCCATTCCAAGAGCCGTGGAAAGACCCTGGCCAAGAGATCCTGCTGACATATCCACACCTGGTACATGGATTTCTACATGTCCTGAAAGATCACTTTCCAGTGTACGGAATGTAGAAAGATGTTCAACCGGGAAATATCCTTTTAACGCTAATGTTGCATACATAGCCGGGGAACAATGTCCCTTGGAAAGGACCAGTCTGTCACGGTCTTTTTTGTCTGGAACTGTGGGATCTATATTCATTTTGTCAAAGTACAAAACTGACAGAATATCACAGATAGAGAAAGATCCGCCAATATGTCCGGAACCTGCAGTCTGGATTGTCTGTAGAGCTGTTTTTCGAATTTTTGCAGCCCACAATTCTAATTCTTTTTTCTTTTTAGCATCCATTTATTTAGTCTCCTTTTTTCGAATTTATTTTGCTGCGTTCTGTTTCTTCTGTTTCATCATATCCACGTACACTGCTGCAATAATGATAATTCCCTTTAATACAAACTGCCAGTATGAGTTTACGTGCATCAGATTTAATCCGTTGGAAATTAATCCAATGATCAGTACACCAATTAAAAGTCCACCAACAGTACCAGTACCACCAAAGAAAGATGTTCCGCCAAGTACCGCTGCTGCGATAGCGTCTGTTTCGTAACCTTCACCTGTGGATGGCTGTCCGGATGCAAGTCTGGATGCAAGAACTACACCACAGAAACCGGCAAGTGCACCACTGATTGTCCATACAAGGATTTTGATCTTCTTAACATTGATACCTGAGAAACGAGCAGATACTTCGTTTCCACCTACTGCATAGATATGACGTCCTGTCTGTGTTTTGTTCAGGAAAAAATAGTCCAGAATCAAAAAAATAATCATATATACAACTGGAAGCGGTACAGGTCCAAGAGAACCCTGTCCGATTTTAGCAAATCCATCATTACCATATGCTGTTACAGGAGATCCGTTTGCTACCAGATATGCTGTACCACGGCAGAAAGACTGCATTGCAAGTGTTACAACAAATGGATGGATTCCAGTATAAGCAATAATAACACCATTCAGAAGACCAATTACAGCTCCAATAAAGATACCCATCAAAACAGCAATCTGTACCGGGAATCCCCACCACTGGAATGCCGCAACGGTCATAACACCACTCAAGGCCGCAAGTGCACCGCCGGTCAGGTCAATACCTGCAAGGATGATCGCCATCTGAACACCAATAGCCAAGAAGCAGTTTGTTGCACAAGTTCTCAAAAGGTTCAAAATATTTTTCTGTGTCAGGAAGTTATTACCAAAAACAGAGAATATTACGCAGAGTATTAATAATCCTAATAAAATTCCCCAGTTCTGTGTAAAGTAATCTTTTACTGCCCGGCTGACATAGTTTTGTGATTTCTTTTTATTCATTATTGGATACCCCCATAGCGTACTTCAAAATCCGTTCCTGTTCATACTCATCATGACTTAACTCGCCCATGATGTGACCTTCTCTCATAATCATCATACGGTCACTCATATTCATTACTTCTGGCATTTCTGAAGAAATAAGAATAATAGCCAGACCTTGTTTTGCCAGATTATTAATGATGGTATAAATCTCTGCTTTCGCGCCGACATCAATACCTCTTGTCGGCTCATCCAGAATCAGGATCTTTGGATCAGTAGCCAACCATTTTGCCAGCAATACCTTTTGCTGATTTCCTCCTGAAAGCGTAGAACAATTCACAAGTGAGGACGGAGTTTTTATATGAAGTTTCTCAATTCCATCTTCTGTAATATCATCTTCTTTTTTTGTATTTACCCTAAATTTTTTTATAAAGCAATCTAGTACTGCAAGTGTGGCATTGAATTTAATCGTATTGTTCAATAACAATCCTTCTGTTTTTCTGTTTTCTGGGACAAGAGCAATACCGTGCTGCTGCATATACATAGGAGTATGTTTTTTCGCCTTTTCTCCATTCAGGTAAATCTCTCCTGAATCCATCGGATCAAGTCCCATAATAGCTTTCATAAGTTCTGAACGCCCAGCTCCTACAAGTCCATAGAAACCCAAGATTTCTCCACTTCTTACATAAAAGCTACAGTCCACTGCTCTTTTACCTGCATTGATATTCTTTACTTCCATCATAACTTTGCCTGGTTTATTATAGGTACGTACATAATAATTTCCCAGGTCACGGCCTACCATCAGTGAGATCAATTCACTGTCTGTACATTCCGAAGACAAGCGGCTTCCCATGAATTCTCCGTCTCGCATAATCGTAACTGCATCGCAAAGCTGAAATACTTCTGCCATTTTATGTGTGATAAAGATAATACCCATTCCCTGTTTCTTAAGATCTCTTACTGTATCAAACAACACATCTACTTCTTTCTCCGAAAGAGAAGATGTCGGTTCATCCAAAATTAAAATTTTTGCATTTAATGAAAATGATTTTGCAATTTCCACCATCTGCTGCTGTCCAATAGACAATCTTCCCACATATTCATTAGGATCCACAGTCAAACCAACTCTCTCCAGAAATGGTCTTGCTGCTTCTGCCATTTTGTCTTTACTGACAAGTCCAAAAGAATTTTTTATTTCTCTGCCAAGAAAAATATTCTCAGCAATCGTAAGATAAGGTTCCAGCGCAAGTTCCTGATGGATAAATGCTACTCCCAGAGCCTGTGATTCGTGAATAGAATTTATTTCTACTTTCTTTCCTTCTATATAAATGTCCCCCGAATCTGCCGGAAAAACACCGCCCAGGACATTCATCAATGTGGATTTACCAGCTCCATTCTCACCCATAAATCCCATAACCTCTCCGGCATGAACTGTAATTGCCGCATTATTCAATGCCTTAACACCAGGAAAGGTTTTGACTATGTTTTCCATGCGTAAAAGTTCTTTTTGCATATATGTGCTCCTCTGAAAAACTGCCAGAGATCTGTAATCTCTGGCAGTATATATTTCACTTTACCCTTCCGATATTACAGGGCAACGGCGAATTTATAAATTACTGCCAGTCAGTTATGTCGAAATCGCCAATGTTATCTTTGTTAATCAGAACTACATCTACAGTCTGATCATGTTCTACTTCTTTACCATCCAGAGTATCGATAGCTGCATCAAGTGCTTTCTGTCCAATTACAGATGGCTGCTGTGCTGCAGATGCAGTAGCGGAACCGTCTGCAACATATCCCATAAAATCAGGGTTACCATCTACACCGTAGATAAGAATGTCATCTTTTCCTGCTGCCTGAGTTGCCTGTACACATCCAAGAGCGCCCATATCATTGATGCAGAAAAATCCTGCAAGGTCATCATCAGCTGTTAAAACGTCTTCTGCTGCTGTCATGGTTTTTGCTGTGTCACCTTCTGTATCTGTTGTAGATACGATATCAAAGTAATCACCTACTGTATCAAGGAAACCTTTCTCACGCTGTACGCAGGCTGTTCCCGATGGCTGATCCATTACAGCAATTTTGGAACCTTTGTCCAGTTTATCCATCATATCCTGTGCACACTCCACACCAGCTTTGTAGTTATCAGAAGCGATAATGCTGACTACTTTATCGGTAGCATCTACTGCTGTATCTACGTTTATAACCGGGATTCCGGCATCTTCACATGCAGTCAGGGCTTCTGTTACTGCTGTACAGTCCATAGGTGCAAGAATGATTGCATCAACTTTCTGAGCAATTAAATCATTTACATAGTTGTTCATTGTTGCCTGATCACTGTTTGCGTCAACTGTAACAAGCTGTTTATCAACATCCATTCCTTTTGCTTTCATCTCATCTTTGATACCGCCCATCATAGCAGTCCAGAATGGGTTGTTCATTGTTGTAGGTACATATGCAATTGTGTAGTCATTACCTTCTGCCGTTGTTTCTGTTTTCTCTTCTGTTTTTTTATCAGCAGCGAATACTGTTACACCACCAAATGTTGTCATTGCCATTGCCATTGCCATTACAATTGCGAGATTTCTTTTCTTCATGTGATCCTTCTCCTTTTTTACACATATTCATATTCTCATTTATTTTATCTTCTGGTCATAATCCTGAAATCGTTCAGTGAACTCCGGATTTCACATTCCCCCTGATTATGATCAGATGATCAGTACATATTTCAGAACCCGATCACGGGTTTTATCCATTGCGTCTTCTTAATGTTGTATTTTATTTTGCCTCTTTAGCGCTTCGGATAAGTTCAAAAATATTATCTTTTTTGCAAAGATTTTCAAATGTATAATAAAATCCTCCCAGCATAAAGGAGTCCTGACTGATTTTTGAATAACGTATCGACGCATTCTCTTCCACAAATGCCGGCACAAAATTTCTAATAGATTCACGAACCTTGTTCACAAAATCTTCTGTATCCGGATAATCCGGTCCGATAACAATACAGTCCGGATTAATGAGATATATAATATTGGCAATTCCATAGCCCAACATCCAGGCAACTTTATGGACTGCCCAAGTTGCAAGTTCATCGCCATTGCGGTATGCATCAAATACTTCCAGATAAGTACTGTTCTCATCCAATATGCTGTCCGGGAATTCAAACAATCGTTCCTTTACATATCGTGCTGCGCTTTCTGATCCTGCACAATATTCAAAAGTCCCTTCTCTTCCACCTCTTACATGGTTATAATTAATCCCCATATAGCCGGCCTCACCTGCAAGTCCCAGATGACCATTCATGATATTTCCATTAACAACACAACCAGTACCGATACCAAAGCCTCTGGAGCGTACAACTACCAGACTGCCGCGTTCTTCACCTTTAATTTCCTCTGCACATCTCCATTCTGCAAAAGCTGACAATTTCGCATCATGCTTAATCAGAACCCTCCTGCCGAGTACTTTCTCCAGTTCTGCCTTAACATTTATCTGGCTCAATTCCTCAAATTCAGAAACCATAAAAATTTCTTCATTTTTCTCAGGCCTGTTAATAAAAAGTCCTGGCACTGCCAGACAAATTCCAAGAATACGCTCGTTTCCATATTCTTCTACCATTTTCACAGCATCTGCTTTCAGATTCTCCACAATTCCCGCAAAGCCTTTTTCTTTCTGGAAACAACATCTGTTGTGCTTTAACATATTTCCATTAAAATCAAAGATTGCAAGTTGGTAATCTTTACGGGTAATTCCTATAGACATTGTAAAAATATCATCCAGTTTCAGATTTAATTTCTCGCCTCTTCGTCCAGCAGCACTCTCACCAATTACTTCAACAATTCCCATTTCATAAAACTCATTAATAATATTTGTAATTGTTGCTTTCTGCAAGTTTAACTCTACTGCTAACTCCGCTCTGGTCATCATGCCTTTTTCCTGAAGTGTTTTCAAAACAAGGATACGATTGTTTTTCTGCATTTCCATGCTATTCATTCCTCTTCTCATAGCTTCCTCCATTTTATGTTTTTTCAATGAATCCAAATTATAAAAGTATGTTTTTTATTTTTTATAAGTTCTTTTTTTCGTCTCCTTGTATTAATTATATTAACGCAATCAGTATATATAGTCAATCTTTTTGTGTTAAACTAATGAACAAAAATATTCTTTTAAGTTTGTGCATATTTCACATTTTCTTTTATTTTTGCATTAGAGTTCATTTATTGAACATTTTTTTGTCATTTTAAATATACATTGTACCAAGACGCTAACGCGTCGGCTAGCCCTAAGTACGTGAAATTTCCACTTTTTTTCATAAAAAAATAGCAGTTTTTTAATTTATGATGTATTGTTAAGTTACCACACCAAACAACCTCATAACCTCAAAAACTGCTATGATTACTTTACCATGGATTTTTAAACTCAACAAGTACATATTTCAAAATTATTATCGTCCTCCACCTAAAAATGATTGTTTTCACTTTATTTGAAAAATCATTTTAGGAAGGTTCTATTATGGACAATTATTTAAAACAATACCGGGAGATGTTCTCCCTTCGAGGTCTTACTGACCATACAATCATATCTTATTCAACTTATATCCGGGCTTACCTGGGTTATCTCTCAGATATCCTTCATAAACTGCCGGAAGATGTCTCATGGGCTGAACTATGAATGGTCTGAATTCCGTAATGATCTTTACAAAAAAGACTGGTGTCCTTATGTCAAGGAAACTTTCAACGGATTCGGCAACGCGATTGAGTATCTTGGCAGATATACACATAAGGTTGCCATTTGCAACAGCCGGATCCTGAATGTTGATGACAAAGAAGTGACTTTTTCCGCACGTGGCAGGAAACCTGGTGATCCACGCAGGATCATTACGCTGGACAATACAGAATTCATCCGCAGATATCTGATGCATGTACTTCTAGCAGGTTTTCAGAAGATCCGGTACTATGGATTCCTGAATAACCGGAGCAAAAGCAAAAACCTGAAATTGATCTTCACTATTCAGGGACATCAGCGTTTCCGTACCAGATATACAGATCTATCCGTAGCTGAACTGATAAAAGCAGTCTGGAAAGTAGATATCTGCATCTGCCCGGAATGCGGATGCCATCGGATGCACAGTATAGGAAGAACGTATGGCTCTTCCTGATTGCCTTATACTGCTTACTCAATATGTTTTTTTAAGACCTCCGAAAGAAGGTCTGCGAAGCATACTCTTTTTTCAAAAACAGCCCAAAGATCATGGTAATAATTGCAAAAAAACACCTGTGTTCCAGCCCTTGAAAATGACTTTTTCTCCAAAGAGAAAGAATACAATCCCCATATACATATCGGCTGAAGATCCGCGTCTTGGTACAATTGGAAAGAATCACATTCAGAGCAGTTCTGGTTTTTCTCAGAACTGCTCTTTTTGTTTGCTCTGAATCTGATACTTTCCTAATGAATTTTACTATTACAAGCCGTTTTCTACAACCTGTTTTATTCTAAATTGCCAGTAATGTAAATATGTCCAAACGGTGCAAGACTATAAATTTTAAGGGAGTTCAATGTTATTAGGATGGTTAGACCGGAATCATTAGACAACTAGTCTAAAAGAACCCCCATGGACTGGTCCTACATCGGGGTTCTTTGCGTTAGCTTGGAATTACTTCTTTTCTGGTTATTATTATATTATTTCTTAATTGCTATAAATGAGCAAGTTCGTGATTTTGCATAAAAGAAAGACACCTCGATTCCGGATGTTGTATAATGAAAGTGACAAAACAAACATTTTCAACATTTACGAAAGAAAGTGCCTCTCGCAAATACTATACATCATTCTTCATTCATATACAACCATCTTATGAAATTAAACTTATGCAAATTTTATTCGAACCGGGTGATAAACCATCTTATGAGTATCCTGGTCAGTATTTTTATTTCAGGATATCATGGAAAAACCACGGACTTTGCTAAAAACAGTTCCTGTCACAGAACTACGATCGCACATTTCCTTAATTCAGGGAAATGGGATGATCCATTACTTTCAGATACCTTGAAACGTTCTGTTATAGAGATTATTTATTCAGAAGCAGCACTCACCGGAAAGCCTGTTTTCTGCATTGCAGACGATACAATAGCTTCAAAGACAAAGCCTTAGTCACATGCTTTATATCCTATTGAAGATGCGTATTTTCATCAATCCCATCTAAAAGGAAAACAGGATTATGGACACCAGGCAGTTGCGGTTATGCTTTCCTGTAACGGCATTGTCCTGAACTATGCTTTTGTAATGTACAACAAATCGATTTCCAAGATCAATATTGTAGAAAACATTGCAAAAGAACTGCCGGTTCCACCGGTAATGTCCTATTTCCTTTGAGACTGCTGGTATACTTCTGAAAAAATAATCAATACTTTCGCAGCGAGGGGATTTCATACCATAGGTGCACTGAAAACAAACCGGATGCTTTATCCATTTGGATTCAAAAAGAAGCTTAATGAATTTGCTGCTCTTTTATCAATCACACGTTCCAATTTTCACCTTGTGACAGTGAAAAGGCAAAAATACTACGTGTATCGATATGAGGGAAAACTCAACGGTATTGAAAATGCCGTAGTTCTTTTAAGTTATCCGGAAAAAGCATTTGGAAATCCCAAAGCACTACGGGCCTTTTTCAGCACAGACGTCTCACTGTCAGTGGACGAAACACTGTCTTATTATGCTGGACGGTGGCCGATAGAAATATTTTTTCGCCAGTGTAAGGATAAACTGGCACTGGACGGCTACCAGATACGTTCTGCGCAGGGAATCCGAAGATATTGGCTGCTCATGTCAATGGCACATTTTATGTGTGTGACAGGGACCGGTGAATTCTGTTCTTTCGAAAAAGACTACCACCGAATTGGAAGCATTATCCAGACAGAAAAGTATCAGTATCTCTTCCGATGTGCAAAAGAAAGTAATGATTTTGATGCATTTATGAAGTTAGCGGGATAATTTTGTGCAATTTTTCAAATTTACTCATTTATAGTTAATTGCTTTTATGCCAATCCCCCATGTATCTCAGCAGGAATTTGTATTACGCTGGACTTTCGCCACTAATCGAGATATAATATTCCTGCTGTCGACTCTTTCCAGCAGGAAGGAGGTGTATCAGTTTGAGTTATTTTATTTCTTTTCTTATTTCGGTTGTGGCAAGTGTAGTTGGTTACTACATATGCAAATGGTTAGACCGGAATCATTAGACAGCTAGCCTAAACGAAACCCCATGGACTCGCACTCCATGGGGTTTCATTGTATCAGTTTGATTTATTTCTTTTCTGGTTACTATTATATTACTTCTTAATTGCATTTATGTCAATCCCATGTATCTCAAAAATAATCAGTTAAACCTGATCTTATGTTTGATAAAAATATCATCCAGGTATATAAATCCAAAGGCTCTAAGACAAGACTTGTGATTCTCTGCCCCCGTCTGAAAGTAAACCTGATGAAGTATTGTGTGATCCATCGCAAGTATGAAGATATTTACCAGCTTGACCTGTGTTCTTTAAGCGGTATCAATAGCATAAAATACTTTTACACCCCCTGTAGAACTTTTTCCATAGGGGCGTAAATACTTTATTTCTCTCTATTTCCCAGACACCTTTATTTATCACTTTTCCGTAAAACATAAAAAACACCGTCCCCGCGGCAATCGCATTGTCCGCAAAAACAGTGTTCTTAGTGCGCCTTCAGGGGTTCGAACCCTGGACACCCTGATTAAGAGTCAGGTGCTCTACCAACTGAGCTAAAGGCGCATATTCTTTTGTTCTTTTCTCTGTGGTGAAGTTTTGCATCACCCTCAACGCAAGTGATATTATATATAATAGTCGTTTAAATGTCAATAGGTTTTTTCAAAAAAAATCAGATTTTTTTCTATTTCATTTATTTTTCCTTTTTTTCATCGTTTTGGGACATTTTGTTAAGTGTTTTATTGACCTCTTCTGCGGATTTCCGCAGGCGGCTGAAGGTATTATCAAAGTTTTTGTGTTCATAACGGAATTGTAGCATCTTATTATGGAAAGAACTTTTTCGTTTCACTGGCTGACTCCTTCGGGGCGCTTCGCGCCCCGAAATTTTCTTATACTATAATATGCATTGCCAACTACAATAGATAACCAGATGGATATCCGCAATCCACTTCACTATGAAATTGCCATAAACCAGATAATTGCTCTGCTGTTTTATCTGTGACACTCTCTGGAAATCACCATCTTACAGATTGGATTTCCCATAGAAGAAAATTTCTCTTCATATTCTGTCATAACATTTCCCTGTACCATCTCTTCATTATGATGCAGATCAAAGGTAGAAGCTTCCAGATTCCATCCGGCTTCCTCCACTTCTTCCAGGGAAAATTCAAACAGTTCCTTATTATCTGTCTTAAATTCCACTTTTCCATCCTGAACCAGAATCTGGTCGTAACGTGCCAGGAATTCTCTGGATGTCAGGCGACGTTTTGCATGTCGGGCTTTGGGCCAGGGGTCAGAGAAGTTCAGATAAATTTTATCTACTTCACCTTTCTCAAAGATTTCCGGCAGAAGTCTGGCATCCACTCTCATAAAAAATAAATTAGAATAAACCTCTCCATTCTCCTCCAGTTCCTCCCTCTTCTGCAATGCGCGAAGAAGAACGCTGTCATACATCTCGATTCCTATATAATTGATATCCGGATGCAGCCGGGCCAGATCCATCAGAAATCTTCCTTTTCCCATCCCTACTTCAATATGAAGAGGCTGCTTTTTCACAAAAACCTCCCCCCAGTGTCCTTTCTTTGTCTGTGGTTCCTGCACCACATAAGGGCTCTCCAGAATTGCATCCTGAGCTCCCGGAATATTTCTTAATCTCATAAAAATCTCCTGTTCCTTTTCTTATATCTCCAGAGCGTGTTTGAAAAATGCTTTACGCAAGATGTGCGTGCAATTTCCTGCCACCAATAAACTACCATACCATACTCCTAACGTCAATTACATCCCGGACAGATATTCGCAGGAGATTTCTTTAACTTGTCTAAAAAATAACAATTTTTTTCTTTCTGAAAAAAATTTAGATGGTTTTTTTTAACAAAAGGGTGTATGATATCTAACAGATATTACTATTTTTCGCATAGTAAATCTGAATTTTTTGTAAAATTTTGACAATCAAGGAGGTTGAAGATGGAGCAGATACTTAACAAATTATCTGAAATCGAACTTACAGCCCAACGCATCATGGAAGACTGCGACCGGCAAAAGCAACAGCTTTCTGAAGAGGCAGAACAGAAATGTAAAAATTATGACGAGCAGCTGGAGACCCGGACAGCAGAGCAGATTCGACGGATCCGTCAGCAACTGGAAGAAGAAAAAGATTCCCGCCTGGCACAGTTACGTGCAGATACAGACGCTACCTTTTCTTCACTGGATGCTCATTACGAACAGCAACACTCACAACTTTCCAGAGAATTGTTTGAGAAAATACTGGCTATGTAAAGATCTGTCTCAAACGCTAGAGCGTGTCTGAAAAAGGCTTTCTGCAAGATGTGCGTCACAATTTGTGGGAATGATTTTTCAGACACACTCTAGTACATCGTTTCGTAAATAACTATACCAATCGCGTAGGATGCGGATTCGAGTGTGCAGGTCTAAAAACGCAGGCGTAGCGGACTACGCTGAGGCTTTTAGACCTGTGCACTCGGATTTGCAGACAAGTGAGTGGTATAGTTATTTCGAAAACGATGTACTAGATGACATCAGGAAAGGAAGTGAAAAACAATGGGAGGCGTACTCTCCTACAGCGGACTTTCCACGAAAATCCGCGCAATGCAGAGCAGGCTTACTACCATGGAGCAGTTCGAGGAAATCCTCCAGCTCTCCGATGTCACGCAGGTAGCCGCCTATCTGAAGCGAATGCCGGAATACTCTTCCAGGTGGGATGCACTGGATGAAAATACCCTGCACCGTGGCCAGATTGAGAAGCTTCTGAAGAAATCCATATTCCAGAATTTCTCCAGAATTTATCACTTTGCCAACCCGGAGCAACGTAAATTTCTGGATCTGTATTCCAAGCGATATGAAATCCGTGTACTGAAGGAAGTCATGACAAATATCTTCGATCACCGTGACACAGATCCTGTAGATGTTTCTCCGTACCGTGAATTTTTCCGTCTGCATTCCAATATTGATGTAGACCGGATCACTACCTGTTCCACCATGGAGGAACTGATTTCCTGCCTCAAAGGAAACGAATTTTACATCCCGCTTTCGAAGATCCAGGAGCATGAAACAGCACCTCTCTTCGACTATGGTATGGCACTGGATCTGTACTATTTTACCCAGATCTGGAGCATCCGTAAGAAGCTGTTTAAAGGTAAAGATCTGGAAGAGATTACCCGCACTTACGGTGAGAAATTTGATATGCTGAACCTGCAGTTTATCCAGCGTTCTAAAAGGTATTACAACATGAATCCGGCAAGTATTTATGCCCTGCTGATTCCTGTAAATTATAAGTTAAAGAAAGAAGAGATCACAGCTTTGGTGGAAGCGCCTTCATACGAAGAAAGTCGAAGAATTTTCCAAAAAACATGGTATGGCAACAAATATGAACAGCTTACCGTAGCCAATCTGGAAGAATTCTACAACCACATCCACCGCTCGATCCTTGAGAAGGAATCCCACAGAAATCCATATTCTGTAGCAGTCATCTATTCTTATCTGTATAACAAGGAACACGAAGTAAACCGTCTGACTATCGCCATTGAATGCGTACGTTACGGTGTGCAACATGATGAAGCCATGCGATATATTTGCAACAGTTGATTTCTATATGGCGCATAACTGAATAACTGCTTCGCAGTTTAAAGAACATTAACCAGGAGGTGAATTTATGATTGAGAAAATGAAGTTCCTGAGCATTACCGGTCCTAAAACTGATATTGACAGAGTGGTAAACACCTATCTTTCCAGGTACGAAATTCATCTGGAAAATGCCCTTTCCGAACTGACCGCAGTAGAGAGTCTTTCTCCGTTTATGGAGATCAATCCATATAAGGAAGCACTCTCTACTGCCAACAGTTTCTATGATGAACTGGCAGATCCGGAGAAGATTTCTGTCAAACCCATGGATACTGAACAGGCTTTAAATACAATCCGCCGGATTCAGTCTGATTATCAGGAACTAAGCAATAAACGTGCTGATCTGGAGAGTCAGCTTGCAGCTCTGGATGAATCTCTGCGAGTGATCCGCCCGTTCAGAAATATTAATTACAATATTTCCTCAATCCTGAAATTCCAGTTCATCCACTTCCGTTTCGGAAGGATTGAGAAGGAATATTACCAGAAATTTGAAAAGTATATTTACGAAAATCTGGACACAATTTTCGTTAAATGTGATGAAGATGACCAGTATGTCTGGGGTCTGTATTTTGTCCCGGAGCACGAATCCCAGAAAGTAAAAGCCGTCTATTCTTCCATGCACTTCGAGCGTATTTATATGCCGGATACTTATGAGGGAACAGCAAAAGAAGCTTTCGAACAACTGACTGAAACACGCAACAGAGCTGCTGCCGATCTGGCATCTGCAGATCAGAAAAAAGCAGATTTTCTTCTTAGAAATCAGAAAGATATCGTTGCATCACGCAATGCTATCGCACAGCTTTCCGGTAACTTTGATGTGCGCAGACTTGCAGCATGTACACATGGGGATAAAGACGTTTTCTATATCTTATGTGGATGGATGACAGAGAAAGATGCCCATTCTTTCCAGAATGATATCAAAGACGACAGCCGCATTTTCTGTATTATTGACGGTGAAGAGGACGAACATCTGAAGCCAGGTATACACCAGCAGCCGCCAACGAAACTGAAGAACCCGAAACTGTTTAAACCATTTGAAATGTACATTAAGATGTATGGTCTTCCGGCCTATAACGAGATGGATCCCACATGGTTTGTAGCACTGACTTATTCCTTTATTTTCGGTGCAATGTTCGGTGATGTGGGACAGGGATTGCTGCTCTTTATCGGAGGTTTCCTGCTTTATAAATTCAAACATATCACACTGGCAGGCATTATCAGTTGTGCAGGTGTGTTCTCCACAATCTTCGGATTTATGTTCGGAAGTATCTTCGGATTCGAAGATGTGATACCTGCCCTGTGGCTTCGCCCGATGAACAATATGATGTCAGTTCCGTTTATCGGAAAGCTGAATACAGTATTTATTGTTGCCATTGGTTTTGGTATGTGCCTGATCCTTTTATGTATGGTATTTAACATCCTGAATGCCTGGAAAGCCGGAGATGTAGAACACATCTGGTTTGATACAAACTCAGTGGCTGGTCTGGTATTCTACGGCTCTGCAGTTGTCTCCATTGCACTTATACTGAATGGCAAAACACTTCCCGGCGGAATCGTACTGTTTATCATGTTCGGCGTACCATTGATCCTGATCTTCCTGAAAGAGCCACTTACAGCCCTCATTGAGAAGAAATCAGAAGTTATGCCAAAAGAGAAGGGAATGTTCGTTGTACAGGGACTTTTTGAAATGTTTGAAGTCCTGTTAAGCTACTTCTCCAATACCCTTTCCTTCGTCCGTATCGGAGCTTTCGCAGTCAGCCATGCAGCGATGATGGAAGTCGTTCTCATGCTTGCAGGCGCAGAAAGCGGAAACCTGAACTGGATAGTAGTAGTTCTGGGAAACCTTTTTGTATGTGGTATGGAGGGCCTGATCGTCGGTATCCAGGTGCTTCGTCTGGAATATTATGAAATGTTCAGCCGCTTCTACAAAGGTACAGGACGTAAATTTGAGCCGTTCCGCTCTGTAAAATAGACAGAAAGATCATCAGAAATTATACTATTTTCATTTATATATCATCCCCGGGAAACCCATATCTGTCGGTCAGCCAGATATTCGAAGCCGAATAAATATGATATATATGAACAGCAAAATCAAGAACTAAGAGGAGATTTAATTATGACAACAATCGCACAGATCATTTTAGCAATCGCACTGGTACTCAGCATCATTCTTCCATTTGGCTACTATCTCATCGGTGAAAAAAACCGCGGACGTTACAAAACAGCTCTCGGTGTAAACGCATTCTTCTTCTTTGGAACCATGCTTATCGCCATTGCAGTTATGTTCACAGGTGCTTCTTCCGTACAGGCAGCTGCAGGCTCTGAAGGCACACTTGCAACAGGTATGGGTTATATCGCAGCAGCTCTTGTAACCGGACTTTCCTGTATCGGTGGTGGTATTGCCGTTGCCAGTGCGGCAAGCGCAGCCTTAGGCGCTATCAGCGAGGATCAGAGTATCCTTGGTAAATCCCTTATTTTCGTAGGTCTTGCAGAAGGTGTTGCCCTTTACGGACTGATCATCTCCTTCATGATCCTGGGACAGTTATAAGATGCAGATGTTTTTGATCAGCGACAATATCGATACCTACACAGGGATGAGACTGGCAGGTGTGGAGGGCGTGGTCGTACACACACATGATGAATTAAAAGATGCTTTGCAGAAAGCCATCTCCAATAAAGAAGTCGGAATCATACTCCTGACCGAGAAATTCGGCCGGGAGTTTCCCGAAATTATAGATGATGTAAAGCTTCATCACAAGACCCCTCTGATTATCGAAATTCCCGACAGGCACGGTACTGGTCGCAAACCGGATTTTATCACTTCATATGTGAATGAAGCTATTGGTTTAAAACTGTAAAACAGTTACCAATAGTAAATCTAATGTTACTGTTCACACACCACTATCTCGAGACATACAAGCCAAAATCCCATTGCCGCAGGCAATCTGGAATGAATTTTGGCTACGTTACTGTGAACGGAGTGAACAGTTACAATCTAAATATTACAGGCAGGTGTTAACATGACAATTGATGAAAAACTCAGCCATTTTTATGATATCACTGTAGAGGAAGCCCACGAAAAAGCTGCCGCCATTCTCGATGAGCATAAAGCGGCTCTGGAGAAAATGGCAGAAGAACACAAAACTCTCAGTGAAGAAAACGCCCAGACACAGATCAAAGCGGAAACTGCCAGCGCCCGACGTGAAATAAACAAGGCTCTCTCCGCAGAACAGCTCACGATCAAGCGTGACTGGACCAGAAAACAAAACGAATTAAAAGAGAAAATTTTCTCCGAAGTAAAAGGACTTCTGGAATCCTTTACCAAAACTCCGGAGTATGAGAACTATTTAACTGCTAAGATCAAAGAGGCTCTGGATTTCGCGGGAAATGATGAGATCACCATCTATCTCTCTCCGGAGGACAGATCTCTTGCAGAGAGACTTCAGCAGACAACAGGTGCTGCTATCCAGCTTGCAAAGGACTCTTTCCTTGGCGGTATCCTCGCCACGATTCCTCAGAAAAATATCCTGATCGATCACTCTTTCTCAGGAAATTTTGAGACAGCTTACAAAGAATTCAAGTTTGACGGAGGACCAGAACATGAGTAATACAGGTATTATCTACGGTGTCAACGGCCCCGTCATTTATCTGAAGGGCGACAGCGGATTTAAGATTTCCGAGATGGTCTATGTAGGTCCGGAACATCTGGTAGGTGAGATCATCGGCCTGAAGAAAGGCATGACCACCGTACAGGTTTTCGAGGAGACTACAGGACTGAAACCGGGCGATACAGTTACAGGAACCGGAGATGCCATTTCTGTACTTCTGGGACCTGGAATCATCCACAATATTTTTGATGGTATCCAGCGTCCTCTGGAAGAGATTGCCAAAGCCTCAGGCAAATATATTTCACGAGGTGTCAGCGTTGATTCTCTTGACACAGAAAAGAAATGGAACACTCACATCATAGTAAAAGAAGGAGATGTTGTAGGTCCCGGCTCTGTTATCGCAGAAACTCAGGAAACAGACTCCATTCTCCATAAATCCATGGTTCCTCCGAATCTTACAGAAGCCACAGTTATCCACGCGGCATCTGACGGAGCATACACCATTCTGGAACCGATCGTAACCATTCAGTTCGCAGACGGAACCACCAAAGATCTGGCACTTGCACAGAAATGGCCGATCCGTATCCCGAGACCAACCCACAAACGTTTCCCCGCAAGCGTCCCGCTTGTCACAGGCCAGCGTATCCTGGACACTCTTTTCCCGATTGCCAAGGGCGGTACAGCCGCTGTTCCGGGAGGTTTCGGTACAGGTAAGACCATGACTCAGCATCAGATTGCAAAATGGTCTGATGCAGACATTATCATCTACATTGGATGCGGAGAACGTGGAAACGAGATGACTCAGGTTCTGGAAGATTTCAGTAAACTGATCGACCCGAAATCCGGAAACCTGATGATGGACAGAACCACATTGATCGCCAATACTTCCAACATGCCGGTTGCGGCACGTGAAGCTTCTATTTATACAGGTGTAACTCTTGCGGAATATTACCGGGACATGGGTTACGACGTAGCTATCATGGCAGACTCCACTTCCCGTTGGGCAGAAGCTCTTCGAGAACTGTCCGGCCGTCTGGAGGAAATGCCTGCAGAGGAAGGTTTCCCTGCATATCTGGCATCCAAGCTGTCCGCATTCTATGAACGTGCAGGAATGATGCAGAACTTAAACGGAACCGAGGGCTCTGTCTCCATTATCGGAGCAGTTTCTCCACAGGGTGGTGACTTCTCAGAGCCTGTCACACAAAACACCAAACGTTTCGTCCGCTGCTTCTGGGGACTGGACAAATCCCTTGCCTATGCCCGTCACTTCCCGGCAATCCACTGGCTCACCAGCTACAGTGAATATCTGGAAGACCTGACTCCATGGTACAGAGAACATGTTTCCCCGAAATTTGTAGCAGACAGAAATCAGCTCATGGCAATCCTGAATCAGGAGAGCTCCCTGATGGAGATCGTCAAGCTGATCGGAAGCGACGTTCTTCCGGATGACCAGAAACTGACTCTGGAAATTGCCAGAGTCATCCGTCTGGGTTTCCTCCAGCAGAACGCTTTTCACGCAGAAGACACCTGCGTACCAATGGAAAAACAGTTTAAAATGATGGAAACGATCCTCTATCTTTATGAAAAATGCCGTGCACTCATCAACCGTGGAATGCCGGTTTCCGTACTGAAAGAGGGCAACAACATTTTTGAAAAAATTATTTCCATTAAATATGATGTGGCAAATAATCAGCTTGATAAATTCGACCAATACAAGCAGGACATTGATACTTTCTATGATAACATAATGAAAAAAAACGGCTGATGCCGGAACAGTTACATTCATAGCCATAACCCGCTATGAGTCGTAACAGAGAGGAGAAGTTTATGGCAATTGAATATTTAGGCTTAAGCGAAATAAACGGACCTCTGGTGGTCCTGGAAGGCGTCAAGAATGCCTCCTATGAGGAAATCGTAGAATTTCACATGGATGACGGGACTCGCAAGATCGGCCGTATTATTGAGATTTATGAAGACAAGGCTGTTATCCAGGTTTTTGAAGGAACAGACGGTATGTCCTTAGGCAACACCCATACCCGGCTGACCGGACGTCCCATGGAGATCGGGCTTTCCCCGGAAATCCTCGGACGAACCTTTAACGGTATCGGACAGCCCATCGACGGTCTGGGGGACATCACCCCGGAGGTAAAATTAAACATCAATGGTCTGCCGCTGAACCCGGTAGCCCGGGAATATCCCCGAAACTATATCAACACCGGTATTTCCGCAATCGACGGACTGACCACTCTGATCCGAGGACAGAAGCTTCCGATCTTTTCCGGAAATGGTCTTCCACACGACAAGCTGGCCGCACAGATCGTACAGCAGGCTTCTCTGGGAGAGGATTCTGATGAAGATTTTGCCATTGTTTTCGCGGCAATGGGCGTTAAATACGATGTAGCTGAATTCTTCCGCCGTACCTTCGAGGAAAGCGGTGCCGCAGACCATGTAGTCATGTTCCTGAACCTTGCAAATGATCCGGTTGTTGAGCGTCTTCTTACACCGAAGATTGCCCTCACTGCCGCAGAGTATCTTGCTTTTGAAAAAGGAATGCACATCCTGGTCATCCTGACAGACATCACATCCTTCTGTGAGGCCATGCGAGAGGTTTCCTCCTCCAAAGGTGAGATTCCGTCCCGTAAAGGTTATCCGGGTTATCTGTACAGCGAGCTTGCAACCCTGTACGAACGTGCAGGTATCGTAAAAGGCAAACCGGGTTCCGTAACCCAGATCCCGATTCTGACCATGCCAAACGATGATATCACTCACCCGATCCCTGACCTTACAGGTTATATCACCGAAGGTCAGATCGTTCTGGACAGACAGCTTCATGGACAGGCAATCTATCCGCCTATTAACGTACTGCCATCTCTTTCCCGTCTGATGAAGGACGGTATCGGTGAAGGCTATACAAGAGCAGACCATCAGGACGTGGCAAATCAGCTTTTCTCCTGCTATGCAAAGGTTGGAGATGCCAGAGCCCTTGCTTCCGTTATCGGTGAGGATGAGCTTTCCCCGCTGGATAAACGCTATCTGGTATTTGGTAAAGCCTTTGAGAGTGAATTTGTCGGCCAGTCCGAAACCGAGAACCGAAGCATCACCGAAACCCTGGATAAGGGCTGGGAGCTTCTGGGACTTCTTCCGAAAGAAGAGCTCGACCGAATTGATACGAAGATCCTCGACAAGTACTATCACGAAACAGTACGCTAAAAGAAGCGAGGTGATTACATGGATCCGAATACTTTTCCCACCAAGGGAAACCTGATACTTGCAAAGAACTCACTGAAGCTTTCCCGTCAGGGCTATGAACTGATGGACAAAAAGCGTAACATCCTGATTCGTGAAATGATGGAGCTGATCGATCAGGCAAAGGATATCCAGACACAGATTGATGTGACTTTCCGCACTGCCTATACAGCACTGCAGAAAGCCAATATGGAGATTGGTATCGCCTTTGTCCAGCAGATTGCGTGTACGGTTCCTGTCGAGAACTCTATACGCATTAAAACCCGAAGTGTTATGGGTACGGAAATTCCTCTGGTGGAATATGACAAAACCACTAACACTCCCACCTATGCCTACTACAGCACAAAGATGTCTCTGGACGAAGCCAAGGCTGCCTTTGAAAAGGTAAAAGAGCTGTCCATCCGCCTGTCCATGGTGGAAAATGCAGCCATCCGCCTTGCAGCCAATATCAAGAAAACTCAGAAACGTGCCAATGCTCTGAAGAATATCACTATTCCGAAGTACGAGGCACTGACCAAAGATATCCAGAATGCACTGGAGGAGAAAGAACGTGAGGAATTTACCCGTCTGAAAGTCATCAAACGGATGAAACAAAAATAGTATATATCAGAAATCAGCCGGATGAATATTTACTATTCATCCGGCTGATTTTATCTGACGCAGGATTTCACACTCTGATGGGCTGGATTAAGATGAAAAGTTATCCCCATCCGAATTCATTTTGTGCATTTCTCATCCACATCTGTCTCTCCTATGTGGAAATTTCCCGTTTCTGTCAAATGTATTCTTTTTTCATTGTTGTTGTATTTTTTAGTAGAATATCTTTTTGAATATTCTGATTATTTATATATATATTATTATATTTTGTCTTTTTTGTACAATATTATATGTTTTTTAGAATATAAAAAAGTCAATAGATTTGTGGATTTTTTCGTTCAAAAATGTCGATTTATCATTTTACACAAAACATCTGTTTCTTTTTTCCTTATGTAAATCAAGTATTCCACACACATAAAATGTGGATAATGTGGATAACTTTGTGTATAACTTTAATTTACGGGATTTTTCAATAATCGGGTATGTGGATAGAGTGTGTATGACTTTATCCACTTTTCCCACCTCTCGACATTCTTTGTGCAATTTGTCGAATCATATAATTTCAGGCGTTACAGCTATTCCATGAACGTACCTACAGCTGCCGGCTTCTCATAATCATAATCGGAAATCTTGATTCCTGTAGCAGCATTGCTGGCATGGATAATCTTTCCATCTCCGATATAAAGTGCCACATGATCAATATATCCGCTTCCGTAGAATACCAGATCTCCCGGCTCAAGCTGGCTGATATCTTTCTTTGTGGAGGCCTCACACTGCGCTGCAGCCACACGTGGAAGACTGTAACCGAAATTGGCAAATACAGACATTACAAATCCTGAGCAGTCTGCACCGTTTGTAAGACTTGTTCCGCCATAAACATAAGGATTTCCTTCAAACTGCAGCGCAAAGTTTACCACTTCCTGTCTCTTTGCCAGACGTTTCGCTTCTGCTTCTTCGGCAATTTTTTTCTTTGTATCCTCAACTGTCTGCTGAATACTCTCCAGCGCGGCTGTTTTTTCCTGCTCTGCCTTCTCAGAAGCCTTTTCCGCTTTCTCTACTCTTCGTTCTTCGCGAATCTGGGCCGCTTCCTCTTCTTTCGCAACAAACTCCTGTGTCTGTTCCTCTGTCTGCTTCGCCAGTGTACTTGCCAGAGCACTTACACTTCCTGTTCCATCAGAAAACGCTGATGCGCCATCATCAAACTGTGCTGCGCTTACACATACCCCCTGTGTCAGAACCACAGAGCTCATAATTGCTGCCATCAAAATTGTCTTTATTTTATTATTCATTTTACTAATCAACTCCTGTTATACATCGCTGTAAAATTATTACATTTTTATTACATTTTGTTACGCATTTGTGTATGTTAACATAACATCCCAATTTTGTCAAATGAAAAAAGTGTAACCGCATTTGAAAGGATGTTACCGAAAGCATACTTCATGCCTTCCTTCAATAAGATAGTAAAAAGCAGATTCCGAGGTGGATATGCGTATTTATAAAAATATCCCTAAAAGAATCCTCAGCCTGTGTCTGGTCTTTGCCATTGGCATCAGCATGGGTGTTCTCTCCGACCACTTTGTTTCTGAAAACTCCCGTTTTCAGACCTTTACGGAAAAATTATTCCGGTCCGAAGTATGCAGCAATACCCTCACCCTTCACTACACTCTTGCACACCCTGAAAAAAAAGGTATCAGAAAGCCCAAGGCAACTCTTGGAACTGCATTTTCTGACCCGGCTAAGACCACCAGTCTCTGTCAGAAATATGAGAAAGAGCTGAAATCCTTTGCCTATTCCAGACTCTCCGAAGAAAACCGGCTTACCTGTGATATGCTTCTTCTCTATTTTCACACCAGAGCCTCCCTTGGAAAAAACAGCGCCCTGGATGAGCCGCTGGGACCAGGCCTGGGTGTGCAGGCACAACTTCCCATTCTTCTGGCGGAATATACTTTCCGGACAAAAGAAGATATCTCTGATTATCTGAAACTTCTTAGTACCGTCAGACCATATTTTCAAAGTATTATAAAACTGGAAAAGCAGAAATCCCAGTCAGGTTTTTTCATGAGCGACACAACTCTGGACCGTATCCTCAAACAATGTCATTCTTTTGTCGCGAATCCTGATTCCAACTACATGGATGATATTTTTGCGCAGAAACTGAAAGCTTTCTCCAACCCTGCATTTAGCAGCGAGGATCAGAAAAAACTCTGTACATATCATCATAAACTGATCTTAACCGAAGTGATCCCTGCTTATCAGGAACTGTCAGACAGTCTGGAAAGTCTTCGCGGTACAGGCAAAAGCAGCCGGGGCCTGGCATTTTTTGAGGGTGGGCGTGAATATTACCTCTACCTGCTGCAAAGCCAGACAGGAACCTATGTACCTGTCGGACAAATCGAGAAAAGGATGTCAGCTCAGCTTTTGTCCGATTACCGGGAGATATCTTCTCTGCTGAAACAGGATCCCTCCCTGATCGACAGGCTGAATCAATGTTCCGGTGAACTTACACTGACACCAACTCAGATGCTGGAGAAGCTTCCGGAATTGATGAAAAAAGATTTCCCGGAACTGAAAGATGCCTCTTACGAACTCCGCACCGTTCATCCTTCCATGAAAAAATTCTTAAGTCCTGCTTTTTACCTCACGCCGCCTGTGGATACCCGAAGCCCCAACGTAATCTATATCAACGATTCCGGACGTACCTCTTCTCTGGAACTTTTCGGCACACTGGCACATGAAGGATTTCCCGGCCACCTTTATCAGACAGTTTCTTTTGCCGGAAACAATCCCTCTGATATCAGATATCTGGTCACCTCCTCCGGCTATGTAGAAGGCTGGGCAACCTACGTGGAATCATACGGCTATGAATATGCCGCCTCACTTATGAATGATCCGGATTCTGCCCAAAATGCCGTCCGGCTTGCCTGGTTAAACAGGAGTATGAATCTGTGCATTTACTCCCTGATCGATATCGGCATTCATTACAGGGGCTGGGATGCAGCCCGCACTGCTGTCTTTCTGAAAGTATTTGGCATCAACAATGCTTCCACTGCCGCCGAAATCTATCAGTATATTGTGGAAACTCCCGGTAACTATCTGAAATACTATTGGGGATATCTGAATTTCCTTGACCTGAAAACAGTCTGTCAGAAAAGACTTGGAGATGATTTTGACCTGAAAGAATTTCACCGCCGGATTCTGGAAATCGGACCTGTACAGTTTCCAGTTCTGGAAAAATACATGAAATAAACGAAGCACTGGAAAAACATCTGAATTTCAGTATGCTGAGAGATGCCTACATAAAGATCACCGATACTTCTGATACAGAGCTGGTCAGCTTCAAAATGGACGAATACTATTCCAACGTCACTGCCGATGTATCCTGGAAAACTTTCATCGGCCAGACTTCCGGAGAGTCTTATCAGTTTGAGTGGCATGGTGGAGATAATGTTACGGTTATCATTCAGCCATCTGAACGTCAGAGCGGAATCCGCGTCAGTATGGATTAACAGCCTGATATAACAAAGAGCCGGACTGACTGCAATATTTTATAAAATTGCAGTCAGTCCGGCTCTTTAAAATATAAAACCAAACATTTCTCAAGCAATGTTTCCGAAAACAATCTTCCTGCCTCCATTTCCATCACTGTCTCTTTGAATCTGCCGCTACCATTGCCGTAAATCTTTTTAAATCCGGCCGGAACTAATCCCAGGTCGCTTTCTTCTACCATGGAAACATCGAATTCGCTGTCTCCGGCTGCTATGATATATGCAGGCTGCAGTCTCTTTCGAAGTCTTCTCACAGCCATTCCCTTACTCAGATTTACAGGAACAACATATACCTTCTCTCCATTATGAAATACGTCCACCAGCTTCGTAGTCAGTTTTGCCTGCAGATCTTCAACCACTTCCTCCGGCTTTTCACATTTTGTAAAAATAAAAAGCTCATCTATAAATCTCAGCTCAAACTTCCGTCTGGAATCCCTGGCAAGAATCTGCTGCGCTTTTTCCATTTCCGGTATGCTGTTCCGGATCATTCGCAGCGACTCCAGATACCACTCTCTGTCACGCTTACCATTTACCAGCAGTACTCCTCCATTACAGACAAGGGCATAGGGTACGATTCCTATATCCAGATCAATACGTTTATACTGTTCTTCCGTCCTTGTGGATGTTGGTATGATGGTCATCTTCTCGTTTACTTTTTTCAACAGATCATGCGTTTTTTCAGAAATAAATGAGATTTCTCTTCCATTATATAACTCAACATTTAATTTATTTTCACCGATATTGCGCTTATACGAATATATGATGGTATTGTCCATATCCGCACATAAAATGCCATTCATTCTCTTCCTCCAAAAATGGGGCTGCCGCACTGTTATTACCTACGACAGCCCCATAATTATTATTTCATACGTATTGTTTACCTGCTCATGATTGCTTTTCTGATAAGATCCACCGGTATGATAAGTACTGCAAGTACCATGGATACCAGTAATGCCTTTGGCTCAAGCAGAGTTGTGTTAAATACTTTTCCGCCGATTTCAATGATAATGGTCTGAAGAACAAAGATTGCTCCCATTACCAGTACAAATTTCTTATTCTCCCCGATATGCTCAAACAGATTAAACTTCTCAGATCTGGTATTCATACTGTTAAAGATGATCGCATAAATGAAGAACGCAAACATAAATGTTTTCTCATAAAGCTCCGGATCTGCACAGCCCGCAGGGATTACCCAGCTGGTAATGCCGCCGATATTCTCAAGTATCAGGATGGAACCAAGGGTGATAAATATTGCACTTACTCCGATTGCTGACTTGATGTACGGAGTCAGAATGTTATCTGTTCTCTTTGCCGGCTGATCTTTCATATATCTGTCAAGAATAGGTTCTCCACCAAACGCCATGGCAGCCAGTGTATCCATGATCAGGTTGATCCAGAGGATCTGGACAATGGAAAACGGCTCTGTCCATCCCAGGATTGGTGCAATGATATTCATTAACAGAGTACTGATATTTACAGTAAGCTGGAAAATGAGGAATTTTCCAACAGATTTCGCCATAGTCCTGCTATTAAGCACACAGTCTTTAATGGAAGTCAGACTGTTATTAAGGATAACAACATCTCCTGCCTCCTGTGCAACTGCTGTACCATCTCCCATTGCAAAACCAATGTCTGCCTGTTTTAATGCGGGAGCATCGTTCACACCATCACCGGTCATACCACAGACATTATCAATCTGCTGTGAAAGAGATACCAGTCTTTTCTTATCAAGCGGTTTCGCGCGGCTTACCACTCTCAGGTTCGGGAGAACTTTCTTCAGCTCTTCATCTGATAATTTCTCCATTTCTTCATGGGTAAGAACCACATCCTTCTTCTCATCTGCAAGAATACCTGCCTCTTTTGCAATGGCTACTGCAGTTTCCTCTGCATCACCGGTAACCATAACTACCTGGATTCCTGCATCATTGAGAATCTGAACAGTCTCAACCGCATCTGTTCTGACATTATCACGCAGACACAGAACTGCCATAAGAACAGTCTTTCCATCGCTGATTTTCGCTACGGAGAGAAGCTTCATGGTTCTCTTTGCCTGTGCATGCATCTGCTCTTCTACTTTATCTTTATCTGCCTTTGTAAACTCTCTTTCTTCCCCGTCCGGAAGCATATGATGTGTTACTTTATCAATAATATTCTCTGTAGCACCCTTCCAGTAAACAAGTCCGTTTTTCAGTTTTACAGTGGCACATTTCTTCTCGGAATCAAATCCGCTGATCTCTTCTACCTTCTCCGGATCATTGTCAGAATCATTATAACCATGATTGATGGCATAAGAGAGCAGTGCTCTGTCCATGTTGTTACTTCCGATTGCCTTTCCCTCTGAGGAAATCTTTGCAAGGTTATTCAGAGTGATAGCTTCCATAAACTCCCTGCTCTGGATGGAATCCACAATCTCACCGTTACCTGTAATAAATTCTACCAGTGACAGGTTACCCTGTGTGATCGTTCCGGTTTTATCACTGAACAGCACGTTCATGTAAGCAGAATCTGAGAATGCCGCCTTGTGGCTGACAAGGATATTCTTTTTATACATGGACTCTGTGTTCATTGACTGAACCAGACTGTTCATCATCGGGAGTCCCTCCGGAACTGCCATAATCACGATAGAAGCCATAAGCATAACTGCTTCCGCTATTACAAGGAGAACGGAAACAACAGTGATTGCCTGATCTGCCCTGATCAGAGTCAGGACAACATGAAGGATACCTGCGATTGCTGCAGCTGACACACCCAGTTTGCCGATACCTGCTGCCACACCCTCCAGCTTCAGGCTGGAAGTATCTTTTCGCTCTTCTTCCTCGGAGGTATCTGTCAGAGCTTTGTTTATCTTTCCTAATTCAGAACTGTCTCCGATAACAGTTGCGATCATGTAACCTTCGCCTGAAGTTACAACAGAACCCATAAAGACTTTTCCCTGTGAGGAGTAATCCGTAGATTCTGCCTCATCCATATTGGTTACTGCTGCTTTGTTCTCATCTCTTGATTCACCGTTTAATGCTGCCTGGGATACTTTGAGCTTACCTTCAAATAACAGACCATCTGCCGGAACCTTATCTCCTGCCTGGATAAGGATCGTATCACCTTTAACGATCTCACTGGTAAGAATATTGACCAGTTTTCCGTCTCTTACAACTTTGGCATAAGTCTTGCTGTATTCTTCCTGAAGCGCCTCACTTCTTGAAGTATTTCTGTACTCTGACAGAGTACTGAAACCGGTAGCAAGTGCGATTGCGATCACAATACTGATGATCTCCATAACATCATTTTCGCCGGACAATGCAGGGACAAAGATTCCCAGCACAGCCAGGATGACTTTAAGCGCCAGAGCCGCACATAATACCTTGATCCAGATATCATCAAATGCACCGATGAACATGGACCAGAGTGATTCCGTCTCTTTCTTCGCCAGCTCATTGGTGCCGTACTTCGCCTTACTCTCGCTGACCTGCTGTCCGGACAGACCCTTCATTTGCTCCTCTTTGTTTAGTTCATTCATAATAACCAACCTCCTCTTTCGGGTTTTGCAACTGTTCAATCATGGACTGACAGTTACCGGATTTTATATAAAAAGAGGAACCTTAACAGCTCCTCTTTTTATTTTCACACAAATCTCTGGCAGAGTTCCCCAAGTCCGGGATCTGTTGTGCCATTTCCTACGGCGTTGAATTTCCATTCACCGTTATACCTGTATATTTCCCCAAAAATCATCGCAGTCATACCTAAATAATTTTCAGTCAGGTTATATTTGCACATTTCTTTATTGTCTCTGGCATCAACCAGACGGATAAATGCATTCCGGATCATTCCAAAATGCTGTTTTCTCTTTACTGCCTGATAGATATTGACAACAATGACAATCTTATCATATTCAGCCGGAACTCTTGACAGATCAATAACGATCTGCTCATCATCTCCATCGCCTGCTCCTGTAAGATTGTCTCCCATATGATTGACTGTCCCGGATTTATGTTTCAGGTTGCCGAAATATACCAGGTCTGTTTTATCTGTAAATTTACCATTTTTCAACATGATCGCAGAAGCGTCGCAGTCGATTGCCTGATGTGATGGAGAACCAAACAATGCACCAAACAATCCACCACCGCCGGATGGCTTTGCCTCATCCCAGCCAAGTCCCACGATTACCTTTGATAACCCCGCATGCTCCTTTGACAGATTTACCTTCTGTCCTTTCTGTAAGCTTACTGACATTTTCGTCCCTCCTGTTGCCCTCCGGCACTATTCTACGTCTACACCATAACTGTTGCACAAAGCAGCCAGGCCACCCTGATAACCGCTTCCAATGGCATTAAATTTCCATTCGTCACCATTCTTGTACAGTTCACCAAATACAACTGCTGTTTCAATAGAGAAATCTTCTCCAAGGTCATATCTGAGAATTTCTTCTCCTGTCACTTCATTGAAGATTCTCACAAAGGCATTGGAAACCTGTCCGAAATTCTGGCGTCTTGCCTCTGCATCATAGATGGTAACTGTAAATGCAATCTTTGTGATATTTGCAGGAATCTTTGACAGATCGATCTTAATCTGCTCATCATCTCCGTCTCCGGCACCTGTAAGGTTGTCTCCCATATGCTGGACTGCTCCGGACGGATGCACAAGATTTCCATAGAATACAAAATCGTTCGAATCAGAAACCCTTCCGGAATCTGTCAGACAGAACGCTGCTGCATCCAGATCGAAATCCCCGCCTGTGTCAAAGACATTGATATCCCATCCGATACCTACAACTACATTCTTAAGTCCCGGGTTACCTTTTGTAAGACTGACCTTCTGTCCTTTTTTTAAACTAACTGGCATATATTTTTCCTCCCATATTGTCTCATCCGCTTCGCTATACAGCTCCATACCTGATAACTGTTCAGTATTTTTACCAAACAGCCGACTGTCTCTTACATTACGCTACTTCAATACCATAATGACCGCAGAGTGCTGCAAGTCCACCCTGGAATCCGCTTCCGATGGCATTAAACTTCCACTCTCCATTATGTCTGTAAAGTTCTCCTACAACTACTGCTGTTTCAATGGAGAAGTCCTCCCCAAGATCATAACGGATCAGCTCCATTTCATTGGATTCATCTACCAGACGGATATAAGAGTTTGAAACCTGTCCGAAGTTCTGACGTCTTGCTTCTGCATCATAAATGGTAACTGTAAACGCAATTCTCTCAATATTCGCCGGAACCTTTGACAGATCGATCATGATCTGCTCATCATCACCTTCACCTTCACCGGTAAGGTTATCTCCCATGTGGATGACTGATTCACTGGCATGCTTCAGATTGCCATAGAAAATGAATTCTTTCTCTGTAGGGCATTTTCCGTTGGCACCAAGCATAAATGCTGCTGCATCCAGGTCAAAATCCGCACCTGAATCAAAAGCGTTTACATCCCAGCCAAGTCCTGCCATAATCTTCTTAAGTCCCGGATTCTTCTTTGTTAAATCTACCTTCTGTCCTTTTGATAAATTAATAGGCATATCATTCATCCTCCATTTTTCTGTGTTTTTATTTTCTTACCGGCGGCACATTGTATTGTTTGTTAAAATCCTGTTTGATTGCCTCCAGACGAACCTGATCCTCCTGGCGTTTCTTTCTGGCATCTTCCTGAATCCTTCTTGTCTCTTCGATTCCATTTGTAATGGTTGCCCATGTCTTCTCAAGAGTCTCGATCTGTATGGAACTTCCGGATGCCATTTTAGCTGTCATCTTTGATACATCTACTGTATTCCGGGCATTCTTAAGAAGCATCTCATTTGTTTTCTTATCCAGTTCTGCAATAGATTCTGCCTGTATCTTCTGCCTTTTCAGAAGAATTGCCTGCGCAAGTGCCTGCTTAAATACAGGAAGCGTAACGATAAACGCAGAATTGATCTTTCTCACCAGATTGTAATTGCTGAACTCCATAGTCTTGATCATGGGAATGGACTGCATTGCCACATTTTCTGCTGTTCTCAGATCCTGTGTCCTCTGTTCCAGCATCATCAGTGCCTGATTCAGACTGGTAAGTTCAAACTGAATGGACTGATCTCCCGTATTATCCATATCCTGCTGTCTCTGGGCAATGTAGGCTTCAATCTCTTTACATGCCTGTTCTCCTGCAAGGATATATTTCACCAGTTCATGATAATAATCCACATTGGTCTTAAACATGGTATCCAGCTTTTTGTTGGACTGTTTGATTTCAGACTCATATCCTTTAAGCTGAACATAAATCTTATCAACTTCTTCGCCCATTGTATGATACTTGGCCAGTATCTTATCCAGCTGTTTTCTGAAATTTCCGAAAAGCTTTCCGAAAAGTCCCGGATTATCCTTAATTTCATTAATGTCAAACTGATCCATGATCTTTGCCAGCGATTTAAGCATCTCGCTTGTCTCATTAAGCTGCGACATATTCATGCTGTTGAGGACCACATCAGATGCCTTAGAAATCTCCTCTGCTGCTTTCGCACCAAAAGATACAATGGTATCCATATTGTAAACTTCGATCGTGCTGACAATATCGTCCACTTCTTTTGAATTGACCAGCTCAGCATTCATCTGCTGCCTGTCAGCGACAATATCATATTTCTCCACAACTTCAATCTCATTTTTCTCCTGAAGACCATTACCGGCCTGAGCAGGATTTCCCATAGATGGTTTACCGAAATCAAGTCCCATGATCTACTAACCTCTCCTGAAAAGTTTTCTCCGCCATGAGGGGCGGGTACTGTTTGTCGAAATGTTATTCAGATCCGGAACCTGCATATCGTATTTATATTCCCCGATCTGGTGCTCTTCCATCAGTTTTTCTGCAAAATAGTTCTCCACACTCTGATAGCCTGTAGGGACAAAAAACAGAATGTCAAATCCTGCCAGGTTCAGGAATGTCACAAGAATCGAATCCTGAAGTGAAATCATCGTCTCCCCTGTATTAATATATATCAGTTTCGGATTCTTTTTTGTAAAATCAAATTTCTGGATCAGACGCAGAATCTCCTTCGGCAGATCCAGAATCTGCGCGATCACTGTATATTCTGTACCATTTTCCCCAATACCCTTTATCAGTTTCCGCTCGATCAGAAGCTGCAGCTTGTCAAGTATAAATTCCTGCATTTCCTCCCGAAGAAGATGATAAGGATATCTGGGATGATTCTTTATTTTATTCCGCAGAAGCTTTCCGTTTTTATAAAATTCTACGGCAAAGGCTTTCATTGGACCGGAGGCAGTTGGTTCAATGTACGGAGCACTTTTCACAACAACGGTATCCTCTGTGATCAGTGCTGCTATGGATTCCCAGTACTGAGAAACACTTTCATCCTTCACTCCTGAGATTTTTGAAAAAATAACCGGAATATTTACCACACCGTTAACTGTGCTGAAATTAGGTCTGTATTTCAATTCCTGATCCCACAGTAGTTTTATCTCTTCATACATGGTCTGCAGATTGATAACATTCGCCTTCACATACTGCTGATTTCTGTATATCCCACTGTCCTGATACATCAGAGTATCAAGTTCTCTTTCCGCATGATAAGCGGCTGTTCCAATCTTTACCTGAGAACTCTCTTCCGGATATTCTGTGATCGCCAGACTCTCCGGATAGTTGACCTCATACAGAAGTTTATCTTCCAGACAGCACTTAATGTTCAGATCAGGACATAAGATCAGCACATCCAGTGGCAGCCGCCCAAGGAAACTCATAAACAGAGCTTCGTTTTCATTCCGGCAGCCCCCCAGATAAATAAAGCATCCAATCTCCGGTGATTTCCAGTTTATGAACAGCTTCGGCAGATATCTTCTCAGCCAGCACAGCAGATACACTGCCCTGTTTGTCAGTCTGTTAAGATTTTCCCCTTCCTTCTGAGATTCAGCCAGCATAACATCCACAAATGTTTTATGCAGGATCCGCTGAAGCTCCGGATTGGCTCCATACTGTATATTACACGCAAGTCCCGGGATCATCTGATCTCCGGATGTATAGTTTGATCTCTTTATCTCTGAAATTTCCTGCGGCGTTGGTCTTGGAATCTCTTTACTTACGATCACCGTATTTCTCTTTGAATTTCTCAGTTCCTGCTGCAATCTGAACAGTTCATTTGCATAGGTAAGCTTATCTTCTGCCCCGTTTATCCTGCAGAAACAGTTATAAAAAAAAAGGCTGTCATTTCCCCTTAACAGAATACTCTCGCGGATATCATCCAGGCCGTTTCCCTTTATCCATGCATTTGTACAATTTGTAAGCGAAGGTCTGATTCCATACAGTCTCTCATTGTTGAGTTCATTCTGAATCTCATCTCTGACCTTTTTCACACAATACCCCTGCGGAAATGGCTGCAAACCTTCCACCTGCAAACTGTCTGAGAGAACGGAACCCGGATCTGTTTTCAGATATCCCTGATCCCCTGCATACTGAAGCAGTACTACATCACAGCCTGCATTAGAAAGAATCGATATGAGCATTAACTCATAATTGCTTATCTGCCCTTCATATAATATTTTAGGGATATGGTTCTCTCCAAGCTGATTTACAATGCGTTCAAATTTATAATACAGCCAGCACATGAACTTGATATATGCGTTCCTGAGCATATTCTCGGTTTTCCCGGCTTTTCGCAGGGAATCCAGAGAGTCATAAATGGAGGCGGCCACATTCTGTCTCTGAAACTCATTCATCCTTGGCAGCCATTTTCTCAGACTGACATGGATAAAATCCATACTCATCTGAAAATCCATTCCCATTATTTCATTATAATATGCAAGATTCCCCTCATCGGGATTAGGTATCTTCCCTTCGATAACCACGCCGGTTCTTCTTGCTGTATCATAATATTTCTTTATAAATTCGCCGACTTCTTCAGAATATCCGTTGATACGGTAGAAATAAACACCTTTCTCCCGCCTGCTGTTCAGTTCGACAAAATAATCACTGAGGTTTTGAATTTTTTTGTGTTCCAACATATAAGTATCTCACCTTCAATATCTGCTTATCTTATTTCTGTTCATGATAAGTTCTACAGCAATTTCATAAAATAATGCGGAACCATAATTTTCTCCAAATTTTCGTATAAATTCTACCTCAAAATTGTATCACATTACTATTTATATTTCAAGAAAATTCACCTGTTCTTTCCATAAACGCAGACACAGTGTATTACTGTTTACTCCGTTCACAGTAACGTAGCCAAAATTCATTCCAGATTGCCTGCGGCAATGGAATTTTGAAGTCAAAAACTTCTCTATGGCTTATTCCCCTGAAATGTGCTATGATGTAGCTGCTGACTCGGTCCTTCACACTGTGATGGGCCGGATTACCTGCAATATTTTATTGAATTTCTATAAGGTATCCTATTTACGGGAATTTTTGTAGATATGTCAGAAGGAGTGTTATGAAAAATAATGTTTTATATTACAGTGTAGGCCCATTACTCTATTGTCCTGCCAACAGAATATCCATCACTGATTCTCTGATAAATGAAAGATTCGGGAACAGATTTTCTCTTGCTCTCTGTCTTGAAGATACCATAAACGACGATCATGTTGAAGAAGCCGAGCAGATACTGATTTCTTCTCTCAGCCAGATACTCATACAGCATGAACAAAAGCCCTTCTATCTGCCCAAAATATTTATCCGGGTTCGGAATCCACAGCAGATTCAGAGAATAACAAAAGCCCTTGGGCAATCCATTGAGATTGTTACCGGTTTCATTGTCCCTAAATTCAGTCTGGATAACGCACAAAATTATATTGAGCAGATGATCCTCGTCAATGAACTTGTCGCAAAAAAACTTTACATGATGCCTATTTACGAAAATCCTTCCATTATAGATTTGCGAAACAGAATTGATATTCTCTATTCGTTAAGGGATTCTTTAGCCAGAATTGAAGATCTTATATTGAATATACGTGTTGGCGGAAATGATCTGTGCCATATGTTTGGGTTCCGCAGACATGTCAATGAATCTATTCACAGCATCAGACCTGTTTCAGATATTTTCTCAGATATTATCACTGTATATGGTATGGATTATGTGATTTCCGGTCCTGTATGGGAATATTATGCCGGTGACAGCTGGAAAGAAGGAATGATTCAGGAAATCCGGGAGGACAGACTTTGCGGTTTCATCGGAAAAACCGTTATCCACCCTTCACAGATCCCTGTAGTAAACAGAGCTTATCAGGTTTCACGAAATGACTACCTTGACGCACAGGCGATTTTAAACTGGAATGCTGATTCTGCTTCCCTTGTTGCAGGAAGCAAAACCAGAGAAAGAATGAATGAATATAAAACCCATCTGAACTGGGCTAAGAAAACAGTTTATCTTTCAGAAGTTTTCGGAATAACAGAATAAGTATTACCCTTCTCACGCATCCGCAAGCTTCTTAATGATTCCACAGCATTTATAATGTGTAAGTGGATAGTATTCTACAGGTGTATGTTTCTCTTCGGCAAGTCTGACAATATGCTCCAACTGAGGATTTCCCTTATATCGCTCATCGATCAGCACCTTCCAGGGAATTCTCCTCAGTAATACTCTTGTTGTCTCTCCGATCCCCGGCTTGATCAGGTTAATATCGTCAATACCGAAATTCTTTCCTATATTTATTACCTCATCAATACCCTGACTTTCCACTCTTTTTTTCAGATCAGGTGTATTCTCCATGTTAAATTCCTTTTCAATGGTTTCAATAAAGTCATATGACAGATCAGAATCTGTCAGTTCTCCATAATAGACTGCCCCATGGAAATCATCTCTGCCTATTATGTCATCTCTCAGAAAAGTACGGCTGATAAGGCCGGATACTGTACTGTTCAGGCAGGAACTTGGAATCAGGATATCTTCATGTGTTCCGCAAAGCTCCGTAACATTTGCCGGATCTGCCACTACCGCTATGTCAGCAGAAACCCCTTCATATGCAGAGATATCTTTCTTCAATTCATTCAGGATCGCACCCTTACCAATCCATCCGTCCACAAATAAAATCTGCTGCGGTCTGTACTTTTCAAGCAGATACTTCATGGCATTATCATCAATCCCTCTTCCTCTGATAATTGAAATGGAATAATGCGGCACATTTATGCCATATTTGAATCTGATGTATCGCTTCACAAGGATACCAATTGGGATTCCCGCTCTGGCAAGGGATACCAGGACAATTTTCTTTCCTTTATTCTCTATGATCTTATCTGCCAGCATTCCTACTGCATTGGCAACCGGCTTCGCATAATGTTTCAGCGCATTATGATATACCTGCATATACTGATCTGTAGGAACATATTCAACAGGCAACATCTCGCTGTAATGTTTTCCGGACTGAATCAGTTTCTCCCGCACTTTGGCAGGCTGAGGTTCTACCAGCCCGGTAATATCCTTCAATAATAAAATCACATCTTCTTCTGAATAGGAACTTCTCAAATCAGCACCACCTTACAACTGTAATATCCTTGTTCTGCATCCGGACAGCATTTATCAGCGTTTCCTGACTCTCTTTTATTTCCGGGGAATCTGTGACAATCAATACCTTGTCATATTTTCCTATATCGTAAATAAATGTTCTCCTGTCCGGATCATATAAACTTTTCAGTTCATATCTGCTGTGAAGGGGATACTCTTTTTCCAGACTCACAGCAATAGGACTTCTTGTAGTCGAATGGCACCTTACTTCGGCCCCCTCTTTTTCCATCTTTCTTCCGATATAAAGTGCAGGGAACATAAACTCCTCGGTGCCAATCACCAGTATTCTTTTGCCAGATATATTATCAGCCATGTTTCCGGTTTTCTCCCGGATTTCTCTCCACAGATTCTCACATGCTTCTTCATATTTCCCGGAATCAATCAGTCTGCGGGCATCCATCCGGTTTTTAACATAAATCGTTGTATACTCTGCGGCCTTATCCGGACATTTATAATAAAATCCGTCTCCCTTAAATGTTTCTGCTCTGTCTCCGTAAGTACTGTGATCCGTTTTTACCAGATAATACAGGGAAATCCCCTGTCTCTTATAACGTTCCAGATTCTCCTCGCTCATTCCGTTTAACAGAGATGCTACTGAATATTTAAATTTTCCGTCATATTCCCTGTCAAGAATACTGATGATATTCCGAATTGTTTTTCCGGTAGTTACTTCATCCTCGATAAATATGATCCGGTCCGTCTCCGCCGCAGCTCTGTCAATATCATCTTTTACCAGCTTCTGCTCTGTGGCATGGCTGTGTTCCTCGGAAAAAAACAGATAATTCACGCCGGGGATGACTTCTCTGGTGGTCTGAATATAATCTGCCCCCACAGAGATCGCTGCCTGAGCACCTATGGCCGTTGCTGTCTCCGCAAAGCCTACCAGCAAAAGTTTTTCATCTTTGTATTTCTCCCTGAAAGTATCTGCCAGAGCAGCAAATAAATCCAGTGCCTTTGATGGCACTACCGGAATATGCTTTCCCTGAAGCGGATCCACTACCAGATAGTTTCTCTTCGTATTATTTTCCCTTTTTGCGATCTTTACTAAATCCTTCTCAGTATATTCCATCTTTACTCCTTCTACTGATATGATCTGAAAAATGCCTGCAGTTTGGTCAGAGCTTTCGTCAGTGCCTCTGTCTCCTCCACATTCAGGCCTTTAAGTACAGCCAGTACCATCTTCTCATGGAAATCTTTATGATGATAATAAGCTTTCTTCCCCTGTTCTGTCAGGGAGATCAGCACAACCCTTCGGTCCTCCTGACTTCTCATGCGCTGGATATATCCCTTCTTTACAAGATTATTCACAGCGATCGTCAATGTACCCACAGTCACATTCAGTTCTCTGGCTACTGTTGACATATTCTTCTGTTCCCGGATACCTACTGCATTAATAATGTGCATGTCATTGACGGAAATATTCTTATATTCTCCCGTAATCAATGCCCGTTCTTCCAGGTCCAGAATCTCATTAAATAAATTGACCAGTACATCATTAATTGCCTCATAATGGTTCATCCGGTTACCTCCCTCTTTTTGCTTAAGCAATTCCATATAGCATTGCTGTAGCATGTTTGTACATTCATGGTTATATTGCTACCTATTATACACTAAAATACTTTGTCTCACAAAGCATTTCTGGCAGGTTTTCAAAGAATTTCTCTCTTAATTCTTTCTTTGAACCATGAAATTTGTTATAATGAACAGATAGATTACAGTTCATACGCTCCTGTCTCATTTTCGTATGCAGTCTGCAATGAATTTGAGACACGCTCTAAGGGCGAAGCGAACAGCAATACAGGCTGCAGATTGCTGTAACTGTTCAGCACTCTCACTGTTAAGAACTATTTTAGTTAAAGGGAATTTTCTATGAAAAAAAATAATATGCCACTTAATTTACGGGAGAGAATCAACTCCCGGATCAGTCTTCTGTGTTCTGTTGTTGTTCTGGTCCTGCTCGTTCTGGTGATGCATCAGATGGATTACACTCTGATCCGTAAACCGCAGAAAGAAGCAGCAGAAGCAGCGGCTCTCAAGGAACAGCAGGATAAGATCAAAGCTGAAACACCTGTCATCTCCACTGCAAGTGTAATTGCTGTCGGAGACAATCTTTATCACAGCAAGCTGTATGAATCCGGCGAAAATGACTCCGGCATATGGAATTATGACCATATCTACACTCATGTTCTGGACCAGATCCAGGCTGCAGACGTGGCCATGATCGACCAGGAAACGGTTTTTGCTCCAAGCCACGATGCTGTCAGCACTTATCCTTCTTTTGCTACTCCCCAGGAAGTTGGAGATGCCATTATCAAAGCAGGTTTTGATGTAGTGGAATCTGCCACAAATCACGCCGATGATTATGGATATGACTATCTGAAAAGTACTCTGGATTTCTGGAGCACCAATTATCCGGATATTCCTGTACTTGGCATCCACGCCACCCAGGAAGATGCAGACACTGTCAAAGTAAAAGAAGTGAATGGTATTAAGATTGCTTTTCTTGACTATACATACGGCACCAATAATTCCGGTGCAGGCGAAGGATATGAGTACATGATCGATATCTTTGATAAAGACAAGATCACCACAATGATCCAGAAAGCCAAAAAAATCAGCGACTGCATCATCTTTGTGGCTCACTGGGGAACAGAAGATGAAACCATGCCAAATGAATACGAGAAACAATGGGCTGCTTTTCTGATGCAACAGGGTGTTGATGTGATCATTGGCGGTCATCCGCATGTGCTCCAGCCTTACGGACAGCTTTCTGATGACCAGGGACACAATACCACCATATTCTACTCCCTCGGAAACTTCGTTTCCACCCAGCAGGAACTCCCGGAACTTCTGGAAGGAATGGCAAGTTTTACCATACAGAAATCAACCCTGAACGGCAAATCAACCATCCAGATCCTTTCTCCGGAAGTGAAACCTATGGTCATGCATTATAATCACGATAACGGAGAATACGGACCATATATGCTGGATGATTATACAGAAGAACTTGCTTCTTCCCACAGTGTAAGAAATGTGATTGGTGATGAATTTACTCTCGATAACCTGAAATCCAAATTTAAGGAAATCATGTCCATGAATGTGAAGCCTTCCACAAATACAAACCTGCTGAACGTCAAGTTTGACTGGGAGGGCAACATGATCGACAAAACTACCGGAAATGTAGTGGAGGATACAGAATCCATCCACTCCTGGGAATATCAGGCAGACACATCAGACGGAACCGAAGACTCTTCCGACAGTTCTGACAGCTCTTCGGATGAAAGTTCCGATGATTCTTCAAACGAATATGACAGCGGTTATTGATGAATGCCCAGCAGTTTCTCTGCATTCTGTCTGGTCACATCAATGACCTCTTCTGCTGTAATTCCCTTCAGTTCTGCGATTGCCTGTGCTACATAAGGCAGATTTAATGACGAATTTCTCTTACCTCTGTTTGGCTCCGGAGACATATAGGGACAGTCTGTTTCCAGAACAAGCTGAGACAGGGGTGCATACTGAACCGTCTCTTTCAGTTTCTTTGCGTTCTTAAAAGTAACAACTCCGCCAATTCCCAGATACAGTCCCATTTTCAGATATTCTGCCGCAATTTCCCTGCTGTATGAAAAACAATGAATGATACCGCCATACATACCACCCTGCATATATTCTCTGACGATATTCAAAGTATCCTCGGCAGCTTCTCTGCTGTGGATCATAAACGGAAGCTTCTCTTCTCTGGCAATGTCAAGCTGGGCGCGAAACATTTTCTTCTGGATCTGATGTTCCTCTTCTTCCTTATGCCAGTAATAGTCCAGCCCGATCTCACCGATTGCCACCATCTTGTCCATATGGGATAATCTGCGAATCTCATCCAGAGTCTCCTGTGTCATCTTATCTGCATCATCCGGATGGATTCCCACTGCTCCATATACAAAAGGATATTTCTCCATCAGCTTCACAGTATCCTGAAAACCGCCTACAGATGCACAGACATTCACAATCTTCTCAATCCCTCCATCGTACATAGACGTAAGAAGCGCTTCCCTGTCTGTGTTAAAGGCCGCGTCATCATAGTGCGCATGTGTATCAATAATCATTTTTTCCAATCTCCTCATGTAATCTTATAGCAATTCCATAAAATAATGCAATCAAGACAGTTCAGCAGGACTTCACGCTATGATGGACTGGATTGTTTGCAGTAATTTATGGAATTGCTAAAATCTGTTATAAAATTGCCAGTTCATCCCCCGGATGGATCACACCGCCATGAATAACCTTCGTAAAAACTCCCTGTTTCGGCATAATGCACTCTCCCATTTTCTTAAAGATCGCACATCCGCTGTGGCATTCTTTTCCAATCTGTGTCAGCTCCAGGACTACATCATTGCACTGGAATTTCGTACCGATCGGAAGTGTGGCAAAGTCGATTCCCTGAACCACCAGGTTCTCTCCGAATGCCCCGTCTTCTACCTCTGCACCTCTGGCGCGAAAATCTTCAATCTTGTCAAAAGAGAGCAGACTTACCTGACGGTGCCATTTGCCGGCATGGGCATCACCCTCGATTCCCCAGTCCTCAATTACTTTAATCTCCGGAACACTTGTCTTCTGTATTCCCTTTCTTTCACTTGTACAAACCGCAATTACTTTTCCCATAAGATTATCCCTTTTACCTTCCTGTTTTAATTTCAGATACTGTTTTCGTACCTGCTCTTCCGTTTATTGCCGTCAGCTTATCTTCTCTGCCTTGGCTCACCGATTTCTCTTTTCGTTAGTACATTCTGACGCTACTCTGCTTTCTTATCCCTGTTATCACCATCAGTTATCTTGCGCAGTTCCCTGCTTCCCCTGTCATGATCTCAATGCCATGTCCAAGCGCATCAATAATATACTCCAGGCTCTCTTTTACAGCTTTCGGACTTCCCGGAAGATTGATGATCAGTGTTTTTTTTCGGATACCCGCCGTAGAACGGCTGAGCATGGCGCGTTTCGTGATAGTCATGCTGTACGCACGCATTGCCTCCGGAATCCCCGGTACACGTCTGTCAATAATATCCTCCGTTGCCTCCGGCGTAATATCTCTGGGGGAAAAACCGGTTCCGCCTGTTGTCAGGATCAGTTCCGCTGTGCCGCTGTCTGCAATTTCCGCCATTCTCTCTGACAACATCTTTCTGTCATCCGGCAGAACATCTTCAGACACAACCTCATATCCATTCTTCTCAACAATCTCCCGGATCGCAGGTCCGCTTAAATCCTCACGTTCTCCGCGATATCCCGTATCACTGGATGTAATGATCGCTACTCTTTTCATTTTACAAAAACCTCCCTGTCGGGCAGATAATTTTTTTCGTTATCTGCCATTCTGTATTTCCATTATACACATTTCTTTCATTTTACCCAACAAATATTTTGATATCCGGATCAAAAAGTCGTTCATGCACGATAAGACTTTTTAATCTGGGTTCCACCAAACATAAGAAAACAGCTATTTACATAGTAAATCAGCGGATTTCGAATGTTTGAGAATTGCGGGAGCTGCAAACCGCAGAGCAATTCGTGTATATCAAAAATGGAAATCTCCGCTCTTACCACCCGTCTTTTCAATCAGATGAATATTGGACATTACCATATGCTTGTCAATCGCCTTACACATATCGTAAATAGTCAGAAGCGTCACCTGAACCCCTGTCAGCGCCTCCATTTCCACACCGGTCTTGCCCTCTGTTTTCACTGTACAGAAAGTGCGGATAATTCCGTTTGTCTCATCCAGTTCATAATCTACGGAACATTTCTGGATTGGAAGCGGATGACACATTGGAATCAACTCAGAAGTCCTTTTCACTCCCATAATCCCCGCTACACGTGCTACTCCAAGCACATCTCCCTTTTTCACGGAACCCTCTTTTACAGCCTCCATAATTGCTTCTCCTACATGAATCTCACCTGTGGCAACTGCTGTTCTGTAAGTGACATTTTTCCCGGAAACGTCTACCATAACTGCGTTTCCATTCTCATCAAAATGATTAAAACCCTGTGACATGATCAAAATCCCCCTGTTTAAGTTTTTACAAAAAGCGAGGCTCTTATTGTACGGGAACATACAATAAAAGCCTCGCCTGTTCATCACGATACGGTTGGAGTCTTTACCCACCGAAATTGACGACACCATGAATACTCATGAGTCAGTCACTCCCCTTTATCTAAATATTAATATAGCTTTTGAGAGTGTATTTGTCAAGATAATATTCGTAAGTTTTCACACATTTTCGCTACCATTCGCTTTGTTCGCAGTAATACAAAGATCAGCAGATTTCTGCACCTGCAGGCATTTCCTTTTCCGGTACCATCAGGGAAAGGTTTCCGTCTGCATCTTCTGCGCAAAGGATCATTCCTTCACTGAGTACACCGGCAAGTTTGGCTGGTTTCAGGTTTGTGACTACCATAACTCTCTTGCCTACCATTTCCTCTGCACTGTAGTGTGCTTTGATTCCGGATACGATCTGACGCACCTGGCTGCCGATCTGTACCTGTGAGCAGAGAAGTTTCTTTGATTTCTTTACTTCTTCACATTTGATGATCTTACCAACCTGGAACTGAAGCTTGCCGAAATCTTCAAATGTGATCTCAGGTTTTGCTTCGATATCAATTACGTCTTCTTTTTCTTCTTTTGCAGGTTCTTCTGCTTTCGGCGGATGAAGCTCTGCCACCTTTGCAAGTACTTCTTTCAGGTCAAGACGGGCGAAAAGGATCTCCGGTTTTTCAGTTACTTTATTTCCTGACGGATAGAGGCCAAATGTCTTAAGGTCTTCCAGTTCTCTGTCCTGTGCATTTAACTGGGCAAGGATTCTCTCTGTTGTTTCCGGCATAAAGGATTTCAGCAGAACCGCACCAATGCAGATTCCCTCCACCAGATTGTAGAGAACTGTTGCAAGACGGTCTTTTTTCTCTTCATCCTTAGCAAGAGCCCATGGCATTGTTTCGTCGATGTATTTGTTACAGCGTTTGAAAATTGTGAATACTTCTGTCATTGCATCTGCCACGCGGAGTTTATCCATTTTTTCGTTTACTTTGGCAGGTACGGAGAGAATGAAGTTCTTCAGATCATCATCTACAGGTTCTGTAACGCCTTTGTTTTCTACCACACCGCCAAAGTATTTATTTGACATGGAGATGGTACGGTTTACAAGGTTTCCGAGGGTGTTAGCAAGTTCCGAATTGAGACGCTCTACCATCAGTTCCCATGTAATCACACCATCATTCTCAAATGGCATTTCGTGAAGTACGAAGTAGCGGACTGCATCTACACCGAAGAAGTCTACCAGTTCATCTGCATAGATTACATTTCCTTTGGATTTACTCATCTTACCATCACCCTGAAGAAGCCATGGATGTCCGAATACCTGTTTCGGAAGCGGCAGATCCAGTGACATCAGGAAAATCGGCCAGTAAATTGTATGGAAACGGATGATGTCTTTACCAATCAGATGCAGGTCTGCAGGCCAGAGTTTGTTGAACTGTTCTGTGCTTTCGCCATCGCAGTCGTAGCCGATTCCTGTAATATAGTTTGTAAGGGCGTCAAGCCATACATATACTACGTGTTTCGGGTCAAAGTCTACCGGGATTCCCCATTTGAAGGAAGTTCTGGATACGCAGAGATCCTGAAGTCCCGGAAGAAGGAAGTTGTTCATCATCTCGTTTTTACGGGATTCCGGCTGGATGAAGTCCGGATGTGTATTGATGTAGTCGATAAGTTTGTCGGCATATTTGCTCATTTTGAAGAAATATGCTTCTTCTTTTGCAGGTACACATGGGCGTCCGCAGTCCGGACATTTGCCGTCTACAAGCTGGGATTCTGTAAAGAAAGATTCGCATGGTGTACAATACATTCCTTCATAGTGTCCTTTGTAGATGTCGCCTTTTGCGTACATTTTTTTGAAGATTTTTTTGACCTGTTTTTCATGGTCTTCATCTGTGGTACGGATGAATTTGTCGTAGGATGTGTTCATCAGATCCCAAATTCTTTTGATCTCACCGGATACGTTGTCTACGAATTCTTTTGGGGTGATTCCGGCTTCCTCGGCTTTTAATTCGATTTTCTGACCATGTTCGTCGGTTCCTGTCTGGAAGAATACGTCATAGCCCTGCTGACGTTTATAGCGGGCGATGGCGTCGGCAAGGACGATTTCGTAGGTGTTGCCGATATGGGGTTTGCCGGATGTGTAGGCGATGGCGGTGGTGATGTAGTATTTCTGTTTTTCCATGGGTTTGTTGTCTCCTTTTTTAATGTGGACGCCCGGGAAATTATTTCTCTTTCTATGCGGTTTCGGGATCTAGTAACTCTAAGTGTCTGAAAATCTGCTAAAAGCATTCGCAAAAATCTCAAACTCGCTTCGCTCAGACAGTGAGATTTTTGTTCATAACGCAGATTTCCAGGCACTAAGATTTACACGATCCCTGCAAATGCATAGAAAGAGAAATAATTTCCCAGGCTGATTTTTGAAATGGTAACAACTGCTCCTTATTTATGGAAGAAAAACATAAATTCTTCATGGTAGGAAGGAACTGGTGTTGGGGGAAATAATTCCTCTCTGTCGCAGTGTGATCCTGCCCGGAGGGCTTTTTTATGTTATAGGAACATTACAGAGTAATTTCCTATAACATAAAAAACGTCTCCTCAGATTATCTGAGAAGACGAGTATTACCCGTGTTACCACTTCTGTTCGTTTCCGGGCTCGCGCGGGGAAACCTTGGGAGGTACGTTGTGATACCTCTACGCTGTAACAGGCGTGCCTGTCGCTGCCTAAAGCTGTTGGCTCTCAGCAGTGCCTCTCGGAAGCCATCTTCAACCTGCTCCTTGCATATCCCTCTCAGCCTTTGAATCTGTAATATGTGATCCATGGGGATTTCTCTGTAATACGGTCTGCGGATCTACTCTCTTCTTCAATGAGTTTGTGTTATTTCGTGACAGCACTCCGCTCTGTGATCGTGGAAGGCTGTTAGCTATAGGAAATAGTTATTTCCTAATTATAGAGAAAATATAGCACATTTTGGTGGGTTTGTAAACCCACATTGAAGTTGTCGCTTTTATAGGTTACTGTTCACTCCGTTCACAGTAACGTAGCCAAAATTCATTCCAAATTGCCTGCGGCAATGGAATTTTGGCTTGTATGTCTCGGGATTTTGGCATATTCATGCCAAAACACCTCGCGGAATAGCGATGTGTGAACAGTAACAAACTATAACAATTCCATAAAATAATAATTTTTATATCTTGACAATTTCAATCCAATATTGTATAGTATCAATATCAGTAATGATTATCGTTATTGAACAGATTATAACAACAACTATCCTGAACAGTTATGATAAATCATTTGCGAGTAAACAGGGAAGGGAGAAATACCATGGCGACACTGAAATACAGCCGTCAGAGGGAATCGATCAAAGAGTTTCTAAGAACCAGAACAGATCATCCTACTGCCGATGTGGTATATGAGAATATGAAGCTCATCTATCCGAATATCAGCCTCGGTACGGTATATCGCAACTTATCTCTGCTGGCTGATCTGGGAGAGATCAAGAAGCTTTCCTCTTTCGCCGGAGCGGATCACTTTGACGGGCGGACCGAGAGGCACTGCCACTTCATGTGTATCAGATGTGAGCGGATCATCAACCTTGAGAGCGAGGGAATTCACCACATTATGGATCTTGCAGGTGAGAACTTCAAAGGAAAGATTACTGATTACAGTGCCAGATTTTTCGGCCTGTGTGAGGACTGCCTGAAAGAGACAGAAGGCAACTCTGATAGTTCAAAGTAGTTTTTGCTTACATCATTAGTGGCCAAATTGGGAATAACAACTAATGATAAAAAGTTGCAAAAAAGCTAAAATTAAACTTGACTTTTTCAATCAAGTATGGTAATCTAAAATCACAGAAAACAGTAATAATTACTATTATCGAAAAATTACTTTTTCTACCGCACAGACGGAAAGCAGTAAGAACTAAACGATGCTAAGATAATCAATTTATTTTCTGGCATCCCTAATAAATTCATTAAAAAGAAAAGGAGATTTTAATTATGACAAAATGGGTATGTAGTGTATGTGGTTATGTTTATGAAGGTGAGAAAGCTCCGGAAGCCTGTCCTGTATGTAAGGCACCGGCTGATAAATTCGTAAAGCAGGATGGCGAAATGTCATGGGCTGCTGAACACGTTGTAGGTGTTGCTCAGGGATCCAGCGAAGACATCATGGCTGATTTAAGAGCAAACTTCCAGGGTGAATGCTCTGAAGTTGGTATGTATCTTGCAATGGCAAGAGTTGCTCACAGAGAAGGATATCCGGAAATCGGTTTATACTATGAAAAAGCAGCTTATGAAGAAGCAGAACATGCTGCTAAATTCGCTGAATTATTAGGTGAAGTTGTAACAGACAGCACAAAGAAAAACCTTCAGATGCGTGTAGAAGCCGAGAACGGTGCTACAGCTGGTAAAACAGACCTTGCTAAACGTGCAAAAGCTGCTAACCTTGACGCTATCCATGATACAGTTCATGAAATGGCAAGAGATGAAGCAAGACACGGAAAAGCATTCGCAGGTCTTCTTAAGAGATACTTCGGAGAATAATTCTATCGGAAAATCGCATAAAATAAACCTTTTAAAGGGAGAACCATTGAGGTTCTCCCTTTTTATCCGTTCGTATTTTCATCATTGGAAGCTTAACTGGATTTCGCCTGAAGTCTGGCAACCTGATCTGTCAGAGCATTCATCTTAACCTCATTAATCATAATCCTGTTCATCCAGATAGCCGACACATCCATCTTATTGATAAGATTCAGATGATTCTCTGCAAGGATAGAAATATTCCTATCCGTTATGTTCTCCAAATGCAGTTTGATATCTGCAAAGTTATTTCTGGTCTCTTCTTCAAAACGCTTCTGACTTTCTTCCATTCGGTTCATCTGGCTTTCAAATTTATCCATTTGGCTTTCGAATCCATCCATTCGACTTTCGAATTTATCCATTCGACTTTCGAATTTATCCATTTGGCTTTCGAATCCATCCATTCGACTTTCGAATTTGTCCATTCGCGTTCTAAGTCCTCTGACCTCCGTCAAAACGGCTTCCAGTATTTGTCTGTCCGTCACCAATTCCACCTCCTCCGTAGCCCGTATCGTTCTTTTGTATGTGATTGATTATATCATATCTATAAAAATATGTCTATAAAAAATCCATAAACATACGATGCAAAATAATCTGACAGTTACTGTTCACTCCGTTCTCAGTAACATAGCCAAAATTCATTCCAGATTACCTGCGGCAATGGAATTTTGGCTTGTATGTCTCGGGATTTTGGCATATTCATGTCAAAACACCTCGCAGGATAGTGGTGTGTGAACAGTAACATCTGACATTCTATTTGTTATTATTATTCATCTTCGCCTCAATCGCCGCACCAACCCTGTTATAAACAGTCACAGCATCCTGAATATGCGGAATCGTATTTCCATCTGCTCCTGAAGCACCTGCAGAAACAAAGATATATTCCCTGCCCTCAATCTCCGCAAAACTCACCAGACAGTGCCCTGCCTCACTGGTATAACCGGTCTTGCCACCGAGGATTTTTCCACCTGTGACTGTCGGATCAGACAGATTTTTAAACATTGTACTGTAGTAAGTAATTCCATCCGGGTGGATATTTGTAACTCCGGTAGAATGTCTGGAGGTCTCCACAATCTCACGAAACGTATCATTCTTAATGCAATACTTCATCAACACCGCAATATCCTTAACCGTACTGTAATGATCCGGATTATGCAGTCCTGTAGAGTCACAGAAATGGGTATTCTCCATTCCAAGCTTCCTTGCTTTCTTATTCATCAGCTCCGCAAAATCCGCCTCTGAACCACTGATCATATCTGCCAGCGCAATACAGCACTCTGCCCCCGAAGGCAGCATCGCACCATAGAGAAGATCAATCACCCGAACCTCTTCCCCCGGCTGAAAACCTGCCTGCGTAGCATCCTGCTCATACAATCCGGCGAACATCTCATCCGTCAGAGTAATCTTCTCATCCAGATCATCAAAATTCTCAATCCCCAGTATCACAGTCATAATCTTCGTCATAGAAGCCGGATAAATCTGAGCCTCCCCGCTAATCTCACCCAGAATCTTACCTCCCCTGGCCTGCATCAGGATCGCATTCGGACTGTTGATACCACTGATATCCACTTCCTTCAGAACCGGCTGCTCAAACTGCTCAAACCACTCCTTCACGCCCTTATTCCATCCGATCATGATAACCAGCGCACAGATAATGATCACCTCAACAAACATACAAGCCACAATCCTGCCCCGGTATCTCCATGCATAACTTCTTCCACCGCTCTTTTTCTGTCTCCTGCCAGCCACAATAACGCCTCCTGTCTGCCTCTATAACATTACTCAGAAAAAATATATCTAACAAATCTCTAATTCATCCCCCTACTATAACACACCCTTACCCAATCCTGTAATCTTCCATTCCTGCACACCCATACATTGCATCTTTCTCCCTATATCCAATGCCTTTCCGTTTTCCCCGCCCGCGAAACCATTACCATTGTACAGCACAGGAAAATATTTGTTTTCTGATACATCTACAGGAGGTGTAGCAATACTTAGCTTCCGGGAATTTGCGTTATGCTGGAAAAATTCACTGTCTGAGCGAAGCGAGTTTGAATTTTTCCGGCATGATTTTAGCAAATTTCCGGAAGCTTAGTATTCCTGCCTCCGCAGCCGTATCAGAAAACAAATATTTTCCTGTGCGTCCCCATACCCGCCAACCTCAAAATGCAAAAAGACTCTCAGAGAAATCTCCGAGAGTCTTAAATTGCTAAAATCTATTATGCTAATTTCATCGGGTTGATCTTCACACCAGGTCCCATTGTCGGAGCAATAACAACGCTCTTTAAATACTGACCTTTCAGTGTGCTTGGTCTAGCCTTAACGATAGCATCGATCAGCGTCTGGAAGTTGTCGCTTAACTGTTCCTCTGTAAAGGATGCTTTACCAACCGGAACATGAATGATGTTGGTTTTATCAAGACGGTACTCAATCTTACCTGCTTTGATATCGTGAACTGCTTTAGTAACGTCCATTGTTACTGTACCAGCTTTCGGGTTTGGCATTAAACCTTTCGGTCCAAGTACACGACCAAGACGACCTACAACACCCATCATATCTGGAGTTGCAACAACAACGTCAAAGTCTAACCATCCTTCGTTCTGGATCTTCGGAATAAGATCCTCAGCTCCTACGAATTCAGCACCTGCTGCTTTTGCTTCTTCAGCTTTAGCATCTTTAGCGAATACTAAAACACGAACTTTTTTACCAGTACCATGTGGCAGAACTACTGCACCACGGATCTGCTGGTCTGCATGACGTCCATCGCAGCCTGTACGGATATGAACTTCGATAGTTTCGTCAAATTTAGCAACTGCAGCTTTTTTAACTAAGCTGATAGCTTCTGCGGTATCATATAATGTAGCGCGGTCTACTGCTTTAGCAGCTTCCACGTATTTCTTTCCTCGTTTCATTTCTATAACCTCCTGTGGTATTTGCGGGGAACGCCCTCCCACTTACTATTTAATATTAAAATTAATCAACTACTTCGATTCCCATACTTCTTGCAGTACCAGCGATCATGCTCATAGCTGCTTCGAGGGATGCTGCATTTAAGTCTTTCATCTTAAGTTCAGCGATTTCCTGAACCTGAGCTTTAGTAACCTTAGCAACTTTTGTCTTGTTCGGTACGCCGGAACCGGATTTGATCTTAGCAGCTTTCTTAAGAAGAACTGCAGCCGGCGGAGTTTTGGTTATGAAGCTGAAACTTCTGTCTGCATAAACAGTGATAACTACAGGAATGATTAAGTCTCCCTGATCTGCTGTTCTTGCATTGAACTCTTTTGTGAACTGAACGATATTTACACCGTGCTGTCCAAGAGCTGGACCTACAGGTGGTGCTGGAGTTGCTTTACCAGCCGGAATCTGTAATTTGATATATCCTGTTACTTTCTTTGCCATTTTTCGGCACCTCCTATGTGGTATTGGCGGGGGTTTATGGTCCCTCCCACGATATTGTTACCTTTGCTTGTTACATCTGTTTGATTTCTGCGAAACTAATTTCTACCGGCGTTTCGCGGCCGAAAAGTTCAACATTGATCGTTGCTGTCTGTTTCTGCACATTAAGGGCAGTGATAACACCAACGGTATCTTTCCAGGCACCGCCTGTGACAACAACTGTATCACCCTCTGCGAAATCGACCTGAATTTCCTCTTTCTTGATACCAAGAGGAAGCATCTCTTCCTCGGTCAACGGTACCGGCTTGGACCCTGGTCCAACGAAGCCTGTCACACCTCTGGTGTTACGGACAACATACCATGTATCGTCATTCATAACCATGTTGAGAAGTACATAGCCAGGAAACATTTTCTTCTGAACCTGTTTCAGAGCCCCGTTTTTCAGCTCAGCCACTTCCTGCAGCGGAACACGAACTTCAAGGATCTGGTCTTCCAGGTGTCTGTTTTCGATGGTTTTTTCAATATCGACTTTTACTTTGTTCTCATACCCGGAATAAGTATGAACAACATACCATTTCGCTTCTGACATACAATCACCTTATCCTTATTTCATTAAAAGATTAATGCCTTCGAGAATAAATGAATCCATGACGCTGATCAGTACGCAAAGCACGATCGACACGCAAACTACCACGATAGTCTGCTTAATCAGTTCATTGCGGTCTGTCCAGACAATCTTCCTGAATTCTGACTGAAGTCCCTGAAACCAACTCTTCTTCTGGCTCTTGCCAGCAGATTTTTCATTTCCTTGCATAGCCTGACCTCACAATTCTCTGTGAGTAACTGTTTCGTCCAGTTACCTTGGATTACTTTGTTTCCTTATGCAGAGTGTGTTTGCGGCAGAACTTACAATATTTCTGAGTTTCCATTCTCTCAGGATGGTTCTTTTTCTCCTTAGTCATATTGTAGTTACGCTGCTTGCACTCGGTACATGCTAATGTAATCTTAACGCGCACAACTTCCACCTCCAGTGTTTTCATTTGCATGGTCATTTTCCTCATGCCGGACGATGTATCCGTCATCTTTTCGGGCATAAAAAAAAGACCTAACTTCCATGTCGCTTGTCAAGTTTATCACACATGGCATGCCTAAGTCAAGTCTTTTCTTATTATTTATGCCTATATTTCATCGCATATTTTTTACAGGAAACGCAGCTATCCGACGCCGTATGGTATTTCTTCTGAGAATACCCATATCCTTTTCTCCGATCTGCCATAGAGTGTGTCTGAAAAATCATTCCCGCAATCTACACGCCCCACTTTGCGGGATATTTCACCCGAATTCAGTTGCCGTAGCCCGCTACGGCGCCCTCATCCGGGCAAAATATCCCACAAATTGTGACGCACATCTTGCAGAAAGCCTTTTTCAGACACGCTCTAGCTCTCCAGAAATATTTTTCTTCTGTTGAACTTTATCAGAAGTAATCATATCCTCCATGGATATCTACAATACTTCCATTCATGTAGTTATTGGTAAGTATACTGTACGCCATATCTGCCACGTCTTTGATCTCACCGAATCTGTGCAGTGCGATCTTGCGGTTGATGCGTTCGTAGCTTTCCGGTGTGCGGTTCTCATGCCAGGGCGTCTGGATGAAACCGGGGGCAATGGCATTGACTGTAATGCCTTTTGGCTCAAATTCCTTTACCAGCGATTTGGTAAGGAAGTGGATGGCAGCCTTGGTCACACCGTATACCAGAGAGGAGGAGTATGCCTGCTGCCCTGCATAGGAACCCATGAAGAGTACTCTTCCGCCTTCTGTCATAACAGGCATAAATTCTTTGATCATAAATACAGGTACAGACAGGTTGGTATTTACGATATTATTCCATTCCTCGAAAGTGTAATCCTGAAATTTATCGTAAGTGCTGATTCCCGCATTGCTGATCAGCCAGTCTACATGTCCTGCTTTCTTTTTTACTTCTCCGACGAAATTCATCATATCGTCATAGGAAGACATGTCCGCTTTCAGAATAATAAGCTTCTCCTGGTCTTCCGGTTTCAGGCTGTCCCAAAATTCATTGGCTTTATATGCATTGTGAGCGTAAGTGGCAAAAATCAGATCATCTTCTGCTGAGTTTGCCAGTATCTTCTCCACAATACCGCGTCCGATTCCGGAGGTGCCGCCTGTGATCACTGTTACCTTGCTCATTTTGTATTCCCTCTTTTTATTCATCTATAATACAGACAGATCTGTTCTCTGTCATGCGGGAGTCTCCCCACTTCCATAAAACGGACTGTCTGCAAAAAATTCCTTCTATATTATTATATATTCCACATTACCGAAATATATTCTTCACTCCTACAATTCCATCAGTCTGTCATAAACTTCCTTCGGTGCATAGGGCTGCTGATTGTGGATCGGTTCACCCAGACAGGTCTTGGGATATGCAAAAGTTCCATGCTCCAGCATAACTTCCAGAAGTTTCGGGCCTTCCCCTTCCAGAAATTCCGGTGCTTCTTCTCTGACTGCATCGCAGAGCATTCTCAGTGCGGGAATGCCGTAAGCCTTTGCCACCTCTGCGAAATTACAGGAAGCAAAACCGCAGCCGTCTGTGGTTCCTGCGAACAGACAGTCAAAATAATCTCTCTGCAGGTGACGGATCATGCCAAGTGCTTCATTATTCATAACCATGATCTTAACAGGAAGATTCTCTCTCTTCACCCACTCCAGTTCCTGGATATTCATCTGGAGTGCACCGTCTCCGCAGATGCAGGCGGTCGGTTTTCCGGTTGCATAATACGCTCCGATAGCTGCCGGAAGCCCGTAGCCCATAGCTCCATGTCCGCCGGAGAAGAGAAGTTTCTGTCCTTCATAATTCTTAAATGACTGATAGCTCCATACCATGTGCTGGCCCACATCAACTGCAATAGCAGATGTATCCTCCAACATATCACTGAGGTCTGCGATCATACGGTTCGGATATCTTTCTGGTGTGGCATCATCAACTGCCTGAAGATTTTCTTTAATCTCTGTGCAGACATTCAACCAGTCACTTACGCCCTCTATATCAGGATCAGCCACTTTTGCAAGACAATCGATCACTGCGCCTGTCTCTGCCTCCAGCTTCACTTCATTGATACCATTCTCATGGATATCTCTCTGAAGATTGTATGGATCAATATCTATGCGTATGATCTTTGCACCTCTGGCAAATTCATGTACTTTGGTTCCTATCTGCCTGGTACACAGAGAAATGCCAAAGCAGAGAAGCAGGTCGCTTTTTGCATTGGCGATCATATTTGCATAACGGTGTCCATAGGCACCGCCGATGCACCCGAAATTCAACGGATGGTCGTATCCCAGAACTGATTTCGCCAGAACGCTGGTGATGATCGGAATCTGTCTCTTCTGTGCAAAGCGGATCAGTTTCTGCTGGCTGAAGCTGCTGTCCACGCCATGGCCCAGCATAATCACCGGACGTTTTGCCTGTTCCAGTGCTTCCAGAATCGTATCTGCCGCCTGCTGTGCTGCAACTACATCTGTATGTTTGTCCTCAAAAGTCATGTCATAGACCGGATTCTCCACTTCACTTCTCTGGATATTCATGGGAAGATCGATGAGCACCGGTCCTCTGCGTCCTGTGGTTGCAATATGGTATGCTTTATTTAATTCCTCCACAATATCCTCAGGGTTTCGTATCTGAACAGCATATTTGGTGATCGGTTTCGCCATTGCCACAATATCTGTCTCCTGGAATCCCTGCTGACGCAGCCCCTTAATCCCTGAATACTCATAAGTGTTCAACTGTCCTGTGAGAAAGATCACAGGCAGAGAGTCGTAATAGGCATCTGCCACACCACTCAGAAGATTGATGGCTCCCGGTCCGCTGGTCGCATAGGCGCAGGCACATTCTTCCTTCGCCTGTGCGTATCCGCAGGCTGCGAAAGCTGCCCCCTGTTCATTGTAACCGGAATGATTCTCTGTCTCCGGATTTCTCTCAATGGAGTCTACCAGATGTGCGATCATGGTTCCCTGATAGCCGAAAAAATGGCGGATTCCTTTTTTCTGCAAAAACGTAACAATATAATCTGAAAGTTTCATGTTCCCTCCCGTCAGATCAGCGTGCCGATCTTACTTCTCTGTACTGTCTTTCCTGTTTTCTCCAGTACGTCTACATAAATGTCAAAAATCTCTTCGTCCTCTGCAAAGAGTTCGTTCTTCTGCAGACTCTTCTGCATCATCTTGAAATAGGGACGAAATACCCTCTCAAGTGTCATATAATCTTCATTCTTATACAGGTTCTTAATGTAGTCTTTCTGCTTCTCATAGGAAACACCCAGATTCATGCGCTCCCCACAGAACTCTACATAATCCCAGCATTCATTGAAGTAGTCTTTGTGCCGCCTGCTTCTGGCAAGTTTGCGGACATTTTTCATTCGCTCTTTACAGTATTTCTCAAAGTTTCCGGATTCTTTCCAGAACTGTGTATAGCTTACCCTCGCACTGACCACCAGCGCAATGGATGTCACATAGCGGGGTTCCTTTGCATCTTTATAATTCTTTCCATAGCTTATAGTGAGATACTCTGCGGTTTTTGCCGGAACCTGGAGTTCTGCGCCTTCCAGAGTGACACGTTTACTCTGTGCAAAAATTTCTGCAGGGAAAACGGTAGTCTGTTTTCTTCTTTTGAGGATATATTTATTTGCTCCGGGCTGCTGGCAGGATCTGACAAGCCTGTCATACAAATGTGCAGCCTGTCCCTGGCGCCCGGTTATCATGCACTGCAGCCGCATAATTGTACGGTTCACCCTGCTCCTGAAATTTCTATCTGCATAGTTGATATGACAAAGCTCTGTCCATGCATTCTCATCTCTGGATAATCTGCGTTCTGCTTTTACAGAAGCTGCCGGCGTTCTGAGCGGAAAAATATTGACTCCTATTCCCGGGAATGCGTAGTCTCTGGTGTTGTCCAGATTCAGGCACAGAGTATCTGTATTGGTGTATCTCAGATAAAATCCTGAGAACCATTTGTGGCTCTTCATGGATTCCAGCGCTCTCTTTTCCCTTGGATCTTCATCCACAGCCAGACGGAACCGTTCCATATCCGCTGTTTTCATCAGCACAACTCCAAACATGGGATTCTGTGGGAAAGGATGCCCTTCCACTGCGCAGAGTGTCAGTCGTGGAGAGAGGTAATATTCTATTTTATTCCGGCGGCATATCTCATCGATTTCCTGTAATAATGATAAAATCACCTTTTGTTTTTTGTTCAACTCTTTACTCCATTTCTATTGATGTCACTTAACAGTTAAAGTCTGCACGATCTTCTTAATATCTTCAATACTTTCATATTTATCAAGCCATTTATCAAGCACAACTGTAATATCCGTCTTCTTTCCAAAGCTTTTCGCCTGTCTGCTGCCATTGTTCAGATCATTGATAAAAATACGGTACAGCTCTGTTCTTACATAAGAAGGCATCTCATATTCCAGTGCTTTCTTATAATTTGCAAAAGCCTCCCTGGTCTGTCCCTGTTTCATCCTGACATCACCCACCAGTTTATAAGCGCAGGCTTTCTCTTCTCTGCGAAACTGACGGTTTCGTACCTGTTCTGCAAGCCACTCCAGTTCGCTCTCCTCACCTGTACAGATGATCTGGGTGCGCAGTTCTGCAAGCTCATCGGAATACCCCAGCCGCTTCCATGCTCTTGTAAGAGCTTTCCTGTACATCTTATGTTCTTCTGAAACTTTAACCTGTATATCCGCCGGCGCTTTAACTTCTTCAGTTTCTGCTGACGGATCTGATACTTTTTTATTCACATCATCAGCCGATGTTTCATCTGATGTTCTATCTGATTTTATCTGTTTTCTGCTTTTTCCTGGATTTTTCTCCACACTGACCGGCGTGAGCATCTGTGTGCCGATCACAGCCCGGATTTCACCGATTTCTTTCTCTATCTCGCTCTGTGTACGTGCACACACTGTTTTTGCCAGATATAATGCTCCCTGGATATCATCATCCTCAGGTATCAGACGACTCCACAGCTCCATCAATGCGAGAGCCTCCTTCTTGTTGTGGTTTGCAATAAGCTCTTCACAGCTTTTCAGGATTTCAGATTTGTATCCTCTGAAGAATCTGTCCATCTCCATCCATACAATTCCGTTAGTTGTCTTATTCTTTACCTGAAGATAAAGCTCTGCCGCTTTCTGCATCTCGCCATCCATCCAGAAGATATCTGCCTTATATTTCAGGAAATAACCATCCTCAGGAAACATCTTAAGAGCCTTATCAAGAAAACGTTCTGCTTCGATCCGGTTCTCTCCCGCATCCTCCATCAGAAACCTGCACTTAAATTTCATAAATCCCGGATGTCCCGGATATTTCTGCAAAAGGTCGCTGATGATCTGCTCTGCTTCCTTCATCCTGTGAAACTCATAGTGATCCGCTGCTTTCCGGAAAAGCTCAATATCTTCCTTCAGTTTCTCCATATCAGAGCTCAGATGATCCCATTGCTTACGGATCTGCAGCATTCTATATGCCTTTGATACATGTTCTGTATAAAACAGAGTCAGCATTGCTGCATAGAATATATCATCCGGTATTTCCACAAGTATCGGATGATAAAAGGCATAAATATTGGTATAGTCTTCCCTTCCGATAAAGTCAGCACTGAGCTGATTCTTATAATAAGAGCCAAAAAGTGCACTCAGCTTACGGAAAGATCTGCTTTCCACCAGCTCACTGATCTTAAGTCCTGATTCATCGATCGCTCTCTGCAGGTCCAGCGCAACAGCGCGGGCTTTCATTGCAAGCCCATCCTGGCGGACCTTATGGCTTTTTTTCGCAATACGCATATTGTAGAACTTTCGGAACACACTGTCCCAGCGCAATCTTTCCTTATTGATCTTCGGCATGTATTCTTCACGTAGCTCCTGATAAGGAAGATCATCTACACACACTGCTACATGACCCTCCCTCTTATCATGAGGAGGCATATATGACCACTCGTCTCCATAATGCCAGATCAGATAGTCACTGCACTTATTTGGGATCATTGCCTTTTTTCCCTCAAAGATGCCCTCCTTTACAGGGAACATCATATCCTTATCGAAAAGAAACGGGCAGCCGCCCCAACGCATGGCATAACGGTCACATTCCTCTTCTTTATAGGAGAACATGATCTTTTCAAGCTTTGCCAGTGTCCTTTTTTTGCCAAGAAAAATATAAGAAAGAAGATACTTCAGATACATGGATGCAGGTATCTCCCAGCGGTCACTGTAACCTACGGAAATATTGATAAGATCTGAGTAGATCATCATGTGTGTTCTATATTTCTCGTATTCTTTGTCGTCAGCCGGAACAGGATCCAGTGTAAGAATGTCTATGATTTCTCCGCCGCAGTCCTTCCCGATAATCTGGCTCTTATGGATGGCACAGGTATTGGTGGATGCGTAGCGCGGAAATGAATTTGTATAGTTTCTGTCCACCTCCGAACACTGTATCTCTCTGTCAGGCGGGAGTTCTGTTTTGCATATCTCTATGAATTTCTCCCAGTCCGGACGTGGCATATAAAGGTCTACATCATCATCCCAGGGAACAAATCCCTCATGTCTGAGAGCTCCGATCAGGGAGCCTCCTGCCAGCACGTATCTGAGGTTATGTTCTCTGCAGATTTCATCAACCTCCCTGAAAAGCTTCAGAAGGTATTTCTGTTTCTCCGTCATGAATTGTCCTTTCTGTTGATTGTTTCCAAAATTTCTATTATTTTTACCGACTCATCATAGAAAAGCCGGGTACATTCTGTCCGTTTGTCTCTGATCATGATCATCAGCTCCTGCAGCAGATAGCGGAAACCATTTCCCTCGAAGTTAAAGCTGTACCTTTTCAGAAATTCTTTTCCTGAAATATTAGCTTCAAAGTATCCGGTGTTCCACCAGTCATTAGGGATCGTTACCCTGCCGTTGCTTCCGATGATCACAAGTTCATTCTCAATGTCAACCGTTGTTCCGATCTCAATAGTCGCCAGTGCACCGGCGTATTTCATGGAAATCATATCATATACAAAACGGCCTTCCTGATTGCGGACCGCATTGGTGTTGATATCCTGGCATTTTTTTCCCAGCAGTTTCAGTACTGCGCAGATAGCTGTGCAGACCGTCTCATTAAAAGTCCTGCCGCCCTCGAAATCATCCTGGGAGATTGCACATTTGACACTTACCAGATCTCCCACCAGGTTACTGTGTACCAGCCATACCAGCTGATTAAACGCCCGCAGGTAGACCAGTGTGGTCCGTTCAATGAGAACCACATTGTTCTCCCTTGCCACCTGAAACAGGTAGCGCAGTTTCTCTGAGGAAAGTGTCATGGGTGAATCACTGATCACATATTTTCCTTTTTTCAGCGCTCGCTCGATATATTCTGCTCTCCGGTTCAGCGATGTCTTGATATAAACAATATCTACATCTGCCAGAAATTCATCATAGCTGTTCCAGCAGGAACCTAACTCATATTTATCACAGAATCTCTGTGCAGTCTCGTGATCCTCGCTGAATACACGTTCCACATGAACTCCGCTGACATATTTGGATTCCTCCACAAAATCATTATCCCGGATGTCATCCGTCACGATTCCCATATTAAAGATAACACCTTCACTGCGAAGCTTTGTACTGGAAATATTCTTGGTCCTTTCCAGATAAACTACATCACAGTAGTTCTTAAGGTAATCGAATTTCCCTCTCCAGTCAGATCCTACCACCAGGACATCAATATCATACTTAATGATGTCATTGACCTTCTGTCCCTGATATTCCTCAATGATGATCTCATCTGCCAGCCCCGTCCTTCGCACATTCTCGATTCTCTTAATGAGGCTGTCCCGCACATTGAGTTTGCCCCGCTCAATGTCAAAGCTCTCACTTGTGACACCTACGATCAGATAATCACCAAGTGCTTTTGCTCTTTTGATAATATTGTAGTGGCCTTTATGAAAAAGATCAAAAGTGCCATATGTGATTACTCTCTTCATTCTTCTGTCATAACTCCCCTGAAAAAAATATTCTTATTTTGCCGAACAGTTTTCCTGCTCCATACGTTACTGTTCACTCCGTTCACAGTAACGTAACCAAAATTCATTCCAGATTGCCTGCGGCAATGGAATTTTGGCTTGTATGTCTCG
>SAMEA3387500__coassemble_715_pt1 | contig 60770 bp, 41 predicted proteins | sample SAMEA3387500__metabat2_low_PE_011 | metagenome-assembled genome bin SAMEA3387500 (sample SAMEA3387500) | Felis catus | biome: Faeces | place: United Kingdom | collected 2012
GTAATTTAGACAGTATGCCCTTATAAACAGGGGGTAAGGACATGCTCACAGTAAGAAGGGAGCAATTTAGATATATGAAAAACAAGTATCTTACCAGATTCTTATGTCTGACATTGATGTCAGGAATGGCATTATCCGGTCCTGCGTCCGTACTTGCAGCAGAGGATACTGCTGCGTATACAGCAGACGGTTCTGATTTCAGCGATTCCGGTGATTTTGATTCAGGATCAGAGGATCCGGCGCCGGCAGATCCGACTCCTGCAGAGCCAACACCTGCACCGGTAGATCCGACACCAACAGATCCGACTCCAACACCTGCAGAGCCAACACCTGCACCGGCAGATCCGACTCCGACACCGGCAGATCCGACTCCGACACCAACAGATCCGACTCCGACACCTGCGAATCCTACACCAACACCGTCTTCACAGATTACGAAGGCAGCCCAGGATGTGATCGACAGAATCAAAGAGTTGAACGCACAGACCATCACGCTGGAGAAGAAAGCCACTGTTCAGAGCATCCGCACTGCATATAATGCCCTGTCTGATACAGAGAAGGCACAGGTTTCTAATTATAATCTGCTGGTTCAGGCAGAAGCGACTATTGCTCAGCTGGAAGCGCAGAAGAACAATGCGAATACGAATAATCCATTTACGGATAATACCAGTGCTGCACAGACCGGAACTCCGGTATATTATGCGTCCAATATCCACGCAGGTAAGGATTTCTATCTGGACAGCCTGAAGAATAACTACAATCTGACATTCTCAGATGATTTCGCTTCTGTTATGGATGAGATCGAGAAGGAATATAAAGAGAAGAACAAAGTAGCAGATGCCAGCGATGTAAACGGCAGCAAGACCACCACATCTGCAGACAGTCTTCTGGTAAGAAACTGGCAGGATATCCTTGCAGTCTATGTATATCAGCAGAGTCAGGACGGAAAAACAGAATTTACTCTGGATTCTTCCTGCAAGAAAGACCTTGCGAAAATCTTTGCAGAGCTGAACCCGATCGTAAGGGACAAGCAGGATATCACTCACGTTGCATACGCTAATCGTAAAATCAACTACTATATTAAGAAAAATAAAATCGCAAAAAAGGATCGTACGATCCTTAAGAAATATGTGGAGACAGACTGCAAACTCCTCTGCGCGGTAGTAACAGCTGCCAACGGTTTTGTCCGCGAGAGCGTAGGAGATGATGTTTCCGAGGAAAGAGTAAATGTTATCTCCGCGGCCTATTCACTGGTTGGTAAAGTCGGTTACTTCTGGGGCGGCAAATCCACAGTGATCGGTGAAGATCCAGGCTGGGGAACCAGCGAGAAGGTATCAGCTGAGGGAAGCAAGAGCACCGGAACCATCCGCGCATACGGACTGGACTGCAGTGGTTTTGTCACCTGGGCAGTGATCAACGGATATCAGGATAAAGCAATGCAGGAAGCTGTAGGCGACGGAACTTCCGATCAGTGGGAGAAAGCAAACGTGGTAACTGAGGCAGATGCACAGCCCGGAGATCTGGTGTTCCAGAAAGGACCAGAAGCAGGAAGCGATAATCATGTAGGTATTCTCTGCGGTAAAACAGACGCAGGTGACTGGATCGCAGTACACTGCTCCTCCGGCAAGAATGGAGTAACAGTAGGCGAAGCATACAGTGCAAGCTTCCGTTACATACGCCAGCCATCCTTCTACCCGACACAGGAACAGGTTCAGGAAATGCAGAGCAACAGTACAGTAAGCATAACAACAGATGATGCAGCAGCTTCCACAGGAACAGATATCTTTTCTGCAAATGTGACAGTAAGCAATACTCTGCAGGATGCGATGAAGTCAAATACTTCCGACTCAACAGGATTCACAACATCAGAATCCACTGAGAAGACTTCCATCCTTCCGGATAAGATCGATCTGTCAAAAGAGAAAGTCGCTGTATTTAAGGCAAAATAAAATGTATAAAAGAAGAGAAAGTCATACAAAAAAGTCTGGCTTTCCCTTCTTTTTTCGTGTGTAAACTTTTTTATCTGTTAACTTAAACGGTTAAGTAAATACTGACGAATTTGCTTATTGGTCTGCGGAATATGCTTCAAAAACAAAAAAATATTCGAAAATATGGAAACCTCTGGAGTGTACAAAAACCTGTGAGTAGATGGATATTTATATCATCAAAAGCATATTCGTTGAAGTAGGAATGGAACATAAAAGTTTATAATTTTTTATAAGTTTTCAGTAACGGTGTCATTAATCTATATGAAGGGATTTTAGAGAGATACGATCATGTATGAAAAAGGTCAGGAATCTGAACGCAAAAATACAGAATTTGCTGAAAAAGAAAAAATAAAGGCCCAAAAAGAGACAACAGAAGCACTTAAAAGAGTAGCTGAACTGGAGAAGATTTTGCAATGTAAAACTACGGAGGGTAAATAAGATTATCTTAAGATAGCCTCAGACTGGCACCCATCCAGCCTGCGGCTTTTTCACCCACTATTTTTGAGTTGACTTTTTGGCACATTGCGCATATACTAACAGTAGCTAAGGAATGTGGTGAGATTCCTTGAAGCAAAACAAAAGCCCTCAGAGTGCCAGCTCTGGGGGCTTTCTTGCTCGTTACGGTGAGCTATTCCGTTTAGACTGTTGCTGTCTATCGTCTGCTGTCCAGCCATTTGCATATGTAGTAGCTAACTACGCCTGCTATAACAGAGACAAGAAATGTGGTGAGAATTTCTTCCATGGAGTCCACCTCCTTTCTGCTGGAGGTTCGACAGCTTTTTGAGTATAACATGTTTTAGAACAAATTGGAATAGTAAAACCTGGAATGAGTTAACTGATAGAGGCAGTTAGGTTACTGTTCACACACCACTATCCCGCGAGGTGTTTTGGAATGAATATGCCAAAATCCCGAGACATATGAGCCAAAATTCCATTGCCGCAGGCAATCTGGAATGAATTTTGGCTACGTTACTGTGAACGGAGTGAACAGTAACAGTAACAAAAATATTTTGTAAAAAATTTTTCTGAGTATCTTGACAGGGAATAAATAATCCTTTATAGTATAGCACAGATTTGGTGTGTTACTGGACAGGCAGGCATTAACCGGTCATAAATGTTATTTTTTAATGTTTATGGGGGTTAGTGCCTTTTTTTGATGTATTTTATGTGGTAAAACGCGGAATAATCATATGTCAGAAGGTTTTAATCTCCCTGAAACAAGACGGTTTATTCGCACGAATAAGGAAAAGGAGACAAAAGAACATGAAAGACAAGATTTTTGGAGTTTTGCAGCGTGTGGGAAGATCCTTTATGCTTCCGATCGCAATTCTCCCTGTTGCAGGTCTGCTGCTTGGTATCGGCAGTTCCTTCACAAATGAAACAACCATCGCTACCTATGGATTGCAGAAGATCCTGGGAAGTGGAACATTACTTAATTCTCTTCTGATCATTATGAACAAGGTTGGAAGTGCTGTATTTGACAATCTGCCGCTGATCTTTGCTGTAGGTGTTGCCATTGGTATGGCAAAGAAAGAGAAAGAGGTTGCTGCTCTTTCTGCGCTGATTGCATATTTCGTTATGAATGTGGCTGTCAGTGCCATGCTTCTTATCAACAATGAAATCACAGCAGACGGTCAGATAGCAGCAGATGTACTGGAAGGAACCATTACCTCTGTATGCGGGATCCAGTCTCTGCAGATGGGTGTATTCGGCGGTATTATCGTAGGTCTTGGTGTTGCGGCACTTCATAACCGTTTCCACAAAATTGTGCTTCCGAATGCGCTGTCATTCTTTGGCGGCTCAAGATTTATACCGATCATTTCCACGATCGTATATATGTTTGTGGGAATCCTGATGTATTTTGTATGGCCGGCAGTTCAGAACGGTATTTATGCTCTGGGCGGTCTGGTAACAGGCAGTGGGTATCTGGGAACTCTGATTTTTGGTATTATTAAACGAGCACTGATCCCCTTTGGTCTGCATCATGTATTCTATATGCCATTCTGGCAGACAGCAGTGGGTGGAACTATGGAAGTTGCAGGACAAATGGTGCAGGGCGGACAGAATATCTTCTTTGCTCAGCTTGCTGATTCTGCAAATATAGCACATTTCAGTGCGGATGCAACCAGATATTTCTCTGGTGAGTTTATCTTTATGATCTTTGGTCTTCCGGGAGCAGCGTTGGCTATGTATCGCTGTGCAAAACCTGAGAAGAAAAAAGCAGCAGGCGGACTTCTTCTTTCCGCAGCGCTGGCATGTATGTTTACTGGTATCACTGAACCGTTGGAATTCTCATTCCTGTTTGTAGCTCCGGCACTGTTCGTAGTGCAGGTGATCCTGGCAGGTGCGGCTTATATGATCGCACATATGCTGAATATTGCAGTAGGACTTACTTTTTCAGGCGGTTTCCTTGACCTGTTCCTCTTTGGTATCCTGCAGGGAAATGCAAAAACAAGCTGGCTGAGGATCATTCCGGTTGGTATTATTTACTTTATCCTGTATTATGTGATCTTTACATTTATGATCAGGAAATTTAATTTCAAGACTCCGGGACGTGAAGATGATGATACAGAGACAAAGCTTTATACAAAAGCTGATGTAAATGCAAGAAAAGAAGCCGGAAAGACAGCCGGTGCAGCTGTAGCAACCTCCGGTGATCCGGTAAGTGAACTGATCACCAGAGGTCTTGGAGGAAAGAAAAATATTGTAGATGTTGACTGTTGTGCGACCAGACTTCGTATCACAGTTGCAGAACCTGAGAGAGTTCGTGATGAACTTCTGAAACAGACAGATTCCAGAGGAATCGTAAAAAAAGGACAGGGCGTACAGGTTATCTATGGACCTCATGTAACTGTTATCAAGGCGAAGCTGGAAGAATATCTGGAGACTGCTCCCAACGAATTCGCAGATGAGACACCTGATAATATACAGGCACAGGAAAATACTGCAGCAGGAAATGCAGATGGACAGAACAGTGCAGAGGTTGAGGACAAAAATGCAGGTACAGCACAGACCTCAGCACCTGCAAAAGAAGAAAAAATCAGAAAAACAGCAATCATTTACAGCCCTGTAGACGGAATCGCAGCAGATCTTTCTACTGCACCGGATGAGGGATTTGCAGGAAAAATGATGGGTGACGGTGCAGTGGTGACACCAACAGAAGGTACTGTATATGCACCTGCAGACGGTGAAGTTGAGTTTATTTTTGATACAAAACATGCTATAGGTTTCCAGACAGATTCCGGTATCCCTATGCTTCTTCATATGGGAATCGACACTGTAAAACTGGAAGGAAAAGGCTTCGAAATCCTGGTAACAGAGGGTCAGAAAGTGAAAAAAGGTGATCCGATGATGAAACTGGATTTGGAGTTCTTAACTGCTAATGCTCCGTCTATCACTTCCCCTATCCTTGATACTGAACCGGAAGACAACCAGAGGATCAGACTTCTGGCAAACGGTGAGATTAAGGCCGGTGAACCGTTGTTTGCGGTGGAGACACTGGAATAATATTGTTATCAAAAAACAGTTGGATGATCAAAAGAGATGACATCTTGATTATCTGACTGTTTTTTTACGCACGTGAATTGAAAAGGATGACCTTTTTGCAGGGGGGATCTGGAAATCAAAAATGTAACAAATTTGTGTGACGGGTAGGATTCTTATTCAAAATATGGTAAACTATAGCAGTCCTGGTAAATAATGCATCTTAATCCAGCCCATCAGAATATGAAATCCTGCGTCAGATATCTTTGTTGTGCGTCAGCACGCCTGCAGATATTTTCCTTGTCTTTCGTATTCTGCTGAACTGTCTTAAATGCATTATTTACTAGAGCGTGTCTGAAAAATGCTTTTCGCAAGATGTGCGTCCCATTTTGTAGTATTATTTTGCGTAAAGCATTTTTAAACATGTTTTATGACCAAAGGGAAAATTATTATAATGGCAATAAATTTTTATAGAGGGGATTACGACAGAGATGTACAGAGTTAGCAAGGTATTAAATAATAATGGTGTTATAGCCATTGATATGGATGAAAATAAGGAGTATGTGATTCTTGGCAAGGGTGTTGGCTTTGGAAAAAAGGTCAGCCAGCGTTTTGATAAGCCGGAGGGATGCACTACATATCGTCTGGAACAGGAGACAGAGCGTGGATCTGCGAAGGAACTGGTAAAGGGAATAGAGCCGGAGTATCTAGAGATTGCAGATGCAATTCTGACAGAGTCACAGAAAGTGTTTGGAGATTCCATAGACAGAGGAATTCTTTTTCCACTTGCTGACCATATTTCTTTTGCAGTCGCCAGAATCCGCAGAAATGAGCAGATCAGCAATCCGCTGACAGAGGATATCAAGGTTCTTTTCTACAGTGAATTTAAAGTTGCGGAAACACTGAAAACAATTCTGAGAGAAAGACTTCAGATAGAGATTGATGATCATGAGGTTGGATATGTGGCATTGCATATTCATTCTGCAATTGGTGATGAAAAGGTATCTGTTGCCATGCAGACTGCGAGAGCAGTGAGAGAGTGTATAGATATGATCGAGAAAGCAACAGGTAAACCAATCGATGTACTGTCACTGTCCTATAATCGTCTGATGAACCATATGAAGTATATGGTAGCGCGTGCATCTACAGGAGAGAAGCTGAATTTGGACATGAATGAATATATGCTGGATCAGTATCCCCAGGCCTATAAGGTTGCCACTGACATCTGTAAAAACCTGGAAGGATGTATTGGACATAAGCTGGATGAAACAGAGACAGGATATCTGGCAATGCATATCCAGAGAGTGTATAAGGATGCGGTATGATAATCAGTAAAGAAAGAAATTCCCTGCCCGGCCGGAAATATTTTATTTCTGGTCTGAACAGGGAGTTTTTTTGATTCCGGCAGAGTATCCTTATATTCCACATATTTATCTTCGGTAAGTAACTTTTCATATGCATTGTAAGCGGCTTCTAAAGTAGAATATTCTTGTCCTTTTTTGAGAATATTCTGAAAGTCACTGCCGGATACGAGGTGATCTGAAATTGCGACATATTCATTTGTTTTATTGCCAAGATTGCGAGTGGCAGTTGTTGTTTCGGAAATATAGAAATTGTTACCTTTATTAATAAGCACGGGGATAGTCTTGCCTGCTCCAATGTCATCAGTATTGACGTAAGTCCAGAACAGATAGCTGTCTTGAGTGCCGGGGCATTTCAGATATGCCCAGGTACCATGTTGTAGTAAGCTATCAGCTCCTATTAAGAGTTTGCAACAAACATGAAGACTGAGGCAGATGGAACTTGATCAAGGCGTGAAACGCCACATTTTTGGAGGAATTTGTCAAGTACTTTTTAGAAAAAAATGGGGGGATTTTAGTTATGAACAAAGAAAAAGCCTTGAAAAATCAAGGCTTAGAATTCCGAGAAGATATTTTTTTATCAGGGGGGGATATACAAACCATGACTGGTTTAAGCAGTATGTGTTCCATCTGGAACCGGGTAAAGAGGGAAGTGATGAGAGGAAGCAGTTTGATGATTTTAAAATAGAAGTAGAGACTATGACTCTGCAGGAGTTTAACAGCATGTACGGAAGTTCAGGAAAAACGGCATCTGAAACACAATCAGATGATACTTCGGACGTTCTGGCTTCCGAAACTACTCAGGATATCAACGAAGCTCAGTTTGAAGAACAGTCTGAAAATCAGACGGAAGATCAAACAACAGAGCAGACTGAGACTCAGACTGTATCCCGGAATGAAGGAGATACTTCGGAAGTAGATCAGATGGTCAGTGAAGCGGGTGTGGAACTGGTATCTATCGAGAAAGAATTTGCAGAAGCCACAGATGGCAGTACATCCACAGATGAATTTCAGGATGGAACTTCAATCGATTCTCAGACTACAGAGTATTCTGCGCAGACAACAAATAATATATCTGATACATCTTCACAGACAACAGACAGTGCGTCTGATGCATCCTCGCAGATATCTGATGAAACGGATGCATCCTTATAGTTTACAGATAACTCAGCAGATGTCATAGATGATGGTAGTGCATTTTCAGCAGATGATACTGCTGCGTCAAATACATCCGGTAAGTCAGGAATATACATTGACCAGGAAACTTCCGGAATCTTACTATAAGATTATTACATGGAAGCTGGAAATTTCAAGTAACCGCAATTCTTATATTCATACTTCAGAGAACGGTTATGCTAAACAGGGTTGAAAAGAGGGAGCAGAACCTCAAACTATTAAAGTACTTCAATTATTCCCTGGAAATGGTGGTGGTAATTGGGATTTAAGTTTAGAGACAAAATTAAATCAATTGAAAGAAAATACGAAAATTAATTTTGATTTTAATATTGAGGTAACTACTACCACAGTTAATGTAATTAATGCGTATAAGAATAAACATCAATTTCATGATGTTTTAATTTAAATGGAAGTGGTACAGATGATAGATATGATATATTGATTATTGGTTCCGCAGTATCATCAACTGAATGTTACTGTGGAACCTTTTTATATCTGTCTGTTATTTTAGCCGGGTAAGTTGGATTTTACCTGCGTATCCCTGACAGTTCGTCTTCTATCCACTTATCTGTGTTGAAGTTACTGTCAAAGAACCTGACGATCACGCCGTAAGGTTCCGTATCACTATTGAATGCGTTGGCTTCATCAGTGTCTACGTGCATTGCCAGGTGATAATTTCTGTGGACTCTGACTACTACATCTGCGTAGATAAGTGCGCGTCCGTAGCTTTTGGTCAGGACGAAGACTTCGTCATTGTCTTTGATATGCAGGGCAAGTGCTTCATCCGGAGTCATGTGGATATGGCGTTTGGCTACGATGACACCTCTGGGGATTTCGATATCCCCGCATGGACCGGATAAAATGCAGCCGGGAGTTCCTTCGATATCACCGGACTGGCGTATTACGCTTGGAATCCCCAGTTTTCTGGTGTCTGTAAGGGACATTTCTACCTGCGTGTCGCTGCGGAAAGGACCGAGAAGTGCCATGTTTTCGAAAGTACCTTTCGGTCCTTTGACAGTCACTCGTTCCTGACACAGATATTGTCCGGGCTGGCTTAATTCTTTGATAAAATGTGGTTTGCTTCCTTCTCCGAATAATTTTTCAAAATCTTCCTGCGAGATATGCAGATGTCTGGCAGAAGTTTCTATAGGTATTTTGATGCTCATTTATTACAATACTCCCTCAATATGTTGCTTGTATATGTCTGTCCGACATCCTGTTGCCTGATGGGATACAGAGCAGTTATACTTACTTTTTAGTGTATCTCTTTAATTGGAAATATGCAATGTTTATCTTGTAAGAAGGACAATTTTTATTATAAAATAGTGTTAACTTACTTTTATCGGTTTACAAGGAGAAGTGTTCTAGGCTATAATAAGATACATTAGAATAACAGTTACTGTTCACACACCACTATCCCGCGAGGTGTTTTGGCATGAATATGCCAAAATCCCGAGACATACAAGCCAAAATTCCATTGCCGCAGGCAATTCGGAATGAATTTTGGCTAAGTTACTGTGAACGGAGTGAACAGTAACGAATAACAATTCTAAATGTGACAAAACAGAATGAAATAGTAATGTAATATCAGACTTATAGAATAATAACCAAGAAGGATTATTGAATGAGCAAAAAGAGATTTTCCGGGCTGCGTTTGATTCTTATGGTGCCTGTGGTGGTGCTTCTGGCCGGCGGACTGATCATCGGCGGAAGAGCTTTGCAGGAACCGGGGGAAGTAAGGACTCTTAAGAAGCAGGATGTAGCGCAGACGGATGAAGGACATCAGGAGTATTATTTCGGCCTTCTTAATGAGGATGAACAGAGAGGCTACCGCGAGATCCTGGAGGGGATCAGAAGCTTTGAGGATAAATTTTATCTGTCTCTCTCAGGAGATAATAAGATAGACAGAGTGTATCATGCAGTGCTGAAGGATCATCCGGAGCTGTTCTGGGTACATAACCGGGAGAAAGTTTATAAGACGACTTATTCGGGTAGAGATTACTGTCAGTTTTCTCCGGGATATACTTATACAGAGGAGCAGAGACAGGAGATCACTCAGGCTATGGAGAATGCGTATCAGGAGGTGTTATCGCAGATTCCGGATGGTGCTGATGATTACACGAAGGTAATGACTGTTTATACTTATGTCATAGACAATACAGAATATGTGATCTCTGATGATGACCAGAGTATAGCAGGAGCTTTCTGGAAGAAACAGGCGGTATGTGCGGGCTATGCGGGAGCAGTGCAGTATCTGCTGGAGCGTCTGGATATCCCCTGTATTTATGTGGAGGGTGATGCTGCAAACAGTACTCAGGGACATGCCTGGAATATTGTAGAGCTGAACGGACAGTATTATTATGTGGATGCCACCAATGGGGATCAGCCGGACTTTCTGGAGGGTGATGCCACGCTGCTGGCAGAACATAAGACAACGATTTATGATTATCTGTGTCCGTTTCCCCAGGAGTACGAGGAGAATTATACGGCCTCTGATGAATTTTCTGTTCCTGCGTGTACAGCGACTGACATGAATTTTTATGTGAGAAACGGCGCCTGTTTTGATACCTATGACTGGAGCAGTGTATATGACCTGTGCAGACTGCGCATTGACAGTGATGCTGCGGTGGTACGCTTTAAGTTTGGCAGCCAGGGGGCTTATGATGAGGCATATATGGATCTGATCGACAGTAATCATATCCAGGATATCGCAAGATATTACATGGAAGTCCATGGGCTGTCACAGATTTCCTATCATTACGGCGTGATCGACAATATGAATACCTTATACTTCATGTTCTGACGAGTTTAGTTCAGTTGAGAAGGCTCCTGCTTCTATCAGTGAGTTGATTATAAACTTATCTCAGTGGCAGTCTGATCTCCGACTGAAATAAACGCCCCGCGAGGATGTGCGGCGGTTCTAAGAGAAATGTGTCAGTTGATGATGAGGGAAGATATAAAATATATAGCTAAAAGGAGTGACTGAAAATTATGGTTAATATGACAGATATATTTGGAAATGCGTTGAGTATTGCCGGGAGTTTTATGGATTCAGAGCTGGTGAATCGTTTTATGATGGTAATATTTGCAGTGATCCTTGTGTTTGGAGTGCTGAACTGTATTCTGGGATACAGGCTTCTGCGTTTCTGGATGATGCTGGGAGGTTTTCTGGTAGGCGGCGGTCTTGCGCTAGTGGTTGTACATACAATGGGAATACAGGAGAAATCAACAATGCTGATCGCAGCACTGGCGGCAGGAGTTGTGTTCGCAGTGATTGCATTTCTGATTTATAAGGCAGGTGTGTTTATCCTGGCAGCAGGTATCGGCTGGGCGGCCAGTATTTATTTCCTGCATCCTACCAGCTCCGCAATATTTTTTGCATGTATTCTGATCGGCGTAGCTCTTGGTTCCATGGCGGTGAAATACTGCAGGGAAGTGCTGATCGTGGCTACAAGTCTGATCGGTGGTATTATGGCAGGGGTTTCCCTTGCACAGCTTGGAAATCTGGCAGATATTCCCTATGGACTGGGAATGAGTGTGGGATTTGCAGTTCTGGGTATGCTGATTCAGTTTGCTATCAACAAACCGGTTTCTGATGAAGAGGATGAAGAAAGCACTGAGCAGATTTACAGGCGAAATCAGGACCTGAGACAAGACCAGAGTTTTGAGCAGTCTCAGGACAGAGACATGGAGGAATCAATATATGCCAGAGGACAGAAAGGACAGGCGAGAAAAAATGGCAAAAGAAGCTAAGACAAATGCAATGAGAATGCTGGACAGACAGAAGGTTAAATATGAGGCGTTTTCCTATGAATGTGATGAATTTATTGACGGGATCCACAGTGCGGATAAGATCGGTGCTCCCTATGACCAGTCTTTTAAGACTCTGGTAATGGAAGGAAAAAGCGGCGGTTATTTCGTTTTTGTAGTTCCGATTGAAAAGGAAGTTGACCGTAAGGCGGCTGCAAAGGCTGTCGGTGAGAAAACAGTGGACATGATCCATGTGAAGGATATTACAAAGATTACCGGATATGTGAGAGGCGGCTGCAGTCCGCTGGGAATGAAGAAACCTTATCCTGTTGTGTTTGATGCATCTGCAGGAGAATTTGAAGAGATTTATGTGAGTGGCGGCCGTATCGGACTGACACTGAAGGTTCCCCTTGCTGATCTGCTTAAGGTGACAGGCGGAAAGCTGGCGGATATTATCATGAAGACAGAATAAAATACAGGGTACGGCTTAGCCGTACCCTGTATTTTATTCTTTAGTTATCGGAAGCGTCCTCTTCGTTGATCTCGAATACGTGACGTTTCTTAGCCATCTCATCACTTGCCAGATATTCATCGTAAGTAGTGATCTTGTCGATCATGGTTCCGTTTGGAAGGATTTCCATGATACGGTTGGCTGTTGTCTGTACGAACTGATGGTCATGTGAGGTGAAAAGGATAACACCCGGGAATTTGATCAGACCGTTGTTCAGTGCTGTGATGCTCTCCATGTCGAGGTGGTTGGTTGGCTCATCAAGGATGAGAATGTTTGCACCGGAGATCATCATCTTGGAAAGAAGACAGCGGACTTTCTCACCACCGGAAAGAACGCGTACACGTTTGATGCCGTCTTCGCCGGGGAAGAGCATACGTCCGAGGAATCCACGAACATAAGTAGCATCCTTGATCTCGGAATACTGTGTCAGCCAGTCTGTAATAGTAAGGTCATTATCGAACTCTGCAGTGTTGTCCTTAGGGAAATATGCCTGGGAAGTGGTAACACCCCATTTATAATTTCCTTCATCCGGTTCCATTTCACCAACTAAGATCTTGAACAGAGTAGTGATTGCCTGTTCGTTGGCACCGACAAAAGCTACCTTGTCATCATGTCCGAGTGTGAAAGAAATGTTATCCAGAACTTTTACACCGTCGATGGTCTTGGAAAGGTTCTCTACCATAAGGACCTCATTACCGATCTCGCGGTTTGGACGGAAGTCGATGTATGGGTATTTACGGCTGGACGGACGCATATCGTCAAGCTGGATCTTTTCCAGGGCACGCTTACGGGAAGTCGCCTGTTTGGACTTGGAAGCGTTGGCACTGAATCGGGAAATAAACTCCTGAAGTTCTTTGATCTTTTCTTCTTTCTTCTTGTTGGCTTCCTTCATCTGTTTGATGAGGAGCTGGCTGGACTCAAACCAGAAGTCGTAGTTTCCGGCATAGAGCTGAATCTTGCCGTAGTCGATGTCTGCTGTATGAGTACATACTTTATTTAAGAAGTAACGGTCATGGGATACAACGATGACAGTGTTGTCAAAGTTGATCAGGAATTCTTCGAGCCATTCAATAGCAGGCAGGTCAAGGTGGTTGGTAGGCTCATCCAGGAGAAGAATGTCCGGATTACCAAACAGTGCCTGCGCCAGAAGAACTTTGACCTTCTGGCTTCCTGTAAGGTCAGCCATCTGGGAGTAGTGGAGATCGGTTTCAATTCCAAGACCATTCAGAAGAGTAGCAGCATCAGATTCTGCTTCCCATCCGTTCATCTCTGCAAATTCGCCTTCCAGTTCACTGGCACGGATACCGTCTTCATCAGTGAAGTCCGCTTTTGCATAGATAGCATCTTTTTCTTTCATGATCTCATACAGTCTCTTGTTACCCATGATAACAGTATCCAGAACTGTATATGCATCATATTTGAAGTGATCCTGCTGCAGGAAAGAGAGACGCTGGCCGGGAGTGATAACAACGTCACCGTTGGTAGGCTCTAACTGTCCGGAAAGGATCTTAAGGAATGTGGACTTACCGGCACCGTTTGCACCGATGAGACCGTAGCAGTTGCCCTCAGTAAATTTGATATTTACATCTTCGAAGAGGGCCTTTTTACCTACGCGCAATGTAATATTGTTTGCTGAAATCATATCATACCTCTTTTTCGTGAAATTATTGTTTTGCAGTAACTGTCCGGCAGATTGTTTATGGAAAACGTATCTTTCGCAGGAAACAGTTACATTATTTCCTATTATATAAGTTACAACCATTTATCATTGTACCGTAAATTGGGAAATTTGCAACTGTTTTTTGCTTTTTTGGGTTCTTTTATTTACAAAAAAAAGAAGCACTGTTATAATATAGAATAAATATAGCCTCTTGACGGACAGAAATATGAGGCATTGATATGACAGAAATAACGATTACTGTTTCCATTGTTTTATACAGAACAGCGATGTGGACAGTAAAGGATAATTAATTTTAGAGAGGTTGCAAAGACTATGTTTATTACAAGAGAGTGCGATTATGCAGTTCGAGTGGTACGTGCGCTTTGGGGAGAGAGCAGACTGAGCGTATCCGATATCTGTGAGAAAGAAGCAATCACAGCTCCTTTTGCCTATAAGATCCTGAAGAAACTTCAGAAGGCAGAGATCGTGAAGGGATACAGAGGCGTACATGGTGGTTATTCTCTGAACAGGAGACTGGATGAGCTGACTTTATATGAGGTTTATTCGGCGATTGATCCGGATATGTTTATCATCGAATGTCTGGATCCGAAATATAACTGTGTCAGAGACGGACAGGATGGATTGCCATGTCTGGTACATAGAGAATTGTTATCTGTACAGGATGAACTGATAAGTCTCCTTAAGAGAAAAACAATACAGCAGATCATGGAGGAGGCGTAGAGCCTCCTTTTTTTACTGATATACTGAATAAACTGCAGAGCAGTTGTCCGGTGCAGAGCTGCGCAGCGAAGCGGATGACTTTATCTGCCTGATTTGTCCCAAATTTGGCATATCTGCATAATGTTAGTTATGAGCAACTTGAAAAATGCACATATTTGCTACTGAAATAACAGAAAATCTCTGCTTTGTACCTCAGAAGATACAAAATATGTCAAAACAAATTGGACACAGGCAGAAAATTATGTTATAATCTACAATGAAATTTGAGGTATATTTTACTTATGCCTTGAAATAAATAATTAATTTTCATCAACCTTTAAGGAGGAAAAACAAACTATGGCAAGAAAGATGAAAACCATGGATGGTAACCATGCAGCTGCTCATGCTTCATATGCATACTCAGATGTAGCTGCTATTTACCCGATCACTCCTTCATCTGTTATGGCGGAAGCAACAGATGAATGGGCAACCCAGGGAAGAAAGAACATTTTCGGACAGGAAGTTCAGGTAACTGAAATGCAGTCTGAGGCTGGTGCAGCAGGTGCTGTACACGGATCTCTGGCAGCAGGTGCTTTAACAACAACATATACAGCATCTCAGGGTCTGTTACTTATGATCCCGAACCTTTACAAAATTGCCGGTGAGCAGTTACCTGCAGTATTCAACGTATCTGCACGTGCACTTGCTTCCCACGCACTTTCAATCTTCGGTGATCACTCCGACGTTATGGCCTGTCGTCAGACCGGATGCGCAATGCTCTGCGAATCTTCTGTACAGGAAGTTATGGACTTAACACCTGTTGCTCACCTTGCAGCAATCAAAGGTAAAGTTCCGTTCATCAACTTCTTCGACGGATTCCGTACATCTCACGAGATCCAGAAGATCGAGACATGGGATTATGAAGATCTTAAGGATATGGCAGATCTGGAAGCAATCGCTGAATTCCGTAACCATGCCCTGAATCCAAATCACCCATGCCAGAGAGGTTCCGCTCAGAACCCTGATATCTTCTTCCAGGCAAGAGAAGCATGTAACCCATACTACGATGCTCTTCCGGCAGTGGTTCAGGAATACATGGACAAAGTTAACGCTAAGATCGGTACAGATTACAAATTATTCAACTACTACGGAGTTGCTGATGCAGAACACGTAATCGTTGCTATGGGTTCTGTAAACGATACAATCGAGGAGACAATCGACTACCTTGCAGCAGCAGGAAAGAAAGTCGGTGTTGTTAAAGTTCGTCTTTACAGACCATTCTGCGCACAGGCACTCATCGATGCAATTCCGGAATCTGTAAAACAGATCACAGTTCTTGACAGAACTAAAGAGCCGGGTGCACTTGGCGAGCCACTGTACCTTGACGTTGTAGCAGCATTAAAAGACAGCAAATTCGGCAGCGTAAAAGTATTCTCCGGACGTTATGGTTTAGGTTCCAAAGATACTACACCTGCACAGATCGTAGCTGTTTATGAGAACACTGCTAAAGAGAAATTCACAATCGGTATCGTTGATGATGTTACTAACCTTTCCCTTGAGACAGGTGCTCCGATCGTAACAACTCCTGAAGGAACAACAAACTGTAAATTCTGGGGTCTGGGCGCTGATGGTACAGTAGGTGCCAACAAGAACTCCATCAAGATCATCGGTGACAACACAGACATGTACGCACAGGCTTACTTTGATTATGACTCCAAGAAGTCCGGTGGTGTTACAATGTCCCACTTACGTTTCGGTAAAAAACCGATCAAATCCACATACCTGATCCACAAAGCAAACTTCGTAGCATGCCATAATCCATCCTACGTAAACAAATACAATATGGTTCAGGAACTTGTTGACGGTGGTACATTCCTCCTTAACTGTGCATGGGATATGGAAGGTCTTGAGAAACATTTACCAGGACAGGTAAAAGCTTTCATCGCTAACCACAATATCAAATTCTACACAATCGACGGTGTTAAGATCGGTATTGAAACTGGCATGGGACCAACACGTATCAACACAATCCTTCAGTCTGCATTCTTCAAACTCACAGGAATCATTCCGGAAGAGCAGGCAATCGACCTTATGAAAGCTGCTGCTAAGGCAACATACGGACGTAAGGGTGATGATGTGGTACAGAAGAACTGGGCAGCTATCGATGCCGGTGCTAAACAGGTTGTTGAGATCCAGGTTCCGGAAAGCTGGAAAGATGCTGAGGACGAAGGTCTTCATATGACTCATGCAACAGAAGGACGTCAGGACGTTGTTGATTTCGTTAACAATATCCAGGCTAAAGTTAATGCTCAGGAAGGTAACTCCTTACCTGTATCTGCATTCAAGGATTATGTAGACGGTACTACACCATCAGGTTCAGCTGCATATGAGAAACGTGGTATCGCAGTTAACGTTCCTGTATGGAATCCGGAAAACTGTATCCAGTGTAACAGATGTGCTTATGTCTGTCCGCACGCAGTTATCCGTCCTGTAGCTCTGACAGCTGAAGAAGCAGCTAATGCTCCTGAAGGCATGAAGACATTAGACCTTACAGGTATGAAAGAATATAAATTCACAATGTCCGTATCCGCACTTGACTGTACAGGATGTGGTTCTTGTGTAAACGTTTGCCCAGGTAAGAAGGGTGCGAAAGCACTTGCTATGGAAAACCTTGAAGCAAGCGCAGACGAGCAGAAATACTTTGACTACACAGTTAAACTGCCGGTTAAAGAAGATGTTATCGCTAAATTTAAAGAAGCAACTGTTAAAGGCAGCCAGTTCAAACAGCCTCTGCTTGAGTTCTCTGGAGCTTGTGCAGGATGTGGTGAAACACCATACGCTAAACTGATCACTCAGCTGTTCGGTGACAGAATGTACATCGCAAATGCAACAGGATGTTCTTCTATCTGGGGTAACTCCTCACCATCTACACCATACACAGTAAACGCTAAGGGACAGGGTCCTGCATGGTCCAACTCTCTGTTCGAAGATAACGCTGAGTTTGGTTATGGTATGCTTCTTGCTCAGAGAGCTATCCGCGATGGCTTAAAAGCAAAAGTTGAAGACGTTGTTGCTAACGGAACAAACGAAGACGTTAAGGCAGCTGGTCAGGAATGGCTGGATACATTTGCTGTAGGTGCTACAAACGGCGCTGCTACAGACAAACTTGTTGCTGCTCTTGAAGCTTGCGGATGTGACAAAGCAAAAGAAATCCTTGCTCAGAAAGATTTCCTGGCTAAGAAATCCCAGTGGATCTTCGGTGGTGACGGATGGGCTTACGATATCGGATTCGGTGGTGTTGACCATGTTCTCGCTAGTGGACGTGACATCAACGTTATGGTATTCGATACAGAGGTTTATTCTAACACAGGTGGACAGTCTTCCAAGTCTACACCTACAGGTGCTATCGCTCAGTTCGCTGCAGGCGGTAAAGAGACTAAGAAGAAAGATATGGCTTCCATCGCTATGAGCTATGGCTATGTATACGTTGCTCAGATTTCCATGGGTGCTGATTTCAACCAGACTGTAAAAGCTATTGCAGAGGCTGAGGCTTATCCGGGACCATCTCTGATCATCGCTTATGCTCCATGTATCAACCATGGTATTAAGAAAGGTATGGCAAAAGCTCAGACAGAGGAAGAATTAGCAGTTAAGGTTGGATACTGGCATAACTTCAGATTCAATCCTGCAGCTGAAGGAAACAAGTTCTCTCTTGATTCCAAGGCTCCGAGCATGGAAGATTATCAGGCATTCCTTGACGGTGAGGTTCGTTACAACTCTCTGAAACGTCAGAATCCTGAGAAGGCTGCAAGACTGTTTGCTAAGAATGAGGCTGAGGCTAAGGCTAGATTTGAATATCTGCAGAAGCTGATCGCTCTTCATAGCGCTGAATAATCTTTTCGGTTTTTGAACGATTGATAAACAATAATATAAAATAAATAGATAGAGCTATTTATAATGTCCAGACGATATATGGGCCGCGGTACTTTTTGTATCGCGGTCCTTTTTATAAGGGACGTCAGAAAATGAAATAACTTCTGGGGCTCAGTCTCGGAACCACTGAATTTCTAAGCATTTGAAAAGCCACTAAAAGCATTCAGAAATAGCTCAAACTCGCCTGCGGCTCAGACAGTGAGCGATTTCTGAATAACGCGGCTTTCCAAATACTAAGAAATTCAATGAACCCTCAAAATTCGCCCCAGAAGTTATTTCATTTCCTGACTGGATGCTGGCTGATTTAAATACTTTCGTTGTTTTTAAACAATAAAATAATGTTGACCATAAATTTGACAAGTATTGGATATTTGTCTATAATCAGTGAGAACTTTATAACTCGGTTTAGAATGATAGAATATAAAGGAGCGGTTATGAGGAGATTTGTGAGTAAGGATAGTAAGAGGGATTTCTATATATTATATACGCTGGTTTTTGGGGTTATTGCGGGGTTTATTTATTATCAGTTTGCGGGGAATGGGAAGTCTTTGGTGTGGAGTCATGATGGGATTCCGCAGCATTTGAATTCTCTGGCGTATTATGGGCGGTATCTGAGGGAGGTTCTGCATACGATTTTTGTAGAGCATAAGCTGGAATTGCCTATGTGGGATATGAATATCGGGTATGGTTCGGATATTCTTACGACTTTGCATTATTATGTGATTGGGGATCCGCTGACTTTGCTGTCTGTGTTTGTGCCGGAGAATAAGACGGAGGTTTTGTATGAGGTTCTGATTTTTCTGAGGATTTATCTGGCGGGGATTTCTTTTAGTGTTTTTTGTTTTTATCATAAGAATCCGAAGCAGGCAACGTTTATGGGAACGTTGATCTATATTTTTGCGGGATGGACAATTTATGCTGCTATGAAGCATCCGTATTTTTCCAATCCTATGATTTATCTGCCGCTGGTTCTGATGGGGATTGATAAGATTTATAAGAGGGAGAAGCCATGGCTGTTTATCTGGGCGACTGCGGTTTCGGCTATGTCGAATTTCTATTTCTTTTATATGATCTGTATTTTTATGTTTATTTATGCGGCTTTCCGGTATTTTGGGATTTTCAGTGAGAGAAGTGTGAAGGATGTTCTGGGATGGCTGGTGAAGTTTATCGGCTATTATGCGGTGGCTTTGATGATCGCGGCGGTTATTTTTATTCCGGTGGTCATGACGATTTTTGGTACGGACAGGTTTCAGGCTGAGAATTATGTGCCTCTTTTATATGATAAAATTTATTATGAGAAGTATCTGGGTGATCTGATCGGGGAGAATATGATCCAGTGGGGGGTTGCCGGGTATTCTGCTGTTGCTATGACGGGTGTGTTTGTGCTTTTTTCCAGGAAGAAGAAGTACCTGGATCTGAAATTGGGATTTGGGTTGTTGAATCTGTTCTTGCTGGTGCCTTTTGCAGGGCATGTGCTCAATGGTTTCTCTTATGTGTCCAACAGGTGGATCTGGGCTTATGGGATGATGATCGCGTATATTTTCGTGAAGGCATATCCTGAGCTGTTTACTCTGACTGTGAGGGAAAAGAAGAAGATTTTTGTCATGACGGTGGCGTATTGTGTGTTGGCTCTGTTTGCGAAAGCTGCCAGAACGCAGAGAAATATGGCAGGTGTGCTGGTTCTGGTATTGGCTGCGTTTACGGTTACTTCTTTTGGAAATATTTTTCTGCAGGGGAAGTATATGTGCGGGCTTCTCAGTGCTTTGCTTGTGGTGAGCATTATGTTGAATGTTTCTTATCAGTATTCTTATGAGAAGGATTATCTGTCGGAGTTTGCGGCCGAAGAGGAGTCGCTGGATAAGCTGGAGTCGAATACGGATAAGGCGGTTCTTGCTGCCGGGGATTCAGGTGTCTATCGTTATGACCAGTATGGGGCATTGCCCTATGATAACACTTCTATGTATATGGGTACGAACAGTACTGCTTATTATTTCAGTCTTGCAAACAGCAGTATCAGTGATTTTTTCAGTGAGATGTATCTGAATACGCCATGGGAGCAGCATTATGAGAACCTGGACGGAAGGACGATCCTGGACAGGCTGGCTTCTGTGAAGTATTTTGTGATAAGTGGTGATAATTTCCGCTATCTTTCCTATGGATATAATAAAGAGAAGGGCTCTGCAGGAAAGGGAAAAAGTGAGTGCAGGGCTTATGAGAATGAGAATGCACTGCCTCTGGGTTATACTTATGACAGTTATATTCCTGAATCGGAATATGAGAAAATGGATGTGGTAAAAAAGCAGCAGGCTTTGATGGACGGTGTGGTGCTTGAGGAGAGTACACTGCCTGAGGCATCTGTTGATGCTGATAATGAGAATATCCAGTATCGTATGGAGACAGGGGATGGTTGTGCTCTGTCTAAGGGAGCAATCAGGGTGACGAAGGAAGGGGCGCAGCTAAAGCTTGTGTTCCATGGTCTTACGGACAGTGAGAATTACCTGATCGCAGATAATCTGGATTATGACAGTCTTTCACCGAGAGAACTGATTGGTAACAGTCAGTGGAAGAAGATGTCTGAGTATGACCAAAATAAGGTTCTTGATGAGGACAGCCGGTGGCGATACTGGAAGGAATCAAAGGAAGCGGCTATGATAGTCAGCTCCAATGATGTGACCAAGACCATAAAGATTTTTACGGATAAGTATAATGCCTACAGTGGACGGCATGATTTTCTCTGCAATATGGGATATTCCAGATCAGGGGTTCGTACTATGACGATCACCTTTGCCAATACAGGTGTTTATACCTATGATAAATTAAGAGTTGTGAGCCAGCCGGTGCAGGGGATTGAGGAAAAAACTGTGAAGCTGGGTGAAGAAGCTCTCGAGAATGTAAAAATGGGAACGAATGAGATTACAGGGGATATCAGTGTTTCCGAAAGGAAAGCTCTTGTGTTGCCTGTTCCGTACAGTAAGGGATTTACGGCTTATGTGGACGGGAAAGAAACGAAGCTTCAGAAGGCGAATACCATGTTTATGGCTCTGGAACTGGAACCTGGTTCACATGAGATACGCCTTACATATTGTACGCCTTATCTGAAAGCGGGAATGTTTTTTTCTGTTCTGGGGCTGGTTATATATGTAATGCTGGTGTTCAGGAAGAAAAAGTAATTCAAATTCCATTGTTGCAGGAAGTCTGGAATGTATCTGAGTCTCGTTACTGAGAACAAAGAGAACAGTAACATACGTGCTATTATCCGGTGAAGTGTTTGACACACTGGAGCATGCAGATTGTTGGAATGGACATTTCTGCAAATTTGTGTATAATAAAGTAGAAATAAGAATTGCAGGAGCTGTAAAGTGCTTAGGAGTAAAATACCTTTTGCCCCTGACATTATAGAAAATATTTACAGGAATAACAGACAGTGAATGAGAAATTGGTCTGTTGTAAATGAATGAAACAAAATGAGGAATGACATCATGAGTAAATTATCAGTGGTACTTCCGGCATATAATGAGGAGCTGATGGTTGGGAAAACCTGTCGGGTGCTGGCGGAAGTTCTTACAGAAGCGAAGATTCCTTACGAGCTGGTGGTTGTAAACGATGGTTCCGGCGACCGGACATGGGAAGAGATTCAGAAGGCAGGAGAGAGGGATGCGAATGTGACAGGCGTTCTTTTTTCCAGAAATTTCGGAAAGGAAGCAGCGATTTTCGCAGGGCTTGCGCAGGCCTGTGGAGATGTGGTGGCTGTTATGGACTGTGACCTGCAGCATCCGCCGCAGACACTTATTGAGATGTACAGGCTGTGGCAGGAAGGCTATGAAGTGATCGAGGGTGTGAAGGCAGACAGAGGAAAAGAGGGCTTTTTACATAAAGAATGTGCCGGATTTTTCTATGATATCATGTCTAAGGCAACTAAGGTAAATATGAAGGATGCCTCGGATTTTAAGATGATGGACAGGAAGGCTGTGGACAGTATTCTGTCTATGCCTGAGAGGAATATGTTCTTTCGGGCTACTTCTTCCTGGGTGGGATATAAGACTACCAGTGTGGAATTTGAGGTGCAGGAGAGAGAGGCCGGCGTTTCCAAGTGGTCTCCGTGGTCTTTGGTGAAATATGCGTTCACAAATATAGTGGCATTTACTACTTTTCCGCTGCAGTTTGTTACAATCACAGGAGCGATATGTTTTATCTGTTCGCTGGTACTTATGGTCTATTCGCTTGTGCAGTATTTTACAGGTTCTGCAGTGGAAGGTTATACCACCCTGCTGATGGTGCTGCTTCTGGTGGGAAGCGCCATGATGATCAGTCTTGGAATCATTGGATATTATATTTCCAAGATTTATGAAGAAGTCAAGCGCAGACCGAGATATATTATTTCAAAAGTAATTAAGAATGGAAATATACAGGACTGAGAGGATATATTTTATGAAGCAATGGATCAGAAAAATGTATGAAAGTTCCGTTATCCGCTATGTTTTCTTTGGCGGATGTACCACTATGGTAAATCTGGTCAGCTTTTTCATTCTCAGAAAGCTAAAGGTGGAGCTGAATATCGCCAATATTATTTCGATCATCCTGGCGATCCTGTTTGCCTATGTGGTAAATTCGAAGTATGTTTTTCAGGATAAATGCGAAACATTGAAGGATCATGTTCAGCCATTCTGCAAATTTGTCAGTGCCAGACTGGTCACTATGGTGATCGAGGTTAGCGGTGTATGGCTGCTTGTGTCAGTGATGGGGCTTAATGATATGATCGGGAAATTCCTGACACAGTTTATTGTGTTGATACTGAATTATGTATTCAGTAAATTTTTTGTTTTTACAACAGGGACATCAAAATAATGAAGGAAAAGAGAGGGAAAACTCATGACTCTGGAAGAAGCTATTGCAAAGATTAAGCCATTAGATCACAATGCCATGGAGATTGCACAGAAAAGATGGAACAGTATTGCGAAACCGCTGCATTCTCTTGGAAAACTGGAGACTCTTTTGATCCAGATTGCGGGAATTACAGGAAACGCAGAGGTGGATTTTTCCAGGAGAGGTCTGATCGCCATGTGCGCGGATAATGGCGTGGTAGAAGAGGGTGTGACACAGACCGGACAGGAAGTTACTGCCATCGTTGCCGAGAATTTTCTGAAATATGACACATCTGTCGGTGCGATGTGTAAGCAGAACCATGCGGAGATTTTTCCGGTGGATATGGGGATGGTGACGGACACAAAAGTCCGCACAGACCATAAAATTGCCTATGGTACACAGAATATGACCAAGGGTCCTGCCATGACAAGAGAACAGGCTGTAAAGGGGCTTGAAGCAGGCATTGACATGGTAAGGGAACTGAATGATAAGGGCTACCGGATTCTGGCAACAGGGGAAATGGGAATCGGAAATACAACCACCAGCAGTGCAGTTGCTTCTGTGTTGCTGAAACAGCCGGTGGAAGAGATGACAGGGCGCGGCGCAGGTCTGACCAGCGAGGGACTTGTGCGCAAGATTAATGCGATCAAAAAAGCCATTGCATTAAATGAACCGGATCCTGAGGATGCCATTGATGTTCTGGCAAAGGTAGGCGGTCTTGATATCGCTGGAATGGCAGGTGTCTTTCTGGGAGGTGCGGTTTATGGTATTCCTGTAGTCATGGACGGATTTATTTCCTGTGTTTCTGCGCTGATCGCCATGCGTATCTGCCCGGCTGCGAGGGATTATATTCTTGCATCCCATGTATCAAAAGAGCCTGCTGCCCATCTGATCCTTGAGAATATGGGGAAAGAGGCAATCATTCATGCGGATATGTGTCTGGGCGAGGGAACCGGAGCAGTAGCTTTATTCCCGATCCTTGATCTGGCAGCAGCGGTTTATCATTCTATGAGTACTTTTGATGATATCCATGTGGAACAGTATGAGGAGTTGAAATAATGCTGACGCTTGTGACAGGGGGGAGCGGGAGCGGAAAATCCGCTTTTGCGGAAGACAGGGTGCTTTCTTTCGGAGATGCACAGAGGATTTACATAGCGACCATGCACCCTTTTGATGAAGAGAGCCATAAAAGGATCGAGAGACACCAAAAGATGCGTGCAGGAAAAGGTTTCGAGACAGTTGAGTGCTATACAGGGCTCAAAAATGTGAAACTGCCTGCCGAATGTGTGGTGCTGCTGGAATGTATGTCGAATCTGGTGGCAAATGAAATGTTTGAAGAGCAGGGAGCCCATGACCGGACAGTTTCGGAAGTTACAAAAGGGATTGAGAATCTGCTGGAACAGGCTGCTCATGTGGTAATCGTTACAAATGAGATTTTTTCAGATGCGGTTGTGTTTGATGGTGATATGGATTCTTATCTGGAATATCTGGGAAAAATCAATCAGGCTGCTGCGCAGAGAGCTGATGAAGTGGTGGAAGTTATATATGGGATACCAGTCTTTCACAAATCCACAGATACCTGCAGCAATCTTTGCAAATAATCTATTTGACAGGATTGACATACTATGAAAAAGAGGAATTGATCAATGAAATCTTTATGGAATAATTTTAAGGTGGCATTTGCCATGTTTTCTAAGATTCCCATGCCACGCGCTGACTGGACAAAAGAAAACATGAAGTATATGTTCTGTTTTTTTCCGTTTATCGGAACTGTGATCGGCGGGCTGACTATGCTGGTGGCGTATCTGGGACTTCGGTTTGGGTATCAGCCGGGATTCGTGACAGCAGTGTTGGTGCTGGTACCTGTATTTGTGACAGGCGGGATCCATGTGGATGGTCTTTTGGATACTTCGGATGCCCTGAGTTCCTGGCAGGAGAGAAGCAGAAGGCTGGAGATTCTTAAGGATTCCCATGCAGGTGCTTTTGCCGTTATTACTGCGGCGGTATATTTCATTGCCTGGTACGGCGCTTACAGTCAGTTGTTTAACAGTGCAGAGAATATGAGGGCAATCGGAATTCTGAGCCTTGGCTTTATGGTTTCCAGATGTCTGTCAGGGATCGGAGTTATTACCTTTCCGAAAGCAAAGGCAGACGGTACAGTTGCTGAGTTTTCCAGAAATTCTTCAGATGTGCTCTCGAAAAATGTGCTGATCGTCTATCTGGTGCTTATGGCTGCGGGAATGATCTTGATCCGACCTGTATGGGGAAGTCTGGCTTTTGTGGGAGCTTTGCTGATTTTCTGGTATTATCATCATATTGCGATGAAGTACTTTGGCGGGACAACCGGGGATATTTCGGGATTTTTTCTTTGTATCTGTGAAGTTGGGATGGCATTGATCCTGGCGGTGGTTTCTAATTTTTGAGGAGAAGAGTATGGAAATGATAATCGGCGGTGCATATCAGGGAAAGACTGAATATGCCAGGAAACAGTATCCACAGTTAAGGTGGAGTGACGGCGGTTCTGTCACAGAGGAGGAACTGATGAATGCTCAGGGTGTGACTGGTTTTCAGCAGTATATCCGCAGTGAACTGGAGAATGGAAAGGATGTGTCAGATCTTGCAGAAAAAATCATCTGTAAGAATCCGGATATTGTCCTTGTCTCTCAGGAAGTAGGGTACGGGGTTGTACCTGTGGATGCTTTTGACAGAAAATACAGAGAGGCTGTAGGGCGTGTATGTACGAAGCTGGCAGCATACAGCCATAAGGTGACGCGCGTGATCTGCGGAATTGGAACGGTGATCAAAGATGATTAAATTATGGCTGATCAGACATGGAAAAACAGAAGGGAATAAACTTTCCAGATATATCGGCACAACGGATGAGCCGTTATGTCAGGAGGGAACAGAGTTTCTGCATAAGATGGATTATCCAAAGGTTCAGGCAGTTTATGTAAGTCCTCTGAAACGATGCGTGCAGACAGCAGAGATTCTTTTTCCGGGAGAGCCGGTACATATTATTGAAGAACTGGCAGAATGCGATTTCGGAGAGTTTGAAAATAAGAACTATAAAGAGCTGGAAGGTAATCCGCACTATCAGGAATGGATTGACAGCAACGGTACTCTGCCTTTTCCGGGAGGAGAAAGCAGGGAAGGGTTTAAAAGCAGAAACCTGAGAGGATTTGACAGGGTTGTGTCCGGATGTATCCGCAGCCATGTGGCAGAGGCGGCACTTGTCATCCATGGCGGTACGATCATGAATATCATGGAAGAGTATGCAGATATACAGAAACCATTTTATGAGTGGCATGTGAGAAATGGCGGCGGCTATGAGGTGGATCTGGATGAGAATCTCTGGAAGAATGGACGAAAACAGCTCAGGGTTAATTCTGCGATTATGGAAGGATAACTCGTTACTGTTCACTCCGTTCACAGTAACTAAATAACTCCTCTATCTTACAAAAATTGTTGACAAACCTGAAAATTTGTCATAAAATCAGTTTCATCAGAAAAAAGGAAAATCAAAAAAAGAACGAGGTTGTTCATTGTCATCAATGACTGCCCCGTTCTTTTTTTATCTGTTCACCGGAGATAGTATAAAACCTAAAAAAAATTTGAAAAACCAAAAAGTTTTTGTAAATTCTACTTGCATTATCCGGAGAAGTATGTTACAGTATTAGTATATAATTCCTAAACAAAAGGTAAAAAGCAGTAGCGAATTGGTAGTTTTTAACAAGTAAAAGGAGGAACTATATGCTGGTAATTGGTAATGGAAGAATGATCACACAGGACGCATCCAACCCATTCCTGGAGAATGGTGCTGTAGCAATGGATGGTAACACCATAGTAATGGTGGGGGTAACTGAAGAGGTAAAGAAAGTTTATCCGGATGCTGAATTTGTTGATGCGAAGGGTGGGGTTATCATGCCGGCATTTATTAATGCCCATGAGCATATCTACAGCTCCTTCGCAAGAGGCTTAAGCATTAACGGATATAATCCTCAGGGATTTCTGGATATTCTGGATGGCTTATGGTGGACAGTTGACCGTCATCTGACACTGGAGCAGACAAAGCTTTCTGCATATGCTACATACATTGATTCTATCAAGAACGGTGTAACCACAGTGTTTGACCACCATGCAAGCTTTGGCCATATTACAGGTTCCCTCAATGCGATTGAGGAAGCTGCGAAGGATTTAGGTGTGCGTACCTGTCTCTGCTATGAGATTTCTGACCGTGACGGAATGGAGAAATCCAGAGAATCTGTAATGGAGAACGTGAATTTTATCAAGCATGCACTTGCAGACGACAGTGATATGATCGCCGGAATGATGGGTATGCATGCATCTTTTACAATCTCTGATGAGACAATGGCTCTCTGCAATGAACTGAAACCGGAAGGTGTTGGATATCACATCCATGTAGCAGAAGGCATTTACGATCTCCATCAGTGTCTGAAAGAGCATGGCAAACGTATTGTTGACCGTCTTCATGACTGGAACATCCTTGGACCGAAGACTTTACTCGGCCACTGTATCTATGTGAATGAACATGAGATGGATCTGATCAAAGATACAGATACCATGGTTGTACATAACCCGGAATCTAACATGGGTAATGCATGCGGATGTCCTCCAACCATGAGAATGGTACAGAAGGGAATCCTTACAGGTCTTGGTACAGACGGATATACTCATGATATGATGGAATCCTGGAAGGTTGCAAATGTTTTACACAAACACAGCCTCTGCGACCCGAACGCAGCCTGGGGAGAAGTTCCACAGATGCTTTTTGAAGGAAATGCAAAGATTGCAAACAGATACTTTAAGAAACAGCTTGGTGTCCTGAAAGAGGGTGCGGCAGCAGACGTGATCGTGATCGATTATGATCCGCTGACACCAATGAATGAAAGCAACATTAACGGACATCTGATGTTCGGTGTAAACGGAAGCATGGTCCAGACTACTGTATGTAACGGTAAAGTCCTGATGAAAGACCGCGAAGTCCTTGTATGCGACGAGGCAAAAGTTATGGCAGACTGCCGTCAGGCTGCAAAAGAACTTGCAGATGATATTAATGGTTAATCTGTAAAGAAATTGTAAAGAAGATAAGTTTTCTGCCTGGAAAAAATAAATGTAAATAAAATATAGAACGGATGGAGAGAAGCCATACCGTATGAAATAATGGAGGATCGGATTATGAGTGAAGTCATGACCTGTATGCCCTTTGAACAGTTAATGAACTGGGTATTAGAAGAAAAGAAAACAAAAGGAACAGTTTTCGGACAGCACAGAGCTTATGCAGCGGAAACTGACAGGAAGCCGAATATATTTGAGAGAAATCTGGAAACACCGATTGGACCTGCTGCAGGACCGCATACACAGTTAACACAGAACATTGTTGCTTCTTACTATGCAGGCGCACGTTTCTTTGAGCTGAAAACAGTTCAGAAGATGGACGGTGCAGAGCTTGCAGCCTGTATCAACAGACCATGTATCCTTGCAGATGATGAAGGATATAACTGTGAATGGTCTACAGAGCTTTATGTTCCTCAGGCAATGGGAGAATATATTAAAGCATGGTTTATCCTGCATGTGATCGCCAAAGAATTTGATCTGGGTGCACAGGACGGATTCCAGTTCAATATTTCCGTTGGATATGATCTTGCAGGAATCAAAGAGCCAAAGGTTAATACTTTCATTGACAGTATGATGGAAGCAAAAGATACTGAAATCTTTAAAGAATGTAAACAGTGGTTATTGGACAATGTAGATAAATTTGAAAAAGTTACAAAAGAGGATATTGAGGCGATTCCGTCTGATATCTGTAATTCCGCAACAATCTCTACTCTCCATGGATGTCCTCCAAACGAGATTGAGCGCATTGCAAATCATCTGTTTAAAGAGAAACATCTGAACACATTTATCAAATGTAACCCGACTCTCCTGGGATATGAATTTGCCAGAAAGACCATGGATGACATGGGATATGATTATATGGTATTCGGTGATTTCCATTTCAAAGATGACTTACAGTACGAAGATGCGATCCCGATGTTTAAGAGACTGCAGGCACTTGCAGATGAACTGAACCTTGCGTTTGGTGTGAAGATCACCAATACATTCCCTGTAGATGTTACAAGAAATGAACTTCCAAGCGAAGAAATGTATATGTCCGGAAAATCTCTTTTCCCGTTATCCATTTCTCTTGCAGCCAGACTTTCCCGGGAATTTGACGGAAAACTCCGTATCGCTTATTCAGGCGGTGCTGATTACTATAATATCGACCGTATCGTCGGATGTGGCGTATGGCCTGTAACAGTGGCAACTACACTTCTGAAGCCGGGCGGATATCAGAGATTTACCCAGATGGCAGAGAAAGTAATGGCTAACGGTGTGAAAGAATGGAAAGGCATTGATGTAGCTGCACTTGAGCAGCTGGCCGAGGATGCGAAAAAAGACGCTCACCATGTAAAGAGCATCAAACCGCTTCCTAAGAGAAAAACTGATTCAGAGGTTCCGCTCCTTGACTGTTTCTTTGCTCCATGCGAAGAAGGATGTCCGATCCACCAGGATATCACAACCTATGTGAAGCTGGCAGGAGAAGGCGATTATGCACAGGCATTAAGAGTTATCCTTGAGAAAAATGCACTTCCATTTATCACAGGTACTCTCTGTGCGCACAACTGTATGTACAAATGTACACGTAACTTCTATGAAGAACCTGTAAATATCCGCAACACTAAGCTCATCGCAGCACAAAACGGATATGATACAGTGATCGGTGAGATCAAAGCAGGCACAGCAGACGGTAAGAAAGTAGCTGTTGTAGGTGCAGGTCCTGCAGGTATTGCTTCTGCATACTTCCTTGCAAGAGCAGGTGCTTCTGTAACAGTATTTGAGAAAGAAGAGAAAGCCGGCGGCGTGATCCGTTATGTGATCCCGGGATTCCGTATCTCTGATGATGCAATCGATAAAGATGTTTCCTTCATCCAGAAGATGGGTGTGGAGATCAAAACAGGTACAGAAGTAAAATCCGTACAGGAATTAAAAGCACAGGGTTATGACGCAGTGATCGTTGCAACAGGTGCAAATAAACCGGGTACTCTGAAGCTTGAAAAGGGTGAAACCATCAATGCTCTAAAATTCTTAAGAGATTTCAAAGCAACTGACGGTAAGGTTGCACTGGGTAAAAACGTAGTTGTGATCGGTGGCGGTAACACTGCCATGGATACTGCAAGAGCTGCGAAACGTACAGAAGGTGTAGAACATGTTTACCTGGTATACAGAAGAACCAAACGCTATATGCCAGCAGCAGAAGATGAGTTACTGGAAGTACTGGAAGAGGGCGTAGAGTTCAAAGAACTTCTTTCTCCTGTATCTCTGGAAAACGGCAAACTGCTCTGTAAGAAGATGGAACTTGGCAGCATGGATGCCTCCGGACGTGCAGGTGTAACAGAAACGGGCGAAACAGAAGAAGTTTTGGCTGATACAGTGATCGTTGCAGTTGGCGAGAAAGTTCCGACTGAGTTCTATGAAGCAAATGGTATTGCGGTCAATGAGCGTGGAAAAGCCCGCATCAATGATAAGACAATGGAGACAAGTGCAGAAGGCGTTTACGTTGTCGGTGACGGTGCAAGGGGAGCTGCTACGATCGTAGAAGCGATCCGCGACGCACAGGTTGCTGCAAAAGCAATCCTTGGACATGATATTGTAAAAGGACAACCTGTACCGGGAACAGAAAAAGACTGTTACTCCAAAAAAGCAATGCTCAAAGAAAGCAAGGACGCTGCGAACGAAAGTGAGCGCTGTCTGACCTGTAATAGAGTCTGTGAGAATTGTGTAGATGTATGTCCAAACAGAGCAAACATCTCCATCAAAGTTCCGGGAATGGCAATGAATCAGGTGATCCATGTAGATTATATGTGTAACGAATGCGGCAACTGCAAGAGCTTCTGTCCATATGCAAGTGCACCGTACAAGGATAAATTCACATTATTTGCTTCTGAGGCAGATATGGCAGACAGCACAAATGATGGATTTGCAGTGATCAATCCGGAGACAAAAGAGTGCAAGGTTCGTCTTCTTGGTCAGATTTCCGACTGCAAGGCAGATGATGCAAATGATAAGTTGTACGAAGGTCTTCGCAGACTGATCTGTGCAGTAATCGATGATTACAGCTATCTGATCATGAAATGATGATCCTAGTACATCGTTTTCGAAATAACTATACCACTCACTTGTCTGCGAATCCGATTGCACAGGTCTAAAAGCCTCAGCGTAGCCCGCTACGCCTGCGTTTTTATACCAGCACACTCGAATCCGCATCCTACGCGATTGGTATAGTTATTTACGAAACGCTGTACTAGAGCGTGTCTGAAAACAGGAATAAAGAGCTGTAAAATAATTTTAAATTTGTAATATCAGATAACTTATAAAGAAATATTTAACGCTGTCCACAGCAGAAAAAGGCTGTGGACAGTGTTGCATATCAGGCTGAATCGCGGCCGCATGTTACTTTTGTAATAAATTCATGCGGTATCACAGGCAGATAAAAAAACAGAAAGAGGTAAACTCTGGCTGACTGCCCTAATTGGCAGACGTGCGAAAAAGAAAGGAGAGTCCGATATGGCAGTATTTACAGTCAATGGACAAAAGGTCGAACCGACCGGAAATCAGAAACTACTGCGCTTTTTAAGGGATGAACTTCATCTGACTTCAGTGAAGGACGGCTGCAGTGAAGGAGCCTGCGGAGCCTGTACAGTTATAATTGACGGAAAAACATGCAAGGCATGTGTGCCGGACACAGATTTACTGGATGGCAGGACAGTGATCACAGTAGAAGGACTGACTGAATGGGAGAGGGAAGTCTATACCTACGCTTATGGAAAAGCAGGTGCTGTTCAGTGTGGATTCTGTATTCCAGGTATGGTAATGTGTACAAAGGCTCTTCTGGACGTGAACAAAGAGCCCACAGATGATGAGATTAAATATGCACTGCGTAATAACTATTGCCGCTGCACGGGCTATGTAAAAATTATGGATGCAGTAAGGCTGGCTGCGAAAGTTTTAAAGACGGGTGCGATCCCGGATGATCTGGATCCGGACTGGAATATAGGACACAGAGTATCCAGAGTGGATGTGGAGGAGAAAGTACTGGGAACCGGCAAATATCCGGATGATTTTTACTTTGACGGAATGCTGTATGGGGTGGCACTCAGAAGTAAATATCCACGTGCACGTGTACTTGAGATCGATACAGCAGCAGCAAAGGCACTTTCCGGTGTAGAAGCGGTATTAACAGCAGAGGACATTCCGGGAGAGAATAAGATCGGACATCTGAAACATGATCAGTATTCACTGATACCTGTAGGGGGTCTGACACATTATCTTGGAGATGCCATTGCCGTTATTGCTGCAAAAGACAGAGAAACAGCTGAGAAAGCTAAGAAACTGATCAAAGTAAAATATGAAGTGCTGCCTCACATTCGTACAATTGAGGAAGCGGCGGCAGAGGATGCACCAAAGGTATTTGATGAAGAAGAAAATAATATCTGTGCACATAAACATATCAGCAGAGGAAATGCAGATGAAGCAATCCGTAATTCCAAATATGTGATCAGCCATCATTTTGAAACCCCATGGACAGAACATGCATTTCTTGAGCCTGAGTGCGCAGTGGCTTTGTATGATGAGGACGGAGATATTTTCGTATATTCCACAGATCAGTCTGCACACCAGACATTACATGAGTGTTCCCTGTTACTTGGAACGGACAGAGTAAAGGTACAGAATGCACTTGTAGGCGGCGGATTCGGCGGAAAGGAAGATATGACAGTACAGCATCTGGCTGCGCTGCTCACTTATGCGACTAAGAAACCGGTGAAAATGAAACTGGCCAGAGCAGAATCCCTGCTGGTTCATCCGAAGCGTCATCCGTTTTATATGGATATGACCATGGGCTGCGATGAGAACGGCAATATCATGGGTGTAAAAGCGAAAGTAGCATCAGATACAGGTGCATTTGCCTCACTTGGCGGTCCTGTGCTGGAACGTGCATGTACTCATGCGGCAGGTCCCTATCATTATGAGAATTTCGAGATTGAAGGAACTGCTTATTATACCAACAATCCGCCTGCCGGAGCATTTCGCGGGTTTGGTGTAACCCAGACCTGTTTTGCAACAGAAACCCTGCTGAATATGATGGCAGACAAAGTAGGTATCACTCCATGGGAAATCCGTTACCGCAATGCGATCCGTCCCGGTGAGACGCTTCCGAATGGTCAGATCGTAGATAATTCCACAGGTCTTGTGGAGACACTGGAAGCTGTAAAGAAGAAGTATGATGCTGCTCTGGAAGAAGGAAAACCGGTAGGAATCGGCTGCGCCATGAAGAATGCCGGTGTCGGTGTCGGTATCCCTGATACAGGCCGCGTGAAACTCGTATTTGAGAAAGATAAAAAGCTGCACATCTATTCCGGTGCTTCCTGTATCGGCCAGGGACTTGGTACAGTCCTGACACAGATGGTAGTCACCAATACAGATCTGAAGCATGAAGATATTGTATATGAGAGAAGTAATACCTGGTTCGCACCGGATTCAGGTACAACTTCCGGCTCCAGACAGACTCTGGTAACAGGAGAAGCCTGCCGCAGAGCCTGCGATAAGGTTATGGAGGACCGCAATGCAGGTAAGACCATTGATGATGTGATCGGCAAAATTTATTATGGGGAATATCTTGCAAAGACAGATCCTCTTGGCGCAAATGTGCCGAATCCTGTTTCACATGTAGCCTACGGCTATGCGACGCAGGTATGTATCCTGGATAAGAAAACAGGTAAGATTGAGGAAATGGTTGCTGCACATGATGTGGGCAAAGCAGTCAATCCACTGTCCTGTGAAGGCCAGATCGAGGGGGGCGTAGTGATGTCCATAGGATTTGCGCTGAGAGAGCATTATCCGATCGATGAGAACTGTAAACCAATTGACAAGTATGGATCGCTTGGTCTGTTCCGCTCTCATGAGATTCCGAAAATCGATGCCATCGTTGTTGACAAACCGGGACTGAATGTAGCCTGTGGTGCCATTGGAATCGGTGAGATCACCTCTATCCCAACTGCACCTGCAATTGCAGATGCATATTTCAGATGGAATGGTGAAAGACAGTATAGTCTTCCTCTGACCGGAACACCATATGAAAGGAAGTGCTGAATATGGCAGTAAAGAAGAAATTTCCATATCGCGCGGCTGTAGTTGCATGTAATGGGGGATGCAGATCAGCCGAAGGTGAGGCCGGCTGTGCAGATGGATGTATCGGATGTAAAGCCTGTATAGATAAATGTAAATTCGGAGCCATTTCCATCAATGAGTATGGTGTGGCGGAAGTGGATGAGGAGAAATGCATTGGCTGTGGTGCCTGCGCGAAAGTCTGCCCACAGAAAGTGATCCATGTTCATGAGTGTGCAAACTACATTGTGGTAAAATGTTCCAATAAGAAAAAAGGTGCAGAAGCAAAGAAACAGTGTGACGTCAGCTGTATCGGCTGCGGAATCTGCGAGAAGACCTGTACAGCCGGTGCGATAAAAGTAAAAGACAACTGTGCTGTGATCGAGGAATCCATATGTCTGAGCTGTGGTATGTGCGCAGTGAAATGCCCAAGACACGTTATCCATGACCTGTATGGAATATTGACAGAAATACGTTAAGTAAATCAGGTTACTGTTCACTTTGTTCTTAGTAATACATTACAAAGGATATTCTCAGTGAACAGTAACCCAATCAGACAACTTCGTTAATAGGAAAATAATACGTAAAAATTGAATAAAAGATTGCAATTTCATATCCAAATATGCTATACTCAAATCAGAAAACAGATAACAATTATGTAAATAAAAAGTAAATTCGCCTGATGTCAGAAAAAAGGTGAAGGAAAGTAGCATGGTTCGGAGCCGGACATAAGTCCTGAGGGGAACAGACAGATACCTTGGGGTGTGTCCGGCTCCTTCTATATAATAACCAAAAATAAATACAGAGAAGGTGAAAACATGATTGGAAAGAGTGTTCCAAGAGTAGATGCCTATGACAAAGTTACAGGACGTGCAAAATTTACTGATGACCTGGTTCCTGCCAACTGTCTGGTGGCAAAAATCTATCACGCAAAGATCGGAAACGGTATCGTAAAATCAATCGATACCAGTAAAGCAGAGGCTCTGGACGGCGTAGTAAAAGTGATTACTTTTAAAGACGTACCGAATCATTGTTATCCTACGCCGGGACATCCCTGGTCTGTGGAGCTGGCACATCAGGATGTTGCAGACCGCAATATCCTTACCGGAAGAGTCCGTTATTACGGAGATGATATTGCTGCTGTAGTGGCAGAAGATGAAATCACAGCCCAGAGGGCATTGCGCCTGATCGAAGTTGAATATGAAGAATATCCGGTAGAAATCCATCCGCGTAAATCCATGTATGGAAGCAAACCGCCAATCCATTTTGATAAAAAGGACAATGTACTTGTCCGTTCCAATTACTTTATCGGAAATGTGGAAGAAGGGCTGAAGGAATCCGAAACAGTTATAAAACGCAGTTATAAAACCCCGATCGTGCAGCACTGCCACATTGAGAATCCGATTTCCTGTGCATACATGGAAAATGGCAGGATCATAGTTGTGACTTCCACTCAGATTCCGCATATTGTCCGGCGTGTGATCGGGCAGGCTCTTGGAATCCCATGGGGAAAGATCAGAGTCATTAAGCCATACATAGGTGGAGGATTCGGAAATAAGCAGGATGTGCTGTATGAACCGTTAAATGCGTTTCTTACCACGCAGGTTGGCGGCAGACCGGTCAAACTCGATATAACCAGAGAGGAAACTTTCTGCAACACCAGAACCCGTCATTCTATTGAATATGATCTGACGGCAGGTGTTGACAGTGAGGGGCATCTTCTTGCAAAGGATATGCTGGCTATTTCCAATCAGGGAGCATATGCCTCCCATGGACACGCCATAGCAGCTAATGGCCTGACTGCCTGGAGGCTGCAGTATGCATGTCCGAATATCAAAGGAGAGGCATATACTGTCTATACGAATACACCGGTAGGCGGAGCGATGCGTGGATACGGGATTCCGCAGGTATGTTTTGCAATTGAGTGCTTTATGGATGATATTGCAAAAGAGATCGGGATGGATCCTCTGGAGTTCAGAAAGAAAAATCTTATCAAAGGATATTATGAGGATGCTTACCTGAAGCCGATCGCAGCAAACACCAACGGGATTTTTGAATGTCTGGAAAAAGGTGCAGATTATATCCACTGGGAAGAAAAACGAAAAGAATATACAAAACAGACAGGTAATATCCGCAGAGGTGTCGGAATGTCACTTTTCTCCTATAAGACAGGTGTATGGCCGATTTCACTGGAAATTGCAGGTGCAAGAATGACTCTGAATCAAGATGGAAGTGTTGGCCTGATGCTGGGAGCTACTGAAATTGGTCAGGGTGCTGATACGGTATTTTCCCAGATGGCGGCTGAGATTTTAAATATGGATATCAGTGATGTTCATATCCAGACGGTCCAGGATACTGATGTAACACCATTTGATACCGGTGCCTATGCATCCAGACAGTCGTTTGTAACAGGAACAGTTGTTAAAGACTGCGCAAATCTTCTGAAGGAAAAGATTCTGGCTTATGCAAAAGAGCTGCTGCCTGAAGAGACAAGGAAACTGAGGCTTGATCATGGATGGATCATGGCAGGAAAGGATCCTGCAATATCTCTTGGAAATCTTGCATTGGAGAGTTATTACAGTCTTGGCAATTCTTCTGTTATTACAGCAGAGGTTTCCGAGCAGGTAAAGAAAAATACGATTGCCACAGGATGCTGCTTTGCTGAAGTAGAAGTTGATATAAAGCTTGGCAAGATCAAAATCCTTCATATCATTAATGTGCATGACAGCGGTAAGCTTATTAATCCGAAACTGGCTGAAATGCAGGTACAGGGCGGTATGTCTATGGGAATGGGATACGGTCTGTCGGAGCAGCTCATTCTGGATGAGAAAACAGGAAGACCACTGAACGGAACCCTGCTGGACTATAAACTGATGACAATGATGGATACTCCTGATATCAAGGCGGATTTTGTGGAACTTGATGATCCGATTGGACCTTTCGGAAACAAAGCACTGGGTGAACCGCCGGCAATTCCGGGTGCACCGGCAATCCGTAATGCAGTACTTCATGCAACAGGTGTAGCCTTTAATGAAAATCCTCTGACACCACAGAGACTGATTGATGGCTTTATGAGGGCCGGACTTATTTAGAGGGGAGGAGATTTTATGTACGATATTGAGAACTATTATCAGGCTGAAAGTGTAAAAGATGCTGTGAGATTACTGAATGAACATCCGGATGCCAGGATCATTTCCGGAGGAAGTGATGTGCTGATCAAAATCCGGGAGGGAAAATTTGCCGGAACTTCTCTGGTGAGCATCCATGGGATCAAAGAAATCCAGGGTGTAAAAATGGCGGATAACGGAGATATTTATATTGGTGCCGGAACTGTCTTCTCACATATAACAAATGATGCAATTATCAGGAAATATATTCCGGTTCTTGGCGAGGCTGTAGATCAGGTAGGAGGACCACAGGTACGAAATATTGGTACTATCGGTGGAAACATCTGCAACGGAGCAGTCAGTGCGGACAGTGCACCGACCGTATTTTCCCTGAACGCACTGCTGAGGCTGGAAGATGGAAAGGAAGGCCGTCTTGTACCTGTAAAAGATTTCTATCTTGGACCCGGCAGGGTGGATCTGCGGCAGGGAGAGATCCTGACCTATGTGATCATTCCTGCAAAAGAATATGAAGGGTATCATGGTCATTATATTAAGTATTCCATGCGAAATGCCATGGATATCGCAACGATCAGCTGTAGTGTGGTGAGCAAGGTAGATCAACAGGCAGGAGTGATAGAAGATGTGCGCATTACCTTTGGAGTTGCAGCTCCGGTTCCGTACCGCTGCACAAAGGCAGAAGAGGCTTTGAAGGGCATGAAGATAGAAGAAATCCTTTATGAAAAGACAGCACAGCTGATCCGGGAGGAAATCAATCCGAGAGATTCCTGGAGAGCATCCAGGGCATTTCGTCTTCAGATTGGCGGAGAAATTGCGGCACGGGCATTGAGACGTACCGTAGAACTTGCAGGAGGTGACCGCATATGAAAAAGCAGATGCAGCTTGTACGATGTACAGTAAACGGAAGAGAAGTTGAAGAATATGTAGATGTAAGGGAGTCACTGCTTGATATGCTTCGCAACCGGCTTGGACTGACTTCTGTAAAAAAGGGCTGTGAAGTAGGAGAATGCGGTGCCTGTACAGTAATCATAGACGGAGAGACTATTGACTCCTGTATTTATCTGGCAGTCTGGGCGGAGGGTAAAAATATCCGTACACTGGAAGGTCTGGAGAAAAATGGAGAACTTACCAGGATTCAGGAGGCATTTATCGAAGAAGGTGCCATACAGTGCGGTTTCTGCACTCCCGGATTTATCATGTCTGCCACTGTTTTACTGGAACATGGAGAGAAATTATCAAGAGATGCGATTCGGAAACATATGGCAGGAAATCTCTGCCGCTGCACAGGTTATGAGAACATTGTAAATGCGGTGGAAAAAGTAATGGATGAAAATGAGACAAGAAGAGGAAAGACAGTAAGATGACAAACAGATACACAAATGTCCCAAAATCTGACAATAAACCGGAAAATGTTGTAATAATAAGAGGTGGCGGTGATCTGGCCAGCGGTACGATCCACAGATTATACCGATGCGGCTACCGTCTTCTGGTACTGGAATGTGAGAAACCCACTGCGATCAGGCGAATGGTTTCTTTTGGCGAGGCTGTTTACGACGGGCAGTCTTCTGTGGAAGGAGTTCTCTGCAGAAAAGTTGACAGTGTAGAGGAATGCGAGGCAGTCTGGAAAGCCGGGGAGATTCCTCTTATGGCAGACACAGAAGGAACTGTCCTTAAGAAATACAGACCTGCAGCACTGATAGATGCAATTCTTGCAAAAAAGAATCTTGGAACCACCAGAGAGATGGCAGATCTAACCGTTGGTCTTGGACCGGGATTTGTGGCAGGTGAGGATGTGGATTATGTAGTGGAGACTATGAGAGGCCACAATCTTGCCAGGATCATCACAAAAGGCGCTGCTATGCCAAACACAGGAGTTCCGGGTATCATTGGAGGATTTGGAAAAGAGCGCGTGCTCCATGCTCCTGCTGCAGGGGAAATCCATTGTATCTCAAAGATTGCAGATATCGTGGAGAAGGATCAGGTCCTTGCCTGGATCGGAGATACACCTGTCAGGGCTTCTCTTACAGGAGTTTTGCGTGGCATGATCAGAGATGGATTTACAGTGCCAAAGGGGATGAAAATTGCAGATATTGATCCGCGCAAAGAACAAAAGAAAAACTGTTTCACGATTTCCGACAAAGCCCGCTGTATTGCCGGCAGTGTATTGGAAATCCTGCTTTCAGAAGGAGTGATGCCATATGAAGCACCAGGTCGATTTTCTGGAACTGCTGCAGATTGATTATGAAAAATACCCTGTGATTGCTGTAGTTGGCGGCGGCGGCAAAACCAGCCTGATCTACCGTCTTACAGATGAACTGATCGATAAGGGAAAGAGAGTGATCATTACCACGACCACCCATATGGCAGGAGAATCTGAACTTCCGTTTGCCAGGGGCGGAGATGCCGTCAGGGTAAAAGAACTTCTGGACAAAGAAAGATATGTGATTGCTGCGGAATATGAGGAGGACACCGGTAAATATGCATCTCTGACAGAAGAAAAACTGGAAGAACTAAGAGAATTGTGCGATGTAATGCTTGTGGAAGCGGACGGAGCAAAGCATCATCCGGTAAAAGTCCCGGACAAATGGGAGCCTGTAATCCCAAGATGTGCAGACATTGTGATCAGTGTGATCGGGCTGGACTGTCTGGGGCAGCCAATCAGTCAGAGTGCTTACCGTATGGAACGTACCTCGGAATTTCTCAGGAAAAGTCTGGAAGCTCCGATCACTGAAGAAGATATTGTAAAGATTGCGACTTCTATCTGCGGACTTTTTAAGGATGTGGAAGAAAGAGTATACAGAGTGTATCTGAACAAGTCAGATATACTCAGAGAGAAAGAACCTGCAGAGCACATTGTTGAGGAACTGGAAAGGAAGAATACAGTAGCGGCTTACGGAAGTCTTTTGGAGGAATAAATTATTTTGAAAATTGCAATGATCATGCTGGCGGCTGGAAACAGCCGCCGTTTTGGGGCAAATAAACTGTTATATGAAATAGACGGAATACCTATGTATCGACATGTGCTGGAACAACTGGATGATACAAAGAAGAAAATAGAAAATATCTATTCGGAATATTCAGATATTACAGAGGATAATAATAATGATAATAATTCAGATATTGTTCAGTTAAATAACCTGTACAGAAATAATATTACAGCAAAAATAATCTGTAATATTATTGTTATTACTCAATATGATGCCATTGCAGAAGCAGTGAAAACAAAGGAAATACAGGTTTTGTATAATCCCCATCCGGAAGATGGAATCTCTTCCTCTGTAAAAATCGGTCTGAATGCCAGTCTGGATGCAGATGCAGTGCTTTTTACTGTGTCTGATCAGCCCTGGCTTACCAGTGAGACAATCTGTGAACTGATCCATGTGTTTTTAAACACTTCCAAAGGAATCGCCTGTGTTTCCTGTCAGGGGAAAATGGGAAATCCATGTATTTTTGACAGGAAATATTACAATGAGCTGCTTTCTCTGGAAGGGGATAAAGGCGGTAAAAAAGTGATCATGAAACATCTGGATGATACGCAGATTTATGAGATAGAAGAAGGCAGGGAACTGGAAGATATTGATTATTGTGAATCTATAGCAATCCACGTAAATAATATATATTAATCTATAGCAATTCTCTGAAATAATGTATCTTAATCCAGCCCATCAGAGTGTGAAATCCTGCGTCAGATATCCTTGGAGCATTTTTCAGACATACTCTGGTTCACTCATCACAAAAAAAGTTCCGGGCAAGGTCACCGGAACTTTTTTGCGCAATTATTTCGCTATATAGCAGATATCCTGAATATGTGGCAGTTATATATATCAGTATTAAACAGCTGATGTATAATAAGATATCTGCTGAACGGATTAAAGATGGATTTTGGTTCCGGTTTTTCCCTGGATACCGTCTTTGGCTTTCTGAAGTAAAGTGATCATGGCAGTTCTTCCTTCTTTGGAGCTTGCAAAATCAACGGCAGCCTGAACTTTCGGGAGCATGGAACCTGGGGCAAACTGTCCCTCATTAATATATTTCTTAGCGTCATCTACAGTGATGTCATCCAGCCATTCTTCGTTTTCCTTGCCGAAGTTTACAGCAACCTTCTCCACTGCTGTAAGAATGATAAGCATATCTGCATCCAGCTCTTTGGCCAGGAGACAGCTTGCATAATCCTTATCAATAACTGCTGATGCACCTTTGAGATGATGTCCGTTAAGAACAACGGGAATTCCGCCGCCACCGCAGCAGATAACGATTTTATTTGCATCCACAAGACTGTTGATCGCATCCTGTTCAACGATTTCAACAGGCTTTGGAGATGCAACTACACGACGATAACCACGCCCTGCATCTTCTTTCATGATATGTCCATATGCCCTGGCCTGATGGTCTGCTTCCTCTTTTGTCAGGAATTTGCCGATCGGCTTGGATGGATTTTCAAAAGCTGGATCATTGGGATCTACACGAACCTGAGTGACAACAGTGACGACAGGTGTGCGGACAAATCCTCTGATTCGAAGTTCCTCCCTCAAAGCATTCTGCAGATCATATCCGATGTAAGCCTGACTCATGGCAACACAGACAGAGAGAGGTGTGTTTGGCTGATTCTCATCTTCTCTGGAGAGAGCAGACATGGCATTGTTGATCATGCCAACCTGTGGTCCGTTTCCATGTACAACAACAACCTGATGACCTTCTTCGATCAGATCGCATAATGCTTTTGCAGTAGTTTTTACAGCTACCATCTGTTCCGGGAGAGTATTTCCCAGAGCGTTCCCACCGAGCGCAATAACGATTCTTTTTCTTGTAAACATTTGTAAAAACCTCCTGATTTTAAAGGCAAAGAGGGCCGCCGCAATAAAGATTGTGTGCTTTCTGCGACAGCCCCGCCTGCTATACAATATGATGAGTGCTATTTTTCAATATATTTAAATTCTGAAACTGCTTTCAAAATTAAATATCTGTTTGAAAGCAGCTGGAATATTACTGCAATCCAACTGTTAATCTGCGCCTGATTATTTCAGGATTCTTGGAGCTGCTTTGACTTCAAGTTTCTTCAGGATATCCTGTGGATTTTCAAATTTGGAAAGCATTATCATAGCAGCGATGATGTATGGTTTGAAGCTTGCTTCTTTGTATAACGGGATTCTGTAACGATCGAATACAGAAGCGTCAACCTCACCTGTTTCGCAGCTTACACCTGTAATATCAGCCGGCAGGCAGTGCAGGTAAAGAGCTTTTCCGTCTTTTGTTGTTTTCATAAGTTCTTCTGTGCAGGCCCAGTCCTTGTGCTGTGCATTCTGTGCAAGAAGTTCTTTCTCTAATTTATCGATTCCGTCGAAGTCGCCTTCTGCATAAAGGTCTGTACGTTTTTCCATAGCTGCAAATGGAGCCCAGCTCTTTGGATATACGATATCAGCATCTTTGAAAGCTTCAGCCATATCGTTTGTCTTTGTGAAGGATCCGCCGTTTTTCTCAGCATTCTTTTTGGCGATCTCTTCAACTTCCGGCATTACATCATATCCTTCCGGATGAGCAAGAACAACGTCCATGCCGAAACGTGTCATCAGACCGATAACGCCCTGCGGAACGGAGAGTGGTTTACCATAGGATGGAGAGTAAGCCCATGTCATAGCGATCTTTTTGCCTTTCAGATTCTCAACACCGCCGAATTCATGGATGATGTGCAGCATATCTGCCATACACTGTGTCGGATGGTCAACGTCGCACTGAAGGTTTACAAGAGTAGGTCTCTGCTCAAGGATACCGTCTTTGTTTCCTTCTGTAACAGCTTCCATGAATTCTTTCTGGTAAGCATGTCCTTTTCCGATGTACATATCATCACGGATACCGATCACATCAGCCATGAAAGATACCATGTTTGCTGTTTCGCGAACAGTTTCACCATGAGCGATCTGAGATTTCTTTTCATCAAGATCCTGTACTTCCAGACCAAGAAGGTTACATGCGGAAGCAAAAGAGAAACGTGTACGTGTGGAGTTATCGCGGAAGATAGAGATTCCAAGACCACTCTCGAATACTTTTGTGGAGATATTGTTCTCTCTCATGAAACGGAGAGCATCAGCAACTGTGAAAACAGCTTCCAATTCATCATCTGTTTTGTCCCATGTCCAGAAGAAATCGTTGTTGTACATTTCTTTGAAGTTTAAGCTGTTTAATTTATCAATGTAATCCTGTAATGTTTTCATAAAATTAATACCTGCTATGCTTTGATAGCTTATCCTTTCCTGATATGAAATAATTGAATCTCTGCGTTTGGCAGAACACCGGTTATCCGGCTGTATCTGTTTATCTTGTGTCCCTGCCTGTTACAGCAGGGATTCTGTCCGGACACATATTAAGCCTTTAGGATGATAGGAAATCCGTTGCCTGAAAAAATTTGAAAATTTATTTATTATTTGCAGTATGCAGTTGGAAGAGCAGCGTATACAGCAGCGCATCTTACAAGGTCGATCTTCCATGTTTTTTCGTTCGGAGCATGAGCCTGTGCTTCTGCACCAGGTCCGAATCCGATACAAGGAATGCTGTTACGTCCCATGATTGTTACACCGTTAGTAGAGAATGTCCATTTGTCTGTAAGCGGACGAGCTTTTCTCATGCCTTCTGTCTCAGCATTTCCGAGACGCTCTTCGCCGTACAGTCCTTTATATGCTTCTTCCAGAGCCTGTGTTACTTTGTGATCTTTCGGGATTACCCATGTCGGGAAGTAGCACTCGATCGGATATACAAGGTCTGTATAGGACGGACGGTTGTATTCATACATGGATACTGTTACGTCGTCGCCATATTTCTGTACAGCCGGAAGAGCACGGATCTCATCCAGGCAGCTTTCCCATGTTTCGCCTGCTGTCATACGACGGTCAAGAGATACAGAGCAGGAGTCAGCTACTGCACAGCGGCTTGGGGATGTGAAGAAGATTTCGGAAGTAGTAACAGTGCCACGTCCAAGGAAACGTGCTTCTTCCCATTCAGGGTTGTATTTCTCATCAAGCATTTTTACAAGACCTTTGATCTCTGTGGTATCAGCAGCATCGTTTTCGTTTAATGCGCGGATATCCTGGAGAATATCAGCCATTTTGTAGATTGCATTGTCACCACGTTCCGGAGCGGAACCGTGGCAGGAAACACCCTTTACATCTACGCGGATTTCCATACGTCCACGCTGTCCTCTGTAGATACCGCCGTCTGTTGGTTCTGTGGAAACAACGAATTCAGGACGAACACCATCTTCATGGATGATGTACTGCCAGCAGAGACCGTCACAGTCTTCTTCCTGTACAGTACCTGTCACAAGTACCTGATATTTATCGTTTAAAAGACCAAGGTCTTTCATGATCTTAGCACCGTATACTGCAGAAACAATACCGCCCATCTGGTCAGATGTTCCACGTCCGCCGATTTCTTCATCAGATTCGAAACCTTCGTATGGATCAAATTCCCAGTTCTTGATATTACCGATACCGACTGTATCAATATGAGCGTCAAAACCAATGAGAGTTTTACCTGTTCCCATGTAGCCGAGGATATTGCCCATCGGATCGATCTGAACTTTGTCGAATCCGACTTTTTCCATTTCCTCTTTGATTCTCATGATATGTCCTTTTTCTCCGCAGCTTTCGCCAGGAATGCGAACCAGATCGCGAAGGAACTTAGTCATATCATCCTTATAACCCATTGCAGCTTCGTTAATTTTTGCGTAATCCATTTTTTTACCCTCCCAATATGTATAAAATATTATGATGTTAGGATCAAAAGGTATTTTGCCCCTAATCTGATATCATATTATTAGTTACTGGTATATCATTTTCGAGATAACCATACCACTTACCTGTCTGTGTTCACCAAAAACATCATTTGCTTAAAGATTCGTCTGTTCCGTATAATCCGTCCCATACGATCTCGCGGTAGCGAACAGGATCGGTGTCACCTTCTGTGGAAATAACAAGTACTACGGAATTCTCATCCAGTTTCAGCGCTTCTTTTAAGTCTTTTGCATCTTCATCGTGAAGAGCAGTGAAGCAGAAACCAAGCGGAACGGAACCGGATTCACCGGAGACAACGTGTGGATCATCTCCCAGTGGATTAGCGTAGATACGTGTTGCCTTTGCGCTCATCCAGTCAGGACAGGATGCAAATACATCTACGTGATTTTTCAGGATATCCCATCCGATCGTATTTCCCTCACCGCATGCAAGACCGGCCATAATTGTCTGAAGATCACCTGTAACATTTACCAGATTTCCTGTCTTTGCAACAGCGGAGCGGTACAGGCAGTCAGCAGAACTTGCTTCACAGACAGCCATAACCGGCGGGTTATCTTTATATTTATGAGCGAAATAACCGACTACGGCACCTGCTAAAGAACCAACACCGGCCTGAACAAATACATGTGTCGGACATTCAACACCCATTTCTTTTAACTGCTGGTCAGCCTCAAGAACCAGTGTTCCGTATCCCTGCATGATCCAGGATGGAATTTCTTCATATCCGTCCCATGCGGTATCCTGAACGATGATACCATGTTCTGTTTTGGCAGCTTCTGCTGCAGCCATTCTTACGCAGTCATCATAGTTTACTTCTTCGATCGTAACAGTAGCACCTTCTTTGGCAATGTTATCGAAACGGGTCTTTGTTGTTCCCTTAGGCATTCTTACAACTGCTTTCTGTCCAAGGCGGTTAGCTGCCCATGCAACTCCACGTCCATGATTACCGTCTGTTGCAGTAAAGAATGTAGCCTGTCCGAATTCTTCTCTTAATTTATCAGAAGAGAGAACATTGTATGGCAGCTCGCTGATATCACGTCCAAGTTCTTTTGCGATATAGCGGCCCATTGCATAAGAACCTCCAAGTACTTTGAAAGCATTTAAGCCAAAGCGATAGGATTCATCCTTACAGAAAATATTTTTTATTCCTAAATATTTCGCAAGGGATGAAAGGTTCTGAAGAGGCGTCACACTGTACTGTGGGAAACTTCTGTGGAACTCATTTGCTTTCTTTACATTTTCTTCGGACATCAATTCCAGGTGTTTATCATCTGATTTCGGAACCTCGTTTACAGTCCATTTTAATCCTTCTGTCATAAAATGACCTCCCTTAAAAATTATCATTTGGTTTCCTTAACTTGTGATTCTATCATACCATATATTTTAAAAATTGCAATAGAAAAATACAAAAATTTTTAGGTTTTTCAAAAAAAAATTAGGTTTCATAATTTGTACATTGATATAAGGATTTGGATATGATAAAATAATGAGTAATGTTCGTTTTATTTTTACAGGATAGACAGTAAAGCGGGTATAAAAGAGCAATACAAAAGATGCAGAAGAGGAGAAAATATTATGGCAGTATTTCATGCATTCCGGGCACTTCGACCTACACCGGAAAAGGCTGCTGATGTGGCAGCACTTCCATATGATGTGGTAAACCGGGAAGAAGCAAAATCAATCGGAGATAAGAATCCCCTGTCCTTTCTTCATATTGACAGACCGGAAATGGATCTGGAACCTGAGACAGATCTGTATGATGATCGGGTTTATGAAAAAGCAAAAGAAAATCTTGACAATATGGAAGAAAAGGGAATTCTTGTTCAGGATCAGAAGGCCTGTTACTATATATATGAACTTGTAAGAAAAGGAAAGACACAGACCGGTATCGTAGGATGCAGTTCCATTGATGATTATATGAATGGTGTAGTGAAGAAACATGAGCTTACCAGAGAAGATAAGGAACAGGACAGGATCCACCATGTAGATTCCTGTAATGCAAATACCGGTCCTATTTTTCTGGCATGCAGATATCCGGATTCTCTGCTTACACTGATGAATAACTGGAAAGATCATCATGAAGCAGCATATGATTTTACAGAAGAGGATCAGATCACACACAGAGTATGGGTGATTGATGAAGATGAGGTCATTTCTGAAATAAATAAGGAATTCGCAGGGATTGATTCTCTGTACATCGCAGATGGACATCACCGCGCAGCTTCCGCTGTAAAAGTAGGTTTAAAGAGAAGAGAACAGAATCCGGGATATACAGGGGAGGAAGAGTTTAATTATTTCCTGTCTGTTGTATTTCCCTATGATCAGCTCTGCATTCTTCCTTATAACAGGATTGTAAAAGATTTGAACGGCCTGACTGTAAAGGCATTTCTGGGCGCCCTGAAGTTCAACTTTGAACTGATGCTGATGCCGGGATTTCCATGCAAGCCTGTAGAGAAGCATTGTATGGGAATGTATGTGGACGGACAGTGGTATCACCTGAAAGCATGGCCGGATATCTATGATAAGAAGGACGTGGTCGGACAGCTGGATGTATCCATTCTTCAGGAAAAAGTCCTCAGACCAGTCCTGGGAATCGCAGATCCGCGCACAGACCAGAGAATCTCCTTTGTGGGCGGAAGCCATAAGGCAGCAGAGTTGGCAGAGATTGCGGACAGAACCGGCGGTGTAGCCTTTGTCATGTACCCGACATCTATGGAAGACCTGATGAAGATTGCAGACGAGAACAAATTAATGCCTCCAAAATCCACCTGGTTTGAGCCAAAGCTTCGGAGTGGGCTGTTTATACATAAGTTATAATTTGCCGGAGATGTCTTATAAAAATATTATAATAATTTCGCTGTAGACTTTTTCTTCCTTCAATGGTACAATTGGTTCCATACAAAAGAGAACGAGACGTACTATAACGAAAGGAGGGAAGAATGTGGAAGATGCGGAATTGAGAAATATCCTTTTTTCTATACAGGGAAGCATTGCCGGTTTTCAAAATGATATGTCCGATGTAAAGAACGATATCGCAGATATGAAAACAGATATTGCAAACATGAAGACGGATATCACGAACATGAAGGCAGATATCACGAACATGAAGGCAGATATCACAAACATGAAGACGGATATCACGAACATGAAGGCAGATATCACAAACATGAAGACGGATATCACGAACATGAAGGCAGATATCACGAACATGAAATCAGATATTGTGCAACTCAAGGGAAGCGTAAAAACTATAGAACTTAAACTGGAAAATGAAATTGACAGAAAAATATCTGCCCTATTTGATGCACGTATGGATGAGCTTCGCTATAGAAAGGAGAATAAGGAAACTCGAGAGAAAGTTTTTGAACTGGATATGCGTGTAGACAATTTGGAAAAGGCCATCATGCCAGCGTAACTGTAACAGATGATTGTAAGGCTTGTACATAGGATAAACAGGAAGGAATTTTATAACATAAAAAAGTACATGAAATTTCTTCCTGCTAAATTTGTATAATTTTTGTAAATTTTTCAAAAAACAGTTGAAATCACAGAAATAATTTGTTATACTAACTTGCGTTACGGGGTATGGCGTAGCTTGGTAGCGCGCACGGCTGGGGGCCGTGAGGTCGCAGGTTCAAATCCTGTTGCCCCGACTGACATATGGTTAAATTGTTTGTAGTATATTTACAATGAATGATTCAGACGTATGTTCATTTAAAAAAAGCCAAATAAAGTTATAAGTAAAATGCAATGATAAGGAATAGTACACCCGGACCGGAGCACAGAGAACTGCTGATTGCTGAGAAGCAGTGGAAGGAAATTGTGGAACTCGCCTTTGAGCAGCTGCCTGAAATTATACAAGAGTAGGTGCAGACGGTTTCCACCGTTATATGGAGAGGATATAAGAATACCGGATATCCGGAGATTCCGTATCCCATGAGTGTATGACATTGTTCATAAATAAGAGTGGTACCGCGTAAGATGATAATATCTTTCGTCTCTTGCAGATAAGTCTGTGGAGATGGAAGATTTTTTTATGTCTTTTTACAGTCAATCCCCACAGTCCAAACATAATATTACATAACGGAGGAAGAAAAAATGATGAATCCAAGCAAATATCAGAGACAGTATTTTATGCCGCCTGTTAAATGCATGAAATGGGCAGAAAAAGAATATGTGGACAAAGCACCTGTCTGGTGTTCTGTAGACCTTCGTGACGGTAATCAGGCACTGGTGATTCCGATGAGTCTGGAACAGAAAATTGAATTCTTTAAACTTCTTGTAAAAATCGGTTTCAAAGAAATTGAAGTAGGTTTCCCGGCTGCTTCTGAAACAGAATATGAATTTCTGCGTACCCTGATCGAGCAGAATCTGATCCCACAGGATGTAACTATTCAGGTTCTGACTCAGGCCAGAGAGCATATCATCCGCAAAACTTTTGAAGCTGTCAAAGGCGCACCGAAGGCAATTGTACATGTGTACAATTCCACCTCTGTAGCTCAGAGAGAACAGGTATTTAAGAAATCCAAAGAAGAAATCTTAAAGATTGCAGTGGATGGTGCCGCATTATTAAAGAAACTGGCTGATGAAACAGAAGGAAATTTCCAGTTTGAGTACAGCCCTGAAAGCTTTACAGGCACAGAACCGGAATACGCTCTGGAAGTATGCAATGCAGTTCTTGATGTATGGCAGCCTACAGCAGATAACAAATGCATCATCAATCTGCCTGTAACTGTACAGCATTCCATGCCGCATGTATATGCAAGCCAGGTAGAATATATGTGCGAAAATCTGAAATACCGCGAGAATGTAATCGTATCTCTCCATCCGCACAATGACAGAGGATGCGGTGTTGCAGATTCTGAAATGGGATTACTTGCAGGTGCAGACAGAATCGAGGGTACTCTGTTCGGAAACGGTGAGCGTACCGGAAATGTAGATATTGTTACACTTGGTATGAATATGTATTCTCAGGGTGTAGATCCAAAACTTGACTTCTCTGATATGCCGCATATCTGTGAAATATATGAAGAATGTACCGGAATGAAAGTAGGCGAAAGAAGTCCGTACAGTGGTGCACTTGTATTTGCCGCATTTTCCGGCTCTCATCAGGATGCAATTGCCAAGGGTATGCACTGGAGAGATGACAAGGATTCGGATCACTGGAATGTTCCGTATCTTCCAATCGATCCGACAGATGTGGGAAGAAATTATGACGCAGATGTTATCCGCATCAACAGCCAGTCCGGTAAAGGTGGCGTGGGATATATCCTTGAGACCAAATTCGGTCTTAACCTTCCTCCGAAAATGCGTGAGGCAATGGGATATGCCACAAAAGCTGTTTCAGACCACAAACATAAAGAACTTCATCCTGACGAAATTTTCAATCTGTTTAAACAGACTTTTGAGAATATCACAGAACCGTACAGTATCAATGAAGTACATTTCCAGCAGAAAGATGGTGGTATTGTAACAAAAGTTACCTCTACTTTCCGCGGAAAGACAATCACTACAGAGGCATCCGGTAACGGACGTCTTGATGCAGTCAGCAATGCACTGAAGAAGGCATATGAGCTGAAATATTCCCTGGAAACATATCAGGAGCATGCGCTGGAGCGCAGTTCAAGTTCCAAAGCTATTGCTTATGTCGGTATCAAAAAGCCGGATGGAACCCTTGCCTGGGGTGCAGGCGTAGACGCGGATATCATTCGCGCATCTATTGATGCACTTGTAACAGCGATCAATAACCGTTAGATTGTTCCGACACGCTCGATTCTTTCCTGCTGTTTTTTGACTTCTGCAGGTCAGGTTAATATCCGCTTGGCAAGGAATAATATAGTTTACATAAAACATCAAAAATCAGATACCGGTCAGATTGTCCAGAGGACTTCCTGACCGGTATTTTTTTGTATTTATAAAAATACAAGAAAGTCTTAATGTACGCGATAAAGTACTATAAAGAAGCAAACTCCGATGAAAAGCTATCAGAATTGTATTTAATTAAAATCATAAAGGAAATTAATTGACATAACACTCATGTTTACGTATACTGACAGCGTGGACAGGAAAGTGTCCTAAATAAGTACAATTTACATTTTATTATCTCACTCCAGACCAGTGAGAGATGCGCGGAAATATTTTAGAGAAAGAGGTAAAAGAATGAAAAATTTCGAACAGTGGAATGGCTTTAAGGGCAACCGTTGGAAAGAAAAAATTGATGTACGTAACTTTATTGGAATGAACTATACACCATATGACGGTGATGCTTCTTTCCTGGAAGGACCTACAGAAGCTACAAACAAACTGTGGGGCAAGCTCCAGGCACTTCAGAAAGAAGAACGTGCCAAAGGCGGAGTTCTTGATATGGAGACAGAGGTAGTTACATCTCTGACAGCATATGGTCCCGGATATATTGATGAAGAAACAAAAGACCTTGAAAAAGTTGTTGGTCTTCAGACAGATAAACCTCTGAAACGTGCTTTCATGCCATACGGCGGTATCAAAATGGCAGAGCAGGCTTGTGAAACTTACGGATATAAAGTAAGTGACAAGATTAAAGATGTTTTCCACAACTATGAATTTAAAACTCACAACCAGGGTGTATTTGATATCTACACACCTGAGATGAAAGTAGCACGTCACAACAAGATCCTTACAGGTCTTCCGGATACTTACGGACGTGGACGTATCGTTGGCGACTACAGACGTGTGGCTCTGTACGGAATCGACGCTCTGATCGAAGGAAAACAGAAAGACTTCGCAGCATGCGACCGTCAGGGTATGAGACGTTATGACTTCCAGCTTCGTGAAGAGATCGCTGATCAGATCCGTGCTCTGAAAGGCATGAAAGTTATGGCTGAATCTTATGGATATGATATCTCCAAACCGGCCAAAGATGCAAGAGAAGCTTTCCAGTGGCTGTACTTCGGATATCTTGCAGCTATCAAAACTCAGAACGGTGCTGCAATGAGTGTCGGACGTATTTCCACATTCCTTGATATTTATATTGAAAGAGATCTTCAGAACGGAACTCTTACAGAGAAAGAAGCTCAGGAGCTTGTTGACCACATGGTAATGAAATTCCGTATGGTTAAATTTGCACGTATCCCTTCTTACAACCAGTTATTCTCCGGTGACCCGGTATGGGCAACTCTGGAAGTAGCAGGTATGGGACAGGACGGACGTTCCATGGTAACAAAGAACGACTATCGTTTCCTGCACACACTGGAAGATATGGGACCGGCTCCGGAACCAAACCTTACAGTCCTTTATTCTTCAAGACTGCCTGAGAACTTCAAGAAATATGCTGCAAATATTTCTGTTACAACAAGTTCTGTTCAGTATGAGAATGATGATGTTATGCGTCCGGTATGGGGCGATGACTACAGCATCTGCTGCTGTGTATCTGCTACAGAGACAGGTAAAGAGATGCAGTTCTTCGGCGCTCGTGCAAACCTTGCAAAATGCCTTCTTTACGCGATCAACGGCGGTGTTGATGAGAAGACAAAACAGCAGGTAGGACCAAACTATCAGCCGATCACTTCTGAATATCTTGACTATGATGAAGTAATTGCAAAATATGACAAAATGATGGACTGGCTGGCTCATCTGTATGTCGGAACACTGAACATGATCCACTACATGCATGACAAATACTACTACGAAGCAGCAGAGATGGCTCTGATCGATACAAAGGTTGAGCGTTCTTTCGCAACAGGTATCGCAGGATTCTCTCATGTAGTAGACTCCCTGTCCGCTATCAAATATGCAAAAGTTAAAGCTATTCGTGATGAAGACGGTATTACAACAGATTTCCAGGTTGAGGGTGACTTCCCACGTTATGGTAATGATGATGACAGAGCAGACGAGATTGCAACAACTCTTCTGTCTACATTCCTTGAGAAACTGAAACACATCCATACTTACCGTGATTCCAAGCCAACCACATCTATCCTTACTATTACTTCCAACGTTGTTTATGGTAAGGCTACAGGATCTCTTCCGGATGGAAGAAAAGCAGGGGAACCTCTTGCACCTGGCGCAAACCCATCTTACGGTGCAGAGCAGAACGGTCTTCTTGCTTCCCTGAACTCTGTTGCCAAGCTTGACTATGAAGATGCTCTTGACGGTATCTCCAATACTCAGACAATCAATCCTGATGCTCTGGGACACAGTGATGACGAGCGTTCAGAGAATCTGGTACATGTACTTGACGGATACTTTGATCAGGGTGCTCATCACCTCAATGTAAACGTATTTGGTAAAGAGAAACTGATCGACGCTATGGAACATCCGGAAAAAGAAGAGTATGCAAACTTCACAATCCGTGTATCCGGATATGCTGTTAAGTTCATCGACCTTACAAGAGAGCAGCAGTTAGACGTTATTGCCAGAACCTGCCACGACAGAATGTAATTAATGGATGATGATATAATGGATAATAAACAGATAAAAGGCTATGTTCATTCTTTAGAAAGCTTTGGATCCGTTGACGGACCCGGAGTAAGATATGTGATTTTTTTAAGCGGCTGTGCCATGAGATGTCAGTTCTGTCATAATCCGGATACCTGGAAGATGAAGCAGGGAGAGCTTTATACGGCAGATGAGCTTCTTAAGAAAGCTTTACGTTATAAGGGCTACTGGGGCAGCAAAGGCGGTATCACTGTAAGCGGTGGTGAGCCATTGCTTCAGATGGATTTTCTTACAGAATTTTTCAAGAAGGCAAAGGCAGAGGGCGTGCATACGACTCTTGATACCAGTGGAAATCCCTTCACTGATCAGGAACCATGGCATTCCGGGTGGATGGAGCTTATGAAGTATACAGATCTTGTAATGCTTGATATCAAGCAGATTGACGAGCAGGAGCATATTAAGCTTACCGGTCATTCCAATAAGAATATTCTTGCGATGGCGCGGGAACTTTCTGATATGAAAAAACCTGTATGGATCCGTCATGTGCTTGTGCCGGGCGGAAGTGATAAGGATGAATATCTGCACCGGTTAGCTGATTTTATCCATACTCTTTCCAATGTGGAGAGAGTGGAGGTGCTCCCTTATCATACGCTTGGTAAGTTTAAATGGGAGAATCTGGGGCTTTCTTATCCACTGGAGGGGGTTAATCCTCCGACGCAGGAAAGGATTGATAATGCCCGGAAGATTCTTGGAGCTATCTGAGTAAAAAATATATAGCTGTCATATCCTCTTTTTGGGGGTATGGCAGCTTTGTTTTTGGTTTAAAAAGGGGACGCGAAGCAGGCGTATAGTTGTACCGGATACGGTTTCGGCATCTAAGATATTCTAAGCCCTCGAAAATCCGCTAAAAGCATGAGACGAAAAGTCCGGAATTACTCGCTGTCGCTCAGACAAGGGACTTTTCGTCTCATAACGCAGATTTCCGAGGACTAAGAATCTCTAAGATGCCTGCAAATGCATCCGGTACAACTATACGCCTGCTTCGCTGGTTTTGGTTAAGATATAATACAAGGTGGAGTGTGAATTATAAGAAGGACTTTGTTTATGCAAAAATGAATTGAGATGTGAAATATATCCCCCGGGAGGGCTTGTTGGAGAGGGGTGGGATTTGATATAATTTTGGTCATATATGATTATAAATTGCGTGCATGGAGGTTGGCATAAGGTGAAGGATTTATTATCGGAGATTGAGAGTTACTGGACTACCCGGGCTGAGGGGTATTCTGAAGTTAATCATAAGGAATTGAATGGGATGCAGAAGGGGGCATGGCTTGAGGTGTTGAAAGGGCAGTTCCCGGAGAAAGCGAAGGATGAGATTAAGATTTTGGATATCGGAACAGGACCTGGATTTTTTCCTGTTATTCTGGCTGAGGCGGGATATAAGGTGACTGCTGTTGATTATACACAGGAGATGTTGGATACTGCGAAGAGGAATGCCGGTAATCTTTGCGAGCGGATTTCTTTTTATAAGATGGATGCTCAGAACCTGGAATTTGAGGATGATGTGTTTGATGTTGTGATCAGCAGGAATCTGACATGGAATCTGAAGGATCCCAAGAGAGCTTATGAAGAGTGGTGTCGTGTACTGAAACCGGGCGGAAAGCTTCTTAATTTCGATGCAAACTGGTACGGTTATCTTTATGATGAGGAGAAACGCCTGTCTTATGAGGAAGACCGAAAGAGTGTGGAGAGTGAGCATCTGGATGATCATTACCTCTGTACGGATATTGACAGAATGGAGAAGATTGCACTGCAGATGCCTCTTTCTTCTATTAACAGACCGTCCTGGGACAGGAAGTTTCTGAAGGAGAACGGGTTTGAGTCTGTGGCAGTGGATACCGGGATCTGGCAGCGGGTGTGGAGTCAGGAAGAGAAGCTGAATTATCATTCTACGCCGATGTTTATGATCAGCGCTGTGAAGAAAGAGAAAGATATCTGGTCCGAGAATGACGGAACGGATGATTCTGATAGCAGATATGACAGGGAAAGAGATTTGGAGGATGCTGCGTTGTGTACTGCTCCGGGTACGAAAAAGAGCGGATTCCTGAAACTGGGCGGAGGTGAGTTTTCGCTTCCTTATACAGTAATCTGCGGTTCTCATCCCGGAAAGACAGTTCTAATCACCGCTGCGGTCCATGGAGGAGAATATGTGGGAATCCAGGCTGCTGTTGAGCTTGCAGATAAACTGAAGCCTGAGAAGATCCATGGAAGAGTGATCCTGGTTAAGACTGTGTGCAGGAAGGAATTTGAGGAGAGGAGCGGCAGTGTCTGCCCGGAGGATGAGAAGAATCTGAATCGTGTATTTCCGGGGAATCCGCAGGGAACCAGGATGGACCGTCTGGCGTATGAGGTGATTCAGAAGCTTCACAGTGCAGCAGATTATTATATTGATCTTCACAGCGGGGATGATTATGAGCAGCTTACGCCTTATATTTACTATGCCGGATGTGCAGATGAAGATGTGGTTCAGATGTCAAGGAAGATGGCAGAGCAGGCAGATGTTCCCTATATGGTAAAGTCTAATGTGGCATCCGGTGGTTCTTACAATTATGCTGCCGCATGTGGCATTCCCAGTGTTCTGATCGAACGTGGCCAGATGGGAGGCTGGAGTCCGGAGGAGGTTCATTCTACAAGAAAAGATATGCGTAATATTCTGTGTGCGCTGGGTGTTTACGATGGCATGAGAAGTTACAGTAATTATTATCCCATGGAAATTGAAGATGTGCGTTATCAGTCTGCCAGTGTATCCGGGCTGTGGTATCCTGCCAAAAAACCGGGAGATATCATTAAGGTTGGAGAGTATCTTGGCTGTGTTAAGGATTATGAGGGAAATATTCTGGAGACAAGTTTATCCGATTTAAATGGAGTGGTTCTATATCAGACGGGAAGTCTTCAGGTTATTAAGGATGGTCCGATGATCGCATATGGCAGTTTCAGCAGAAGAAAGGATGAACGCAAGGAAAAGATCACAAATTACTGGGCGAAAAGAAGCGACAGTTTTATGGAACAGAGAAGAGCTGAGCTTCACAGTGATATGGCTGATAAATGGCTGAAAGAGATCGGGACTTTTCTTCCTGATGGAAAATTAAGGATCCTGGATGTGGGATGCGGTGCAGGCTTCTTTTCCATTCTTTTAGCAAAACTGGGACATGAAGTTACAGGAATCGATCTGACACCGGATATGATCATTCATTCCAGGGAACTGGCAAAAGAAGAGAACGCCTCCTGTACGTTTGAAGTAATGGATGCGGAAAATCCGGATTTTCCTGATGGTACCTTTGATGTGATCGTGTCCAGAAATCTTACCTGGACACTTCCGGATGCAGCAAGAGCATATAAAGAATGGATTCGTGTGCTGAAAACGGGAGGAATCCTGATCAACGCAGATGCCAATTATGGTGCAGATGATTTCTCAGATACTGCTGATCTGCCTGCCAATCATGCTCATTTTACAGTAGGCGATGCCATGATGCAGGAATGCGAGGAAATTAAACGCCAGCTTCCTATCAGTTCCTATGTACGCCCTGCCTGGGACCTGGAGACACTGGGAAAACTGGGTATCAACAGATTCTCCATTGATCTGGGTATCAGCAGCAGAATTTATACAAAGAAAGATGAGTTTTATAATCCAACCCCTATGTTCCTGATCTGCGGCGAAAAAAATAAATGTAATAATTGAGAAAAATGAAGCATATATTAAAGGGAGATTTCATTGATGGAGCCTTCCTTTTTTCTTTTTTGCAAGCTAAAATGTTACAAAAATATGAAAAAAGCTTGACAAAATCAATTATATTAAATATAATTTTCTTATAAGTTACAGAAATGTTACAACCATAAAACCTGTAATTAAAAAAACTCAAGGAATGATAAGTATGAAAGTTCAGAAAAAAGAGTCAAAACAGTCCGGCAATCCGGCGCGGAGTCTGATACTGGTTACAGTGTGTACCTGTACGGCGATTGCGTTTGCAGCAGGCGGCAGAATAGCAGATTTTAATGGAAAAAACAAAGTATATGCAGCTTCTGAAAATAGGGAAAAAACTTTTTCCTCCGATGCTGACGAAACAGATGTACTGCCAACAGGAATTGCAGGAGTAGTATCCGGAATGAATGATACAGCTTCTTCCAAAAAATCAGTCACACGTATCGGAACTTCCTGTGAACAGGTAATGGTCGGTCAGAGAATCAAAGTTATTGAAGATAATATGGCAGAATTCGATGTCAGCTCTTCTATGGAGAGCAGCATCAATGAGTTGGATGCAAGGACAGCGGCTCTTGCAGAGAGTGCCCGGATGATGTCGGATGAGGACTATGATACATTGCTTCATATTGTAGAGGCTGAAGCAGGTACTGAGGATGTCAAGGGACGCATTCTGGTTGCCAATGTGATCATGAACCGTATAAAGAATAAGGAATTTCCCGATACAGTCACAGAAGTGGTATGGCAGAATACCAATGGTGTTCCGCAGTTTTCACCGACTTACGACGGACGTATCAATGAAGTAACTGTTACAGATGAGACAAGAGAAGCCGTCAGACAGGCTCTTGAAGGTGTGGATTATTCAGAAGGAGCACTGTTTTTTATCCAGAAGTCTGAAGCTGAAAGCCAGAATGTCTCCTGGTTTGAGAAAGATCTGAAAAGGCTGTTTAAATACGGCGTACATGAATTTTATACCTATCCGGATTCAGCAGAAAGTTCCACAGAATCGTAATAAACGATACTCTTCATATGACTCATTTAACAGGATTGTGGTAATACCGTTCAAAATATGGACATATTCTTCGGGAGCGGAGGAATATGTCCATATTTTTGATTTATAGTAATCAATCATAGATACTGTTCACTGGCAATATCCCCCGAGGTGTTTTTCGTGAGCGAAGGTCACAGAAAACCCAAGACATACTGCGCGAATTTATGCGATTAGCATAAGTTCTGTGCATCGCGAAGCGTGTTGCTGTGAACAGAGTGAACAGTAATCAATCCTAAAAAGACAGAAAAAAGAGAAATAATTTAGGATAGTATTTTGCTAAAGTATATGCTATAATGTGCTCAATTGGCGAAATGAATAACTGTAACTGCTCAGCGGTTTATTATTACTGCCAATATACTGAACAGTTACGAATAACTTTGGAAAGGCAGGAAATATCATGCAGGTATTATACAAAAGCACAAGAGGAAAAGAAGAAACCGTAACAGCTTCTATGGCTATTTTAAAGGGGCTTTCTGAGGATGGCGGCTTATTTGTGCCGACAGAGATTCCGAAGCTGGATGTCCCAATGGATGAGCTGGCAAAGATGAGCTATCAGGAGACAGCATATGAAGTAATGAAATGTTTCCTTACTGATTTTACAGAAGAAGAATTAAAGAACTGCATCAACAATGCCTATGATGAAAAATTTGATACAAAAGAGATTGCACCGCTTCATGAAGCAGACGGAGCTTATTTCCTTGAGCTGTATCATGGTGCGACCATTGCGTTTAAGGATATGGCATTATCAATTCTTCCACATCTTATGACTACAGCTGCTAAGAAGAATCAGGTAAAAAATGAGATTGTTATTCTTACCGCTACTTCCGGAGATACAGGTAAAGCGGCAATGGCCGGATTTGCAGATGTTCCGGGAACCAAGATCATCGTTTTCTATCCGAAACATGGTGTAAGTCCTATTCAGGAGAAACAGATGGTAACTCAGAAAGGCAACAATACATATGTTGTGGGAATTACCGGAAACTTTGACGATGCACAGACTGCCGTAAAGAAAATGTTCAATGATAAGGAACTGGAAGCAGAACTTGATGCTGCAGGATATCAGTTCTCATCTGCGAACTCTATCAATATCGGACGTCTGGTACCGCAGATCGTTTATTATGTATATGCATATGCATCACTTGTACGTCAGGGCAAGATCAAAGACGGTCAGGAGATCAATGTGGTAGTACCTACCGGAAACTTTGGAAATATCCTGGCTGCTTATTATGCAAAACAGATGGGACTTCCGGTTCACAAACTTATCTGTGCCTCCAATGATAACAAGGTTCTGTATGATTTCTTCCGCACAGGAACTTATGACAGAAAGCGTGACTTTATCCTTACAACCTCACCGTCCATGGATATTCTGATCTCCAGCAATCTGGAACGTCTGATCTACCGTATCGCAGGAGGTGATGCAAAAAAATGTGCAGAGCTGATGCAGTCTCTTACTGCAGGCGGCGAGTATACCATCACAGAAGACATGAAGGCACAGCTTGCAGACTTCTATGGCAATTACTGTACAGAAGACGAAACAGCAAAAACAATCGCAGAACTCTTCAAAGACAGTCATTATGTGATAGATACCCATACTGCAGTTGCGGCAGGTGTTTATGACAAATATGTAAAAGATACCAATGATACCACACCAACTGTCATTGCATCCACCGCAAGCCCATATAAATTTACAAGAAGTGTAATGGAAGCACTTGGAGCAGATACAGACGGTAAGGATGATTTTGCACTGGCTGATGAACTGAGTGCGCTTTCCGGAGTGAAACTTCCACAGGCAGTTGAGACGATCCGCACAGCACCGGTGCTTCATAACCGGGTAGTAGATGCGCCGGATATGCCAAAGGCAGTAAAAGATATCCTTGGAATCCGATAATCGTTACTGTTCACTCCGTTCACAGTAACGTAGCCAAAATTCCATTGCCTGCGGCAATGGAATTTTGGCTTGTATGTCTCGGGAT
>SAMEA3387500__coassemble_739_pt1 | contig 54999 bp, 49 predicted proteins | sample SAMEA3387500__metabat2_low_PE_011 | metagenome-assembled genome bin SAMEA3387500 (sample SAMEA3387500) | Felis catus | biome: Faeces | place: United Kingdom | collected 2012
AGCAGTATCAGATGGCTTTTATAAAATGTCAATATACGAATGATTACCTACTTACCTTATAAATTATGTAGAATCTATGAAAGATAGTGTAGTGGTAGGACTGCGCTGTCTTTTATTTTGCAGAAAATTAGTCAAGAGGGAAAATATTGTGACAGAAAACCTTATAAAAAACCACAATATGTTCTGAAAAAACGAATTTCGCCAATTTATATATGAATTTCGCCGTTTCAGAAAATTTTGCGATAAATATGTTATTATTCAAATACAAGGTAAGAAGAAATGAAATATATCCGAAGGGAAGATAACAAGAAATGAGAAAGGAATTGAAAAAAGTCATTGAAAGAATTGCATTTAAAGCTGCTGCTTCAAATGTAAATGAAACATGCTCCTGGCTTACATATCAGCCTAAAGTACCAGAAGCTGCAAAAAAATTAAGAAAACACTGATATGGAAATAAAAACTTTTTCAAAGGCAGAAAAAGAGGAAATCATCCGCTATGGACTTGACAGAATAAAAAGTACCGGCATTATGACACTTGTGACATTGCTGATGGGATGTGTTTTTCAGGTGATTTTTCAAAGCATAATTTTTCTTGTATGCTTTATTGTTTTAAGGAAATATGCCGGTGGTTATCATGCAGATACACAAAATCGGTGTTATGTGATTTCAACAGTAATTATTGCAGTTGCATTATTGGCAATCCGCTATATGTCTGATAGTAGTGATAATAAGCGTTTTATTCTTCTACAAAGTGTAAATTTTATTCTTCTGTATTTTCTTGTTCCAGTGGACAATAAGAATCATCGTCTGGAATATTGGGAAAAAGAAAAATATGGAAAAAAAGCAAGAGTGAGAATAGGGTATATGTATGTGCTATGTATATTTTTGAATTTTACCGCAATAAGAAACATAGCCATTACAGTTGGAGTAACAAATCTGACTGTTGGAGGATGTGTGATTGCGGGAAAAATAAAAAATATTGTATTTAAGCAGAGAGGAGGGAAATTGCTGTAAACAAAAGTTTATAATAATATTGATAAAATGACAGGGAGGTTTATCTAATGAAGAATGTAAAAAAGGGTTTTTTAATATTTTGTGCATCTATAATGGCGGTTTCATCTCCTGTATTAGCGGCAGGTAAAAAATTTGAGTTTAAATTTACTGATTTGGATAATCATGAATATGCTACAACATGGACAAAAGAAAATTCTGCTAATGCTTATACTATTACGTTGAACAGATATAATGGGACAACCAAGAATACTATGTCTTCTACAAATATATTTGGCTGTAGAATGAAAGATTTGAGCGTAGAACCAGTTGTAGATGTATATCATACGTTTTCAAACTATGTAACAGATTACCCTGTTGGATATACTGGAAAAGTTTACCAGGGAGACAGAATGCGTATAAGAGGAAAAAAAGACAGCGCAAGTTCATCATCTAAAGCATTAAATATATCAGGAACTGTAATACCATAAGGAATCAAAAATGAGTTGTACAGAAAAGCCCTGTACAACTCATTTTTAGGAGGAATAGATATGAGAAAAAAAATACTATTAACGATGATGTTGCTGACAGTTTGTGCTAGTGGAACTAATTCTATATTTGCAACTGAAAATGTGGAAAAAAACGAGATTGAAGTGTATGAAATATCACTTAAAAAATTTGATTACAATAAGGTTTGTGAGTGGTTATTGGAAAAAGAACCACAGGAATGTAATATAATATCTCAGAAAAATGGAAGCCTTATTATAGAGTCAGAAGAAAGCAGTGTTTATGTTAATGAAGGGACGATAGAATATAAAAAAGATGATATGACATCAGATATAGAAACACTGTGTTTTTATTATATTTTACCTGGATTAATAGACATAAATGAGTTTGTGAACGCTGATTCAGTAGAGATGGTAGATGACAGCGAAGATGAGAGAATAAAAAATCAAATAGAACATATCTGTGAATTTAAAGAAAATGAAACACTTCAGTTAATCCGTTCCTGTAAACTGAGCAAAGAGACTCTGGTGGAAGTATCAGAAAAATTGAAACAGTATGGTGAAGAAAATATAGATACATCTGCCTGGAACGCTGAAGAATATACAGGGTTGGAATATGAAATTTTAAAAGATGGAATTCCGGTTATGGGATCAGAAGAACCGACACAAGGATATTATCTGGACATACAACAGGCAATTCCGGCATATGTCAGAGTTTTAATGGGAGATGGAAAGTTAATAGGCGTTAGTATTCAGGAGATGTTTGAAGAGAAAAGTGTATATAGTACTCCGATTCTGTCGTCAGAAGAAGCTCTTGGGATATTACAGAAAGAAGATGAGGAAATAATTTCAGATAAAATCGGAGAAATTGAAGAAATAAAACTTGAGTATGTAATGATTCCGGATTGGACAACAGAAATTTCAAAACCAATAGAATTAAGACCATACTGGTGCATTATTAAAAATGTTGAGGAAGATGGTGAACAGTACACTACAGCCGATAGAATTAATGCTATAACAGGTGGAGATTTGTCATATGGCGAATAGGAAAATAATTATTTTATTAAAATGTCTGATTTCCGCATTATTTGTGAGTTTTTGTATACCGGCAGACAGTTTGGATATTTTTATGGCAGCTATAAAAAACAGAAGTAATCTGGATATTCACTATTTCTGGATGAATTCAATTATTTATGGTGGTATTTATGGATATTATTTTATCTATATATTAGCCGGAATGCCTTATGCAGACTCGTTTTGCTGTGAATATTGTCAGGGCATTTGGCGATATCTTATAATGCGTATGGGAACAAAGAAATATGCTGTCAGGAAGTTTATAATAGCTTTTTGCCTGGGAGGACTAACAGCTTCGGGTGGTGGTTTGCTTTTTATAACTGCTTTAAAAAGTGTATTACCTTTATTTCAGAGTGGCAGAGCAATAGAGGTTACTTTTTTGCCATGTAGTGAAATTTTGATAAAGAATCCGGAAAAATATTTTTTGATTATGTTATATATTATGCTTTTGGCAGGGGGAATGTGGACAACTATTAGTGTTTGTATTTCTGCATATTGCCCTGTGAATTATTTTGTACATTTAATTCCTTTTATAGGCATTTTTTTATTAACAAGATTTAATTCTATGCTCCATTTACCTGATAAGTGGCGTTTAGACTTTTGGCTTTGCGGAAGGGCAGGATTGGAGCAACCATATGTTTATATTTTACTGTTAACAGTCAGTGTTACTGTTTTAATGAGTATATGTTGCTGGTTGTTTTATAAAAAAGTAAAGTGGAGAGTTTTAAATGAATGAGAGTTTATATAGAAGTGTTATGGTGTGCAGATATAGATTAAAGGATAGATTTTTTAATAGAAGGTTATGGATAACAGGAAGTGTTTTTTCTGTTTTTTTATATATTGCTGAGGAGGGAGTACGCAAATTTTCTATTCAGACCGGGGAGAAAGTCACACCCTGGATTTTTCCGTTTCTGACAAGTGACTGGATTTGTCAGATGCTGATTTCAGGATATTTTCTTTGGTTGATTACAGGATTTTGTGATAAAAAGGAATCTGATAATTATGTGATTGCACGTGCCGGGAAAATCATATGGAAAACAGGAAGCTGTATTGCTATAATAGTTGCTGCTTTTTTATATACATTGAGTTTAGCAGTAGTATCAATCGCTGTTCTTTTTCCGCATGTAAAATTTTCATTAACATGGGGAAAAATATGGAAAACTTTAGCGGTAATAGATAAATCAAAGTATGATGTGCAGATAAATATTCTGCCTTCTATCAGCAGAAATAACTGTGCAGTGGAAGCATTTTTGAAAGCGGGAATACTTCAGCTTCTATGTATATGCTGGTTAGCGTTTCTTATGTATTTTATTTATGATTTATCAGAAAAAGTGATAGGAATTTATATCACGTATGTTTTTATTTTTCTGGACGTTATGCTTACCAATACTATGTTGGAGAAATTTTATGTTTTTTCACCTTTAACGTTAGTTCAGCTTGGAAATTATTCGATAGAAACAGCAAAATACGGGATTAGTTTTGATTCTTCAATAAAGTTTTATTTGTTTGGTATTGTGATATTTGTATCAGGAATATTATTTCATGATTTTATAAAATGGAGAAAATAAATTGGGGAACATTATTGAAATAAAACACTTAACGAAAAAGATAGAAAATCAGTTGATTCTCTCAGATATTAATTTATGTTTTGAAGAGGAACATATTTATGGAATTGTTGGACGCAATGGATCAGGAAAAACTGTGCTGCTAAAATGTATATGTGGCTTAATGGAAGCGACACAGGGAGAGGTGATTTTTAATGGAAAAAGATTGAAGAAAGATATGGAATACATAGATCAGTTAGGGTTTCTGATTGAGCGTCCAGGATTTTTGGAAAAGCTTTCCGCATATGAGAATCTTAGATACATTGCATCCATTAAAAGAATTGCGGGAAAAAAAGAAATTGAGGAAAGTCTACGAAAAGTAAACCTTGATCCATGTGACAAGAAAAAGGTTGGAAAATACTCTTTGGGTATGAAACAACGGCTGGGGATAGCACAGGCTTTTATGGAAAATCCTGAAATTCTGATTTTAGATGAACCAACAAATGGTTTAGACGAATCCGGAGTAAAATTAATAAGAGAATTATTACTTGATTTGAAGAAAAGAAGAAAAATTATTGTGATAGCCAGTCATTATCAGGAAGATATAGATTTATTATGTGATAAAGTATATGTGATTCAGAATGGAAAAATATGTGAAAAGCCACATGAGAAATATTGGGAAGTTTGATATGTATTATTTGAAAAAATAACAATGCAAAAAACAGCCATATATCTGAGTGAATATTTCAGTATTCATCAAATGTATGTGGCTGTTTCTTTTTGTTTTTCTATTATTTCTGAGGTAACTGTTTTTACAGATATATGCTGGGATTACAGAGTGCTTACACCGTCATCATCATAACGGTCATATTCAGCTCCCTCATATCCGATCATGCGGATCGTAGCCGGATTGATATCCTTTACTGTCTGCGCAACATCAGCAACCGGGATTGCTTTTTCTTTGCGAATAAACAGTGGAACTTCATTCAGGGCAACTTCTACATAGTGATGTCCTTTTTCAAGAATCTCCTGAGAAATTGTTCCGTCAGGCAGGAATTTTACGAACATCATTTCTTCTGGCAGATATACATAGCGGCCTTTTGCATTCTGTGTATAAACAGGTGCGATCATGATTTCGTTTCCGAGAAGAAGCTGATCTTCTACCTGAGTTGCGAATGCATCCTCTGTGTAGTCGAATGCCAATGGGCGGAACATCATGTCATCGTTTAATGCAGCTTTCATGTATTCACTGTACAGATATGGAACAAGGCGATATCTGACACCGATTACATGGCGGAAGTCTTCGATATTTTCAAACTGGTAAGCTTCCTGTTCTCTGGTTCCCAGAGCGGAGTGGTTTCTCATAAGAGGTGTGAATACACCAAGTGCCAGCCAGCGCAGTACCAGATCACGTGTGGTATCTGCACCGAAACCGCCCAGATCTGCACCTGTGTAAAGGAAACCGCACATATTCAGGGATGGAAGCATCTTTAAGTTCAGAAGGATGTGTGACCACCAGGATTTATTGTCTCCCATCCAGATTCCACCGTATCTGTGCATTCCCACATAGGAGGAACGGGAGAACATCAGAAAACGTTTGCCAGGTGCGATTTTTTCAAATGCTTCACCTGCTGCACGGGTCATGTTATAGCCAAACAGGTTATGTACTTTGTCGTGGCGGATCTTCTGACCGTTTACATTGTGATAGAAGCGTTTGTAATCTTCCGGATTGTTTGCAAGGGCGTTTACTTTATCACCGAGTGTAAATCCAGGTGCTTCTTCCTTGTCCATGAAGTTGTCTTTGATGTATTCTTTTAATTCAGCAACGCCTTCCGGTGTACAGAACATTGCAGGTTCGTTCATGTCATTCCAGAAACCGTCGATTCCCTTTGAAATGAGACGTTCGTATTTCTGTCCGAACCATGCTCTGGCATCTGCATTCAGGACATCAGGGAAATGAGTCCAGCCCGGCCATACAGCGGAAACGAAATCACTGCCGTCTTCACGTTTGCAGAAGTAGTTCTTCTCAACGCCTTCTTCATAAACATCATAGCCAGCTTCTACCTTGACACCTGCATCGATGATCGGGACAAGGTGGATACCTTTTTCTTTCATTTCATTGACATAGGCTTCGAAGTCAGGGAAGTTTTCCTGATTGACTGTGAAATCTTTGTAGTCTTCCATATAATCGATATCCATGTATACCATATCGATCGGAATATTGTTTTCACGATATCCGTCAGCTGCTTTTCTGAAATCGTCAGCAGTTGTATATCCCCAGCGGCTCTGACCGAAACCAAATGCGAATTTAGGCGGGATATAGCTTCTTCCGATTATTTTGCGAAACTGTTTTACGATATCGTAAGGAGTTTCACCCTCGATCACATACAGATAAAGATCTGCATCCTCACAGGTGATCTTTAACTGGGAAGAGAGTGTGTAACCGATATCAAACTTCAGTTTTCCGGGATAATCAACGAAGAGACCGAAAGTCTGTTTTCCGGAGATTACGAGGAAGTTGTGTGCTCCATAGAGGGAGATTTTATCTTCTGTATGGTTTGGCTGATCGGAACAGTTGCTTTCATAAACATATCCACGTTTGTTGATTCCGCGGTTTGATTCGCCCAGACCATAGACAACATCGTTGTCATCCATGTCATAAGTAAAAGAGAAGCCGTTCTCTGTGGAGATAGTTCCGTATGCAGGAGTTCCCTCAGAAGCCGGGATGGAAGTTATGATGGCATCGGTTTCAAATGGGGTCCCGTAAGTATATTTCTGAATCATTTTGTCGTGTCCTCCTTAGGTTGAAAAGTGTTAAATTAATGACTGAAACGCTTAAGTGCTATTGGAAAATACACATATGTTTTCCTTGATTTCATATTTACAATAATAGAGGTTTGGGTGAGGAAATGCTACTGAAATTATGACAAATTTATACGTTATTTTGACTTTTGCTCAAACTGTGAAGTAGTGATATGGGTATGGCAAGCAGTGGAGCGGCTGATCGTATCTGTTTGCGCTGTTAACTTATTGTGCTTTAATGCTTTATCTTAATAGAATTTTTCTGTACATACGGTGAAAAAAGTGCTAAACTGTTATTATTACACGAAAGAAAGGTTTATTTAACATGCTTCAGACAATTGAATCCATCAATAACGTCGTAAATAATTTTATCTGGGGTGTCCCGGCTATGATCTGTATTATCGGCGTAGGGCTTTACCTGAGCCTGCGGACCGGTTTTGTCCAGATCCGCAAATTCCCGTATGCGCTCAAAACCACACTGGGAAGAATTTTTAAGAAAAAAGAGGCCTCTGACGGTTCCATGACACCTTTCCAGGCAGTCTGTACTGCGTTGGCAGGTACAGTAGGTACTGGAAATATCGCCGGTGTTGCCGGAGCTATCGCCATCGGTGGTCCGGGAGCTGTATTCTGGATGTGGGTTTCCGCAATCCTTGGAATGTGCACGAAATTTACAGAGGTTACCCTTGCAGTACATTTCCGTGAGAGAAACAGACATGGGGATTATGTAGGCGGACCTATGTATTATATTAAGAATGGTCTGGGAAAGAATTGGAGATTTCTAGCAGTTCTTTATTCTGCATTCGGTGTACTGACTGTATTTGGAACAGGTAATGCTACTCAGGTAAATACCATTACAACAGCAATTGATACAGCTCTTATTAACTTTAATGTGATCTCAGAGTCTTCCACAGGCAGACTGAATCTGATCCTTGGAATTGTGATCACGCTGCTGGTTGGTATGGTACTGCTGGGTGGTATCAAGCGAATCGGAAGTGTTTCCGAGAAGCTGGTGCCGTTTATGGCATTGTTTTATATTGCACTTGCATTGGGCGTTGTGATCTTAAATATCGGAAGAGTTCCGGCAGTTTTCCATGATATTGTTTATGGAGCCTTTAATCCGTCAGCAGTGACAGGCGGTGTGATCGGAAGCTTTTTCCTCAGTATGAAAAAGGGTGTTTCCAGAGGTATTTTCTCCAATGAAGCCGGACTTGGTACAGGGTCTATCGCTCATGCCTGTGCAGATACAAGCAAACCTGTAAAACAGGGTATGTTTGGTATCTTTGAGGTATTTGCAGATACGATCGTGATCTGTACTCTGACAGCACTTGTGATTCTTGTAAGCGGCGTGCCGGTAAATTACGGTGCAGCGGCAGGTGCAGAACTTACAATTTCCGGATTTACTTCTACATACGGAGGCTGGGTTTCCATCTTTACGGCAGTTGCCATGTGCTGCTTTGCATTCTCAACGATTATCGGATGGGGACTTTACGGAGCACGCTGCATTGAATTCTTATTTTCTGCAAAAGTTATCCGCCCATTTATGATCGCCTATTCATTAGTGGCAATCCTTGGTGCAACTGTAGATCTGGGACTTCTCTGGAGCATTGCTGAGACATTCAACGGTCTCATGGCAATCCCCAACTTAATTGGTGTATTCCTGCTTTCAGGAACCGCCATTACACTTACGAAAGAATATTTTGCACAGAAGAAATAACAATAATAGCCCGGAGAGTTATTTTTCCGGGTTATTGTTTTATAAAAAAAGGAGAATAGTACAATGGTTCCAATCGCACATATAGAAAATGATTTTCCGACCAAATTCGGTATCCCCAGGCAGAGTGGACGTGTAGGGGCTCTTAAAGCGAGAATCGTATTTGAGCCGGAATATCGTAATGTGGATGCATGCCGTGGTCTGGAGGAGTTTAGCCATATCTGGCTGATCTGGGAGTTTTCGGAGGCAAAGAGGACAAAGTGGTCACCGACTGTCCGCCCGCCCAGACTTGGGGGAAATGTGAGAAAAGGAGTTTTTGCCACAAGATCTCCCTTCCGTCCCAATTCCATAGGATTATCCTGTGTGAAGCTTGGGAAAGTAGCTCTGGATGAGCCGGACAGCCCTGTACTTTATGTAGAAGGTGCAGATCTGATGAATAGAACACCGATTTTCGATATTAAACCATATATTCCTTATGCGGATTGCCATCCGGAAGCAACAGGAAGTTTTACCGAATATTCCAAAGATCATCATCTGAATGTAGAATTTCCCAAGGAGCTTCTGGAAAGAATACCCGGGGAAAGCAGAGAGGCTCTGATCGCAGTGCTTGCAGATGATCCCCGTCCTGCTTATCAGAATGATCCGGAACGGTCTTACGGAATGCCTTTTGGAGAGAAGGACATTCATTTTCGTGTGGAGGGAGATATCCTTCGTGTTTATAATGTGACAGAATTTGTAAAAAAACAGCAGGAATCTTCGGCAGATTGTGGAAAATAACCATTTTTGGATATTTCTGTAAGAAAGGCTTGCAAAATTGGCGTTTATTCAATACAATATTAAACAAACTTTATGTTGGTAGAGTGACAAAGACTGATGGGAGATCGGTCTGAAAATATTTAGTGACATATGAGGAGCAGGAAAAATGAAGAAAATTGTTAAATTCGGAGGGAGTTCTCTGGCAAATGCAGAACAGTTTCAGAAAGTAGGGGAGATCATCAGAAGTGATGAGAGCAGACGTTATGTGGTTCCGTCCGCTCCCGGAAAGAGATTTGACGGAGATACAAAGGTTACAGATTTACTTTATAAATGTTATAATACTGCAGTTGAAGGGGAGGATTTCATACCGATCCTGCAGGAGATCAAGGGAAGATATTATGAGATCATCCGCGGACTGAACCTTGATCTTTCTCTGGAAGATGAATTTGCTCAGATCGAAGCTGATTTCAAGGCACAGGCAGGCACAGACTATGCAGCATCCAGAGGAGAATTTCTCAATGGTAAGGTGATGGCAGCATATCTGGGTTATGAATTTGTTGATGCAGCAGATGTGATCCGTTTTGATAAGAACGGAAATCTGGATGCCGAGAAGACAGACAGACTTCTGTCCAAAAAGCTGGCAAAATGTGAACATGCCGTTATCCCTGGATTTTATGGCGCTGGTGAAGATGGAAAAGTTAAAACTTTCTCCAGAGGAGGTTCTGATGTAACCGGTTCTCTTGTGGCAAAGGCTATCAAGGCAGATCTCTATGAAAACTGGACAGATGTTTCCGGTTTCCTGGTAACAGACCCACGTATTGTTAAAAATCCGGAAGTGATTGAGAGCATTACCTACAGAGAACTCAGAGAGCTTTCTTATATGGGTGCAACTGTTCTTCATGAAGATGCGATCTTCCCGGTTCGTAAAGAGGGAATTCCGATCAATATCAAAAACACAAACAGACCGGAAGACAAGGGTACTTTTATTGTTGAGAGCACATGCAAGAAACCGAAATTTACAATCACAGGTATTGCAGGTAAAAAGGGATTCTGCTCTATCAATATTGAAAAATCCATGATGAACAGTGAGGTTGGTTTCGGACGTAAGGTACTTCAGGTATTCGAAGATCAGGGAATCAGCTTTGAGCATGTTCCATCAGGAATCGATACAATGACTGTATATGTACATCAGGATGAATTTGAAGAAAAGGAACAGCAGGTAATTGCCGGAATTCATCGCGCAGTACAGCCGGATTTCGTAGAAATGGAATCTGACCTTGCGCTGATCGCTGTTGTAGGACGTGGCATGAAATCCACCAGAGGTACAGCAGGAAGAATCTTCTCAGCACTTGCCCATGCAAATGTAAATGTGAAGATGATAGACCAGGGTTCCAGTGAGCTGAATATCATTATCGGTGTGGAGAACAGAGATTTTGAGACTGCAGTAAAGGCTATTTATGATATCTTTGTAATTACTCAGATCTAATTGAGAATTGCAGGAGCTCCTTCACAGCGGAGCAATTGGTGGATATAATGTTTACCAATCATAGGATAAATAAAATAATGGGTCGTCAGAAATCAGCATAGAGATTTCTGGCGGCTTTTTATGTTATAGGAAATTACTCCGTAATGTTCCTATAACATAAAAAAGCCCTCCGGGCAGGATCGCACTGCGACGGAGAGGAATTATGTCGCTGAAGCGACCCGTTGCAGGCGGAGAATCCTGCAAGCAGGATTCTTTCTTAAATTCAGGAGTTTTTACATGATGATGAATTCTGTGTTATAATGAACGGACGATGTTGGATAATTATTTGACAGCTATTGTTGCGTGAGGTGTTTTGATATGGATAAGCCAGTGGTTCGTATTTCCGTCAGAAATCTGGTGGAGTTTATATTAAGAAGCGGGGATCTTGACAACCGGGGAGGATCTTCTGACAGAGAAGCAATGCAGAAGGGCAGCAGACTGCACAGAAAAATACAGGGCAGGATGGGAAGCCATTACAGAGCGGAGGTTTCTCTTAAATATAAAACAGAATATGAAGATGTAGGTATCCAGGTAGAGGGCAGAGCTGATGGAATCTTCACAGAAGATGGACAGTGTTGGATCGATGAGATCAAGGGTGTTTATGCAGATGTCAGTCAGTTGGAGAAGCCTGTGGAGGTTCACCGTGCACAGGCAATGTGTTATGCCTGGATCTACGCACAGGAGCAAAAACCGGAGAAGATCGGAGTGCAGATGACATATGGGAATCTGGACACAGAGGAGCTTAAGTTTTTCAGAGAAGAATATACGCTGGAAGAACTCGGACTGTGGTACCAGAATCTTTTGGACAGGTATCATAAATGGATCGCATACCAGCTTGCATGGAAAAAAGAACGGAATGCGTCCATGAGTGATCTGGAGTTCCCTTTTGAATATCGTGAGGGACAGCGAAAAATCGTATCCGGTGTATATCACACTATATCCACAGAAAGACAGATTTTTGTCCAGGCACCTACAGGAGTAGGAAAGACCATGTCCACGATCTTTCCGGCAGTGAGAGCAGTTGGTGCAGGACTGGGGGAAAATATTTTCTATCTTACAGCAAAGACCATTACCAGGACTGTGGCTGAAGAAGCTTTCTCCATATTAAAGGAGCATGGACTGAAATTTAAAGTGATAACCATTACCGCGAAGGAAAAGCTGTGCTTCTGCGATAAAACAGAATGTAATCCTGAGAACTGTCTGTGGGCGAGAGGACATCTGGACAGAGTGAATGATGCTGTTTTTGAACTGTGGACCACGCAGGACAGCTATGACAGGGATACTTTGCTGGAATATGCAAAGAAATGGCAGGTGTGTCCCTTTGAAATGTGCCTGGATCTGGCAGTCTGGGTGGACGCTGTGATCTGTGATTATAATTATGTATTTGATCCCAATGTTTATCTGAAAAGATTTTTCGGGGAGGGTACTTCCGGAGAATACATTTTTCTGATCGATGAAGCTCACAATCTGGCGGACAGGGGAAGGGAAATGTACAGTGCTCATGTGGATAGAGCGGATGTACTGGAGGCGAAGAGACTGGCCGGGGATTACAGCAAAGGTCTGGTGCGAGCACTGGAAAAAGTGAACAGACAGCTTCGAACTCTGGAAAAGGAGTGTACAGAGTACGAAATCCTGCCAAATCCCGGAGCAGTTTCTCTGGGAATGCTTCAGGTGATGGGGGAGATGGATAAGCTCCTGGAGGAACTTCATGGAAAGGAACTTCCGGAGCAGCTGCTGGAATTTTACTTCTGTGTGAGAGATTTCCTGAACATTGATGAACTTCTGGATGAAAATTATGTGGTTTATACAGAAATGGGAGAAGGGGGGAAGGTGATTTTGCGGCTTTTCTGTGTAAATCCTGCAGCAAATATTCATAGATGTCTGGAAAAGGGAAAAAGTGCGGTGTTCTTTTCTGCGACTCTGCTTCCTATGGATTATTACCGTGCACTTTTAAGCACCAGAAAGGATGACTATGGGATTTATGTGACTTCTCCTTTCAGGCAGGAGAACAGGTGCATTCTCACAGGACGGGATGTGAGCAGCAGGTATACCAGAAGAGGATATGAGGAATATCACAGGATCGCATCTTACATTGCCAGAACTGTATGGACAAGAAAAGGAAATTATATGGTATTCTTTCCTTCTTATAAATTTATGGAAGATGTTCTGGAGGTGTATGAGAATGAGTTTTCAGCGGAATGGGTTCATTGTATTTCGCAGACATCGGGAATGAATGAGAGGGAGAAAGAGGAATTTCTGGAGGAATTTTCTGCATCAGAGGGAACACTGGTGGGATTTTGCGTAATGGGCGGGATTTTTTCAGAGGGGATTGACTTGATGGGAGAGAAGCTGATCGGAGCGATCATTATAGGAACTGGTCTTCCTCAGATCGGAACAGAAAGGGAGATCCTCAGGCAATATTATGATAAAAAGGGTGTGAATGGATTTGATTATGCATACAGATATCCGGGAATGAATAAGGTGCTGCAGTCAGCCGGGCGTGTAATCAGAACCCAGGAGGACACAGGGATCATACTTCTGCTGGACGAGAGATTTGCAGGGAAAGATTACAGGAATCTGTTTCCTGCTGAGTGGTCTGACAGGGGAAACTGTACTTTAAATACTGTGGAAGAACAGCTGGGAAGCTTCTGGAACAGGATCAGAGAAAAGAACTGAACACTGATACTGAGATTCTGGTCTTTGCTGGAAAAAAGATAAAAATCTTGATATCCTGAATAAAACAATATATACTTTGCTTACTGTGAACGGGATGTGAAAAGAAACCGTAAAAGGAGTTTTGCATGAGAAAAAATAGACAAACAGCGAAATATTATATTAAAAGTTATATCATAGCCGGAAGTCTGGTCGGAGCCATTTCCATGGCACTGGTTTTGCCGGTTCCTGTTATGGCTGCACAGCAGAGCCTTGCATCTGTCACCGGGCAGGCACAGATTCAGCCAATGGGAGATGGAAGCGGGAAATATATGATGAAGAGTGACGGATTTTACTGTCTGGATGTGAATGGCGCCGGAAGTACCCAGGCGGAGATCCATTATTTTCAGGATTATGAGATAGACGGAACTGTATTTGACGGATATTATTACCATGATGCAGATGGGAAATTCAAAGCCTGCAGTCCTCATATGGAGCATCTGAAAGGTGTTGCAGTGTTTGGGGATAAGACAGATGAGGAAGCTGATACACAGAATGCCCAGGAAGCAGAGAAATTTGACGGATATTACTTTGTGAACAATCTGGGGCGTCTGTCAGCAGCACCGCAGGTAAGGTATATTGACAATCTGGCAATAGACGGGATTACTCTGAATGGATATTATTATTTTGATGAAAATGGCAGACTGGTAACCGAGTCAGGTATCCATTCACTTGAGATGGACTGTTATGAAATGAATTTTGACGGAAGCTATTATTTTGGCGGTACAAATGGCGCCCTGTTTCAGGAAAGCACAGTGACGGATGATGGTTTTATTGTGGATGATACGGGAAAGATCGTGAATATGGATGATCTTGGGATGGATAATCTGAAGCCTCAGCTTGAGAAGATGCTGTCCGGATATCAGGGAACCTGGAGTGTTTATGTGAAAGACCTTAATGAAGAAAAGGAAATCCTGATCAATGATACTTCCCTTTATTCTGCAAGTCTGATCAAAGCCTTTGTAATGGCAAAGACATATGAGGACATGGAGCAGGTAAAGGCAGATGAGGCAAAGAAATTAAATACTGCAGATACAAAAACTGTAGATGTAAAATTAAATGACCTGCTGTGGAATATGATCACAGTCAGTGACAATGAATCCTGCAATGAACTGGTGAAGCTTCAGACAGATTCCCTTGATTTCAAAAAAGGTGCGGAGGATATTAACAAATATCTGGAAAAAGAGGGCTATACAGAGACAAGTGTGCAGCACACCCTCCATCCTGCAGCATCCGCACAGGAGAGTCTGGGTGGCAGAAACATGACTTCTGTAAAAGATTGCGGCACTCTGCTTGAAAAAATCTACAAGGGGGAATGTGTCAGCAAAGATGCATCAGAAGAAATGTTAAATCTTCTGTCAAATCAGGAAAACACCTGGAAAATCCCCCAGGGACTTCCGGATGGAATAAAATCTGCCAACAAGACCGGCGAGACAGACCAGGATCAGCACGATATCGCAATTGTCTATGGCGAAAAGACAACTTATATCCTATGTGTGATGTCTGAAAACTGCCCGGAGAGTACGGCGGTGACGAACATACAGAATATTTCAAAGATTGTATATAATTATTTGAACCTGTAGCCGTCAGACCTGCGCGGAATGATTGATTTTTACAGGAAAATCATGTATAATACCAACGAACTATGCCTATAGAAAAAAGTTTAACCGAATCAGGCTGTGAAACAACTATTCAATTATGAGCAGATAGTCAAACGGATGATTTTATCCGCTTGATTCAGGAAAGTCAGGAGGAAGAATTTAAATGCGAGTTGATGCGGACGATTTTGCCCGACCTTGCAGCTGCGGCAGGGAACACCAGATTGCAGTGAAAGAGATTTTGATAGAAGCCGGAGCTGTAGAGAAGCTTGAAGAAGAGATGTCAGAGGGAATGCTCAGAGAGTACATATCCCCGCTGGTCATCTGCGATACCAATACCTATGCGGCAACAGAGGAACTTATGGAGGATATCTATGACAGGTGCCAGGTACTTGTTCTGGATGCAGAGGGACTTCAGGCAGACCGGCATGCAATAAAAATTGTGGAGAACAACATGGAAGAGGACATTGACCTGATCCTTGCAGTAGGAGCAGGCACGATCCATGATATCAGCCGTTATATTGCACATAATTACAAAGTACCTTTCATTTCGGTGCCTACCGCAGCAAGTGGAGATGGATTTGTAACAACAGTAGCAGCAATGACCCTGGATGGAGTGAAGAAGACTGTGCCTTCAGTAGCTCCGATTTGTGTATATGCAGATACAGATATTTTTTCAAAAGCACCAAAGCGTCTGACAGCAGCCGGGATTTCAGACCTGATGGCGAAATACATCTGTCTGGCAGACTGGAAGATCGCGAACCTGGTCACCGGAGAGTATTTTTGCCGTGAAACTGTAAAGCTGGAAGAGAAAGCGTTAAAAACTGTGAAATCTTCGATTCAGGATATTACAGAGGGAGAGGAAGATGAATGCGAACAGCTTATGTATGCATTGATTCTTTCCGGACTTGCAATGCAGATGATTGATAATTCAAGGCCTGCGTCCTGTGCAGAGCACCAGGTCACACATCTGTGGGATATGGAAGTGCTCAATGGTCCGCTGGATGCACTCCACGGAGAGAAGGTTTCTGTAGCAGCACTTCTTGTACTGGAAGAATACAAGCGTATCGCTGCAGCCATCACACAGGGAAGATGTCGCGCAAAACCCTATAAGAATGAGGACGAGGAGCTTCTGAAAGAAACTTTTGGAAAAAAAGGACTTCTGGAAGAAATAAGAAAAGAAAACGAGCCGGAATTGTTAGAAACTATTTCACCCCAGCATCTGGAAAAATGCCTGAACGGGATAGAGGAGATTATTGATGAGCTTCCCAGTGAACAGACTATGTTCCGTTTGCTGGAGAAAGCCGGATGCGCGAAAACCGTTTATGATATCGGACTCGATGAATCGGCTGTTTTGCCAAGCCTCAGACTTGCTCCTTATACAAGGAGACGGTTAAGCTTATTGAGAATCAGCAAGATGCTGGATATAAGAGGAGAATGATTATGCGTGTTGGAATGGGATACGATGTACACAGACTGACCGAAGACAGAGATCTGATCCTGGGTGGTGTGAAGATAGACTGGGAAAAAGGTCTCCTGGGACATTCAGATGCAGATGTACTGATCCATGCAGTTATGGATGCACTTCTGGGAGCTGCTGCACTGGGCGATATCGGAAAACATTTTCCAGATACAGACCCTGTATATAAAGGAATTTCCAGTATTCTGCTGCTGGAACATGTGACGAAGCTTTTGAGAGAGCACCATTATGAGATCGGAAATATAGATGCAACGATCATTGCACAGAAACCAAAGATGGCACCTCATATTCCACAGATGAGAGCCAATATGGCGAAAGCAATGGGAATCAATGAGTCTCAGCTGAACATTAAGGCCACTACAGAGGAAAAACTGGGATTTACGGGAAGAGAAGAAGGAATTGCATCTCAGGCGATCTGTCTTCTTAATGAAAGAAAAGAGAGTTAATGATAGAGAAAACTGGAGGAATAAAACATGAAACTTTTTAACACACTGACACGTAGAAAAGAAGAATTTGTACCTCTTGAAGAGGGAAAAGTTCGTATGTATGTCTGCGGTCCGACTGTATACAACCTGATCCATATCGGAAATGCACGTCCGATGATCATCTTCGATACCGTACGCCGATATATGGAATACAAAGGATATGAAGTAAACTATGTTTCCAATTTTACAGACGTAGATGACAAGATCATCAAGAAAGCAATCGAAGAGGGCGTAAGCGCACAGGAAATTTCCGAGCGTTATATTGCAGAGTGTAAGAAAGATATGGATGGCATGAATGTAAAACCTGCCACAACCAATCCACAGGCAACACAGGAAATCAACGGAATGATCAGTATGATCCAGACTCTGGTTGATAAGGGATATGCTTATCCGGCAGCAGACGGTACTGTTTATTTCAGAGTTAAGAAGTTCAAAGAATATGGCAAACTTTCGCACAAGAACCTGGATGATCTGCAGTCCGGCTTCCGTTCTCTGCAGGTATCCGGTGAAGACCAGAAAGAAGATCCACTGGATTTTGTTCTCTGGAAACCGAAGAAAGAGGGAGAACCATCCTGGCCTTCACCATGGTGTGACGGACGTCCGGGATGGCATATTGAGTGTTCTGTTATGGCGAAAAAATACCTTGGTGATGAGATTGATATCCATGCAGGCGGAGAAGACCTGATCTTTCCTCACCATGAGAACGAGATCGCACAGAGTGAATGCTGCAACGACAAAATCTTTGCAAAATACTGGATGCACAATGCATTCTTAAATATTGATAACAGAAAAATGTCCAAGTCTCTTGGAAACTTCCGTACTGTTCGTGAAATCAGTGAACAGTATGACCTGCAGGTGCTTCGTTTCTTCATGCTGAACGCACATTACAGAAGTCCGCTGAATTTCAGCGCAGATCTGATGGAAGCTGCAAAGAATGCATTAGAACGTATCACAGATGCAGCAGCAAACTTAAAGGACAGAAAAGCAGCAGCACAGACAGAAACTGCAACAGATGCAGAGAAAGAACTGCTTGCACAGGCACAGGAATTCGTAAAGAAATTTGAAGAAGCTATGGATGATGATTTCAACACAGCAGATGCACTGGCAGCAATCTTTGAACTGGTTAAATTTGCAAATACAAATGTATCAGAGGCAAGTTCCGCAGAATTTGCAGGAGCACTTCTTGACACAATGGTGAAATTATGCGATGTACTTGGTCTGAAGGCTGTGAGAACAGAAGAAATCCTTGATAAAGAAATCGAAGACCTGATCGCAGAGCGTCAGGAAGCAAGAAAAGCAAAGAATTTCGCAAGAGCAGATGAGATCAGAGATGAGCTTCTGGCTAAGGGAATCATCCTTAAGGATACCCGCGAGGGAGTAAAATGGAAACGAGCTTGAATAATATGAGTGAGACAAACGGGCTTAATGAAGAGAGTTTAAGTAGTTTGAAAGGTTTGCTTAATCAGGTATTTCATTTGGAGGATAAAGACTTACGAACCTATTCTCCGCTGACATTGGCGTATATCGGAGATGGCGTCTATGAACTGGTGATCCGCACGATCCTTGTAAAAAAAGGCAACTGTCCGGTAAACCAGCTTCACAGAAAAGCCAGCAGTCTGGTTAAGGCAGGAACTCAGTCTTCCATGATGGAAGTGATTGAACCCATGCTCACAGAGGAGGAACACAGCGTTTACAGAAGGGGAAGGAATGCTCATTCTCCTACAATGGCCAAGCATGCAACTATGGCAGACTACCGCAGGGCAACTGGGTTTGAAGCTCTGATGGGCTATTTATATTTAAAAGATGATTTCAGCAGGATCATAGAACTGGTCCGTGCAGGGATCGGAGAGGATAAGATATGAGTGAACAGATAGAAGGACGCAATGCGGTTCTGGAAGCCTTTCGTTCCGGCAAATGTGTAGATAAGCTTTTTATCCTGGACGGATGCCAGGACGGACCGGTCCGCACTATTGCCAGAGAGGCAAGAAAAAAAGATACGATTATTAATTATGTGGCAAAAGAACGTCTGGATCAGTTAAGCGAGACAGGCGCACATCAGGGCGTGATTGCTCAGGTGGCAGCCTATGAATATGCAAGTGTAGAAGATATTCTTGCGAAGGCAAAGGAAAAAGGAGAAGATCCCTTTATCTTTATCCTGGATAATATTGAGGATCCTCATAATCTTGGTGCGATCATCCGTACAGCAAACCTTGCAGGTGCACATGGGGTGATCATTCCCAAGAGAAGAGCAGTTGGCCTGACTTCCACAGTTGCCAAGACTTCAGCAGGTGCATTAAACTATACACCTGTTGCAAAGGTTACCAATCTGGGACATACCATCGATGAACTGAAAGAACAGGGCATGTGGTTTGTATGTGCGGATATGGGCGGTGAAACCATGTACAATCTTAACCTGACAGGTTCGATCGGCGTAGTGATCGGCAATGAAGGTGAAGGTGTAAGCAGACTGATCCGTGAGAAGTGTGATTTCGTGGCATCTATTCCTATGAAGGGTGACATTGATTCCCTCAATGCATCTGTGGCAGCCGGAGTACTTGGATATGAGATTGTACGTCAGAGACTGCAGAAGAAATAAGTTTATCTCAGTCTGAGATAAAGGCTTCGTGAGGATGTGCAGCGATTATTAATAGGAATTTTTGCAGCAGAAAATTATTCCACAATATTGTTATGCTATAAGAAGCCCTCTGGGCGAATGATAGAGATTTTCAGAAATACGGAAGGGTTAAATTGATGAAACAGTATGACGGAATTAAAGATGAAGAATTAATTTCCCGTTTCAAAAACGGGGAATCAGAAATCCTCGACTATCTGATGGAAAAATACAAGAACATGGTCCGCAAGAAAGCAAGGACCATGTTCCTGATAGGCGGGGAGAACGATGACCTGATACAGGAAGGCATGATCGGACTGTTTAAGGCAGTCCGCGATTACCAGCCGGACAGGGATGCTGCATTCCAGACATTTGCCAGTATATGTGTGGACAGACAGATCTACAACGCCATCCAGAGTTCCAACAGGCAGAAGCACCAGCCGCTGAATTCCTATATTTCCCTCAGCGAACAGGATGGGGAAAATGAAGAACATCTTGGAGATAACTGGGGAGAGAACCCGGAGTCTATCATTATTGACCAGGAGAATGTCCAGGATCTGGAGCAGGAGATAACAGCAACGTTAAGTCCAATGGAGAACCAGGTTCTTGAATATTATCTGGCAGGAAACGGATACGGAGAGATTGCCCGGATCATGGGAAAAACACCCAAATCCATAGATAATGCATTACAGCGTATCCGAACCAAGATCAGAGAGCAGCTGGAGCAATATCAAAAATAGAAAGATATCTGTATAAAACCCAAAAATAAAAATCAAAAAGTTAAAAATAGGGATTGACAATACAAACAAGTTCTGGTAATATATTTAAATGTGAGCGGTAAAGCCGACACAATGCTGATGTGGCTCAGAGGTAGAGCACTTCCTTGGTAAGGAAGGGGTCACGGGTTCAATTCCCGTCATCAGCTTGCTAAGAATGGCTTATTTACTGGGTTTGTGAGGTGCCAGTAAATCAAAGTTACTCAAAAAGTTACTCAAGATAATCAGGACATAGGTTCTGATTATTTTTTTGTGCAATTTGCAGTTCCGGGATACTGCTCAGAATTGCGGTTTTTGTACTGAGACTCTTTCTATTCCTGAAATAATGATTTTAGGATGATATACTCGAATAAACCCAGTATTATTTTATAAACTTCTAAGAACTGGTTGTAATTCCAGAATGACAAGAGATATGTTATACTTACAGTGTTGTCCAACCGATACCCGGCAACGGGAGGAGGTGAAGTCTATATGGAGAATCTTGCTATTTCTTTTCTTGTCTCCTTTATGGCAAGCATAGCCGCCTATTATGTTTGCAAATGGTCAGACGGAGATAAGTAGGGCAACACTAACCTGGCAGTTTCTTGTCTGCCATAAAAAATAAGAAGAAGCCCCCGGAGCTGGCACTCTGAGGGCTTCATTCTTTTTGTCTACATGGACTTGCTATTTCTTTTCGCCTACTGACATTATAGCATATGTAGATCAGGAAATCAATATGCAAGTGATTCTGAAACATTCTGAAACAAATAAAAAGGTTACTGTGAACGGAGTGAACAGTAACGTCTGAGAAATATAAGGCCTGTCACTGTTGGGTAAACGGTTGACAGATGGAATTTCCAATGATAATATAAATTCATTCGACATAAAAAATATTCAGTTGTATTTTTTATATATAGATGTGTGAAAAAACAGTATAAAATACGACAACAGGAGGGAAAAAGATGGAGAACGAAACAGTTTCCAAGAATTTTATTGAGAATATCATTGATAAAGATTTAGCAGAGGGTGTTTATGACACCGTGCATACGCGTTTCCCGCCGGAACCGAATGGATATCTTCATATCGGTCATGCGAAATCTATTCTTTTAAACTATGGTCTTGCTCAGGAATATAACGGCAAGTTCAATATGCGTTTTGATGATACAAACCCGACCAAAGAAAAGAGTGAGTTTGTAGAATCCATCAAGGCAGATATCAAATGGCTTGGTGCAGACTGGGAAGACAGACTGTTTTTTGCATCTGACTATTTCGGACAGATGTATGAAGCTGCTGTAAAGCTGATCCAGAAAGGCAAAGCCTATGTATGTGACCTGACAGCAGATCAGATCCGTGAATATCGTGGAACTCTTACAGAGCCGGGTAAAGAAAGTCCATACAGAAACAGAAGCGTAGAAGAGAACCTGCAGCTTTTTGAAGAGATGAAAGAAGGCAAATATGCAGACGGAGAGAAAGTGCTTCGTGCCAAGATCGATATGGCATCTCCGAACATGAATATGCGCGACCCGGTTATCTATCGTGTTGCTCATATGACTCACCACAGAACAGGTGATACATGGTGCATCTATCCAATGTATGATTTCGCCCATCCCATCGAGGATGCGATTGAGGGAATCACACATTCCATCTGTACTCTGGAGTTTGAGGATCACAGACCACTGTATGACTGGGTTGTAAAAGAATTGGAATACCCACAGCCACCGAAGCAGATTGAGTTTGCAAAACTGTATCTGACAAATGTAGTTACAGGTAAACGTTATATCAAGAAATTGGTAGAGGAAGGCATCGTAGACGGATGGGATGATCCGCGTCTGGTTTCCATCGCAGCACTGCGCCGCCGTGGATTTACACCGGAATCCATCAAAATGTTTGTAGAACTCTGCGGTGTATCCAAAGCAAACAGCTCTGTTGACTATGCAATGCTTGAATACTGCATCCGTGAGGATCTGAAACTGAAACGTCCACGTCTGATGGCTGTTCTTGATCCGATCAAGCTTGTGATCGATAATTATCCGGAAGGCGAAGTAGAATATCTGGAAGCTCCGAATAATATGGAGAATGAAAAACTGGGAACCCGTAAAATACCGTTTGGCAGAGAACTCTATATTGAGAGAGAAGACTTCATGGTAGATCCGCCTAAGAAATATAAGAGAATGTTCCCGGGCACAGAGGTTCGTCTTATGAATGCATATTTTGTAACCTGTACAGGATATGAAGCTGATGAAGATGGAACTGTACGTGTTGTACACTGTACTTATGATCCTGCAACAAAGGGTGGCAATGCGCCGGATGGCAGAAAAGTAAAAGGAACCATTCACTGGGTAGAAGCAAGTCAGGCAGGAAAAGCAGAAGTACGTCTCTATGAGAATATCGTAGACGAGGAGAAGGGTGTATACAACAAAGAAGATGGTTCTCTGAATGTAAATCCGAACTCTCTGACAAAAGTTACTGCATATGTAGAACCAGCACTTATGGAAGCAAAAGGCTATGACAGCTTCCAGTTCGTAAGAACAGGATTTTTCTGTGCAGATATCCATGATTCTAAAGAGGGTGCACCGGTATTCAACCGTATCGTGTCTCTGAAGAGCTCATTTAAACTTCCGAAAGCATAATGAGACTGAAATAGTAATATAATCAGAATAAAAAGGGAATGTTGCTTTTACGATTGTATAATCGTGAAGTAACATTCCTTTTTGGTTACGTTACTGTGAATGGTAACGTTTATTCTTCAGATTCAGATGCAGCGTCCATAGTCTCTTCAAAATTCTCGGGTTCATCGGCATCTTCTTCCTCTTCTGCATCTTTAATCTCAACTTCAGCAGCTTTATCGGAAGACTTCTCAGAATCGTCTGTATCAGCAGCTTCTTCAGCTTCTTCGCTTTCGGTGTCATCTGTTGCAGACTGTTCGCCTGTATGTTCCCAGGACTGGAAATCTTCGGCAGGTTCCTGATCTTCCTTAGCAGTTTCCTTTTCATCAGTCAGATCGAAATCATCAAAGTCATCTTCAAAATCAAAATCCTCTTTACAGGATCCTTTTTTGGCAATAAGGGCAGCTACAGCGCCGGCAGCAGCTGCTGTAAGGGCACCTATTGCAACATATCCCCAGTATTTATTAATTTTAGCCATGATAATCATAAACTCCTTTCTGATATTCTCCTATTTTTGACAGCGAGTCAGGATAAAAATATCTTTTACTCCTGACACCATTTTATTCGTTACTGTTCACTCCGTTCACAGTAACGTAGCCAAAATTCATTCCAGATTGCCTGCGGCAATGGAATTTTGGCTTGTATGTCTCGGGATTTTGGCATATTCATGCCAAAACACCTCGCGGGATAGTGGTGTGTGAACAGTAACTTTTATTCAGCTATAGGTTATTGTTATTTTAATACTTTTCAGATAAAAAGGAAAGCGAAATTTTATGGAAAGAGTTAATGAAAGCAGTTGCATACCAAAAAGATACAAGGTATACTATGACAGGAAAGAAGAGGTTATTATGAGAAAAATTATTTTGGCATCTGCTTCGCCCAGACGAAAAGAACTGTTGGAACGGGCTGGCGTGGATTTTGAAGTGCTGCCTGCATCAGGTGATGAGAATCGTATCTCAGACAATCCGGGAGAGGCAGTAAAACAGCTGGCTTCGGATAAAGCAGCTTCTGTTATCCGCACTATGAAAGATAGTGCCGACGGAACAATTGTGATCGGATCTGACACAGTGGTAGTGTTTGAGAATGTGATCCTTGGCAAACCTCATGATACAGAGGATGCAGTGAATACATTAAAGAAACTTCAGGCAAATACTCATCAGGTATATACCGGCGTTTCTGTATGGGAAAAGAACGAAAAAGTCTGGACAGAACATACTTTTTATGAAAGTACAGATGTGACGTTTTATCCGGTTTCAGATGAGGAGATCAGAGAGTATGTTGCTACAGGAGAGCCTATGGATAAGGCTGGAAGCTATGGCATCCAGGGACTTTTCGGAATTTATGTAAAGGGGATCAGCGGAGATTACAATAATGTGGTAGGACTCCCGGTTGCCAGATTATTTTATGAAATGAAGAAATCAGGAATTAACTTAAGAGGATGACAAAAGATGATTAAAGCATGTATATTTGATTTGGATGGAACACTGGCTGATACGCTGGATTCCATGGCTTATGTGACTAATATTATTATGGAAAAATTCGGGTTGAAAACACTTCCGGTGGATAATTTCAGATATTACAGCGGAGAAGGGGCAAATATGCTGATCCGCCGCGCACTTAAGGATGCGGGGGATCCGGAACTTGCGCATTATGATGAGGGACAGAAGCTTTACCGGGAAATGTTTGAAGCAGATCCGATGTATAAAGTAGTTCCCTATAAGGGAATGCCGGAAACCTTAAAGAAATTGAAGGAACATGGAATGAAGCTGGCAGTTTGTTCAAATAAACCTCATCCTGCAGCTGTGAAAGTAATTGCGCAGCTTTTTGACGGGGAATTTGATATGGTAGTTGGTCAGAGTGAAGCAATCCGCAGGAAACCGGCACCTGATGGTCCGCTTATGGTTGCGGAGAAATTTGGTGTAAAACCGGAAGAATGTATGTATGTGGGAGATACAAGTACAGATATGAAGACCGGTAAAGCAGCAGGTATGTATACAGTAGGTGCGCTATGGGGCTTTCGTGACCGAAAAGAACTGAATGAGAATGGAGCAGATCTTGTCGCTGAGAAACCGACAGACCTGGTAAAGATTTGCGAGGAACATGGAAATGATTAAGTTGGTTGCAAGTGATCTGGATGGGACGTTACTTTTACATAAGGCACAGTCTCTGCCTGAAGAAATTTTTTCGCTGATCAGGCAGTTAGAGGAACTGGGGATTATGTTTGTAGCAGCCAGTGGAAGGCAGTATCCGAATATGACAAAGCTGTTTGCACCTGTTGCTTCAGAGATTTCCTATATTTCGGAGAATGGTGCACTGGCAGTGGATCATGGAGAGGTACTGTATCAGGATTCTTTTGACAGAAAGCTGGCTGGGGAGATTATTTCTGCAATCCTGGAAAAGAAGGATGCCGAGTTTACCTGTTCTGCAAAGGATTACCACTACCTGATGCCGAAGACAAAGAGATTTCATGATCATATGTTATATGAAGTAAAAAATGAATGCAGATTTGTAAACAGCATGGAAGAGATGACGGCTCCTATCATGAAGCTGGCTGTGTTTGAACCGGCCGGCCTTACAGAAGAATCTGTGAAATACTGGATGGACAGATTTGGAAAAGAATGTGTTGTTGTCACTTCGGGAAATGAGTGGATTGATTTTATTCCTTTTGGAACAAACAAGGCAAAAGGAATCAGAGAATATCAGAAAAGATATCATATTTCGCCGGAAGAATGTATTGCGTTCGGAGACGAATATAATGATATAGAGATGCTTAAAGCGGTAAAATATGGCTTTGCCATGGAGCATTCCAAGGAGGGAGTACGGGCAGCTACGTCCTATATGACAAAACAGGTTGAACCGGTCCTTGAGAAGCTGATCCGGGCAAAGGGAAAGATTGAGGAGGTTATTTAAATTGTTTACAGAAGAATGTATTAATACGTTTCTTGAAAATCAGGAGCAGCTTTTTCCACAGGCGGTAGCAGAATCATATGAAGCAGCGGAAGCATTCCTTGAGGATTGCATGGCGCAGGTTGTGGATTCTATTGAAGAAGTGAGAGAATATCTGGAAGAGTCAGGCGCTGATGTGGAAGGAATGTCAGATGAAGAACTGGAAGATGCAAGTGAAGTATTTGCTCTGCCGGATGGAAAATATCTGATAGTAGAAGGATAAAAACTGTTCGGTCAAATTATGGATATCACGTGATATATCGGAGAAATAACTGTAAAACACAGTTCGGTCCCTGAATATTGGAGAAAATTGAACTCTGATACTCAGGGGCTGAAGTTGTTTTAAGGGAGAAAATACAGATTACATTTCCGGAAAATGTGATGCTATAATGCTTTTATACAGAGAAAAAACGATGCTGTGGTCTGTGATGGGAATGAAAAGGGCAGACAGACGCAGAAGCATCACAGAACTGTAATTATTCAGTACCTTCAGAGCGGCTGCTGAATAATTACAAATCTTATTATAAATGAAAAGGAGGACTACAGATGGAGAAAAAGAGATTTCTTGCAGTTGTAATGACTGTGATGATGGTTATTTCAATGATTCCATCCATGGTTTTTGCGGCAGCTCCGTCAGGAGAATTGGACGGTAAGCTTAAGATTAAGGGACTTGCAGCTGTAGGCGTAGTGGTGAGTGCAGATTATACAAAGGTTACACCGAAAGAGGTTACGGATGAAGATTTTACTTTTTCCTGGTCAAGACAGACCGGGGAGAAGGAGTTAACACAGGTAGGTACTGAGAAGACCTATACGATCACTCAGGATGATCTGGGATGCAGACTGGTGCTTGATCTGACCCCTGTAGATGGAAGCGGACTGACAGGTACTCTTACTGCAAAGACGTTAGAGGTAGCTGCAACTGAAGAAGAGGCGAAAGCAGCGGAACAGGAAGCAGAGGATACACAGCAGACAGAAACGGCAGATGGAACAGAGGATGCACAGCTGGAAGAAACGGCAGATGGAACAGAGGATGCACAGCTGGAAGAAACGGCAGATGGAACAGAGGATGCACAGCTGGAAGAAACAGCAGATAATGCAGAAGGCGGTCAGGATTCTGAAAATCAGGACGCAGATAGAACAGAAGATGGACAGCAGGATGCAGGGAATGAACAGGAAGATGGATTTCAGAACACAGAAGGTCAGCCGGAGGAAACAACAGAAGGTACTGATGATTCCCAGATGAAAATTTATACAGAAGATCAGCTGCAGGTGGATGAGAACGGAAATGTGCAGACAGATGGATCAGAGAAAGATGGACAGGCAGCAGGTGAAGACGATAAAGATCAAAAGACTTACGAAGCGACTGCCACTGTAGAGGACAGCGAAGATCAGATCTGTGATTTTGGAACAGTAAAGAGCAATCTCGAGGATGTGGAAGCACAGTATGTGCAGATTACGAACACCGGAAATGAGAGCTTGAATTTTCAGGAAATCAGTCCGGAACATTTTATGGCTCAGGATATTACAGAACCGCTGAGCGCAGGTGAATCTGTAAGCGTATGGATACAGCCGAGAGAAGGACTGGAACCGGGTGAATATGATGATATGATCACATACCGGACGGAAGAAGGTATTGAGGTTTCTTTTGAAGCGAAGATTGCAGTTGAAGGTGAGGATGATTCATCAGATGACGAAGATCTGAAGCCTTCGGATGAGCCTTCTGCAGAACCGACAGAGACGCCGGATGACAGCGAGGCTCCATCGGCAGGTGACAATGCAGATGCATCTCTTGAGGCACAGTCTCTTGATGTAAATACAGGAAGTCTTAATTTCAGCGATATCGAAGAAAATTATACACAGGCCAATGAGACACTGTCCGTAACCGTAACAAATACAGGGGATGGAACTGTCACTTTAAAGATACCGAAATCAGATTATTTTGAGGTGATGAACGAAGATGGAAGTGAAGCTGTATCAGGAATACAGATTGCAAAAGGTGATTCTCTTATGTTCATGGTACAGCCAAAAACCGGTCTGACGAAGGGTGAGTACAGTGATACCCTGATATTTGAAAGTGAAGAGGATTCGGAAGTAGCAGTGCAGGTAACTGCGGAAGTATCTGTAAAAGAGGCAGAACAGGAACAGATCACAGCAGTTCAGGCAGATCCGGAATCTTTCAGTTATGATGATCTGAAGGAAGGTTATGATACTCCTGAAGCGACGACCATTACACTTACCAATACAGGAAATACAACTGTTTCGCTGATGCAGCCATATGCAGAGTATTTTGATATTGGGGAACTTTCGGCATTAGTGCTGGAGCCGGGAGATTCTGCTGCATTTACAGCAGTACCGGTGACCGGTCTGAAAGTCGGCAATTACCTGGATAGTATTCAGATAGCCCAGACCAGTTCGGAAGGACAGGAAGATGTATTGACAACAATCAAAGCTTCTGTTACTGTTTCGGAAGAGAAAAAGATTTATAAATTATCCGTAACACCGGAAGAACTGAATTTTGGAAAGGCTAAAGAAGGATATAGTGAGGCACCGGAAGCACAGAAAGTTACAGTGACGAATGAGGGGAATACAAATGTAACTTTAAATGCACCGTCAGGTAAAAACTTTAAAATCGGGAAACTTTCAGCCACAGAGCTTGCACCGGGGGAGAGTTGCACATTTAAAATCCGCCCGAAGGAGGGCTTAAAGGCCGGCTCCTACACAGAGTCAATTGTGATTGATAATGAACAGCAGATCAGTGCAGAAGTGAAAGTTCAGTTTACGGTTAAAGCTGTCCGCAAGGCGAAAATTGCAGATCCGACAGATAATAAGATTACAGGAATCAGTTCAGATGGATATACAACACAGTCAAAGATTACATTTACAGCAGTCGGAGCGGGTATGGACAATGAAAGTCCGGGAAAGGGAGATGTCCGCTATGTACCGTATAACTGGAAAGTGATCAATACAAATAGCTGGAGCAGTGCACCTTATACTGCTGCATTTGGAATTACGAAGGCCGGAACCTACACATTGACAGTTACATTTGACCGTCAGAAGTATAATGGAAGTGAATGGGAGAATACAGGGGAGCAGGATACTAAACAGGTGGATTTCAGTATTACACAGGCGCAGACTGTAACCGCAACTCCGACTCCGCAGCCGAATGGAGCAACTGCGAAATCAGCGGTAAAGACAGGAGATACGACTAATATCACACCGTTTGTGATTATTCTGGCGATTGCAGCAGGATGTATTGTGGGAGTTGTGGTATACAAAAGACGAAAGAAATAAGAGTTATCTGAAGAAAAAAATACAGGGGAATATGTAAAATATAAAATTATTAGCACTCATTTTTAGTGAGTGCTAATTTTTTCTTGACTTTTGGAATAAATGGTATTACTATATCTTTCAGAGAAGCAACTTACAGGAGTCAAAAGCTATTTCAAAGGATAAACAGGAGAGGATAGTTTTGGCTCCGGAGGCAGAGCAGATAAGAATGCAGTATATTGACAGATGAAGTTGCGGCAAATGATTAAAAACAAAAAGGAGTGTGGACAGCATGGCTGTAAAACATGGAAATTTATCAATTAACAGTGAAAATATTTTCCCAATCATCAAGAAATGGTTATATTCCGATCATGATATTTTTGTAAGAGAGCTGGTCTCCAACGGATGCGATGCGATCACTAAACTGAAAAAACTGGAAGTAATGGGAGAATATACTTTTCCGGAAGGATACAAACCGGAGATTCAGGTAATTGTTAATCCTGATGAGAAAACTCTGAAATTCATCGATAATGGTATTGGCATGACTGCTGATGAAGTAGAGAAATACATTACCCAGATTGCTTTTTCAGGTGCAACTCAGTTTCTTGAGAAATATAAAGACAAAACTACAGATGATCAGATGATCGGTCATTTTGGACTTGGATTTTATTCTGCATTTATGGTAGCGGATGAAGTGCATATTGATACACTTTCCTATACAGAAGGTGCACAGCCTGTACACTGGTCCTGCGATGGCGGAACAGAATATGATATCCAGGAAGGTAACAAGAATACGATTGGTACAGAAATCACCCTGTTCCTGAATGAAGACTGCCTGGAATTTGCAAATGAGTACCGTATGCGTGAGATTCTTGAGAAATACTGTTCCTTCATGCCGGTTCATATTTACCTTTCCAAAGCAAATGCACCTCAGGAATATGAGACAATTGATGAATCTGAGTTAAGAGACGATGATGTAGTTGTTGAACATATTCATGAGGAAGCAAAGACAGAAGAAAAAGAAAATGATAAAGGTGAAAAGGAAGTTGTTGAAATTTCTCCTGCAAAGGATAAAGTAAAGATCAATAAACGTCCGGTTTCTATCAGTGATATTAATCCGCTCTGGATGAAGCATCCAAATGAATGTACAGATGATGAATACAAGGAATTTTACCGCAAGGTATTTATGGATTATAAGGAACCGTTATTCTGGATACATCTGAATATGGATTATCCGTTTAATTTAAAAGGTATCCTGTACTTCCCGAAGATCAATACAGAGTATGATTCCATTGAAGGAACGATCAAACTTTATAACAATCAGGTATTTATCGCAGATAATATCAAGGAAGTAATTCCTGAATTCCTGCTTCTTCTGAAAGGTGTGATCGATTGTCCGGATCTTCCATTGAACGTGTCACGAAGCGCATTGCAGAATGACGGATTTGTACAGAAGATTTCTGAATACATTTCAAAAAAAGTGGCAGATAAGCTTACCGGAATGTGCAAGACTGACAGAGAATCTTATGAGAAATACTGGGATGATATCAGCCCGTTTATTAAATATGGCTGTATTAAAGATGCTAAGTTTGCAGAGAAAATGGGAGATTATGTACTCTTTAAGAATCTTGATGGCAAATATCTCACATTAAAGGACTGCATTGAAGAGAATAAAAAAGAAACAGAAGAAACTGAGGCTCAGACAGAAGAAAAGAAAGAAGATGCAGCAGAGTCTGAAAACAAAGACAATGCGGAAGCGAAAGAACCTGAGAAGACAGTAATTTTCTATGTAACTGATGAAGTTCAGCAGAGTCAGTATATCAATATGTTTAAGGAAGCAGGAAAAGATGCCGTTATCCTGAAGCATAATATTGACAGTGCATTTATTTCCAGTCTTGAGCAGAAACATCAGGAAGTACAGTTTAAGCGTATTGATGCGGATCTGACCGAAGAAATGAAGGGTGAGGGTACTGCCGATGAAGAAACTGTCAAAGCACTGACAGAACTTTTCCGCAAGAGCCTTAATAAAGATAAACTGGAAGTACATGTTGAGAATCTGAAAAATGAAAATGTATCAGCAATGATGACTCTTTCCGAAGAGAGCCGCCGTATGCAGGATATGATGAAGATGTATAATATGTATGGAATGGATCCGAATATGTTTGGCGGACAGGAAACACTGGTTCTGAATGCGAATCATCCATTGGTTAAATATCTGGCAGAGAATCAGGAATCTGACAAGGCTCCGCTTATCTGTGAACAGTTGTATGACCTTGCGATGATGAGCCATAAACAGCTTTCACCGGACGAAATGACCAGATTTGTTCAGAGAAGCAATGAAATTTTGCTGATGATTGCAAAATAAGATAGAAAGCAGGCAATTTGCCGGCAGATCAATGAGAGGACAGATACGCCTGTCAGAATAGCAGAATATCAAATAAGGAGCAGAGGATAATTTTTGCTCCTTATTTTCGTGGAAAACAATTACATTGGTATTGACAAATGTCTTATGAATTCCTATTATTAAGTTGCCGATATTTTAATGAATATGCCGAATCCGCAGAAAATATAACGGGTTACAGAGAATAGTGACTGCAATGGTGCTTCCGGGCAGCCAATATCGTGACTTTCATTTACTTATAGAGAAATGTGTATAAATAAATGAGATATCCAAATCTGTAAAAACACAGATTATGGAAATTACAGGAGGAACGATGTATGAGTGCAGTTTATGGAATTATTAGAAAATTGGGTGCAACATCAAAGTATAAAGGATATTATTATGTTGTGGATGCAGTAGAAATGGCACAGAAAATTTATGAGCGACCGGTAAAAGTCACCAAAGATATTTATCCGGTCATTGCAAGAAAATATAAATTAACGCCGTCTAATGTAGAACACAACATAAGAACACTGGTAAACTTATGTTGGATGAATCATAAGGATACACTGGAAGAAATGGCAGGGTGTACAATGGCAGATAAACCGACGAACAGTGAGTTTATAGATATTCTGGTCTATTATCTGCGTTATTCGGATAAAGACTGATAACAGAATCTACTCATAATTTCTCGCAGGGAATGTGATGACTGGAGAGAAAAACAGTCATGGAATCATCCCAGAGATGTTCCAGACGTTTATCCGGACTGAATGAAGTATAAGAAACACCTGTTGTACATAAAAGGGACTGGTTCTTGTACCGGATATTCAGATAAAAGCTTTGCACAGGAATATCTGCAATATGCTGTTCATTTTTTAACAACGACTGTGTCTGATCATGAGAAAGTTCAAATACAATCCTGAAATTCAAAGGTGTGCGTCTGCCGCGTATGATAGAAAAACAATAAGGTTTTACATCATGCCAGAGGGAATATTCTGTGGAATTCTCCTTAAAAGCAGCCTTTGTGTCAGTATCAAAGAAATCGTAATGAAGTTTTCCGTTTATGGTAAAAGTGTTGAAGGTTGTCACAGATGCCTCGACAAGAGAAAAACGGTCAAATACCTCACCGATCAGGAGTTTATTCATAAAATCTTTTACATCAGTAATTTTTAAAGCAAGCATACAACACCTCTCTGATAACATGATTTATAGCTGTTCAGAATTAAAAAAAGACTTCTGGATTGCTGCATATTTCTGAACATATTTTGTGGATCAAGCAGCGCTTCCTGCACTTTGCGGGAAGCATCTTTTTATTATAAAGCACTTTTGAAAAAAAGAACAGTGTTTTTATTAAAAAGTCTTTTCAAACGTAAAGTGGTGTGATAAGATATATCTGGTATTGAATACTACATATAATGGAAAAGAGGACGATATAATTGAGATATAAGATTGTCATAGATAGTTGTGGAGAACTTTTGGATGAATGGAAGAAAGATGAATGTTTTGAATCCATTCCACTGACTCTGATGGTAGGAGCTGAACAGATCATAGATGATGAAACATTTGATCAGGCAGAGTTTATTGATAAAGTGGCAGCCTGCCCGGAATGTCCGAAATCAGCCTGCCCGTCACCTGAGAGATATATGAGAGCATATGACTGCGAGGCTGAGCATATTTATGCAGTGACTTTGTCTTCTGAGCTGAGTGGTTCCTATAACAGTGCGTTACTTGGCAGAGATCTTATTATGGAAGACCATCCGGATAAAAAAATACATGTGTTTAATTCGCGTTCCGCATCCATCGGGGAAAGCCTGATCGGAATGAAGATACAGGAATGCGAAGAAGCAGGGATGAGTTTTGAAGAAGTTGTTTCAACTGTGGAACATTATATTGAAGGACAGCATACATTTTTTATACTTGAGAATCTTGATACTTTGAGAAAGAACGGCCGTCTGAGCAAAGTGAAAGCGTTAGTGGCCAGTGCATTGAAAATCAAACCGGTCATGGGTTCTACGGATGATGGAAATATTTGCCAGCTGGATCAGGCAAGAGGCATGAATCGTGCTCTGATCAAGCTTGTAGAGCGGGTAATCGAGAAAACCCCGGACAGTGCAGAGAAGGTTCTTGCCATCAGTCACTGCAATTGTCCGGCAAGAGCACAGGTGCTCAAAGAGGCTTTTGAAGAGAGAATGAAACTTGCAAAGATCGTAGTCCTTGATACAGCGGGTGTAAGTTCTATGTATGCAAATGACGGCGGAGTGATCGTTGCAGTATAAACTAATTGTTTTCTTTTGCAGTAAAGTGTGCTATAATCAGAAAATACGAAATATTGATGCAAAGGAGATCTATCATGAGCCAGAAGAAAGTCGATGCTTATAAGGCCAGAAAAGGACTGCATAACAAAACAGACAGAAAAGAAAAAGTACTTTTTGGACTGGAAATGTTTGCCTGGGCATTCATTTGTGTTGTGATTGTTGCATGGATTGGTTATTCTGCATATGTAAAAGTGACAGGAGCCAAAGAGAATGTGGTTCAGAATACAGTAATGGATACTACTGCACTTGACAATTACATTTCGAATCTGTCAACAGATGCATCCGATGATACAGACAGCACTGATGCAGATACAGCGGAGGAAGAAGATACAACAGCTTCCACTGATACAGACAGTGAAGATGCTGATGCAGCAGACGCAACCGCAGATGATTCTGAAACGGAAACCGCAGATAAATCTGAAGAAGCAGATGATACAAATGTAGCAGACGATAAAGCTGCAGAAACCGCAGATTCAACAACGGATGCAGACAGCGCAGATGCCAAATAGAAATTGAATCTCTGATGGATTCACAGAAGAAAAGCAATAAAAAATCCCCGGATGATCCGGGGATTTTTTTGAGGTTTAATCCGTATAGAAAAGTGCGGAATTCAATCCTCTCGCGTTAACAAAAATTATAAATTATAATTTTGTAACGTTTGCAGCCTGCATACCACGAGCGCCTTCTGTTAAGTCGTATGTTACAGCCTGTCCTTCTTCAAGGGATTTGAATCCTTCACCATTGATAGCGGAGAAATGTACAAATACGTCTGCACCGTCTTCACCAGTGATAAATCCGTAACCTTTTTCTGCGTTGAACCATTTTACAGTTCCCTTGTTCATGTTGTTACCTCCATAAAAAATAAAAAAATTATATAGTTTCTGGCAAATAAAAAAATCACCAGATTTTACAGATTATATACTGTTATATAATCTCTAAAAACCAGTGACTATACATTAAATAATCCAGATATGAACTGATTATATCTCCCGCATTTTGAATTGTCAAGCAAAAAAGACTGCACATCAGTAAAAAAAGGCTTTATAAAAGAAGAAGTTTCGTGTATTATGTATATCAGAAAGTTATTGTCAAACGACAACGAAGGGAGAGAATTGCATGGGTATTCTGATTCAGGGAGGACGTATCGTAGATGCGGCTACTGACACTGATAAAAAAGGCGATATTTATCTGGAAGATGGTGTGATCACCGAGATCGGTGAGAAACTTAAAATAAAAGATAAAAGCGACAGAGTAATAGATGCGAAGGGATGTCTGGTAATGCCGGGACTGATCGATCTTCACGTTCATTTCAGAGATCCGGGACAGACACAGAAAGAGGATATAGAGACAGGTTCCCGGGCTGCTGCAAGAGGTGGTGTGACAACGGTTGTTGCAATGCCGAATACAACACCGGTAATTGACAGTCCGGATCGTGTAAATTATGTGCATAATAAGGCAAAACAGCTTGCCGGCATTCATGTGCTCCAGGCAGGTTCCATTACGCAGGGGGAGAAGGGACAGGAACTTTCTGATATCGAAGGAATGGTAAAAGCGGGAATCCCGGCATTATCTGAAGACGGCAAATCTGTTATGAATACCAGACTTTGCAAAGAAGCTATGAAAGTGGCAGAGAAATTCAATGTTCCGATCTTTGCTCACTGTGAGGATATTGATCTGCGCGGTGATGGATGTATGAATGAGGATGAGAATGCGCGGAGACTTGGTCTGCCAGGTATCTGCAATGCAGTTGAGGATGTGATCGCAGCGAGAGATATTCTTCTTGCCAGAGAGACAGGGGCAAGACTGCATCTGTGCCATTGTTCCACAGAAGGTGTTGCGAAGATGATGGAGATTGTGAAGGAAGAGGGATTGGACAATATCACAGCAGAGGTTTGCCCGCATCATTTTATCCTCACTTCCGATGATATTAAATGTGATGATCCAAACTATAAGATGAACCCTCCTCTTCGTACGAAGAAAGATGTAGATGCACTGATCCGAGGGCTGAAAGATGGTTCCTTTAAAGTGATCAGTACAGATCATGCACCTCATGCAGTGCCGGAGAAGACAGGCTCTATCCGGAATACGGCTTTTGGCATTGTGGGAATTGAGACAAGCTTTGCATTGTCTTATACGGCACTTGTAGAAACCGGAATTCTTACAATCTCACAGCTTATTGAGAAAATGAGCTGGAACCCGGCACAGATTCTGAGAAGTGACAGAGGTACACTTCAGAAGGGACATCCGGCAGACATTGTCATTGCAGACATTGATCACGAATATAAAATAGATAAAAATGAATTTGCTTCCAAAGGACGCAACACACCATTTGACGGATGGAAAGTAAAGGGGAAAATTCTCTATACAATCTGTGATGGAAAAGTTGTATACCAGAATGCATAAAAATACCATATCAATATTCAGGAGGAAAGACTCATGATCAACAAACTTATTGAAAACATAAAAAAAACAAACGCTCCTATCGTAGTAGGACTGGATCCGATGCTCAACTATATCCCGCAGCATATTCAGAAGAAAGCTTTTTCTGAACTGGGGGAAACATTAGAGGGAGCAGCAGAAGCTATCTGGCAGTATAATAAAGGAATCGTTGATGCGATCAGCGATCTGATCCCTGCAGTGAAACCACAGATCGCAATGTATGAGCAGTTTGGTATTCCGGGCTTAATGGCATATAAGAATACCATTGATTATTGCAAAGAAAAAGGTCTGGTAGTTATTGGAGATATCAAACGAGGTGACATTGGTTCCACATCTGCTGCATATGCAGTCGGACATCTGGGTAAAGTTAAGGTGGGAAGTAACATGATCGCAGGTTTTGACGAAGATTTTGCGACAATCAATCCATATATGGGATCTGACAGTGTCAACCCGTTTATCGATGTATGTAAAGAAGAGAACAAAGGGCTTTTTGTACTCGTAAAAACATCCAATCCGTCAAGCGGAGAGTTTCAGGACAGAATCATTGACGGACGTCCGCTTTATGAGTGGGTTGGAGAGAAGGTTGCCCAGTGGGGAGAATCACATATGGGAAATGAATACAGCTATGTAGGTGCTGTAGTAGGTGCAACCTATCCGGAAATGGGAAAAACTCTCCGTAAGATCATGCCGAAAACCTTCATCCTGGTACCGGGATATGGTGCACAGGGCGGAAAAGGTGCCGATCTTGTTCATTTCTTTAATGAAGACGGACTTGGTGCGATCGTCAACTCTTCCAGAGGAATCATTGCAGCTTACAAACAGGAAAAATATGCTTCCTTTGGTGAATTAAATTATGCGGATGCATCCCGCCAGGCGGTAAAAGATATGATCGAAGACATCAGTACTGCTTTAAACAATCGCTAGGAGGCATGAAATGAGCGAAAAGACAAGAGAAATCTGCACTGTTGTAAGTCAGGAGAGCATTGGTGCAGGCATTTACAGTATGTGGATCCAGACTGACAGAATCGCAGCAGATGCGAAACCGGGACAGTTTGTATCTCTTTATACAAATGATAAATCCAAAATTCTTCCCAGACCGATCAGTCTTTGTGAGATTGACAAAGAAAATGGCCGTATTCATCTGGTTTACAGAGTGACCGGACAGGGAACCGGAACCGATGAATTTTCACAGATGAAAGCCGGAGATATCATTCCGGTACTGGGACCTCTGGGAAATGGTTTTCCTGTAGAGAAGGCTGAGGGGAAAAAAGTTTTCCTTATGGGTGGTGGAATCGGTGTTCCTCCGATCCTGGAACTTGCAAAGCAGATGAAATGTGAGAAAAAACAGATCATTGTAGGATACAGGGACTGTCATACGTTCCTCAGAGAGGAATTTGAGGCGGCGGGAACACTTTATATTGCCACAGAGGATGGCAGTGTGGGAACAAAAGGCAATGTTATGGATGCTATCAGAGAGAATGCTCTGGAAGCGGACGTGATCTATGCCTGCGGACCAACTCCGATGCTTCGTGCAATCAAGAAATATGCCGAAGAAAATGGGATTGAATGTTATATTTCCCTGGAGGAACGTATGGCATGCGGAATCGGTGCCTGCCTTGCCTGTGTGTGCAAATCCAGAGAAAAAGATGCACATAGCAATGTGAATAATAAGAGAATCTGCAAGGATGGCCCGGTATTTCTTTCTACGGAGGTGGAAATCTGATGGATATGAGTGTAAATATTGCCGGCGTAGAGTGGAAAAATCCGGTAACAGTGGCATCCGGAACCTTTGGTTCAGGAGCAGAATTTGCTGATTATGTAGATATTAATAAGCTGGGAGCAGTGACAACCAAGGGCGTAGCCAATGTCCCGTGGGTCGGAAATCCGACTCCGCGTGTGGCTGAAGTTTACGGAGGCATGATGAATGCGATTGGTCTGCAGAATCCTGGTATCGATCTTTTCTGTGAGAGGGATATTCCTTTTTTGAAACAGTATGATACAAAGATCATTGTAAATGTATGCGGTCATGCGCCGGAAGAATATCTGGCAGTGGTGGAACGTTTGGCAGATCAGCCAATTGATATGATGGAGATTAATATTTCCTGCCCGAATGTAAACGCAGGATTCCTTGCATTTGGTCAGGATGCACATCATGTAGAGGAACTTACCGCTCAGATCAAAAAGATTGCAAAACAGCCTGTGATTATGAAGTTAACACCGAATGTCACAGATATCACAGAGATTGCAAAAGGTGCGGAAGCAGGCGGTGCAGATGCGGTATCCCTGATCAATACACTGACAGGAATGAAGATTGATATCAACAGGAAGACTTTTGCGCTTGCAAATAAAACCGGTGGTGTTTCCGGACCGATCGTGAAACCGATTGCTGTCCGTATGGTTTATCAGGTTGCACAGGCAGTCAATATCCCGATCATCGGAATGGGCGGAATTTCCTGCGCAGAGGATGCAATTGAGTTTATTCTTGCAGGAGCCAGCGCAGTATCTGTGGGTACGGCAAATTTCCACAATCCGGCAGTGACACTGGAAGTGATCGATGGAATTGAAGCGTACATGAAGAAGAATGGATTCAATTCCGTAAAAGAGATGGTTGGTATTGTAAAATAAAACAGATACAGGAGGCATAACATAAGATGGAACAGTATAAACAGGAATTTATTGAATTTATGGTAGACAGTGAAGTTCTGAAATTCGGAGAATTCACCCTTAAAAGCGGAAGAAAGTCCCCGTTTTTTATGAATGCAGGCGGATATGTGACAGGTTCTCAGTTAAAGAAACTGGGTGAGTACTACGCACATGCCATTCATGATAAATATGGCGATGATTTCGATGTGCTTTTCGGACCTGCATATAAGGGAATCCCGTTAAGTGTTGTAACTGCAATTGCATTCAGCGAATTATATGGAAAAGAAATCCGCTATTGTTCAGACCGTAAGGAAGAAAAAGACCATGGTGCAGATAAGGGAAGCTTCCTCGGAAGTAAATTAAAAGACGGCGATCGTGTAGTGATGATCGAAGATGTAACAACATCCGGTAAATCCATGGAAGAGACAGTACCGAAGGTAAAAGGTGCGGCTGATGTGGAAATCGTCGGTCTTATGGTTTCTCTGGACCGCATGGAAGTCGGAAAAGGCGGCGTGAAGTGTGCCCTTGACGAAGTCCATGACCTTTATGGGTTTGAAACAAATGCGATTGTTACAATGAAAGAGGTCATTGAACATCTTTATAATAAAGAATATAAAGGAAAAGTAATCATTGACGATACATTGAAAGCCGCAATCGACGCATATTATGAGCAGTACGGTGCAAAATAAGCAAATACAGGTAACAGCGATTTATAAATAAGATATCATGATCTGCGAAAGCATATCATGATACTGATGAGGACGATTATGAACGAAAAAATTTATAAAACCATGTCTTCCACAGGAGCCTGCAGTCTGACAGTCGGGATCATTGTACTGGCAACGGGAATCGTAACAGGGATCATGATGATCGTAAACGGTGCAAGACTGCTGAAAAAGAAATCAGAGATATTGATATAAAAGGCTTCAGAAACAGGAGAAAACATTGAAAAAAGAAACGAAGCATATCATACGGACACTGGGAACCATTTTGTTTATCCTGTATGTTCTGGCGCTGATTTATTTTCTGTTCTTTTCAGAAGAATACGGAAGAGCAGCAATGGAAGAAAGACAATACAGATATAATCTGATACCGTTTGTTGAGATAAGGCGTTTCTGGGTATACAGAAAACAGCTTGGACTTATGGCGGTAGTTACAAATCTTTTTGGAAATGTAATTGGTTTTCTTCCATTTGGATTTATACTGCCGGTTATTCTGGACAAAATGAGAAGCGGATGGCTGATCGTACTGGCAGGATTTGGGCTTAGTGTTACGGTAGAGGTCATCCAGCTTATTACAAAGGTTGGGTGCTTTGACGTAGATGATATGATATTGAATACAGCAGGGGCGGCTCTTGGATATCTGCTTTTTTTTATCTGCGATTACCTGAGGAGAAAAATTTATGGCAAAAAGATATAGATATGCGTTTGCAAAGAAAAGAGAGGCACAGCAGGGAAAACTGTCAGCAGTGCTGGCGGTTGTTTCACTGGTTTTATTTGTGACTGCAGTTTTGCTGGCATTTTTTTTGCAGGGACAATACGGATATATTGTAGGCGGGATCAGTCTTTGCGCAATGCTTCTGTCTGTATATGGATTTGCGATGGGGCTGAAAAGCTTTTCAGAAGAAAACCGGACACACAAAGCAGGTATGATAGGCTCTATTGCAAACGGAATCATAATGATCGGATGGCTGGGAATCTTTCTGATGGGAATTTCCGGCTGATTAACAGGGAAGTCTGATAGAAAAAGGAGAAATATAGTTTGGACGAATGGGTTATGGAACGGTATGAACTGGCGAAAGAAAGAATCGCTCAGATACCGGACGAGAAAATGGCAGAAGAACCGTACTGCGATTTTTTTACAAAAGAAGCAATGTTTTTACAGCAGGTGATTCATGTGATGGATCATGGAATTGCGGGGAAAAATCTTGAAGAACTTCAGGAACAGAATCATGAATTATATCAGGATATTCTGCCCGAAAATTATGAAAATTCTTATGGAAATCCTGCATATGCACAGAAAATGCTGGGAGAATACGGAAAAGTATTTACCTTTCTTTATACGGAACTTCATGGCACGATTGCTTATGCGTTTGAAAAAAAAGCATGGGATCTTACGGTTGTACTTGAATTGTTTCTGGAAATCTATTCTGCATTTACGCAGGAAGAAATTCCTGCTGAGAAACAGGTGAAAGAAATTCTCGTTTCCTATGTGAATGACTACTGCCAGGATATGGTGGAAAATCGGATCAGAGAGGCGATTGATCCTGAGAATAATTTTGTGGTTGAAATGATTATGGATTCTGATCTGAGCGATCTGAGTTATCTGTATCAGTCCGGCGAATATGTATCGGAAAATGAACTGAAAACAGCAGAGTTTATGAATTCACTTTCCCAGAGGGAAATTGATGAGATGGCACGTACTTATACAGAAGGCTATCGGATGGGATTCATCACAGGAAGAAAAGATATTACAAAGAAGAAAACGGTTAATATACGTTATCATCTTGGCTTTGAGCGTATGGTAAAAGCGGCTGTTCTTCAGTTCCGGGAGATGGGGCTGCAGACGGTTATTTACCGCCATGCACTTCATGCGGTGAACAGACGGAATCAGTTCAGAAATGGATTTACAGGAGGAATTGCAAATCCGCAGTTTGATTATGACCACAGACAGGACAGTGCGCTGTTTCTGGATCCGGATTTCGTAAAGCGTAAACTTCGTGCCATGCAGACTTCTTATGATGAATATGCAGATCTGGCAGATGTACATGGCGGACCGGCTGTGATCGAGACATTTGGAGAGAAGCCGTTTTCACCGGTAAGTAAACCGGAAAGCTGGGCGTTTACAGAAGCACAGCAGAAGCTTCAACTGGAACTGGACAATGAATCCGGTCAAATCACAAATCGTTATATCAAAGGTGAGGAAAGAAGTTTTACGATCATTGCTTATCCGATACCTGAGATTGGAGAGGATTTTCCGGAAATTTTCCGCGAGATCGTAAAGATTAATACATTGGATTATAAGAAATATCAGAAGATCCAGCAGACGATCATAGATACTCTTGATACCTGTGAATGGGTGGAAATCAAGGGAAAGGGAGAGAATGAGACAGATCTGCTCATTCATCTTCATACATTAACAGATGCGAAAACACAGACAAATTTTGAGAACTGTGTGGCAGATGTAAATATTCCTCTGGGTGAAGTATTTACTTCACCGGTGCTTGCAGGAACAGGCGGAATGCTTCATGTTTCGAAAGTATATCTTAACGGACTGCAGTTTTGTGACCTGAAGCTTGTGTTTGACTGCGGACAGGTGATCGATTACAGCTGTTCTAATTTTGAGACAGAGGAAGAGAACCGTAAATATATTGAAGATAATATTCTGTTCCATCATCCGAAACTTGCAATGGGAGAATTTGCGATCGGAACTAATACAACAGCTTATGTGGCAGCGCAGAAATATAATATCGCAGACAAACTTCCGATTTTGATCGCGGAGAAAATGGGACCGCATTTTGCAGTTGGTGATACCTGTTACAGCTGGTCAGAAGATACTCCGGTCTATAATCCGGATGGTAAAGAGATCATCGCAAGAGACAATGAGATTTCCGAGATGCGAAAAGAAGACGTCAGCCTTGCTTATTATGGATGTCACACAGATATTACGATCCCATATGACGAACTGGGAAGCATCCGTACGATTGATGATGAGGGGGATATGATCTCTATTATTGAAGATGGAAGATTTGTCCTTCCGGGTACGGAAGCTCTGAACGAGCCGTTTGGGGAATAAAGGCATTTTCCTGTTAAGTTCGGAATACAAAAAAATTTATTAGTTCGTTAAAATATTTCTTTGCATTAATTTTATTGACAGAAAAAGGGAATCTTAGTAGAATCTACGGTTAGAGAGGGTTTTGATAAAATCTTTTCTGACCGTACTTTTTTTATCAATAAAATAAAAACAAAGTCCCGGACAGATAAAATCTGGTCTGTCTGAGAATACTTGAGAAGAAAAGGAGAATAATCATGGCAAAAGTAGGAATTGTGATGGGCAGCGACTCAGATATGCCGATCATGAGCAAAGCAGCAGACATTCTGGAGAAACTGGGAATTGATTACGAGATAAAGATCATTTCCGCACACAGAGAACCGGATGTCTTTTTTGAATATGCAAAAACAGCAGAGGAAAAAGGCTTTAAAGTAATCATCGCAGGTGCAGGAATGGCAGCACATCTGCCGGGAATGTGCGCAGCAATCTTCCCGATGCCGGTTATCGGAATTCCTATGCACACCACTTCCCTTGGAGGAAGAGATTCCCTTTATTCCATCGTACAGATGCCATCAGGAATCCCGGTTGCAACAGTAGCTATCAACGGAGGCGCAAACGCAGGACTTCTGGCAGCTAAGATACTTGCAACATCAGATGAGGAACTTCTTGCAAAATTAAAGGCTTACAGCCAGGAATTAAAAGAACAGGTAGAAGCAAAAGACGCAAGATTACAGGAAGTCGGATATAAAAATTACTAAGATAACTCAGGTCCATAAACAGGATCAGGGGTAAAAACGGAGGATTATCATGGATTACAAGACCGCTGGAGTAGATATTGAAGCAGGATATAAATCAGTAGAGCTGATGAAAGAGCATGTAAAGAGAACCATGCGTGAAGAAGTGCTGGGAGGACTGGGAGGATTTTCCGGTGCCTTTTCTCTTGCTAAGATTAAAGAAATGGAAGAACCGGTATTATTATCAGGTACAGACGGATGTGGAACTAAAGTAAAACTTGCTATGGTCATGGACAAGCATGACACCATTGGCATTGATGCAGTTGCCATGTGTGTCAATGATATTGCATGTGCAGGCGGAGAACCATTATTCTTCCTTGATTATATTGCATGTGGTAAGAATTATCCGGAAAAGATCGCAGCTATCGTAGGCGGCGTTGCAGAAGGCTGTGTGCAGTCAGATGCAGCTCTGATCGGCGGTGAGACAGCAGAGCATCCGGGACTGATGCCGGAAGACGAATATGACCTGGCTGGTTTCGCAGTAGGTGTCTGCGATAAAAAAGAGATGATCACAGGTGAAGAACTGAAAGCAGGAGATGTTTTGATCGGTATGGCATCCACAGGGGTTCACAGTAACGGATTTTCTCTTGTCCGTAAAGTTTTTGATATGACAAAGGAATCTCTTGATACTTATTATGAAGAACTTGGAACAACACTTGGTGAAGCACTTCTGGCACCAACCAGAATCTATGTAAAAGCATTAAAGAGCATTAAAAATGCCGGAGTTCGTGTGCACGCATGCAGTCATATCACAGGCGGCGGTTTTTATGAAAATATTCCGCGTATGCTTAAAGAGGGAACACGTGCAGTTGTGGAAAAGAACAGCTATCCGGTACTTCCAATCTTCAAACTTCTTGCTGAAAAAGGCAATATTGATGAACAGATGATGTACAATACTTATAACATGGGACTTGGAATGATCCTTGCTGTAGATGTAGCAGATGTGGACAAAACAATGGAAGCGATCAAAGCAGCAGGAGACACTCCGTACGTAGTAGGACGTATCGAAGATGGTGAAAAGGGAGTGACTTTATGTTAAAAGTCGGTGTACTGGTTTCAGGAGGCGGCACGAATCTGCAGGCTATCCTGGATGCCATTGACTGTGGAAAGATTACAAATGCAGAAGTTTCTCTGGTTATCAGCAATAATCCGAAGGCTTATGCGCTGGAGAGAGCAAAGAATCACAACATAGAAGCTGTATGTATTTCCCCAAAACAGTTTGAGAACAGAGAAGAATTTCACAGGGCACTTCTTGCGAAGCTGAAAGAAAGTGGCGTAGAGCTTATCGTTCTGGCGGGATTTCTTGTGGCTATTCCTCCAATGATCGTGGAAGCGTATCCAAATAAGATCATCAATATCCACCCGTCACTGATTCCGTCTTTCTGTGGAGTGGGCTATTATGGATTGCATGTACATGAGAAAGCTCTGGAAAGAGGCGTACGTGTGACAGGTGCGACCGTACATTTTGTTGATACAGGTACAGATACAGGTCCGATCATTCTTCAGAAGGCCGTAAAGATTAAATCTGATGATACCCCGGAAGTTCTTCAGAGACGTGTTATGGAGAAAGCGGAGTGGAAGATTCTTCCGAAAGCTATCAATCTTATTGCCAATGACAAAGTGAAAGTGGTGGATGGAAGAGTAGAAACAGAGGAATTTGATACAGAAGAGTAGATAAAGGAGCAAAAATAAAATGAAAGTCTTGATCGTAGGCAGCGGTGGAAGAGAACATGCCATTGCATGGAGTGTTTCAAAGAGTCCGAAAGTGGATAAAATTTATTGTGCACCTGGAAATGCAGGGATTGCAGAACTTGCAGAATGTGTAGATATCGGTGCTATGGAGTTTGAGAAACTTGCTGATTTTGCTCAGGAGAAAGCAATTGATCTTACCATTATCGGTATGGATGATCCTCTGGTTGGCGGTGTGGTAGATGTATTTGAAGCACGTGGTCTGAAAGTCTTTGGCCCGAGAAAGAATGCAGCTATCCTTGAAGGCTCCAAAGCGTTCTCAAAAGATCTGATGAAAAAATACAATATTCCCACAGCGGCATATGAGAATTTTGATGATCCTGAGAAAGCACTGGAATATCTCCGCACAGAAGCCAGATTTCCAATTGTTCTGAAAGCAGATGGTCTTGCACTCGGCAAGGGAGTGCTGATCTGCAAGGATTTGAAAGAGGCAGAAGACGGCGTAAAAGAGATCATGGAAGATAAGAAATTCGGAAATGCCGGAAATACCATGGTCATCGAAGAATTTATGACAGGACGTGAAGTCTCTGTGTTATCATTTGTAGATGGAAAAACTATCCGTACAATGACATCCGCACAGGATCACAAACGTGCTCAGGACGGTGATCAGGGATTGAATACTGGCGGAATGGGAACTTTCTCCCCAAGTCCGTTCTATACAGAAGAAGTAGATGAATTCTGCAGGAAATATGTATATCAGCCGACAGTAGATGCAATGGCTGCAGAAGGACGCCCATTTAAGGGAATCATTTTCTTTGGTCTTATGCTTACCGCAGATGGCCCGAAGGTATTGGAATATAATGCACGCTTCGGAGATCCGGAAGCACAGGTAGTCCTGCCACGTATGAAGAATGATATCATTGAAGTAATGGAAGCTTGTGTAAATGGAACACTGGACCAGGTAGACCTTCAGTTCGAGGATAATGCAGCAGTGTGCGTAGTACTTGCAAGTGATGGATATCCTGTAAAATATGAAAAAGGTATCCCAATGTACGGCTTTGAAAATTTCAAAGGCAAAGACGGATATTACTGCTTCCACGCAGGAACCAAACTGAAAGACGGTCAGATTGTTACTAATGGTGGCCGTGTTCTGGGAATTACTGCGACAGGCAAAGATTTAAAAGAAGCAAGAAAGAATGCATATGAAGCTACAGAGTGGATTACATTCGCAAATAAATATATGCGCCATGATATTGGAAAAGCAATTGATGAAGCATAAAAAATATTGATGTTTAAAAATAAACAGGAGACAAGGCTGGGATAAAAGTCCCATTCTTGTCTCCTGTTTTATGGTTGGCAGATACTTCTTCTGTCCAAAATAATCTCGATGCAATATTTTTTGAAAGAACGATAGAATCCACATAAATTATTTTGCATAAATAATACGAGCGATTTCCTTTACTTTTCATGCAATCTGTTATAAAATAGAAAAGTGCTGTAAAGCAAAGTTACAGATTGAGATGAATTGTAACGTAGCAGAAACAGCAAGGAGAAAGTTACTGTTCAGCATATGCACAGTAATGGGAGAAATATTATGAACAGGAAAAGTCAGAAAGAGATTCAGGTGACGACACATATGGTGCGCCAGTTTCTGCAGGAGAATGAAGATACCGGTTATCGGGATTTTCACAGCAATCTTCTGCCGGGTGTGGATAATGTTATGGGAATCAGACTTCCGGTGTTGCGAAAATTTGCAAAGCAGCTTTCTGGTATGGACTGGCAGGAATGGTTTGAACAGGCGGATGACCAGTGGTATGAAGAAACGATGCTTCGCGGATTGGTGAGTGCTTATGCAAAGATGGAATGCAAAGAACGCTTAACATATGTGGCAAAATTTGTGCCGGACATTAATAACTGGGCAGTATGCGATTGCTTTTGCAGTACATTAAAAGATGCAGATAAATACCAGACAGAATACTGGGATTTTATTGAAACGTATTTTACTTCGAATAAAGAATACGAAGCAAGATTTGCGGCAGTCATGCTTCTGGGACATTTTGTGAAGCGTGAATATTTGAAAGAGAGTATCAGACGTCTGGAGAGTATCACTCAGCAGGGATATTATGCAAAGATGGCAGTGGCGTGGGCAGTATCTGTATATTTTGCGGCATTTCCGGATGAGATGCTGACATACTTGCAGGACGGTCACAAACTGGATGAATTTACATATAAGAAATCACTACAGAAGATCACAGAGTCTTATCGTGTTGATAAGGAAATGAAAAAGATCATAAAAGAAATGAGACAGAGAGGATAAAATAATGGGAATCAGCAAAGAAGAAGCAATCAAAGAATTACAGACCAGAGAGGAGATTTTTGTGGCATATTCACAGGCTACAAAGCTTCCGTATGTGAAATGTGATGAAGAGACATTTAATGATCAGGCATGGATTTTTTCAACAGAAGAAGGAATCAAAGAATTCGGCAAAAAAATGCTGGAAGAAAAGGTTCTTCTTATGGGTATGAAATTTACCAAGAAGGATTATCCCAGATTATATGGAACTTTCTATGCAATTGGCGTAAATACAGTTGTATGGGTAGATGGTGAAGATAAAATTGAGATTGATCTTCCGGATGTTGCAAAACAGGCAGATATGAGCAAGATTGAGCCGGCTAAGAGACCGCTTCTGAATCCTACACTGGAGCTTTCCGGCATTTACTTTATGCAGGAACTCCGCCGTCCGGTAGAGAAGGATCAGCATGGAAATCTTCGTGAGCTTGAGGAAGAACTGATCGTAAACCTGAAGAAATCCGAATATCTGGTTGCTATGAATGTAGATCCTGAAGATCCTAAGAAGATCAATATTCCGTATCTCAAAAATAAAAAAGAAGAAATTCTCCAGCCTGTATTTACAGACGTTATGGAACTTGAGAAGTTTACAAAAGGTCAGAAGCTGCGTATTGCGAAAGTACCGTTTGCAAAACTTCCGGAGCTGTTAATCGATAAGGCAATGGCTTATGCAGTTAATCCATTAGGCTTTAACCTTGTTCTGAACAGAGAACAGCTCAATAAGATCATTGGCTTAAAATAATCAAGTCATGTAGATGAAATTCAGTTGACAGAAAGAAGATAAAGGGTGTGCATGCTGTGTGAGAACATGGCAGTATACCCCTTTTTGTTTTGAAAAATAATACAGCAATACGTCTTTCTGTTGCAAAAAATGTTGGTTTGTGCTAGGATATGTGTAACACAAAAAGGAGAAGAAAACGTATGATGATAGAAATAGATTTCAGCAGTGATGAAGCCATTTACATCCAGCTGACCAACCAGATCATCATGGGGATTGCTACGTCAAGACTGCAGGAGGGAGATACACTGCCATCAGTGAGACAGCTTGCAGATACTGTTGGGATAAATATGCATACAGTAAATAAAGCATATTCACTGTTGCGACAGGAGGGATTTGTCACTATCGACCGCAGACGTGGTGCAGTGATTTCTATTGATGTAAATAAACGGAAAGCATTGGAAGAACTGAAACAGAATCTCATGGTGGCGCTTGCGAAAGGATGTTGCAAGAGCGTAAGCAGAGAGGAAGTACATCAGCTTATTGATGAGATTTTTGACGAATATGATGAAAACAGATAGGAGAGGACATGGAGAGACAATTTACCAGACAGGCAGAGAATGCCCTCAAATTGGCAAAGACGACTGCGAAAACCTGTGGACATGGATATATCGGAACAGAACATCTTCTTGCAGGTCTTTTGAAAGAACCTGAAGGCACTGCGGGAAAAGTGCTGCAGGAATTTAACGTAGAAGAAGAAAAACTCAGGGAACTTATCAGTAGCCTGGTTACACCGGTTCAGGGCAATACTGCGGCAGCAGAAACAAAAGATCCCCAGTACAGCCCGAGAGCAAGAAGGATCATTGAACAGGCGAAGGAAGATGCTGAGAGTATGGAATGTCTTTGCGGAACAGAGCACCTGTTGCTTTCGCTTCTGAAAGAGACAGACTGCGTAGCGACCAGACTGCTTTTTACAATGGGAGTAAATATCCAGAAGTTATTTGCGGCTATCCTGACAGCTATGGGATTTGACAATGATACCATTGCAGAGGAATTTCAGTATGCAAGGAATGCGGGAAACAAAAAAGTGACCAGTACCCCTACGCTGGATCAGTACAGTCGTGACCTGACACAGCTTGCAGCAGAGGGAAAACTGGATCCTGTGATAGGGCGTGATAAAGAAATTACCAGACTGATCCAGATTCTGAGCAGACGTACGAAGAATAATCCGTGTCTGACAGGGGAACCCGGAGTAGGTAAGACTGCCATTGTAGAGGGACTTGCACAGCGCATCGTTATGGGAATGGTTCCGGATACAGTGAAGGATAAGCGTCTTGTTGTGTTAGATCTTTCCGGCATGGTTGCGGGAAGCAAATACAGAGGTGAATTTGAGGAACGCATTAAGAATGTGATCCAGGAAGTAAAAGAACATCAGGGAATTCTGCTGTTCATTGATGAAATCCATACCATCATCGGAGCAGGTGGAGCGGAGGGAGCACTGGATGCTTCTAATATCCTGAAACCTTCTCTTTCCAGAGGTGAGATTCAGCTTATCGGCGCGACTACTCTGGAGGAATACCGTAAATATATTGAAAAAGACGCAGCACTGGAACGAAGATTCCAGCCTGTGACAGTGGAAGAACCATCTTCAGAGGAGACTGTTGAGATCCTTAAAGGTCTGCGTTCATATTATGAGAAACATCATAGGGTAAAGATTGAAGATGAGGCACTTGAGGCAGCAGTAAAAATGTCACAAAGATATATCAATGACCGTTTCCTTCCGGATAAGGCAATTGATATTATTGATGAAGCAGCATCAAAGGTTCAGCTTGCGGGTTATCAGTCAGCACCTGAAATGGAACAATATGAACTGGAACTGAATGAACTTCGTGAGGAGAAAGAACAGGCAGTTAAGACTGCAGATATTGAACGCGCAAAAAAAGCACAGGTACGCCAAAATGAAGTGGAAGCCGAAATGGAGAAAATCCGCATTAAGACTGAACGTAGAAATAAGAGGAAGAAACTTGTTGTAGATGAAGCTGCTGTTGCAGAGACGATTTCGGACTGGACAAAGATTCCTCTTCAGAAACTGACAGAAGGAGAAACCAAACGTCTTGCTCGTCTGGAGAAAGAACTTCATAAACGTGTGATCGGACAGAATGAGGCAGTGAAAGCTGTTGCACAGGCAGTGAAACGGGGAAGAGTAGGACTTAAAGATCCGAACCGTCCCATTGGTTCTTTCCTTTTCCTTGGACCTACAGGTGTTGGTAAGACAGAACTTTCCAAGGCTCTGGCAGAAGCTGTCTTTGGAAGTGAACAGGCGATGATTCGTGTAGATATGTCCGAATATATGGAGAAACACAGTGTCTCCAAGCTGATCGGTTCTCCTCCGGGATATGTAGGATATGAAGAAGGCGGCCAGCTCAGTGAGAAGGTCCGCAGAAATCCGTACAGTGTATTGCTTTTTGATGAGATTGAGAAGGCACATCCGGATGTGTTTAATATACTTTTACAGGTGCTGGATGACGGTCATATTACAGATGCACAGGGAAGAAAAGTCGACTTCAAACAGACGATTATTATTATGACTTCCAACGCAGGGGCACAGGCGATCATGGAACCGAAACGTCTGGGATTCATGTCTGATAATGATGAGAAGAAAGACTATGAACGGATGAAAGGCGGTGTGATGGAAGAAGTGCGCCGGATTTTCAAACCGGAGTTCCTGAACCGAATTGACGATATCATGGTGTTCCATGTGCTGAATAAAGAAGATATCCGGAAAATTGTGACATTGCTTCTTAAAACACTGGAGAAACGATGTGCAGAACAGATGGAAATTCATCTTACAGTGACAAATGCTGTGAAAGATTTTATTGCAGAAAAAGGTTCTGATAATAAATATGGTGCCAGACCGCTGCGTCGTGCAATTCAGAGTAAGATAGAAGATGCGCTTGCAAACGAGATTCTGGAAGGCAGAGTAAAACGTGGAGATAGTGTACAGGTGAAACTTCATAAAAACGAGATTGCATTTGAAGTGAAAAAACAGTAGAAATCTCTGAGCAGACAGATATTTACAATTAAAGCAGAGGACTCACATGATTCACAGAAATTGTGAAATTAGTATAAAAAAATCAGTGAGATACTGGTCAAAAAAGTGAATGTATTATATAATAAGCACATAAAATGTCGGAAAAGTACAGAGATAGTGAAAAACTGTACGGCATCGGCAGATGAACCGGTGGAGCGGCAAACAAAAGAGTCTTAGGAGGACATAGGAAATGGCAGTAGTAAAAGAATTAATCCGTACAGAAGAGAATGGAGCAATCAGCTTTGGTGACTATGAGCTTGCACAGAAGTCTAAATTATCAGACTATCAGCATCAGGGCGATATGTATAAAGTAAAAACTTTTAAGGAGATTACCAAGCTCGAGAGAAACGGAATGTTCGTTTACGAATCAGTTCCGGGAACAGCAGTATTTAATCTTACACAGAGTGAAGCTCAGATGGATTTCCATGTAGAGGGACCGGAAGATGCACAGATCACAGTGGAGATGGAGCCGGATACAGAATATGAAGTATTTATTGAGCAGGCAAGCACAGGTAAGATGAAAACAAACCTGGGCGGTAAACTTTCCTTTAGCGTGGAACTTGGCAATGCTGCAAGAGTAGAAGTAAAGATTGTAAAATGCTGAAAAATAAAAAGACGGTATATTTTTGCCAGGAGTGCGGATATGAATCCGTAAAATGGATGGGGCAGTGCCCGGGATGCAAGTCCTGGAACACCTTTGTGGAAGAGACAGTTTCCACAAAGAAGCCATCCTCTTCTGGAGCAATGAAATCATCAGAAAAAAGGCAGGAACCGGTGATCCTTAAAGACATCAGCCTGTCAGAAGATGAACGGCAGACAACTCAGATTGGTGAACTTGACAGGGTGCTGGGCGGCGGTATCGTCCCCGGCTCCCTTGTTTTAGTGGGAGGAGATCCGGGAATCGGAAAATCAACGCTGCTTTTACAGGTGTGCAGAAATCTGGCAGAGAAGCAGGTTTCGGTTCTTTATATTTCAGGCGAGGAATCTCTGAGACAAATTAAGCTGAGAGCTAATCGTATCGGGCAGTTTACGGATAAGATGCAGCTTTTATGTGAGACGAACCTGGAAGTGATACGTGAGGTGATCGAGCGCAGAAAACCGGATGTGGTTGTGATCGACTCCATTCAGACTATGTTTCACGAAGATGTAAGTTCGGCACCGGGAAGTGTCTCTCAGGTGAGAGAATCTACCAATATCCTTATGCAGATCGCAAAGGGGATGGGGGTGTCCATTTTTATTGTAGGTCATGTGACGAAAGAAGGAAATGTAGCAGGTCCGAGGGTTCTGGAACATATGGTGGATACGGTGCTTTATTTTGAAGGCGACCGGCATGCTTCTTATCGTATCCTGCGTGCGGTGAAGAATCGTTTTGGATCTACGAATGAGATTGGTGTTTTTGAAATGTGTAATACAGGTCTTGAGGAGGTGAAGAATCCGTCGGAATATATGCTGAATGGCAGACCGGAGGATGCGTCGGGTTCTGTTGTGGCGTGTTCTATGGAAGGAACCCGGCCGATTCTGGTTGAAATCCAGGCACTTGTGTGCCAGAGTAATTTCGGTATTCCGAGGCGGACAGCGGTGGGAACTGATTTTAACAGAGTGAATCTCCTTATGGCTGTGCTTGAGAAGAAAGTAGGACTCCGTCTGGCTGCATCGGATGCTTATGTCAATATTGCAGGGGGAATGAAGATGACAGAGCCGGCAATTGACCTTGGGATCTGTCTGGCGATTGTTTCCAGTGCGAAGGATATTGTGATTCCTGATAATGTGATGGTATTTGGCGAGGTTGGTCTGAGTGGTGAAATCCGCGCAGTGAATATGGCAGGTCAGCGTGTGCAGGAGGCGAAAAAACTGGGATTTGGAACAGTTGTGCTTCCGGAAGTGTGTAGGTCTTCTGTTGGAAAAGTGGAAGGAATCAACTTGGTTTATGTGTCGCAGATTCGTGATGCGATTGGTTATATTATGAAAAAATAGATTGTCAGACTACTGGCTTATATATGGTTTGAATAAGTCGATCAGACTGTCGTCAAAGATATTTTTGCCTGAGAAAGTCTGCTGACAGAGAGAAAGAGGAAAAGATCAAAAGTTATGGCGAGTGGGATTGATACAGTGATATTTGATATGGATGGAGTGATTTTTGATTCGGAGATTCTTGTGCTTCAAGCGTGGAAAGAAGTGGCAGAACGTCATGGAATCGCAGGAGTTGAGGCGGCATGTCATGAGTGTCTGGGAACAAACAGTGTTGTAAGTAAAGGGATTTTTCTGAAGCATTATGGTGAAGATTTTCCGTATGAGGAATATAAAGCGGAGATGGCAGAGGTGTTTTTCAGTCATGCTTCCGGAGGTAAACTGGCAAAGAAGCCGGGGGTTGAGGAGCTTTTGAAATATCTGAAGATGAGGGGATTTAAGATTGGGCTTGCCAGTTCTACCCGGGAGGTACTGGTGCGTTCGGAGATTTCAGATGGCGGGCTGCTGGGATATTTTGATCAGATTATCGGGGGAGATATGGTGGAACGGAGCAAGCCGGAACCGGATATTTTTCTGGAGGCTTGCAGACGACTGGGGACCAGACCGGAGAATTGTTATGTGATTGAGGATTCTCATAATGGAATCAGGGCGGCTTATGCAGCAGGGATGCATCCGATCATGGTGCCGGATCTGATGGAGGTGACGGAGGAGATGAAGGAGTTGGCGGAGGAGATTTTTGGGTCGCTTTATGAGGTGGTGGAGTTTTTGGAGATTCGGTAAAAGGGATGTGAAGGGACGCAAGCTCAAATCATTCTCTTCGGCTCGGTTTCGGGTTTTAAGAAAAGCTAAGCCTCGGAAAATCTGCTAAAGGGGGACGCAGCCCCAAACAATTCTCTTCGGCTCGGTTTCGGGCCTTAAGAAAAACTAAGCCCGGGAAGATCAGCTAAAAGCATTCACAGATAACTCAAACTCGCCGCGAAGCGGCTCAGACAGTGAGTGATCTGCGAATAACGCTGATCTTCCCGGGCTAAGATTTTCTAAAGACCCTGCAAATGTCGCCGAAGAGAATTGTTTGGGGCTGCTGGCTGTTGGCTGTGACTGGTGGCTGAGGGAGAAGGATAATGGTGGTTTGTTAGTTTGGTGGAATAGAAAAGTTTTCTATATATAGTATGAAGGGGACGGAAAAGTTTGTCAAATTATGAAATTAACTGTTGACAGGGACTGCTTTCGGTGTTATATTAGTTGAGCTGTCGGAAATAATTGTTTCTTGAAAAGAGACAATTTAAGATGATTTCTGAAAGAAAAAAGAAATTAAAAAAAAGTGCTTGACAACTTAAAACGAATATGTTAAAGTAATTAAGTCGCTTGAACAGAGCCGACAATCACAGATCAGAAGAACAGTTCCGAAATCCG
>SAMEA3387500__coassemble_1011_pt1 | contig 25227 bp, 20 predicted proteins | sample SAMEA3387500__metabat2_low_PE_011 | metagenome-assembled genome bin SAMEA3387500 (sample SAMEA3387500) | Felis catus | biome: Faeces | place: United Kingdom | collected 2012
TTTAAAAATACATATCCCACAAAACATGAAATTATCTCAGTAATTGGAAATGCCCACCAGATCAATGATACTCCCATCTGACCATTTCTGACAAACAGAGAAAAGATTCCCGCCAGTGGCAGAATGATAATAAGCTGTCTCAAAAGTGAAATCACCAGTGATTCCAGGCCGCCATCCAATGCCTGGTAAATTCCCTGATAAGCAACATTAACTCCGGCAAACAGGAAGCTTACTGAAATCACTCTCATCACGCCAATAAAATATTCTCTTGACTGTCCTGCATTAAACAGCGTTGCAAATGCTTCAGGGAAAATCTCCGTAATTGCAATTCCCAGAATCATTAATGCAATAGTATAAATAAGTCCATATTTGATACCATCCTGAATTCTCTTTTTACTTCTCATTCCATAAGCAAATGCAATGATCGGAGTAATCGCATCTCTCAGACCAAAAGCAAGGAAGAGAACAAACTGCTGGACTTTATAGAACAATCCATAGGCTGTCTGTGCTGATGGATTAAATTTAAGGATCAGATTCATCACATAAACCATAATGGACATCAGAGCCTGCGCAATAATTGCCGGAAGTCCGATTGCATAGATTTCTTTTATAACACCAGCATTCGGTTTCATGTATTTCGGTTCATGCCCGAATTCCTTATTCAGTTTCATGTGAAAAACAAGCAGCAATACAGCAGAAGCGACCTGACCAATTACAGTTGCGTAGGCTGCACCTTTCACTCCCATTTCAGGGCAAGGCCCAATACCGTAGATCATAATCGGATCAAGAATGATATTTACAACAGCACCAACCACCTGTCCGATTGTAGAATAAAGAGAACGGCCTGTTGCCTGTAATAACTTTTCAAATAAAGAAAAGAAAATAATGCCAAAGGAAATCACACAGCATATCCGCAGATAACTGACTCCCATTTCAAGTACTTCTGCATCAACTGTCTGTGATGAAATACATGCTTTCACTCCAAAGATACCAAACAGTAAGCAGACCACGTAAATGATCACACCCAGGAACAGACTGTTTCCTGCTACCTTTGCAGCCTTTTCCCTGTTTCCCTGTCCAAGTGTCCTTGCAAGAAGTGCATTGGTTCCTACACCTGTTCCGATTCCTGCTGCTACCATAAGCATCTGAACCGGAAATACCAGAGTGAGGGCATTTAATGCTGCTTCACTGCCTACTCTCATATTTCCTACAAATGCACTGTCTACAATGTTATAGACCGCCTGCAATGCCATGGATAAGATCATAGGGATTCCCATCTGGATCATCAGATTATTCACCGGCCTATCCTTCATCTTGTTACTTTCTGCCATTTTGTCTTTACTCCTCTCTTTTCTGCACAAAAAAAGTGCGCACCCCGTCACATAAGCTGGACTTACGCTGACAGGCTACACACTTTTTTCATGGCAAATATTTTATTTTAGCAAAAGAAAAACGAGTAGCATGAAACTGGATTTACGCTCATCTGCTACTCGTTCGTTATCATTATATTTCCTGTTTTCTAAAAAGTCAAACGAAATATTTTTTACAATTTACATTTTACAATGCACATCAATCTATTTTATTTTGATCGATGTAATCAATAATCGTTTTACAAATTTCCTGCTTTGGCTTTTCAAGTGCAACTCCCAGTTCCATATATAACAGATTTTCTGCTATCTGGAAATACCTTGCATCTGTAGCAGTACACTTTTTCCCCTGTGCAAGTCTTTTCTGCTTCCGCTGATAAATCATTTTTATAATAGCAACTAATGCCTCAGGGTTATTTGCTCTTACTGCTTCTTTATAATTTTGTTCCCTCATTTTTTCATTGTTTGTCCATGCTGTCGGGATATCCGGAATTCGTTTGATCAAATTCCAGGCTTCTTCTTTTGTCAGACATAACCTCAGTCTTGAATCTGAGTTTGAAACAGGAACATATATTTTTTCCTTTTCATCTTCTACTGGTTTCATCAGATAATATAACTTATCGTTTTTTTCATCCTGCGGATCCAAATATAAAATATTTTCTATTTTACAGATACCTGTAACTGGTTTGCTGACAAAGTCTCCAATTTCATATTTCACAAAATCCACTCCTTGCTGACCGGCATTCTTATTCCGTAAAAGTATAACGTACAAAAGAACCCTGATTGTCTCCTGTTACTATTACAACATCTCCATTCTCATTGCGTGTGGATTCCAGAATCGGAAATCTTCCATTTTCTTTTACATAGGCTTCCGGGCTGGCTGCTTCTGCCTCGATCAAAGTTTTTTACTGTATTGTTCTCCTCCACACGGATTTATATCCTCAATAAAGATTTCATACTCATGCATATGCAGTTCCTCCTGAAATTCATTTTATAAAAACAAGCAGCATAACTGTTGTTTTCCGACTCATTACGCTACTCGCCCTTATTTTTATTATAAAGCCATTTTACTTTGATTTCAAAAGCGTTTTTTACTAAAAATGTATCTTCTGTTTTTAGGCATTATTACTATGTATTTTCATATCCTGCGGCATCAGCGGATGGTTACGCAGGGCAAATCTCGTATCTTCGTGGATTTCCTGATTATTTTAATACGAAATTCTTTAATTCATCCCTCTTTTTGACATGAAGCTTGTTAAAGATATCTGTAAGATAATGCTTCACTGTGTTTAGGGCTACCCCCATGTGTTCTGCGATCTCCCGGTTGCTCCAGTCCCGGCAGGCCAGCATGGCAATGGAAAACTCCATGGTAGTCAGAGCGTCTGTCACCGGTCTGTCTGATGCAGGATTGTGAACCGCCATCCATCCACGGCTGAAGGTAATAACTGCATCCGATATTTTTCTGTACATCTCCTGATTTTCTTTGCGGATGCATGACTCCAGAAGCCCCTGGAGAAGTTCGTGGAGTTCGATAAACGGCTCGATAAGCTCATATTTCCTGGCTCAAATGCTGTATTTATCAGTGGTAATACTGTATTTTCTGTCATATGTCCACTCTGCCATGTCCTTTCTCTCTGTATTTTTTTATATTACCACCTTTTTCCTGTTTTTTCTATAACACTTATAAATTCCCAGAACGAAAAAAATACCGGATCAGGCCTGTTTGGCTCAATCCGGTATTTTTTTATTTCACATTGAAAACTCCATCAGGATTATTTTACAGTGATTTTCAGAGCTTTGTATACACCATTCTGTGCATATACCCATATTGTGCAGGTTCCTTTGCCTGTTGCTCTGATAAGGCCATCCGGGGTAACGGTGGCTACTTTTGTATTGCTGCTTTCGTAACAAAGTTTTCTGTGGCGTGCAATCTTCTTATCTTTCTTAACTTCTTTTGCTTTTATCTGTGCGGTTTTTCCCATTTTCAGGGTGATCTTTGAAACATTCCTCTTATTTCCAATCTGGGTTACGGAAACAGCTTTTGTATTTCCGTATTTACCGCCTCCGGTGACTGCATGTACAGATATGGACGTGTCTGTCACTACCTTTTTGCCATTTACCATTCTGTAGGCTTTTACCACATATTTGTAGTAAGTACCTTTTTTCAGATCCTTCTGGGTCCATGTGCTGATATCTCCACCGGTGATAGTGGCAAGCTTCCTGTACTTGTAAGACTTTGTACCTGTATTACAGCGGTTGCCGTATATGAAATATCCATCTGCATCCTTAATGATGTTCCACTGCAATGTCACAGAAGTTTTTGTCTGTTTTACAGAACGGGCTCTTAACCTTCTGAAGCTTGTGGTCTTATTGATCGTGGGTTCATCCGGGACTTTCACTGTGATCATAATGGAAGCTGTAATTTTTCCATCCTCTGTTGTAACTGTGATCTCTGTAATTCCATTTCCCACTGCTGTTACCTTACCATTTTCATTTACAATGGCAATTTTTTCGTTATGGGATTTCCAGATCAGTTTCTGTAAATCTGCATTTTCAGGCTCGATTTTTACTTTCAGTTCTGTGGATTCACCAATCTTTGTCAGGGTTTCTTTCTCTGCTTCTATGGTAAGCTTCTGGATTCCCACAGGGATCTTCACTGTTACGGAAACTGTCGCTGTGTAACTGCCGCTTACAGATGTTGCGGTAATGGTGGCAGTTCCGTTTCCAACTGCTGTCACCTTGCCGTTTTCATCTACAGTTGCTACTTTCTCATCGCTGGATTGCCAGGTTACACGCTTATTGTCTGCATAGGACGGTGTCACCTCTGCGGTAAGTTGGGCGGTTTCATCTTTCTTTGTTAAGGTAAGAGTATCCGGAGATACCTTAATGCCTGTTACCGGGTAGCTTGGGGAATAGTAGGTGTCTTTGTAAGTCAGTACATAAATGGAGAATTTATCTGACTTAAAGGTAAGCTCGTTAGTACTGCTGTTAAAGACAGAATCTAATATATCAACAGTTGCCTGATTCGTTGCGCTGTCCTTATGCAGTCTGAAAATCTTGTACTCCCGGATGGTATAAGGCTGATTATTAATCATTTTATCCGGGATTTTAATCCTGATATTCATATTGATTATCTAAGTTGATCCTGTATATCACTCTTTCACGTAAAAAAGCACGTACTTTTATACCAAAAAGGCGTGCAAGTCTCGCTCCTCACACGCCATAATAATATCTCTATTCTTCCTTTAATACCTTTTAACGATTATCCCCATTCCAGTTCATTCTGTCTGATATTCCATAGTCCTGCCGTGACAGATAAAGAACACTTTTATCCGAATACTTTCTTTAACAATTCCATAATATCCTCATTTTTCAGTCCATATCTTTTCAATGAATTTTGATCAAATGGTTCCTGCTCCAGCAAGTCAATAAAACTATGTATATCATTACCTACTGCAATCGGCAATCCTTCTACTTTTTCAAGCATAAGTTCCGATGCAATACGCAAAATATCTTTTTTATGCTTCTTTATGTCACTGGAATCCACTTTTTCACCTAAATCTTTTCGACTTTTCAAATCAAGATACGCTTTTGCCTTGAAAAGTATTATATATTCTGGTCTTAGAACAGAAAGTCCATTTCTTATAACTTTTCCATTAAGAAGTGCCTTATAGTAATCATCATTCAAAAGAATTGCTGATAAACTGGATACTTCATCATCAATATGTATAGGTGTAATTCCTTCCGCGCTTTTAAGTTCAAAATCGCTTCTGCAAAACAATTCGATCATTTTCGGAAATTTATCTTCTTCTGGTTTATCAAACCTATAGAATTGAGGGTTACTACCATTTATTGCTTTATTTCTATATTTCCCATCAACGATAAACTTCCAAAATTTCTCTCCAAACTCCGGAGTTAATGCTTCAACAATCAAAACCATATCCAGATCTCTTGTAGCCCTGAAATTCACTTCATTGCTCTCAAAAAGAATATCGCAGGCTGCGCCACCTATTAAAACATACTGTTCTTCATAATCTGCAAAGTACTTCCAAAATGTATCTAATCCTTTGACCATACATATTCCTCCAACATCTCATTAATAGAAATATCAACTCGTTCCTCTTCTTGTTCATCTCCTGTCAGTGACAGTACTACGCTTAAAGGATCTTGAAATCCTTTTCCTAGAAAATCAATAAAATATCCCAGTTCCAAGACAACACAGCCAATTTCTTCCAATTCACTCACTTGTTTTTCCGCTTTCACTCCACTATCTTTTAGTTCTTTCTTCGTCACGGCATAAGTAGGATAAACATTATCGGACAAAAGAGAATACTCACATAAAGCAGAAATACCTGCTTTCTTTTCAAATTTTATATCTTCTCTCAAAATAAATCTTCGAATTACTGGATTTCTTAATACCATCTTAATCTGCTGCCATAATTGTTCTCGTTCATCCGGAATATCGATGACTCTTGATTTACCTTTCATATCCAACACATCAATATTTAAATATTCCAGTTCATCAAAACACCGGCTTGCAGATTTTGTTGACACTTCCAATCGTTTCGCCGCATCAGATACTTTTACTTCATTCCATCGTTCATAAATGGCCATTAGAAGCATTTTTTGTGTCAAAAATGAAATCAAATGAACTGGTGCCAGCTCTCTTTCATTTCCTTTACTCAGCAAATATCCAATAAACGGGAGAAATACCTGCTTCCTATCTATTACAAAAGGAATTCCTTCTTCTATCATCTTTTCTTTTATATAAAATGTTGTTCGATCAAGAAAAACTGCACAGTTTAATCCTGTTATTTTTTCCACGCCAGCTCTGTCTCTACGCAAAACAACAAGTCCGATATCATCTTTGGGATGAATAGCCATCCATAATACACCATTAGTCTCTACTGTAAAAATGTCATATCTTCCACGATATGCTAATGGAAGTTTTTTATATACCTCTTTATTCTCTGTCATTATTACATTTTGCCGTAATGTTTTTTCCAAAAATTCTCTCATACTAATCGCCTTTTTATAAATGTGACTTTTTTTACGTCGCATTTATAATTTATCATATGTTGTTTAATTTTTCAAGTAAAATGTAATTACATAATCATAGCCTTTTGAAGGTTCCATACGAATTATCTGATAGAGAAGCGTTTCAGAAGGAACCTGGAACCAAAAAGTGTCCCCGTATAGCAAAAGCAGTGGCAGATATTGCCTGAAAAACCGCCTGGGAAAAAGTTTCATTTTGATACTTTATATGTTAAAATGAAACATATCGTATCAAGTGAGGGGTTTTACAGATGTCTAAAAAGAAATATAATCTGAATACAATTTACATCTCTGAGCGTCTGCAGGAGAATCTGAAGCCGATTTCACAATCTGCATTCACTGCTGTGACCGCTCCTATGGGATATGGAAAAACAACTGCTATCAACTGGTATCTGGACAAACAGAGCAAAAACGGAAATTCATGTGTGATCCGGATCAGTATTTATTCTGATAATCGGTCTGTTTTCTGGCAGAGCGTTCAGAAGGCATTTGCCTTCGCAGGGCTTGATTTTCTGGATAATTATAGCTACCCTTCAGATGCTGCCGGTGCCGGGATGCTTGCTGATGAGCTTTGTTATTCCCTGAGCAGTCAGACCTCTTACTACATTTTTATTGATGATTTTCATCTGCTGGGTGAACCTCATGTTGCAGATTTTTTTTGTATGCTTGCCAACAGACTGCCTGAAAATATCCACCTGATCGTATCCGGCAGAAATGTTTTTCTGTCCGGAAAAGAGATTCTCCGTCTTGGCAAAAAGTTATATCAGATCCATACCAGGGATCTGTGTCCGAACCGCCGGGAGCTTTCTGTCTATACCCATCGCTGCGGTGCCAGCCTGAACGAAGATCAGCTGAACACGCTTCTCTATTCCAGTGAGGGGTGGTTCTCTGCAGTCTAAAAGAATCTCTCCGGAGAATGTGATCTTATTATGAGTTTTCTGATGTATAACGATATCACCGGTATGAGCGTTCTGCACCGTCAGGCCAGTTCCAAAATGACCAGACCTGCCATCAGTATCCGCAATACAGGAAGCTGAACCTTCGGTTCTCCTTCTGTTCTGATGATGTTTCACCGCAGATCCGTAACTCTGGATGCAGAACTGGCAGCTATGAATGAGTGTATGCCCCATTATTACAGGATCACCCAGGGACATGGGCAGGGTGCGGAATTGCACATGAATGCAGAGGCAGCATTTATGCAGGGAAATTTTTCAGATGCACAGATTCTGCTGGAGCAGACTTATTCCACCATTGCTTCAAACGGACAGCACAATATTTCGCTCTGCTGTGATTTCCTTGCTGCAAGGCTTTCCCTTTTTCAGGAGGGCGTCACCTTTGTGAAGAACCCTGAAGTAAAGCGTAAGGAGCTTCTGTCTCTCCACAATATGATGTGGCTGAATATTTTTGACAGTACTTATGCTTACTACTATGCATTAATTAGAATGCCGGAAAAGATTCCCGCATTATTTAAAGACCATATGTTATCCACTGTCAGCGTTCTCTCTCCCTGCAGACCTATGATGGAAATGATCGAGAATCATGTCTTTCTTTCACAGAAAATGTACGCAAAAGTTATAGGCAGAAGCGAAACGCTTCTGCCTGTCTGTGAGAAAATGCACTATGAACTTGTGTCTCTCCACGTTCAGATCCAGACCGCTGCTGCTTACGCAATGCTGGGCAAACATCATGATGCACGACAGCTTCTGCAGAAAGCCTTAGGACACGCCATGCCGGATGGCTTTCTGATTCCGTTTGTAGAAAATTATAACTATATCAAGGACGTGCTGGGCAGTATTAATTCCATAACGCCAGAGCCTTTCACAGACCGGATCCTTTCCCTTGGTTCTGTTTATGAACAACACTGCCTCCGCCTGTCCAGCCGTAATTACAGGCCTGAGATCCTAAATATGCTGAACAGCAGAGAAGCAGAAATTGCAGCTTTGATCACCGACCGTCTGAGCAACCGCGAAATCGCAGAGAGGTTATTTCTCTCTGAAGGCACTGTGAAACAATATGTCAACCAGATTTATTCCAAGTTGATGATCAACGGTGATACACGCACCAAAAGGAAACAACTGGCAGAGCTGATTTCTTCCATAAACAAGGGCCTTACCTGACACTTTGAGAAAAAAAAGCAAGGAAATTCACATGACCAAAGTCTTGCGATTTCCTTGCTATTTGGCAAGAATTACAAATTTAAAGTTTTTTACTCATTTGCATTTCTGATAATTTTTAAATACTGTTGGATTCCTTCTTGTTCAGGCATTACTCGCAACACACCTTTTCTTGTAGTAATGATAGAAGCTACTACATTGGCAAAATTTAGCATTTCTGTTTCCTTGAGAATATCCTCGGAAATCTCAGTTTTATTCAGCATCATGTCTGCTCCCGGATTACGATAGAAGGAAAAATCCCTATCTCCATCCGGATATGTATGTACCATAGCAAGCGTAGTATGAATTTTTTCATCTGTACATAATCCAATGTCATCAATTCCTGCTTCTTTTATGGCTGCTCTCAACTGATCTCCAAAAAAATCATTACCAACCTTACCAATAAATGCTGCATTATGTCCCAATTTATAGCAATCCTCTGAAATAACGCATCTTAATCCAGCCCATCAGAGTGTGAAATCCTGCGTCAGATATCTTTGCCGTGCGTCAGCACGCCTGCAGATATCTTCCTTGTCTTTCGCACTCTGCTGAACTGTCTTAAATGCATTATTTACGAGGATTGCTATAGAACGCTTTATTATAATAAATCATATTTCACTATATCAAGCTTAGCTGCACCATCAGCAAAGAAAGAAATCCCCTTTGCTTCCTGCTTTGTAAGAATAGCCGCAGACATAACCTGCTCGCCGTCATTAATAAATACTTCCACACTAAACTTATCCAAAATCACACGCAGTTTTAGTTCATTGCTGTCACCGTTTACCAGACAACTGCTCTGATGAACCAGCGCCCGTCCGCTTCCTGAGAATTTTCTATCGATTTTTAAAACAGATTCATCCGGACGGAAGCATAATGTAGAATGATATTTCTCATTCTCTGCAAAACAGAGTTCAAATTTTTTATAAAGATTGTCTTTATCTGCCGGTCGTATCACAAGTTCCAGATCTACAATTCGTCCTTCAATCTGATCCAGTGTGAGCCTGGTATCTTTTATCACAACATTGTTATACTCGACTTTGTTTGCACGCATGGCATTAAGTTCTCTGATCGGAACCTGATACAATCTTCCGTTTTTAACAGACAGTTCTCTTGGAAGACTCATTTGCGCGAACCATCCAGAGTCATTGCATCGATATGCAAGCGTATCCCAGTTCTGCATCCAGGCGATCATAATTCTTCGTCCATCCGGTGCAAGCAGTGTCTGCATTGCGTAATAGTCAATTCCGTAATCAACACCTTGACAAAACTGTTCCTTTAAAGTATGTGTCTCAGGATCCAACTCCCCAATAATACATAACGTTCCATTTCCATTATGAAATTCTAATCCTTCCGGAAGCATATCCTGTGGACTTGTCAGAAGCACATATTTGCCGTCCAATTCAAAGAAATCCGGGCATTCCCACATTTTTCCATAACGATTTTGATTCTTTGCCAGAATGCTTACAAATTCCCATTCAAAGCCATTTTTACTTCTGTAAAGAAGGATCTGTCCGCTTCCATCAGCCGGACGACTTCCTATAACACAATAAAAGTTTCCATCGTTCCCTTTCCAGATTTTGGGATCACGAAAGTCTACTTTACTAGCCCCCTTTGGAAGATCTTTGGCTGTCAGAACCGGATTCTTATCATACTTTTCATAATCCTTACCATCTCCAACTGCCACTGCCTGTGTCTGAATATCCCTTACAGTTCCGTCTTCCAGTTTCTCCTGATTTACAGAAGTATACATAAGCAACTGTCTGCCATCCTCTAATTCTATGGCACTTCCTGAAAAACAGCCGAATTTATCATAATCTTCATCCGGTGCCAATGCAGTCGGAACATAGTTCCAATGCAATAAATCCTTACTCACTACATGTCCCCAGTGCATACTGTCCCAATGTGTGCTATACGGATTATACTGGTAGAACAAATGATACTCTCCTTTATAATAGGAAAATCCATTTGGATCATTCATCCAGCCAACATAAGGAGTTATATGAAAGGCTGGTCTTTCTTCCTCTTTGATCTGCTGTCCCTGTATAAATTCATATTTTCTTGCCTTTTCCAACATTTCGCTCATATAGTTCCTCCTGTCAAAATGATATCTTCTCTTATTTTTCACTGCTTAATGAATCCTGATACTGGTCAAAATATTTTTGCTTGATTGAAAGGTAATCGGAAAGCCCGTACTTCTCCATTTTTTTCAGATAAGAATCCCATTCTTCATCAATTCCTCCGTTCAGGATCCAATCTGCTTTCTTCTGTTCTGCATATTTCTTAATATCTGTATCATACTGTGACACTTTGTTTGTATCATCAATACTCATAAATACATTAGGATAAACATATTTGCTGTTCATATCCTGTAAATATGTCTCATGCATATTATCCAGACGCCATTTCGCATCTTCCGGCTGTGTTACATATACGCCATAATATTCATTTAATATAGCGAGAGGACCATTTACAGATTGCGCTTCACGTACTTCCACCGGTGACTGATCTCCTAAGTCCATATGCTTTAACATTTTTTCGCCATCTTTGTTTACAGACAGCTCAAAAATATTAAAGGAATCCTTCTCTCCATAGGTTCCCCAGTTATTTTGCGGAGACTGAAGGGATGCATACATCTGATCGATCCATGCGGCAGCAAGTGCCGTGTTACGGCAGCTGGTAGTAAGCACACATCTTCCTCTGTCAAAACCGCTGGTCTCACTGTTGTTCTGTCTGGTGATATTTCTCATTCCATCCGGTCCGGTCAGTGCCGGAAGCATCACATAATCCGTATTGTTGTCTATATTAGCAATATCCCATGTGAAGCAAAGTCCATAACGGTGATTCTTTCCTTTTGCAACATAAGTAGACCATTCCTGTGTAAATGCTTCCGGATCGATCAGATTCTCTGTCACAAGTTTATGCAGCCATTTGATACCTTCTTTGTATCCTTCCTGAACCGTTGTATAAATCACCTTACCTTCATCTGTTACAGCAAAATGATCTCCTGTGTCCCCATAACCATCTCCGAATCCATTTATTAAGATTGAAGGATCCTGATCTCCGTTATTGATAATAAATGACATTGGTATTACATCACCTTCGATGGAAAACTCTTGTTTCAGATCATCTGCATGATCTCGAAATTGAATCAGTACCTGCTCCAGTTCATCTGTTGTGGTTGGAATCTCAAGACCAAGATAATCAAGCCACTTCTTATTAATATAAGGAATATCTCCAATGGCCTGAATTGCTTCTTTTCCGGAACCAAGCTGTTCAATCCACGGAAAAGAGTAAATATGTCCATCCGGTGCTGTACACATGGTTCTGTATTCCGGGTATTTTTCAAACACAGCCTGAAGGTTTGGCATATATTTGTCAATCAGATTTTCCAGCGGAATAATTATTCCCTGCTTTGCATAACGCAACAGATCATAATCACTCATGCCTGCATTAAACAGTCCATCCGGCAGATTTCCAAACTGAGCCAACGCCAGATTCTTTTTATCTGAAAACTGATCTGATACAAAGCAGGTCCAGTCAATATGAACATTTGTCTGTTCTTCCATTCTCTGGAAAATCACTCTTTTATTTGGATCCTGTGTTGAAGTGGCCGGCGCACTGGTAATAAAAGAAAGCTCCTCTGTTTCTTTCAATGGAAACTGTACATCCGACACCGGTGTATCCGGATTAATCTCAGCATCAAGCCTCTGCTGTTTTCCACACCCCATTATACTTACCATCATTGTTAAAGAAAGTCCAAGTGCAAGCAAACTTCTTACTCTGTTTTTCTTCATATCTGTATCATTCCTTTCTTTAGCCTTTTACCGATCCAACCATAATTCCTTTATCAAAATATTTCTGGAAAAATGGATACATCACTAAAAGTGGTAAACTTGATACTACAATTGTTGCATATTTTAACTGTTCTGCTATCTTTGCCATCTCTGCTGTGCTTTGGATATCTGCAATCATTCCCGGCTGTGGAGTATTCTGCACCAGGATTGAACGCAGTACCAGCTGCAGTGGCTGAAGATTTGCATCGTTCAGATAAATCATCGCATCAAAGTAGCTATTCCACATTCCGACAAATGACCACAGTGCCAGTACTGCAATGATTGGTTTACATACCGGCATCATAATTTTGAAAAAATGCTGAATTTCATTAGCACCGTCAATTGCAGATGCTTCTCTTAATTCTGCCGGAATTGACTGATAATAAGTTCTTGCAAGAATCATATTCCAAACGTTAAATGCTCCCGGAATCAAAACCGCCCATACTGTATTTACCATATGCAGCTGATTGATCAAAATAAATGTTGGAATCATTCCTCCCCCAAAAAACATTGTGATCAGAAAAATTAGATTAAAAAATTTTCTTCCCACAAATTCTTTTTTAGACAGAGGAAAGGCTGCCAGTAATGTTACAAAAACTGAGATCACTGTAAATGCAAATGAATACAGAAAAGAATTCAAAAATCCGCGCCAGATCATCTCATTCTCCAGTACTCTTCTATAAGCATCCAAAGTCCAGTCCTTAATATCAGAGCTCAGTCCCTGATTATTCAAAACAGTAGGATCCATAAAAGATGCAAGCACTACATATATAATTGGAATCGCAATAGAAAGTACAAACAGTCCAAGAATCGTGAATCCAATTCCAAGGATCAGACGATCTGTCCTTGAATATTTTCTCTTCTTTTTCTCCATCTTCTCTTCCTCCTATAATCCCTCTCCATCATTCAGCTTCTTTACAACCCAGTTTACAAAAATCAACAGAATTACATTTACAACTGAATTAAACAGACCTACTGCCGTAGAATAACCATAATCACCGTTCAAAAGACCGATGCGATATACATATGTAGATAAAATTTCTGATGCCGGCAGGTTCATATCTGTCTGCAATGCATATGCCTTCTCAAATCCAATGCTCATAATATTTCCTGCCTGCAGGATAAACTGAATTACAATAATGTTCTTAATCGCCGGAAGCTCCACGTACCAGATCTGCTGCAAAAGGTTTGCACCATCCATAACTGCCGCTTCTTCCAACTCTTTGCTCGCATTAGATAATGCTGCAGTATACATAATAGATGCCCAGCCTGCAGTCTGCCAGATTCCACTTGCTATATAAATAGTACGGAAAGCGGATGGCATTGTCATCCAGTTTGTGCTAATCCCAAGCAGCCTGTTCAAAGGTCCTACCGGTGATAACAGCATACGAACCATACCACAAAGTACTATTACAGATATAAAATTCGGCATATAGATCAGAAGCTGTACTTTTTTCTTGATCCCTGTTTTTTGGATACGATTCATAAGTAATGCCAGAATAATCGGAACCGGAAATCCCCATAATAATCCATAGATACTCAGCTTTAATGTATTCATCAGATAGTTCATAAAATCCGGTGATGATAAAAAACGTCTGAAATATTCAAGTCCAACCCATGGACTTCCAAGTACTCCCTTGATTACATTATAATCTTCAAACGCAATCAAAAGCCCTCCCATCGGAAGATACTTAAAAATGATTGTCAGTAAAAGTCCCGGCATTAAGAAAAAAAGGTATAACTGCCAGTTTTTCTTCACATACGTAACCTTATTTCTCCACGTCTGCTTGCTTACGGGCTTTGCTTGGTTCTGCACTGTTTTCATGCACTTTTTCCTCCATTCCTTTCATACATTGTTCACGAAACCGGTTAAGTAACCGGTTACTTTATAATCTGATGTTACTACATCACACACTCTCTGTCAACACTTTTCTTCATTAAAATAACCGGTTACGTAATCGGTTATTTTAATATTGCCTTTTTGTATAATAATTGCTATACTTAAAAAAATATTTGCATTTATTTATAAGGAGAATAAGTTTCATGTCAAAAAAACAGGTGACATTTGCAGATATTGCAGCATATACCCATTTTTCAAAAACTACAATATCAAGATATTTCAATCATCCTGATTCCCTTACACTTGAAAATCAGGAAAAAATTTCTCAGGCCCTTGATATCCTTGGCTATAAAAAAAATAAACTTGCAAAAGTTCTGGCGAATGGAAAAAGTGAATTTATCGGAATCATTATTCCGAATCTTTATCTGCATTATTATTCTGAAATGCTGACACAACTGCTGTCCAGCTACAGTGATTATCACTACAAATTTCTCGTCTTTAGCAGTGAACATGGGGCTGAAGAAGAACAGCAATATATTGAAGAGCTCCTATCCTATCAGATTGAAGGTCTCATTGTTTTAAGTCATACGCTGTCATCAAAACAATTATCCTCCTATCAGATTCCCATCGTTGCCATTGAACGTGAAGCGGAATATATCAGCAGTGTTACCACTGACAACTATATGGGTGCGCTTCAGGCTACCACTCTGCTGATCCGTGATAAATGTGATATACTGATCCACATCAATGTCAATGTTGAGAAAACAGTTCCTGCTTACGACCGTATTCGCGCATTTAAGGAAACCTGTGAAGAATATCAGGTTCCTTATGATATTGATCTAAGTGTAAGCGGTAATTCTTATCAGGAAATTTTAAATGAAATAAGACGTATTTTTACAAGAATAGAAGAGAAATATCCCAATCAAAAAAAAGGTATTTTCCTTTCCAACGATACCTATGCAAACATGTTTCTTAACCTGATTTTCCAGAAATACCGAGAATTACCCTCTTTCTATGAAATCATAGGATTTGATAATTCTCCCATTGCCAGTGAGGCAATTCTCCCAATCACAACTGTTGGTCAGCAGATTGACATTATTGCACAGACTGCCATGGAGCTTCTGGTTCAACAGATGGAAGAACAAAAAAAACGTTCCCCTAAACCACTGGAAAAGCCTGTCCATAAACAGATTACTCCCATATTGATTCGCCGTAATACAACCAGTTAAAACTAACTTATTTTGGCAAAAAGGCTATTGCACTAATTACTCAGTGCAATAGCCTTATATTAAATCATATCATTCAAGCGGATATTCGCAATCCGCTTCGCTACTTGCTCATAACCGATTCCCTCACCTTTTCCACTGATAACGGTTGTTGTCATAATACACTAAATATTGATTGTAATTATCTTATTCCATATGATCTTTTTCAGTTATTTTGCAAATAACCCGGCATGGATTTCCAGCAGCCAGACTATATGGAGGAATACAGGTGCTATATTCAAAGATTTCTTTTGTTCTCTCTGACATCTTATCGTCCAGCATCTTTCTGCTATATTTCATAACCAGAATCAAACAAAAACACTGAATGAGAATTATTATCTAAACTCATTATGTACACTTATTGCTTATTTCGACCGTCCAATTTTAAAGAGCATATTGTTCTTTTTCTATTATAATATATTTATTGTATTAGAACAAGTATTTTCGTGATTTTTTATGAATTTGAGCAGATATGCTGTTACTGTTCACACATCATCCAATGCTATCTCATATCCCTGATCCGCATAATGTTTCATGATCTGCTGCAATATCTGGTAGTTTTCTATGTCTGACCTCTCTGTTATTTCGAAGCTTTTCCTGAAATAAAGAAAGCTCCTGCCAGTGAGGTAAAGGGAACCGTCAGGATTACTCCCATACTTGCGGAAATCCCCTGCATCAGTTCGATTCCAATAGAATACATATTGATGATCTGATGATAGGAATAGTTATATGCAAAAATAAATACCAGTGTGTTGAGAGAGCCACCTGCAAAAGCAAGAATCAGCGTGTTTGACATAGTTCCCATCATATCTTTTCCAACATTCATGCCGCTTTTAAACAAATCCCACATTCCAAGATCCGGGCGTCTGCTGTATATTTCCTGTAAAGTAGAGGCAATAGACATTCCTACATCCATCACTGCTCCCAGTGATGCGATCAGGATCCCTGCAAACAGAAGTTCATTTATTTTTATAGCTGTTTTCTCTTCCAGGTAAATCAACTCTTCAATATCACTTACATTATAACCTGTGATCTGAGTTACTTTTCCAAATATTCCTGCAAATATAACAGCCATTACAACACCGGTTACAGTTCCTGAAATTGCAGTTAATGATTTAACAGAAATTCCGGAAATCAGATAAATTGTTACTACAGTGGTTATAACGGCAACAACTACCGCTGAAAAGATTGGCGAAACACCTCTGTATATCATCGGAAGAAACAGAAACAGCACACATACAATGGTAAAGCCCAGCCCCATTACAGATGCCGCACCTTTTTTTCCACCGATCAGGATAATTGCCAGAAGAAACACCGTGATCATAAAATATAAGGAAAATTCACGGTCAGCACTATATACAGATGCAATGACTTCACCCTGTGATTCACTGACCAGTGCAATGACTTTCATACCCTTTTTACAGGTTGCACCAAACAGATAGCTGGAAGAACTGATTGCTTCCACTTCTTCGTTCTTAAATTTGCCGGAACAGAGTCGCAGCCTGACTGTCTGATTACCTACTCTGTTTCCGTTTTCTGTAAGGTTATCTGAAATAACCTCTGTTACTACTGCTTTCTCAAAGGTTCTGCCCTCTGTAGAAAGAAGTTCTGTTTTTTCGATCTTATTATATTGCATCAGAAAAATGAGGAAAAGGATGCCTGCGATCACCAGGCATCCTCTCCGAAGGAAATTTTTGTTTAACATTATTTTGCTTTCACCTTAATTGTTTTGCTTGCTGCACCATACACGTTCTTGTCTGAAACTTTGGTAAATGCTTTTACTCTTACATAGTAAGTTTTTCCTTTGGACAGATTTTTAAGAGTATATGTAGTTTTTGCTGTACGGTAAGTAGTTACCTTTTTGAATGAAGAATCTGTGGAAACCTGAATTGCATAGCCGGAAACTTTTCCACCTGCTTTTCCGATCGTAACAGTGGCTGTTCCGGATTTTCCGGCTTTCACAGTTTTTAACACTGCTTTCTCTGGCACAATCTTAAATGTTACTGTCTGTGTTCCTGTATACTTTCCGATTCCATTGATGGTTGCTTTTGCCAGACCTGTATTTTTGTTATCTGTATAGGTAACTGTGTAGTCTTTTCCTGCCTTTAAGGTCTTTCCATTCAGAGTTACTTTAAGAGCCGGCTGGATCTGTTTTCCTGTATAAATCTGATTCTTCACTTTCCCTACAGATGCAGATTTAATATCTTCTGTCACACCTTTTTTAATCGTAAAGGTTTCATCAATTTTCTGGTCATTATCTGTACGATAAGTATTGATTGTAAATGTATTATCTGTTACATCAATAACAGAATAAGTCGGAACATCTTCCTGCCATCTGTTTGCAATATAGCTCTGCATTCTTGGTACAAGATCATAATACTTGCTTCCTGATGAAGAGTTTGCTGTCATATAGAGAATACCATCCGGATTTACAACTGTCTCACCCTTTTCTGTATCCTCTATCGCATCCTTATCCATGACTGCATTCAGATAATTCAGATAAGCCACATCAGCCGGTTCCTTGGAATCTGCGGAAATATTTGCCGGTGCTTCATATCTTGTAGCCGGATTTTCTCCCGCATCCATATCCTTATCCAGTTCTGCATCAAACTCATCATCCGTATATTCTACAGTTTTATGTCCGCCCTCAAGAATATGGGTACGGGAATATGCATGATCGTGTCCTGTAAGAACAACATCTACATCATTTGCTTCAAAATAGGGTACCAGTGTATATCTGAGGTTTGTGATCTCCGGTTCATTGGAATGCTCCGCTGAACCATAGATATCCTGATGTAAGGTTACGACTCTCCAGGTACAGTTTGGATTTGCAGCAATCGCCTGTTCCATAAACTGTTTATGTTCAGCAGCATTGGTATCCTGTGTATTGAGCATCATAAACAGGGTGTTTCCATATGTGAAATAATAATCTCCACCCACAACTCCGTTAGAACCCAGGTCACTGCTGTTTGGTGTATTAAAATGATATGTGTAGTTCGCATTGTCTGCATCATGGTTACCAACTGTAGTTGCAACAGGAAGGGATTTCAGCACATCCGGGCTTAAATATCCGGTATACTCAATCTCACTGGTCATTTCACTTTTTCCCGGAGATTTCTTCTTTGTTGTCTGGATCTGGTCACCTGCTGATACTACGAAGCTTGCATTTCCGCCTGTTTTATCCATAGCTTCATTTAATGTGGTGTTCCAGTTAAAGGAATCATTTCTGACCGCATCGGACTGTGCCTGATAAAATTCTGCTGTATCAGAGCCTTTCAGTTCATTGGAAGATCCGATCTGCGGATCACCTACGAAAATAAAGCTGTAATTATTTGTTGATTTTGTAGCATATTCTGCAGGTTCTGTGTAGGTTCCATCCTCTTTTTCATAGCTGTAATAGTACACAGTATTGGCACTCAGACCTGTTGCTGTCACTTTATTGGAAACATATGCCTCATTGGTCTTTGTATTTGTCGTTGCATCTGTCTGCTCTGCAACATACACTTTGGCATTTTTCATATTTCTGCCTTCACCGATGATCAGTTTCGGTGCAGTTGTATCAGCCTGTGCTCCAAGAATATTTGCTACCATTGCGGCAATTGCACGACTTTCATCGCTTTCTGTATCAAAATCAGGAAGATCCTTATCTGCGTTTGCTTCTGCCGCGAATTCCTCTTCGTCATTCTCAAAAGCACTAAATGCTGCTGCGTTTTCTCCTTCTTCCGCATTAAATGCTGCTGTGTTTTCTCCTTCTTCCGCATTAAATGCTACTGTGCTTTCTTCTGTTGCTGTATCCACTTCAGCTATTGCTGTTTCCGCTGCTGTATTTACTTCTGTTGCTACATTTGCTTCTGTCTCTTCAGCCTGTGCTGCTTCCACTGTTTCACCTGCTGCTGAAGTATCAGCTTCTGTCCCTGCAAAGACAGATTCACTGCTGTCACTGAAAGCATCACCTGACTGAGCGGAGAACTCCTGTGCAGCCTGTTCTTCTTTCTTTTCTGCTGTGTCAGAGTTTTCTTTTTTAGAATACCATGCGAAGTTTAACTGGCTAAAGTCAGAGCCCGGGGTAAGTGAAACCTGAGTCCAGTCATTCTTAACAGCTTCCCACTCTGCTTTCCAGGATTCCCAGTTCTGGGAAATTCCCATTCCGCCTGCAAGAGAAGCAGCATCTGTTTTTCCGTCCGGTGCTGCACTTGCAAATGCCGGAGTAACCGCTCCTGCTGTCAGTGAAACTGATAAAATACCTGCCATAAAACTTTTTCGCCATAAGTTGTTCATTTTTTCATAATCCTCCTGAGAAATGAATGTTTCATCACACGATCACAGATCGGGTGTTCATTACATTGGAGAGTATAGGGACATTAAGAAAAAAGTTCAATAGACTTTACTGAGGTTTAACTATATTTAACATAAGTCTTACGCTACTGTTCGCTCCGTTCTCAGTAACGTCCTGACAATAAGGTGCACCTGCAAGAAATTCAGCTCAAAGTGCTTTCCTCGGACAGGCTTTGACACACTCCATGCACAAAATACATTCTGTTCCGTTTTTCCGTTTTCTGGAGTTATCGGTTATATCAACATTCCAAAGGGTGACAGCAATTTCCGTCTCGTATTCATACTCATTTCCTCCAGCATTGTGCCCTAACTTGATATCTACGAATTGCTCCGCTGCAAAGCAGCTCCCACAATTCTCATCACATCTCAATATAAAGTATTTGTCTAATGTTTCTATTAAGCAAATATTTGTCAGACCAATTTGCCATAAGTACCAGAATATCAGGATTTGCAAAGGCAATTTATAGTAGATTTTGGCATATACATTTCGATTTTTTTTGAGTATAATAATTCCGAAAAAGGTCACTGTTCACTCCGTTCCCAGCAACACGCTTTGCGATGCAGGAAATATGAACCTCCTTGTGCAAAGCCCAAGGAGTATCGTTTGCTTCGCAAACTTAATTTATGCTAATCGCATAAATTCGCGCGGTATGTCTCGGGTTTTCTGTGACCTTCGCTCACAAAAAACACCTCGCGGGATTTTACCAGTGAACAGTAACCGAAAAAGTACTTTGATAGTAAATAAAATGCGACATCATTGCACAGGAGGCATGGGATATGATTATTACAATAGCAAGACAGTGCGGAAGCGGCGGACATGAAATAGGAAAAGAACTGGCTTCCAGACTTGGACTGGAACTCTATGACAGAAAGAAGCTGGAAGAAGAGGCCAAAAAACTTGGAAAGCTTGACGAAAACAAAGAATTTTTCCAGGAAAAGGCAGTAAACAGCCTGCTCTACAGCATTGCTGTAAGCTACGGAGAAAGCAATCCGATGGAAAAATCTTTTGAACTTATACGTGAACTTACGCAGCAAAAATCTGCCGTAATCATCGGACGCTGTTCAGGAGCGATCTATGCAAATGATCCTGAGGCAACTACTGTTTTTCTTCACGCAGATAAAGACTGCCGTATCAAACGTGTAATGGAACGGGACGGTATTAATGAGAAAAAAGCTGCAAAGCTGATAAAGGAAGTGGATGAGAAAAGAGCATCTTTCCACAAATTCTGCACAGGCAAAGAATGGGAAGACGCCAGCCAGTATCAGCTGTCTATTGATACAGACAAACTTGATATTTCCGATGCAGCAGACATGATCATAAATTATATCAAAGCTAAAAATATCGGACAAAAGCACCTGTAATTTCCAAATAACACTGTAAAAATCAGGCACAAGTTTCCGAAATATAACTTGTGCCTGATTTGCATTTTCTTTTAATATTTACTGTTTGACTGATCGGATTCATCCATCGGATATCTCTGTAAATTCGCAGATAGACTTCTCAAATATGCTATACAACGCATCAATGTTCCAGGATATATTCCATCTGCCTTTCTTTTGTTTTCATACCCATTTTTTCATAGAACTTTTCGGCTGAAGTATTTCCTGCCCATACGTTCAGTGTCACTTCATAACAGCCCATTCGCTTTGCTTCATTTTTTACATATTCAAACAACCTCTCGCCGATATGCTGTCCTCGTGTCTGCTGATCAACACATAGATCATCTATAAAAAGAGACTTAAACGGTACCATATTAGTTGAAAAAGGCTGTTCCTGTAATTGGCAAAATGCATATCCTACACAAACATCTTCCTCGTTTACTGCAACATATATGGGTTTTTCTTCTTTTTCTAATAGCTCTGTCAATTCGCTTACAGTATATTTTGTGGTACCGGGAATAAAAATATCAGGTCTTATATCTGCATGGATCTGCAATACCTGTCCCAACAGTTCAATTATTCTTAGAATGTCTTTTTCTTCTGCTTTTCTAATAGTCATTTTTTGTCCCCCAAGTAACAAATTATTCCCAATTTACACTACTGGATTTGCCGGTAATGGTCTGTACTTTGCAGTATAATAATCACACTCAATTCGAATGACACTGACAATTGAAACCAGCCGCTCATTAAGCTCAAAATCCTTACCCGTTTGTATTTTCATTAAGGCGCTCATGGCCTTAATTTTTTCTTGTGGTGCTTCCACAATCTCCGCAGTTCCAAATCCATCAAAAGAATAATAACTACACCCATATTGGCAGGCCACTTTACCTGAAAATGGCTGAACATCACACTCAATCTGAACACAGCAGTCTGAATTGTTTCTGATAATGTCAAGCTTACGGCCTTCCAAAGCACCGTGCACATAAAATACAAGTTTATCATTTTCCATAACATAACCGTAGTTCATAGGAACTATGTATGGCTTTCCCTGATCCACCAGCCCAAGGTGCAAAACCTTGCCAGAATCAAGTATATGTATGATCTCATTAAGTTCTGTTACTTCTCTGTCTCTTCTTCGCATATAAATCCTCCCATCATACCTCTGATATTTCCATTTTTTCTTCTCCGGATAACGGATTATTCTATAGTCAGTTTAATCATAGCACATACATTCCTGCTTGACAAATACATCGCAATGTAATGTAGCATAATATCTTCTCACGACCAATTATGGATATGGGATTATGCAGAAAGTAAAAGAATTGACTGAGAATGAAAATATTCTGGGACTAGTACATCGTTTTCGAATCTGATCTCTGCATTTTCAAGTGGTTTTCCAATAGAACCCTTTTTATGATTTTCCGGTGTATTGTATCTCTTTCTCATCTCATCCATAATAAATGCCGGATCGTAATTTTATTTAACCTCCATCACCCGTTTTTTCTCTTTTCCCGGGTACAAAAACATTACATACTTGTTCAGTAACCCACAGTTATTTTAAAAATAATGTACTGGCAACTACAACATTACTTTTTTAATTACGTGACAAAAATAGCACAGATTTTTCCCAAATACTAGAGTGTGTCTGAAAAATGCTTTACGCAAGATGTGCGTCACAATTTGTGGGAGATTTTGTTCGGATGAGGGCGTCGTAGTGGACTACGACAACCGAATTCGAACAAAATATACCGCAAAGTGGGGCGTGCAGATTGCGGGAATGATTTTTCAGACACGCTCTAGTACCCTCAGCACTTAATGAACACTTTACATAAAATTGACCGAGACTTATCATGCATTTAACAAAACGCATCTGATAAGTCCCGGTCAGGGATTGTTGTCATTCGTAATCGCCTTTGGCGGTTGAAAACAGTCACATTATTTTTCAGAATTACTGCCATCATATTTCTCAAAAAACTCCATCACTGTACGCTGATACAGTTCCGGATCTGCATAGGCACTGCACAGATGCCTTGCTCCCTGTACAATGACTAGTTCCTTTGGCGCTTTGCACAGCATATAGTTCTGGAATGAATTGTTCGGATACACATAAGTATCCTTCTCTCCATGAAAGAAAAGAACAGGTCTTGTATTCCTTTTCATAGCTTCTGTGGTATCTGCATCTTTCATACGAAATCCTGCAATAAGGTGACACAGACAGTCCATACAGATAGATTGGAAGATTTTCCTTATTTCTCTCGGACACATAAATTGCCCAACGCTGCACATCCCATTTTTCTTTTGCTCCAAAGGTAATATATTTTCCTTCACTTTCTCCACAACATCGCTGTTCCATAAACAGAAGATTACATTGATGCTCATGGAGATATTTTGCCATAAATGACAGGGATCCAAATCTGCTGTCCCTGTAACCATGGCTTAAGATAACAAACCGCTTTGTATGCCCTGCTCTCATCATATTCCTTTGCATATCCGTTTCTGGGATGATTATCCCGTATATGGGATAATTCAAACCATTTCTTTCTTTCCTTTTTCCTTCCCCCTCTTTTACAGCAGACCACCATGTAAAAAAAGCGCCAGCCAATCTCCATAATTCCCGAGAAAAAAAGCAATACTGCTGCTGACAGCTTACATATTTTTTTCTTCATCTGAATTTCTCCTGTTCTTTTTTAGATTGATATCCAGAAATATTCATTCCTGCAAGATAAAATTCTATTTTATTATGCTCTTTTTTTCATAAAATAAAAAGAGCCGCCGATTTCTTTCCAGACTTCCCGGATTACGGAATCAGTCAAGCGGATATCCGCAATCTGCTTCGCTACTTGCTTATAACCGAATAACTGCTCCGCAGTTTATCGAGACATTTTTTTCTTGCAGTTAACAATATAAATTCCTGTGCAAACCAGAATCAGTGCTATCAAACTTCCAATATTAAATGCCTGCTTCACCTCTCCAAGCATCAGCGCAGACAAAATCACACTGCACAGGGGATTGACGAATCCAAAGATTGCAACCTTCGAAACATCATTCCATGCAAGCAATACAGACCAGAGTGTATATGCCACTGCTGAGACCATTGCCAGATAAAATATGATTGCCACACCTCCTGCTGTAACATTTCCCAGATGACCGCCCATTCCCACTCCGATCAGAGTCAGAACGATGCCGCCCATCGTAAACTGCGTTCCGCTCAGTACTACCGGCGATACTTTTCTGGAAAAAAGATTAATCAGAACTGTGGAAATTCCATAGGATAACTGAGCAATCAGAATAAATCCCTCTCCTGTCAGCTTAAACCCCATATCCAGGGAATTTCCCATCAGATTGATTACCACAACTCCCGCAAATCCCAGAACACATCCGGCAATTTTTCTGCCTGTCATCCGTTCACTCCGAAAAGCCAGACAGGACAGAAGAATTGCAATAAAGTTTCCAAGTCCGGTAATAATAGCGCCCTTGACTCCTGATGTATGTGCAACACCTATATAAAAGAAGAAATACTGTCCCACTGTCTGCGCCAGACATACCGGAACTGCGTATTTCAAAATTTCCCTGTCAGGAATCATCACTTTCCTTTCTTTAATGGAAACAAAGATCAACACCAGAATTCCTGCCAGCGTAAAACGAACTCCCGCAAAAACAATCTGGCTCGCGGTATCTGCGGAGTCTACCTGCATCAGACGATAGCCGGTCTTGATCACCGGAATCGCACTTCCCCACAAGATGCAGCAAACACAGGCAAGAAGCGCTACAATACCGGTTTTTGTTAATGTATTTTGTTTTTGTGTCATTTGTAGTTTTCTCTCTTTTCATTTGTATTTCTGTATTTCGCCTTTCCATTGTATCACAGATTTCTGAATAATTGTTAGTGCTTTTTGACACTTTCTTTATTTTTAAAAACACAAAATTTTACGGCATTTTGAGTAAGAAATCACGACCACCGGCTTAGCCGGTGGTTTGCTTTGACCCTATAAGGGTCTA
>SAMEA3387500__coassemble_1022_pt1 | contig 24556 bp, 19 predicted proteins | sample SAMEA3387500__metabat2_low_PE_011 | metagenome-assembled genome bin SAMEA3387500 (sample SAMEA3387500) | Felis catus | biome: Faeces | place: United Kingdom | collected 2012
AATTTTGGCTTGTATGTCTCGGGATTTTGGCATATTCATGCCAAAACACCTCGCAGGATAATGGCATGTATACAGTAACCATCATCCACCTGTTTATTTTTATGAAAGCTTATATTTGATTCGTGCGTCTTCCAGTTCATGATAAAATGTTTCGTCCGGATGGCTCTTGACGATATTCAGATGACTGTGAGTATCATACAGATCTTCATTTACCTGCGTCACACAGACTCCAATATTGGAACAATGGTCTGCCACACGTTCCAGACAGGTTGTAATGTCCGAAAGGATAAATCCCATCTCTATTGTACATTCACCGTTTCTCAGTCTCTGTACATGACGACGTTTTACTTCTTTGGAAAGTTCATCAATCACTTCTTCCAGTGGTTCAATTTTCTCCGCAAGCTTCATATCCTGTTTGTCAAAAACTTCATATGCCGTATTTACGATATCTTCTACTGCCTGTCCCAGCACTTCCAGATCTTTCTTTGCATTTTCGGAAAATTTCAGTCCTTTTTCATAAAGCTCCTGTGCTGATTCCATAATATTTACAGCATGGTCGGAAATACGTTCAAAATCCCCGATACAGTGAAGCATAATGGAAAGGCTGTGACTGTCTGCTTCTGAGATATCTTTGTAGCTCAGCTTCACCAGATAAGTTCCCAGTTCATCTTCATAGCGGTCAACCTTGGATTCCATGTTTTCCACACGTTCTACATCTTCTTCACTGTATTTATCCACCAGACTCAGTGCTGTAAACAGTGCATTGTGGGATTCTTCTGCCATTTTTCTTGCTGCATTGCGGCTCTGCTCTACTGCAAATGCCGGTTTCTCCAGAAAACGAGGCTCCAGGATCATAAACTCTCTGTCCTCTGCTGAAACAACAACATCCTCTTTTTTGTCCCGGATTGTAAGACAGGCAAGTTTCTCCAGTCCCTTTGCAAAAGGAAGGAGAATGATCGTTGCAGTAACATTAAATACACTGTGGATAACAGCAATTCCTGCCGGTGTTGCTGCCTGATGGAAGAAAGAAAATCCAACAACTGCATTTATAAGATAGAATACAGTCATAAAGATAACCGTACCGATCAGGTTGAAATACAGATGCACTGCTGCTGCACGTTTTGCATTCTTCTTGGCTCCGATTGCAGAAAGGATTGCAGTAATACAGGTTCCGATGTTCTGTCCCATAATGATCGGGATTGCTGCACTGAACGGTACTGCACCTGTAAGACACAGAGCCTGCAGAATACCTACTGATGCAGAAGATGACTGGATCACTGCTGTAAGAAGTGCACCTGCTACAACACCTAACAACGGATTTGAGAATTTAAGTAACAGATTTGTAAATTCCGGTACTTCTGCAAGGGGTTTTACAGCAGAACTCATCATATCCATACCGTACATCAGGATTGCAAAACCAATAAAAATCGTTCCGATATCTTTCTTCTTTGAATCATTGATAAACAAAATAAAAATCACACCAATGATCGCAAGCACAGGGGAAAATGATGTTGGTTTAAACATCTGAATGATAAAATTGTCACTCTGTATTCCTGTCAGGCTTAAGATCCAGGAGGTAACCGTAGTTCCGATATTGGCACCCATGATCACCCCTACTGCCTGTGATAATTTCATGATCCCTGAATTTACAAAACCTACTACCATAACAGTCGTAGCTGAAGATGACTGGATCACTGCTGTTACTCCTGCTCCCAGAAGCACTGCTTTTATCGGATTTGAAGTAAGATTTTCAAGAATCTTCTCCAGCTTTCCGCCGGAAACCTTCGCAAGGCCATCTCCCATTGCATTCATACCATACAAAAATAATGCAAGGCCTCCGATCAATGTTAATATACTGAATAAATCCATGATTATTCTCCTTTTCCCTTTTCATAAGTATATGGTTATTTACTTTCTGCCATCTGATGGCAGTCTCAGACATGTGCAGGCATATATATGTTTTTTTGCGATACATATCCCTGACTTGCTTCTCATCATAACCATGCTTTGTAAAATCATCCCCATGAGAATGTTAAATCCATGTAAAATTTCCAGTCATCATATTCATTCTGTGTAAGGTTCCCATAAATCCATCCGTATTTTTGATATAAAAATAAAAAGAACCATTGCAGGAGATATGACACTAACCGGTGTTCATCCCTTACAATAGTTCTTTTATCAATCCGGATCCTGTATTTCGACAGTATTATTATCAGAATCCGCGGATTTCTTCATCCTCGGAACCAGTCTTATCAATAGAACGGATTTCCAGGAAATAACTGTAGTTATCATTTACCTTTACTTCCACTCTGTCTCCAACCTTGTGACCTTTCAGAGCCATACCAATGGGAGATTCAATGCTGATGCGGTTTTCCATGGAGTTTCCTCTTATGGAAGTAACCAGTTTGTATTTCTCAATCTCATCGTCTTCCTCGAAATATACCTCTACAATATCATCCATTCCAACTTCATCGTCTTTGGAATCATCAGAAACAATGGTTGCTGTTTTCAGCATATTCTCAAGGTAGCGGATGCGGCTTTCATTCTGGTTTTTGTGCTTCTTTGCCGCATAATACTCAAAATTCTCACTCAGATCCCCCTGGGCTCTTGCTTCTTTTACAGCTTCGATTGCCTCTTTTCGTACAACCAGCTTGCGGTGGTCGATTTCCTGCTGGATTTTCTCAACATCCTTCTGTGTAAGCTTTTCTTTCATTGCCACATCTCCCCTTTATTACTTCTGTTTTCTATATCTGCTTTATATTGGCTTAACCATAGCAGAAGGGCATCATTTTGTCAAATCATTACTGTTCACGCTGTGTCCGGTAAGACTCTTCACGATGCGCAGGATTTATGCATTTGGTATCTGCCGCAGGAAATCATGTGCCGTATTCTCTATCATTCTGTTAGTCAGTTCTGCAATATGTTTGGTTGATTCCCGGTGTTCCGAAGAAAGCCATGCTTTGATCATTCCCACACATCCATTGATGCAGAATGCATAAGCATATTCTACGTCATGGGTATCTGCTGCAAATTTCCCTGTTAACCTTCTGAGGACAGTTTCTGCAATCATCTTCTCCATTCTGCTCACAAACCCCATATCTCCATTGCTTCCCAACAGAGCAATACAAATATCCTTATTATTATCGAGAATTGTAAAAATATGCTCAATCATCGGATAAGAACTTCCATTCTGTACCAGGTCCAGAGGATGCTCTTCAATTACCTGAGCAATCTCATCCATCAGCTCATTCTCAATACTCTCCAGCATTTGATAAATATCACTGTAATGAAGATAAAACGTAGATCTGTTAATATCTACCTCATCCACCAGTTCCTTAACTGTGATTTCCTTGATACTCTTCTTCTGCATCAGTCGTGCAAGCCCTGACCGAAGCTGTGCTTTGGTTTTTCGTACTCTTCTGTCTACTTTTTCTGCCATTAACATTTCCCCCTGTTCTTTATTTCACATTCTATAGCAATTCTCATTAGTCAAATTGTAAATATCACTAATTTTATTCTCATGTTTTTGTATATTTTATCATAAATGTAGATTCTGTGTAAAAATAGCTATTTTAAGCAAATATGTCTATTAATATACATCAAATAGCAAATTTAATGGTTGTATCTTATTTTTAGTTTTAGTATAATACCATCCATAGAAAAAATCAACACTTTGTTGATTAATAGTTTTTATAACTGTTAATCGATTATGTTTTGATTATTCAAGCTGCTGTTTATCAGCACTCTACTGTTCCACCACAGTTCATTAGTGTGCCGACAAGTTGATTCTTGTAACAATCTTGCAGGCACACCAGCTGTAAACCGAACAGTTTTCACTACAACTAAATATAGAAAGAAAGGGATAAGGTATGATCAAAAACGAATGGAAAAATCTACTGCATAATAAGATCATGTTCGTTGTGGTAATTGCAATTATCGCAATCCCGATCATTTACGCAGGACTGTTTCTGAAATCCATGTGGGATCCATACGGAAGTGTTGACCATCTTCCTGTAGCAGTTGTCAATGAAGACAAACCTGTAGACTACGATGGCACCACGCTAAGTGTAGGAAAGGACATGGTAGAAGAATTACGTGAGAATGATTCTATGGCATTTAATTTCGTAGACAGCCGTACAGCCGAGGATGGCCTGGAAAACGGTACTTACTATATGGTAATTACCATTCCGGAAGACTTTTCCGCAAATGCTGCCACACTTATGGACGATGAACCTAAGAAAATGGAGCTGAAATACGAAACCAACCCCGGAACCAACTACATTGCTTCCAAATTAAGTGAAACCGCACTGCTGAAGATCAAGGATGCAGTTGCCACCAAAGTAACAGAAACCTATACACAGACAGTTTTTGACCAGATAGCCAAAGTCGGAGACGGTATGCAGGATGCAGCCGATGGTTCCGGTGAACTTAAAGACGGTATCGAATCTGCTGCCAAAGGAAACCAGACCATCACCCAGAATCTGAAAAAACTCTCTTCCAGCACACTGACCTTCGCAGATGGCGCCGAAACCCTTACAAAAGGTATTCAGGAATACACAGATGGTGTCTCTCAGGTAAATGAGGGTGCCAGACAACTTGATGACGGCGTCAGCACACTGACATCAAAAGTACCAGAACTTACCTCCGGAATCGATACTCTCAACAGCGGTGTTAAAAGTTACACAGACGGTGTTGCAAAGCTCAATGAAAACTCTGAGAAATTAAAAGAGGGTGCAAGTGCCCTGGAATCAGGAATTAATTCCCTGAGCGCAGGTGTGACAACACTGGCAGATGGGACTACTCAGTATATTGACGGTGCAAATTCTCTCGCAGACGGAACTACCGCTTATGTAAAAGGTGCCGGGCAGTTAGCAGCCGGTGCTTCTCAGTTAAGCGGGCTGGAAAATCTCGGTCAGGTATCCAGCGGTATTTCCCAGTTGAATGCAGCGGTTTCCAAAGGAAGTAATTCCTCCGCTGCGTTAAAAGACGGAACCAAACAGCTTGAGAATGGCCTTGGACAGCTCTACACACAGTTGTCAGCTTTGCAGAACAGCGCATCTGCTGCTTCCGTTAACAAACTTACCACCGGACTGAGCCGGGCAAAAACAGGCATGGAACGCGCCAGCGAAGGAATGACTTCCGCAGCAGCCGGAATCTCCAATGCCTCCGATGCGATCAGCCAGGTAAGCAGCCAGATTTCCGATACGCTTGTACCGGGACTTCAGGATGCAGCTTCTCAGGCATCTTCCGCAGCAGAAAGTATTGGTTCTGCACTTGGTGAGTATACTCAGGCTACTTCTTCCGCACTCGAAACAGCCAACAGCGAGATTGCTTCTGCTCAGACCGCCATGCAGGCAATGCAGAATGTCGCAGCAGCTCTGGATAATGCCGCAGCTTCTGCAGATGAAAATGGTATGATCTCCGCTGATTCTATTGCCGGACTTTCTGATGCACTTTACTCTTCTGTTACAGATCTGGAAGGTGTGGATGGTTCTTTCGCAGCACAGTATTCCAGTGAGATCAGCAACGCCGTAAGCAGTATGTCCTCTGAACTTTCTTCCAGGGTTTCTGAACTGAATTCCGCAGCTGAACAGATGAATGCAGTTGCAGGTCAGCTTTCTGACGGTGCTTCCACTTTAAGTAACGGCGCACAGAATATGTCTGCAGGTGCAGATCAGATGAATGCAGGTGCAGGTCAGATCCCGGATGTTTCCGGTAATGCATTCAGCTCTGTGACTGCTGCCGTAAAACAGCTCTATGCAGGTGCTCAGGCAGTAAATGCAGGAACTCAGTCTGTTTCTTCTGCACTGACTACACTGGAAAACAGCACAGCATCTTTCCCACAGGCAGCCGCAGGTGTGAAAGCATTAAATGACGGATTCAAAACTCTGACTTCCAATGACACAACACTTACAGACGGTGCTGCAAGCCTGAAATCAGCAGGTAAGAAACTTACTGCTGCTGTACCTCAGATTTCCTCAGGTGCTTCTCAGTTATCAGAAGGAGCCTCTACACTTAATGATGGAATCAAAGAGTACACGGATGGTGTGTCCACTCTCGCTTCTAACAATGAAGCACTGACAAGTGGAACCGGACAGCTTGCCGATGGTGCCAAAACCCTGGCAAGTGGCGCTGATACCCTCAGTAATGGCACAAAAACTCTGGCAAGTGGAACAGCGAAGCTGGTTGCCAATAATGATTCACTGACCAGCGGTGCCCGGAAACTTGCAGACGGTGCTTCCCAGATTCAGAGTGGTTCCTCTCAGCTCTATGATGGTTCCAAAGAACTTGGAGATGGCATGACAAAATTAAAGGATGGATCCTCTACACTGTCATCCAGCCTCAGTGAAGGTGCAGATCAGGTAAAGAACACGAAATCCAGTGATACAACTGTCAGCATGTTCGCAACACCGATCGAAGATGAGGAAACCCAGATCACAACCGTAGAAAACAACGGTCATGCAATGGCACCATACATGATGTCTGTCGGTCTCTGGGTCGGTGCACTGGCCTTCTGCCTGATGTATCCTCTGACTACATACAAAGGCAAACTGAAATCAGGATTTGCGTGGTGGGCAAGCAAAGCTTCTATTCTTTATCCGGTAGCAATCCTCCAGGGACTTTTCCTGATCATTCTGCTTCATGTATTCAATGGATTTACACCTGTAGAGATGACAAAGACAGTATTATTTGCCTGCCTGACAGCAATGGCATTTACATCTATTATGTATTTCTTCAATATTACCTTTGGTAAGGTTGGAAGTTTCCTTATGCTGGTATTCATGGTAATCCAGCTTGCAGGCTCCGCTGGTACTTATCCGGTAGAAATTTCTCCGGAATTTGTATCCAAGATCCACGCTTATGTACCATTTACCTATACAGTAAATGCATTCAGAAGTACAATTGCAGGCGGCACAAGTATCCGTCAGTCAGTTTATGTACTGATCGGATTGATCGTAGTATTTACTCTGCTTACAATCCTGCAGTTTAATCATATGGCACATCAGCGTAAAGCGAACAAGGAAACACTTTATGACTGGTTAGAAGAAAAGGGACTGGCTTAAAAGCCAGTCCTTCTTATTTTTCCAGTCTTTTCTCTTGCATATATTGTGCCATTTCATCAGAAATATTGTCGATCAAATAATTCTTGCTGCTCTGACGTTTCTCATGCCATTGCTGGCGGATCTGATTTTCTATAGCTTTTATTTCATCCCGAAGACCTCTGGCAGACATACGGTGAGCACCCTGTCCCATGATAATAATCTGCTCCAGTCCATCGGATGTTGCTACCGTAACCTGATTTTCCCGGCCAATCTTATGGACCGTTTTCTCAATGTACTGATCCGCTGTCTCAGCTTCTTTGGTGTAGACTACATGGATGTTATGATAGGTAATCACTTCCTCTGCATGGCCCTCTATCTTGTAAGCGTCAAATACAAGAATTAACGTACATTTCTTAAAGCCCTGATAATTACTCAGAATATCCATCAGTTTTGTCTGGGCTGCATGGAGATTTGCATCTGCCAGTTCTTTTAAATCTTCCCAGGCATAAATGATATTGTAACCATCTACAAGGAGATATTCTTTTTCTTTCTTCTTGGCAGAGGAACTGTTGCGGTAATAGCTGCCGCTGTCAGATTTTGAAGAAAATGTTCTCTTAAACTGTGGTTCTTTGTAACGCTTGACCGGCCCGAATGTGCGCTCAAAAATAGCTTTCAGTTCTTCTTCATCCTCATAGCTTCCTATGCCGGCATTCCTGGGTGGACGATGACCCGAATCTGTCTGATTGTTACTGTTCCTGTTTTTTCCCTGTTCTGCACTCCCTGAAACATAAGAAAATACACTATCAGCTCCTGTTTCTCCATCGGATATACGGCTGCTCAGTTCAGAGTCATCCACTCCCTCCAGGTGCATATAATCCTCTACTTCATACCATGGCACCACAAATCCGGCTCCATGAGCACAGAATACAGAACCTGTGGGATTGTCCAGATCACGTTCGGAATCATATCCAAACTCCTCTACAATCTCATCCTGATTCTGGCATGGTGCATAGCCTTTTAATGAACAGAATAATCTGCCACGTCCCTTTGTATAGGAGGTTACCTGGGTTTGATAATCTCGCATCATTGATACAGGTGCACTGCCTTTCAGAACCATCATATCATCCTCATCTGCTTCCGGCTGCTGGAAGGTTCCATTCATTTTCTGAATATCAGTCATGGCACGCCCGATCATATCTCCCGGAATCTCAAGTCTGAACTCATAATATGGCTCAAGCAAGACACTCTTTGCTTTCTTTAATCCCTGACGCACAGCCCGGTACGTTGCCTGCCGGAAATCGCCGCCCTCTGTGTGTTTCAGATGGGCTCGCCCTGTGATCAGCGTAATCTGCATATCCGTAATCGGAGAACCGGTCAGTACTCCCGGGTGCTCCCTTTCTTCCAGATGAGTCAGGATCAGTCGCTGCCAGTTACGGTCCAGCACATCTTCACTGCATGCAGTAAAAAACTGCAGACCGCTTCCCGGCTCTCCAGGTTCCAGAAGCAAGTGTACTTCTGCATAATGACGCAGCGGCTCAAAATGACCTACACCTTCTACCGGCTCTGCGATTGTTTCTTTATATACGATATTTCCTGTGCCAAACTCTACTGCCACATGAAAACGCTCCCAGATCAGATGCTTTAATATCTCAATCTGAACCTCACCCATCAGCATGGCATGGATTTCTCCAAGCTGTTCATTCCATACAATGTGAAGCTCCGGTTCCTCCTCTTCCAGCTCTTTGAGTTTCTTCAGCATCTGGTGAACATCACAGTCCTCGGGAAGCAGAATTCTGTAATTTAATACAGGTTCCAGAACCGGCATCTCCGATTCCCGTTCAATCCCAAAGCCCTGTCCCGGATATGTCCGGGAAAGACCGGTTACTGCACAGATGGTTCCTGCAGGAGCCTCCTTTGCAAGCTCAAATTTCGCACCGGAATAGATACGGATCTGATCTGCCTTCTCTGTATCTGTGAGAAGTTCCTTTACCTTCAGGGTTCCTCCGGTGATTTTCATATAGCTTAAACGGTTGCCCTGATCGTCTCTGGCAATCTTGAATACTTTTGCACCAAACTCTGAAGGATATACCGGTGTCTCACAGTATTTTTCCAGCCCATGGAGGAATTCTTCTACACCTGTCATTTTCAGCGCAGAGCCAAAGAAACATGGGAAAAGTTTTCGCTCTTTGATTACTTTTTGGATATCTGATGTTGATATTTTCTCTGTTTCCAGGTATTTTTCAAGCAGTTCCTCATCGCAGACGGAAATATCTTCCAGAAACTGAGACTGCAGATCTGATATTTCATCTTCTGCTTTCTCTGCTGTTTCGTCAGTACTATTTTCCATTCCACTTGTGTTTTCCCAGATGAAATCAACGCAATTATCACTTAATCGCTTCTTTAATTCTGCCAGAAGTTTCTCTTTATCAGTTCCGTCCTGATCCATTTTATTGATAAACAGGAACGTCGGAATCTGGTATCTTGCCAGAAGTCTCCATAAGGTCATAGTATGCCCCTGCACACCATCCGCTCCATTGATCACAAGGATGGCATAATCCAGAACCTGCAGTGTTCTCTCCATTTCCGCCGAGAAATCCACATGCCCCGGCGTATCCAGCAAAGTTATCCCCCTGTTCCCCAGTTCAAACTCCGCCTGCTTGGAAAAAATCGTGATTCCACGCTCTCTCTCCAGGTTATAAGTGTCCAGATACGCATCCTTATGATCCACACGCCCCAGCTTACGGATTTTTCCCGTTAAATATAAAATCCCCTCCGACAACGTAGTCTTACCTGCATCTACGTGGGCAAGGATACCTACAACAAGTTTCTCCATAGTATATTTAAAAACTCCTTTTTCTTTATAAAATCAGTAGTTATTCTTTTATCGCTTCATCTGTTAAAATCCTTTATCAATTAATTATTTTAACATACTGATATAGATAAATCCAATAGGGTTGTGTTTTTATGTGTTCATTTAGTCCAAAAGAGCCCACATTTACAGTTAATGTGGACTCCGCTTCCATTATTTTTAATATGTGGTTTTCATATTCTTTTTTTCATTCAGCCACTTATGTACAGTCTTTTCTTCTACTTTTACTCCCTGAGCAATCTGCTGCACAGATAATCCCATTTCAGCCAATGAAATTGCTGTTTCCTTTTTAGTTTTCATTACTCCTTCTGCCATACCAGCTTCATACTCGGCTTTCCTGAGTTTCCTTTTTTCCTCTTCCTCATTGTATTCAAATATACTCATAGCGACTACCTCCGCTCGATTCTTTTGCAGAAATTCTTTGAGAATTCCTCCATATATAGCAGGCCAGAGTCAAAAATTTTCCTGACTCTGGCCTGTCAATACTCAAACATTCGAAATCCTCTGATTTACTACGTAAATTGCTACTTTCTCATGTTTGACGAGTCCCAAGCTCCAAAGTCTTATCGTGCAAGCACGAACGACTTTCTGACCTTTTGACCCTGATATCATATTATAAAAATAAAATATGCATCTTCCCGCGGCTGTCATTTACCACTTCCGAATCTACCTGGTAAATCCTTTTGATCAGCTCCGGAGTGAGTACTTCCTGTGGAGTTCCATATCCCTCCAGCACACCATCTTTCAATACATAAATCTTATCGCAGTATGCCGCCGCAATATTCATATCATGGATAGCTGATATTACAGTTACGTTAAGTTTCTTTACCAGTTCCATCAGCATGATCTGATGCGTGATGTCCAGATGGTTAGTCGGCTCATCGAGAATCAGTGCAGGCGTCTGCTGTGCAAGTGCTCTTGCCAGAATAACCCTCTGCTGCTCTCCACCTGACAGCGTAGAAAAGGTACGATTCGCAAATGCATCCATCTGTACCGTTTTCAGTGCTTCTTCAACAATCCGGTAATCTTTTGCATTATCCCGTTCCAATGCTTTCTTATGAGGTGCACGTCCCATCAACACGACTTCCCGTACGGTAAAATCAAAGTTGTAGTAATTGTGCTGTGCCACAACTGCCATTTTTCTGGCGGAGCTTTTTACGCTCATGGAATGGAGTTCTTCGCCGTCCAGATAAACGGCACCTGCATCTGGCTTCAGGATACGGTAAATGCATTTTAATAATGTAGATTTTCCGCTTCCGTTTGGTCCGATGATCCCTACCAGTTCCTTATCCTTTGACTCTATGGAAATTCCCTTCAGTATCTGTCTGGCGTGAAATCCAACCTGAATATCTTCTGTAGTGATCTTCATTACTTACTACCTCCGAATCCATAGGATTTCCGCACAAGCAGATAAATAAAGCATGGAGCACCGATAATGGATACCAGCACACCGATCGGCATCTCAGAATTCTTCAGGATCACACGACATGCCACATCACACCAGATCAGGAATGATGCACCAAGCAGTGCACTTAATGGCAGTAATCTTCTGTGGTCTGTTCCAAACAGGATTCTGATCACATGAGGGATCACAAGTCCTACAAAGCCGATCACACCCGCACAATATACTGCAAACCCAATCATTACAGAAGCAACGATCAGATAAAAAGTTCTCAGCCTGTGCAAATCAGTTCCCAGTGTGATCGATACATCATCTCCTAACAGCATCAGATTCAAGTTACGATATTGCGTCCAGAAAATAATCACACAGATCAATGTAACAGGAAGCATTATACCTGCTCTGCTCCAGCTTGCGCCTGCAAGGCTTCCCATCGTCCACTTCATTACTTCTGTTGCTGCATTTTTGTCATTGGTGATATAGATAACAAAATTGGAAAAAGCAGAACATACCGCACTGACAGCCATTCCGGCAAGGATCAGTTTGGCAGAAGTGGCTTTTCCGCCCATATTTGCAATGGCAATTACTGCAAAAGAAGTGACCATTGCACCAATAAATGCGGTAACACCAACCGAATTTCCACTGAGAAATCCGCCAACTCCAAGCATGATCGCCAGTGTTGCACCAAGGGATGCACCGGATGAAATACCAAGTACATACGGATCTGCCAGTGGGTTCTGGACAATCGCCTGCATAACTACGCCACAGACGGAAAGAGCCATTCCAACTGCCAGAGCCAGCAGGACTCTGGGCAGTCGGATCAGCCACACAACATCGTGAACTGCGCCTTCTGCATAAGCGGACAGGCTTTTGATATGAAACAATTTATATGCCATGACACTGTAAACATCTTTCAGTGACAGATCTGCATTTCCAAAAGTGATTGCTGCAAGAATGGAAAAAATCAAAAATGCCGCAAGCCCGATAAGAACTGCCACATACATGGATGTCCTGAGCACACTGCCTTTTTTTGTCTGTGAAACCTGTTCTTTCACTGTTATGTCCTCAATCAGTCAAGATTCACATCCGGATATAATCCTTTTGCGAAAGTTTCAATACCATCCTGTGTACGTGTTGCACTTGCGTACATTTCACTGAGCATGATCGGATAAACACGACCGTTCTTTACAGCGTCAAGGCTCTGAAGTGCTTCGTCATCCTTGATAACGGCAAGCTGGCTTTCTTTTACCGTTTCCGGATCATCACCTGCATATGGCATGTATACAACAAAAATCACATCAGGGTTTGCTGCAATGATATCTTCTTTTCCTGCTGTAGAAGCATCCGGGTTTGCCAGAGTCGCACCCAGTTGTGTTACCATATCTCCACCAAGGCTCTTTGCACCATAGTTTGTGATATCTTCTCCAAGAGGTTCCAGAACCATTACGCTTGGTTTCTCTTCTACATCTGCTGTTGCTGTAAGAGTTTTATCGATCACTGCCTTTGCATCATCTACGATTGCCTGTGCTTTGTCCTGTACATCAAAAATCTTTCCAAGATTTAAGATGTCTGTAAATTCATTTTCCAGAGTTCTGTCTCCGTCAGGGCGTGTGTTTGTGTTGTAATAAGTGTTGCAGCCTTTGTCGATCCAGTCTGTTACATTTCCGAGATTTTTATCAGAAAACAGAGAGCTCCAGGATAAGATCATGTCTGGCTCCAACATCGTTACAGTCTCAAGGGATGGGGTAAATTCATCAAGATAATTTGTTTTTGAAAATGCATCTTTAAGTTCATCCGGAACTTCATTGTCAAGACCTGCAGTAGCTACCAGACGGTCTTCCAGGCCAAGTGCAAGCATGGTTTCAATGCTTCCCTGATATACAGCAAGAACTTTCTCCGGTGCCTTTTCATAGGTTGTTTCGATTTCATTTCCATCATAATCATAGGTTGTGATGGTCAGAGGATATTCTGTCTTTGTACCTTCTGCGTCTGCTGTCTTATCTGCATCTGCTGAATCCTGTGCGTCTGCATCTTCCTGTGTATCAGAGTCTGCATCTGTTGCCGGCTGATTGTCCTCTTTGATTGTCTCAGAGTCTGCTCTCTCTGCTGCAAAAGCTGCCGGAGCTGCGGAAACTGCCATAGCTGCTGCCATCATAATTGCCATGATTCTTGTGGATAAATACCTGTTTTTCATTTGACTTCCTCTCTTTTCGTATATGTTATTTACCTGTTCGTGTAACCGAAAAGATGGGACTTCAGAAAAAATAAAATAGAAGTGATAAGAATAACGGATACTTTTTACGGAAGCTCCTTCTTTACGCTGTCAGGCAGGTTTCCTGACTCACAGATCACAGAAAGTTCCCATAAAATAAAAACTGATACAACATCCATGCTTCAGCAGTTCATGAATGTTGTATCAGAAATATTTCCAGATACTCTCTGGCAGCCGGATTCCGCCTTCTCACATATTTATGCAATGACATATTACAATCCCGCTTTTTTCTGTATACAGTGGCCGCAACCGTTCAGGCATTTCACCTGATTCCCTCTCACATTATTATACACAAAATCTGCGTATGATAATGTTCACTTAACAGCTATTCAATTACGCTGATATAATTTTAGCACACTGCTTTTATAATTACAACTATATTCGAGACACATCAGAATTCTTTCTTCTCCATAAGCCGGACACCAATCCAAAAAGACCCCATATATACAATTACTGTAAATAATACAACTCCGGCCAATACCATTCCCCAGTTCAGTCCATTCAGCCATGCATCGACTGCGTCTGCTGAAAGTCCCATTGTTTTTATCAGAATATAAACTACGGCAAATATAATAGCCCACATGACCATTGCAATATAACGTCCTTTTTCCGCTCCAAAATGTATTACAAGCGGGAGCGATACCGCCAGCATAAGAAGTGCCAGTGGAATGTCTATCAGGCTGCCAATGATAGTCTCACTCAGACACCCCTGAAGTTCTGCCACACCTTTGCAGATTACTCCCGTTATCGTTGCAATTCCCCACGCTACAGCCGTAAGCCCTGCTCCCAGCAGATATTTTTCCGCCACATACTGTTTTCTGGTAACCGGCAAGGTCATAAGAAACGCAAGACCATTATCAAACTCATCATAACTTATAGTCGTAATGGCAAAAATTGCTGTGACAATCGTAAAATATCCTGTAGCAAAACTGACACTCCCGCTTCCTGCCAGATTCAGGATGACTTCCATTACAACAACCAGGATAAAAAACTGTTTCTGCTGTTTCATCAGTTCTATATCCTTTACAAATAATCCCTTCATACCTGTTCCTCCATCATCACTACCAGATCATCAATTTTTCCATTCTCAATTACAACATCCGGGTAATTTTCCATATAAAATTGTTTCTGGTTTGTCAGACACCTGTATCCATAAGCTTCTTTCCGGATCTTAATAAGGTATTGCTGATCCAGTTTTTCATACTCTTCTTCTGAAACTTTAAGAACTGCATAATCTGACAGCAGTACATCTGTATCCTCATGAAGGATAATTTTTCCGGCATGGATCATATAAAAATCGTCACAAAGACTCTCCAGATCTGATGAAATATGCGAACTGATCAGAATAGAACTGCTTTCATTTTCTTCCATATATTCTCTCAGCATGTTCAGCACCTCATCCCTGGCAATCACATCCAGACCAACTGTGGGCTCATCCAGAATCAGCAGTTCTGCCTTATGACTTAATGCTGCCAGTACTTTAAACTTTGCTTTCATACCAGTGGAAAATTCTTTGATTTTCTTGTCTGTGGGCAGATTGAATCTTCTGCACTTCTGCAGAAATTCCTCTCTGTCAAAATCTGGATATGTACTCTTCATAGTATTGGCCACGCCCGCTGCTGTCAGATACATACTGAAGCCTGAATCTGCAAAAACAACTCCCAGTTTCTGCTTATCCTCCGGCTTAAGTTCTTCTGCCTTTTTCCCAAAGACCTCTATCTCTCCGCCATCCGGATGGATCAGGCCAAGCAGAGCTTTAAATGTGGTGGATTTCCCGGAACCATTTCTTCCAATAAGTCCTGTAATCATCCCAGGCTGTACTTCCATAGAACAGTCCAGCGAAAAACCTCTGTAATGTTTCTGCAAATGACTAATTTTCAACATGTCTTAGTCCTCCATGATCATTTCAAAAAGATTTCTGATTTCCTCATCGTTCAGTCCACATCTTCTGCCCTTCATGATTGCCTGCTCCAGATCATGTTCTACTTCTTTGAGCTGTTCTTCCCTCATCAGGTTTTTATTTGTGGCTGCAACGTAGGTTCCTTTTCCATGAACAGTGACGGTAAATCCCTCTTCTTCCAAATTGTCGTAGGCTTTCTTCACAGTCAGGGCACTGATCTTCAGTTCCTTTGACAAACTGCGTACTGAAGGTAATACAGTGTCCGGCTGTAACTCTCCTCTGATAATCGCAGACTTAATCTGATCTATGATCTGTTCATAAATAGGTACCATGGATGAATTATTGATTATTATATGCATATGTTTCTCCTCCATCTACAAACAGTATATAACAGCACACAACTGTTGTCAACTGTTTTATACTGTTATACATTATATTTTATCCAGTATTCCTACTGTTCACTGATAACCTCTCACTTTGCTCAATTACGATCAGTGCTACCGATGCACGATACTCTTATAATAATTTTTATAAATAATCAGTTATTTCCCTCTAAGTACTAGAGCGTGTCTGAAAAATCATTCCCGCAATCTGCACGCCCCACTTTTCGGTATATTTCACCCGAATTCAGTTGCCGTAGCCCACTACGGCGCCCTCATCCGGGCAAAATATACCACAAATTGTGACGCACATCTTGCAGAAAGCCTTTTTCAGACACGCTCTAATCTATGTTTAATTTTATAGTCTGGCAAATATATAAAAAAGATATGTTCAACAGTAGATTTGTCTGAACATATCTTTCTTTTTATGTATCTTTCTATATTTGTATTTATATCAAACGGATAAAATAATAATCAAATAAGTGATTAGCAGTTGAATTGAATCCAGCGGATATCTGCAATCTGATTTACTCTGCCAAATACGCCTTCAGTTTCTCCATATCAGCTTTCATCACTCTCCGTCCCACCTCATAAATCTCCTTTAAATGGGCGGGATCACGCTCAACCGGTTTTGCACTGATGTCTCTGTCCGGGCGGATAACATGGATCCTGCCCTCTTTTTCCAGATATGCGATTTTATCCAGCATACGATTATACTGAATATGACGTTCATCCAGAAGCTTTACAAGCTCCGGATACTCCCTGAACTTCAGCCGGATCAGCGGCATCAGCTTATTATGTTCTTTTCTGTATCCCGGATGACGGGTACATACTACCACATTTTTCTCATACCCCTGTGAAAGCATCCAGTTTACAGGAATCGGATCTGAGATACCACCGTCCAGATACATTCTTCCATTCAGCTTTACCGGTCTGGCGGCCAGTGGCAGGGAAGCTGATGCACGCATCCATTCCACATCCAGCCTGTCTCCCATTCTGCATTCCTGATAACAGGGTTTTCCTGTTTCAATATCTGTACATACAACCGTAAACTTCATGGGTGATCTGGCAAATGTCTCTGTGTCAAAAACATCCAGCTTCCAGGGCACCTCCCCATATGCAAAATCTTTGCTGTAAAGATCGCCGGTAGTGATCCAGCTTTTCAATCCCATATATCGTTTATCCTTGCAGAATCTGGTATTATAACGAAGGGTTCGTCCAATCTGGCGGGACTTATAATTACATCCAAAAATTGCACCGGCGGAAACGCCAACTGTAGAATCTGCATAAATCCCCTGCTCCATCAGCTCATCCAGAACTCCGGCTGTATACAGTCCCCGCATACCTCCACCTTCCAGAACCATTCCGAGGCCTTTCTTTTTGTTGTCTTCCATAGCTATTCTCACTTTTCACTTTCTTTCACATATTCATTTCGGATTGCAAATCCATGATCCATAGGGCCACTTCCCTTTCCCAGGTCAAGCATTGCCGCCAGTGCTCCTGAAATATACTGTTTGGAACGTTTTACAGCAGTCTGCAGGTCATATCCCTTTGCAAGATTGGAAGCAATGGCACTGCTCAACGTACAGCCTGTTCCATGTGTGTTTGGATTATCGATACGCTTTCCTTCAAACCAGCAATATTTTCCATCATAGTAAAGCAGATCATTTGCATCATTAATGCTGTGTCCGCCTTTGCAAAGTACTGCACAATGATATGTCTCAGAAATCTTTCCGGCAGCCTCTATCATTTCCTCTGCATTGGTCACTGACATTTCAACCAGAACCTCTGCCTCCGGAATATTCGGAGTAAGCACATCAGCCAGTGGAAACAGTTCCTGCTTCAATATCTCCACTGCATCATTACTGATCAGCTTGGCACCGCTTGTTGCAACCATAACAGGATCCACAACAATGTTTTCCGCTTTATATTGTTTCAGTTTCTCTGCTATTACATGAATCAGATCTTTATCTGATACCATTCCGATTTTTACCGAATCCGGATAAATATCCTGAAAAACGGAATCCAGTTCCTGCCCCAGAAATTCCGGTGTTACATTTAATATTGCCTGTACACCGGTTGTATTCTGTGCAGTTAATGCGGTAATGGCACTCATTGCATATACACCATTTGTGATCATTGTCTTAATATCTGCCTGGATTCCGGCGCCTCCGCTGGAATCACTTCCTGCGATCGTCAGTGCAGTTCTCATAATTGTCTTCCTCTCATTTCTGCTATAATACAATCTTATCTACTGCCTCTTTCAGTTCTTCTGCTGCTTCTTTAATGTTATTCTGAGCATAAATGGCACTGATCACTGCCACACCGCAAATCCCTGTTCCCTTTAACTGAAATATATTTTCTGCTGTGATCCCCCCGATTGCCACCACAGGGATAGATACCGCTTCACAGATTGCCTTCAGTGTTTCATGGGGAAGTTCTGCCGCATCTGCTTTTGAACCGGTTGCAAATACTGCCCCCACCCCCAGATAATCTGCACCACGCTCCTGTGCAAGCAATGCCTGCTCTACCGTTCGTGCCGAAACTCCCAGGATTTTATCCGGTCCAAGTTTCTCACGCACAGCACCTGCTTCCATATCACTCTGCCCTACATGAACACCATCTGCATTCATCTTCAAAGCAATTTCCACATTGTCATTTATGATGAGAGGAACCTTATAATCTCTGCATAATTCCTGAAGTTCAGCTGCTTCCTGCAGGAAAGTTTCATCATCTGAATTTTTATCTCTGAGCTGCAGAAAGGTTACGCCTCCATCCAGACTCTCCTTTACCACTTCCTTAAGGCTCCGCCCATTAAGCCAGTGACGATCCGTTATTGCGTATAAGCGCATTTTCTCTTTATCGAATTTCATGTTTCACTCCTCTTTTCTACTCTTATCTATAGCAATTTACCCCAAAAGTTCTGCTGCAATTTTCTCCAGCTCATCTCTGATCTTAATGTGCTGCGGACATACTTCTTCACACTTACCACATTTCACACATTCATTGGCAGATTTCCTGCCATGTTTGCCTACCAGCCATTCTTCCTGATGAAGTGCCTGATCTTTGCTTCCGTATAAAGTCAGATAATTCATTGCTGTAAAGGAACCGGAAACTCCGATTTCCATCGGACAGACTTTCGCACAGTAATTACAGGTTGTACATGGGATCAGCGGAATTTTCTTTAATTCTTCCTGTGCCTTTTTCAGAGTTTCCTGTTCTTTCTCTGTCAGTCCGTTGAAATCCTTCATATAAGAAAGATTGTCCTGCATCTGCTCGACATTGCTCATACCGGATAGAACAGTGATCACGCCTTCCAGATTTGCAGCAAAACGGATCGCCCAGGATGCTGCGGAAGATTCCGGTTCTGCTGCTTTCAGGATTTCTTCCACACTCTTCGGAGGAGTTGCAAGCATACCGCCTTTCACAGGCTCCATAATTACAATCGGTTTGCCATGTTTACGTGCCACTTCATAACATCCTCTGGCCTGGATTGCCGGATTTTCCCAGTCAGCGTAGTTGATCTGAAGCTGTACAAATTCCATTTCCGGATGTGCGTTCAAGATTGCATCCAGTTCTTCCGGTGTGGAATGGAAAGAGAAACCTGCATGTTTGATCAGACCCTGTGCTTTTTTCTCCTGCACCCAGTCCCAGAGACCGAAATCGTCGAAGTATCTGGTACGTGCTTCTCCGAGATTATGTAACAGATAAAAGTCGAAATATCCTGCTCCTGTTTGTTTCAGAGAAGTGTCAAACTGTGCAGTTGCTTCTTCTCTTGTCTTGCAGTTGATCCATGCTGCGTTCTTTGTAGCAAGCTGGAATTTCTCTCTCGGATAACGCTCTACCAGTGCCTGGCGGATGGCATCCTCGCTGCCTGCATAGGCCCAGGCTGTATCAAAATAAGTAAATCCTGCATCCATAAACAGGTCTACCATCTTTTTGGTCTGCTCAATATCGATCACGTCGCCTTCCAATTTCGGCAGACGCATCAGACCAAATCCAAGTTTCTTGATGCTTTCTCCTAAATAAGCCATGTGAAGACCTCCTTATTTTCTGAAATTATCAGAATACGATTTCCACTCATATTCCGGTTAACTATTCTATTATAGCGGAAAATTTTATCAATTTCCATTGCATGTCTGGAAAAAATCTCTTATATACCTTTCCCATATCCCAATGTGATGGTATCGCATACTGGCATTCCACTACATTATCATAATTTCCTGATTTTATTTTTTCAATGATCTATGACCACACTCCAATGCATTATTCTCCCGTATCTCCCATTTTGGACAATATTCTACATCATAAAAATAATACCTCAAATATAAGAAAAACTTCTCCTAAGCAGATTTCAGATTATTTACTCAATCCACTTAGAAGAAGTTATAAGTTTTCTTACATACTGATAATTCCCAAAACGTTTGCAATAGAACTCAGCAAAATAATGATCAGACAAATCGGTGCAAAGTATTTGATAAATACTCTGTACAGTTTCTTTCTGCGGAATGGAGAAGACTGTTCAATTTCTTTTACCATTCCATCAATACCAACAACACGAAGAATCAGAACACAGGTTGCAAGTGCTGCCAACGGCATCATTACTGAGTTTGTTATAAAATCGAAGAAGTCAAGGAAGTTCATTCCAAAGATACGAATGAAATCCAGAAGTCCATATCCCATGGAAGATGCGGTTCCAAGTACAATCATGATCACGACCATCAGACCGCAGCATTTCTTACGGCTCCAGTGAAGTTCATCCATGAATGTGGAAACACTGGTTTCCATCAGGGAAACTGCACTTGTCAGGGCTGCAAGTAATACAAGTATGAAGAATACGATTCCTGTTGCAGTACCAAATCCCATACTTGCAAATACTTTTGGCAATGTGATAAACATCAGAGATGGTCCTGCCTGAAGTGTTTCAGGATTTCCACCAGAGAATGAAAATACCGCCGGGATGATCATCAGACCTGCAAGGATTGCGATACCTGTATCGAAAACCTCAACCTGTGTGGTAGATCTCTCGATATCCATATCTTTACGGACATAGGAACCGTAAGTATACAGGATTCCCATTGCAATGGACAAAGAATAAAACATCTGTCCCATCGCTGCTACTACTGTCATCCAGGAGAAATTTTTCACATTCGGGATCAGGAAATATTTCACACCTTCAACAGCGCCCGGACGTGTGACAGAATAGATTGTAACTACGACTGCCAGAACTACCAGAACCGGCATCATGATCTTTGACATTCTCTCTACACCGTTCTGTACACCACCGAGAATGATGATGAATACAAGCGCCGCAAATACCAGAAACCAGAGTTCCACCTGCCAGGAATCGGAAATAAAGTTTCCAAAATATCCGTCTTCCGCTACTGCCTGGACATTTCCTTTGAAATATTCCACAAGATACTTAATTACCCATCCGCCAATCGTACTGTAATAAGGAACGATCAGCATTGGAATCACTGCATTTAACCATCCGCCGATTTTGAATGATTTCGTTTTTCCAAAATGCTCAAATGCACCTACCGGACTCTTTCTGGTCATTCGTCCAAGAGCTGTTTCTGACATGATCAGTACATAACCAAATGACGCTGTCAGAAGAATATAGATCAGCAGGAAAATTCCGCCTCCATATTTCGCTGCAAGATACGGAAATCTCCAGATATTTCCCAGTCCTACTGCAGAACCTGCAACTGCCAGCACATAGCCGATCCTTCCGGAAAAGCTTCCTCTGTTATGGTTATGTGCAGAATTGTTTTCTTTTTTCATTATACACCTCACCTCGTTACAAAAACCTCCCATAGGATTTCTCCCATAGGAGGTCTGCTAGTTTTTTACTGATTCTATAGTATCAAAAAGATAGGGGAATGTCAAAGATTAATATAAAGAAAACCCCGGAAATATAATATTTCCAGGGTTTGATATATTCGTTGAAATTGTCTCTCTCGAAACAGCAAATTATCGTTTGCGTAACTGGGAAGGCTTGATTTTGCTGGGTTCTTGGAATGTGGTGTTGCAAACACGTTACAAACGCAGGACTACTCATTACTCCTCAGAACACCTCTGAATTATCAAAGAGGGAGATGGATTAAACAAATATGTGTCTCCCTCTTTTTTATCGCAACATCATTCTATCCCTGTTGTATTTGAAAATGTATATGTACTCTTCTGATATATCCACTTGTTTCTAAATAATTTGCAAATGCGATTTCAAAATTTTTATTCTAAAATTTCTATAATTGCATGTTCAACTTGATGCTCTTTTATTTTGTCAATGATTATATGCATATTTTCTATTTCCAATTCTATTTTTGTATCCCCATCCTTTGGCACCATACCAAATTTTTGAAATACAAATCCAGTAAATGTGTCACAATCTTCTGCTGTAAATGTAACACCTATAGCGTCTTCAATATCACTTAATCGTATATTTCCTTTCACTTCCCACTTGTTATCACTTATTCTTATAATAACAGTTTCTTCTTCCGACGATATTGGTTCAATATCGTTTAAATCGCCAACAATTTCTTCTAATAAATCAAAAAGAGTCACTATTCCAACCACTCCACCATACTCATCTAATACAATCGCCATAGATTGCTTCGATTGTTTCATATTTTTAAAAAGCACATCTGCTTTTGTAGTTTCCATAACAAAGTATGGTGCAGAAATTGCAGAATCTATAACCATATCCTTACTTTTTTCTTTTAATCTAAAATAGTCTTTTGCATTTAAAATACCAATAACATGATCTATCGAATCTCCACAGACGGGATAAAGGGTATGTCGTGTATTGTGGATTGTTTCATCCCACTCCTTCACATCATCAGACATCCATAATATTGTCACATCTGTTCGATGTGTAGCAATCGTACCAGCCATAATATCATTAAATTCAAAAACATTTTGAATAAATTCTTTTTCTTGATGATCTATTGTTCCTTTTTCACTTCCCGAATCAACAAGCATACGTATTTCTTCTTCACCCACTTGATCTTCCGCTTCATTTGGATCAATACCACAAATTTTCAAGACAATATTTGTTGATAGTGAAAGTAATGAAACGATTGGCTTAAATAAGATAGAGATTCCCGTAACCAATCCTGAAATCCCCATTGCCAGTTCTTCAGATTTTTTCATTGCGATTCTCTTTGGAACTAATTCGCCAAAAACCAACGTGAAATATGATAAAATCAATGTAATCAATATAACAGCTATGGTATCTAAAGTAGAACGTGGAATATTCACTCCCATTCCAATAACCCAATCAACTAAAGGTTCTGAGAAATTATCTGCTGCAAAAGCACTTCCTAAAAATCCCGACAACGTGATTGCAACCTGAATTGTCGCAAGAAATCGTGCAGGCTCTTGTGTTAATCGTACTAATCTCTTTGCCCGACCATTACCTTGTTCTGCCATTCGTTCTAGCTTTGTTTCATTCATTGATAAAACAGCAATCTCTGCACTCGCAAAAATCGCGTTTAATATAATTAAAATAATCTGCACTACTAAAAGAATAAAAATTGATGTACTCATAAATAAAACCTTTCCACAATAAAATTATCTAAATATCACACTTACTTAAAAGCAACAAAAGACATGGTCTATGTTCCGAATACATAGTCCATGCCTTGCGATATATAAATAAAAATTCTATTGAATTGGTTCGCTTCAGAATCATTATCACTTTCGTCCATGTTAAATATTCCTCCTTAAATAATATTGTTGTAGAGTATAACAAAAAGCCCTAACATAGTCAATCTGAAAATAGTAAAAGTTAATAAAAATTTATGTAAAACATAAAATCCGATTATTTTTAATTTCTTTGTGAAATTCAATTTTCTTTATCCTCAATTAACATCATTTTAAAGCAAAAAGCAAGCCATTTTCAGACTTGCTTTCCATCATATCACTTTCCTTATTGATGAATCATTTCTTTATCTACAATCTCCCTTGCACACGCTTGTATGTTATTCATTCTCCCTATCCATTCTAAAGTATTTAGGCGTTTGCGAAACGCCAAAAGCCGCATAAATACGGCATTTTTTCTTGTTAAAAATAAAATATCTCCTCAAGGTTTATGGTAAAATAGAGTTGTCGAGAAACTATCAACCAATCCACCTAAAGGAGATATACCTACATGATAACATATAAGCAACTCACTTTGGCAGAAATTTTTGAAGATTGCCAAAATAAATTCGACAACGACAAATACCAGTTCTTTTCGCTTTTTGATGAAGCCATTAACCTTGATGAAATTGTTCCTGTTTCTTTTATTTCTCATTTTTACGCCAGTACCGGAAGACCCCGCAAACATCAGCTTTATCCAATGCTTAAGGCACTTCTTATCCAGCGTATTTTCTCAATCCCGACGGACACACTCCTGATCGTATTTCTGAAATATTCCCAGGAACTGCGTGATTTCTGCGGTTTTGATGTTGTTCCGGATGGTTCCAAATTTACATGTTTCAAACAGGAGTTTTTATCGGACTTACAATCTATGTTCGATCATCTTGTTGATCTGACCGAACCGATCTGCCAAAATCTTGATCCTGCCCTTGCTTCCATGACAATCTTCGATACCTCTGGCATTGAAGCATGGGTTACAGAAAATAACCCCAAATATGCCAACTCATGCGGCTTCCAATCAGGCAATCCAGCAGATGTACATCAATGGA
>SAMEA3387500__coassemble_1031_pt1 | contig 24204 bp, 16 predicted proteins | sample SAMEA3387500__metabat2_low_PE_011 | metagenome-assembled genome bin SAMEA3387500 (sample SAMEA3387500) | Felis catus | biome: Faeces | place: United Kingdom | collected 2012
ACATACAAGCCAAAATTCCATTGCCGCAGGCAATCTGGAATGAATTTTGGCTACATTACTGTGAACGGAGTGAACAGTAACGTATTATATGAGCACATTTTTATTCCATATACGGAAACTTTGTTTAAGCTCCAAGTTCTTTGATCAGATTTACCATCTCAATGGCACTGAGTGCACAGTCATAACCTTTATTTCCTGCTTTTGTACCTGCGCGCTCAATCGCCTGCTCGATATTCTCTGTAGTAAGTACTCCGAACAATACCGGAACCCCTGTTTCCAATGACACAGATGCAATGCCTTTGGAAACCTCGTTGCATACATAATCATAATGACTGGTATTTCCACGAATTACAGCACCGACACAGATTACAGCATCATATTTCCCACTTCTGGCCATTTTAGACGCAATCAACGGAATTTCAAAAGCTCCCGGTACCCACGCCACCTGAATATCTTCTTCATTTACATTGTGTCGTGTCAGTCCATCCATTGCACCGCCTACCAGTTTAGAGGTAATAAACTCATTAAAACGTGCTGCTACGATTCCTACTTTCATTCCTTCTGATACTAATTTTCCTTCTAACGTTTTCATTTTTTTAGTCCTTTCATCTGTAAATTTATATTTTTAACCTGTACAGGTTTTTTCCAAAAATCATTCGTTTTGACGAGCAGTTCTACACGGAATAACTGCTCGGCAGTTTATCAAAAAGAGCCTGCACTCTTATTTAATACTTCAGAATATGCCCCATCCGTAATTGTTTTGTTTTAAGATAGTGCAGATCATATGCAGTGGCATTCATCTGAATCGGAACTCTCTGATTGATCCTGATTCCACATTCCTCCAGCTGATAAACCTTATCCGGATTATTTGTCAGCAGGCGCAGCTCTTTTACTCCCAGATTTCTCAGAATCTGCGCCCCAATATAGTATTCTCTTTCATCCCCCGCAAATCCAAGTGCCAGATTTGCTTCCAGTGTATCCATGCCCTGTTCCTGAAGTTCATAGGCACGAAGTTTATTGATCAGTCCAATTCCTCTTCCTTCCTGTCTCATATAAAGAAGTATTCCCCTTCCCTCTTCCTCAATCTGAGACATAGCTGCTGCAAACTGCTGTCCGCAGTCGCAACGCTGAGATCCAAAAACATCTCCCGTCAGACACTCCGAATTTTCTCTGCCTGTATCGTAAATACCGCTGAATTTGCTCCTTTTTTTATTTTTTTTACAGTTCCCAGTTCTTCAACAATTCCCGTAAACATTTCTCTTCACCTCACTCTCTATGAGAAAATCATCTCCCAGTCTGATTATTTCACTGTTTTTTAATAATACTGCGCTGGCAGGATCAGGAAATCCCTTTCCTTCCACCGGTGTCTTTGCTTCTTCGCCTCCAAAAAGTTTGGGTGCTATATAGGTCTGAACTTTCTGGACAATACCGCATTCCAGTGCTGACCAGTTTAAAGAACCCCCTCCTTCCAGCAAAATACTGTCTATCTTTGCAGCTTCCAAAAGTTCCATTAATCTGTTTAAATCTATGTGTCCGTTTTTCTCCGGAACATACAGAACCTGGCATCCCAGTTCTTCATAATTCTTTATCTTCTGCTGGTCTTTACTGCTGCTTGCAAGAATTGTAGGAATTGTCGCTGCTGTTCTTACAATCTTAGATGTCAGTGGTGTTCTCAAATGGGAATCGCAGATAATACGCACAGGATTTCTGCTGTTTTCCAGTCTGCAGGTGAGCATCGGATTATCTGCCAGCACAGTTCCCACCCCAACCATAATTCCTGTATATTTCAGTCGCTGTTTCTGTACATGAATTCTGGCAGCTTCTCCTGTCACCCATTTGGATTCACCTGTATAAGCGGCAATTTTCCCATCCATAGTCATTGCATATTTCATGACCACATACGGTTTTTTATTTTGGATGCAATAAAAGAAAGCTTCATTCAATTTATCACACTCTTCTTTTAAAATATTTTCTGTTACTTCAATTCCACGATCCTTCAAAATCCGGATTCCTTTTCCTGCAACCAGCGGATTAGGATCTGATGATCCGATGATCACGCGTCTGATTCCGGCCTCCAGGATTGCATTCACGCATGGAGGCTGTTTTCCATAATGGCAGCAGGGTTCTAAAGTAACATATATAGAAGCACCTTCAGGTTCTTCTGTACATGCTGCCAGAGCTTCTCTCTCCGCATGGAGTTCGCCGTATTTTCTGTGATATCCCTGACCAATGATCCTTCCGTTTTTGACGATCACAGCACCTACCATCGGATTAGGTGCTGTAAAACCCATTCCTTTTTGCGCCAGTTCCAAAGCCATTTTCATATACTGCCTGTCCTGTTCCATATCCGTTGTGTTTTTCAATCCATCATCTCCTGCTCTTTTTATAACAATTCCATAAAATAAAGCCCCGGTGTTTTTTCAACATCCAGGGCCTGGTAATTAATATTTGATATGAATTATCTTCCGACGAATCTGACTCTTTATTTCATCACTGAAATTACTTTAAATGATATAAAAAAGCTCTGGAATAAACTTATTATTCCAGAGCAGTCAGCTTTCACAGATCAGTTAATTCTTCTGTATCTCTACTGTTATCTTCTTTCATCCAGACTGTACTGTCGGCTTCGGAATTGCACCGAATCATGCCTTATGGCTCGTGGGCTTTACCACCGGTAGGGAATTGCACCCTGCCCTGAAGATCTTATTTTATTTTTATCAGCAATCTTTACGATTTATCTTGCTGATGTCTGACAGTATACTCTCAACCTTTATCCGTGTCAAGATTTTTTCAGGAAAGTAACTCTCTTATCATCTCTGCATTAAATGTCACACCTGTCAGGTGATCTACTTCGATCTGGTACAGGGCATTGGCTGCGATATGCTCTGCTGCCTGTTCCAGATCACGAATACCGCTTGTATTTTTATGCAATTCAACGATGGCATCCAGCCCCTCTTCTGTCACTACACATTCTTCTGCTTTCAGGCTCATGCGCTTCAGGACCTTCGGAAGAACATATTTGGAGAAGATGATCTTCTTCTCTTCTGATGTATAATCCGGGATATCAATCACTGCGAAACGGGACATCAAAGGTGCGCTGATCTGAGATTTATCGTTTGCCGTAGCAATTGGATAAACGCCCACTGTGGGCACCATACATTCCATATAGTTATCTGTAAATCCAAGGTTGTCAAGCAGAGTAAGAAGTACATCTGCAGGGTTTCCGTTGCCCTTACCTGACGCTGCTTTATCAAGCTCGTTGATAATAAATACAAGGTTGGATTCTCCTGCTGCTGAGAAAGCTTCCATGATGATTCCGGGCTTTGCGTTTGCATAGATTCTGGAGCTTCCTGTAAGCTGTTCCGGATCATTGATGGAACTCATGTCCAGAGTTGTCCAAGGCAGTTTCAGGATACGGGCAACTGCGTATGCAATCTGGGATTTACCTGTACCTGCAGGGCCTACAAGGAGAAGTCCGTATGCAGGAAGTGTATGGGTACGGTTGATCTGGATGATTGTTTCAATGATACGCTGCTTTACAGATTCCATTCCGTAGAGTTCCTCATCAAGAATCCTGCGGGCTTCCTGAGGATCGATTGCTTCAAAGTAATTGCTCTTCCACTGTACATTCATCATGATGGAAAGTGCTCTCTGAGCATGACGTCTCTCCTCCGGAGATACTTCGTGTGAACGGGCAACTGCAAGGTTTCTTCTCGCCCAGAGACGGATATTATCCGGCAGGGTTCTGCCTGCGCAGGTCATAAAATCAGTGATGCTCTGAATGCTTGTCAGCTTCATCTCGTCCCCTGTTTCTTCCTCATCTTCATCCTCAACAATCTCTGCAGGTGCACTGCTTGCAAGAAGTCTCTCGATCATAAACTGAAGAAATCCGTCCTCTGCGGAAAGTTTCGTGCCGCCGCCAAAAGCAGTCTCACGAATCTTATAAACTGCATAACCATTCTCTTTATTCTCTCCTGAAAGACGCACATTGATATGATTCTCCCCAAGCCATTTCAGAAGACTTACAAATCTTGAATCAATACTGATGATATCTGCACAGAAAACGCCGTCATCTTCTTTAAATTCAAAGGATGTACGTTTGATCGGATTAGTAAAAATACCGCAGGAATGATGTTTCCACTGACGGCTGCTGTTATCCAGGATCATGATCGGTTTCTCAGGGGAAGTCTCCTTTTCATTGGACTGGAACGTAGTGTAGGTACATTCAGACTGTACGCCTGTTTTCTTGTCTGAAGCACCGCTGAAATCAAATACTGGCATGGTAAATACTCCTTTTATTTTATCCTTAATCAGTGTGTAATTTTTAATGTACAACTCTTTATTATTCTAGCAGAATCTTTTCTTTTTATCAATTCTGTAAATGTATTTATTGCATAATTATTCAAAAAATTATATCCTCATTTATTCCGCCAAAATCATTGACGGTAACATCCGCAGGCTTTATAATAGGGATAACTGAGAATTTCCAGAAACTCTCTGGAAAATCGAAATTTACTTTTAGGAGAGCAAAATGAGCAAAATTATTTTAACCGGTGACCGCCCAACAGGCCGCCTTCATGTTGGACATTATGTTGGTTCATTATCCGAGCGTGTTCGTTTACAGAACTCCGGCTTATATGATGAAATTTATATTATGATCGCAGATGCACAGGCATTAACAGATAACGCTGAACACCCTGAGAAAGTTCGCCAGAACATCATTCAGGTTGCCCTGGATTATCTTGCATGCGGCATTGATCCTGAGAAATCCACTATCTTTATCCAGTCCATGGTTCCGGAACTTACAGAGCTTACTTTCTATTATATGAACCTTGTTACTGTGGCACGTGTACAGCGTAATCCTACAGTTAAATCTGAAATCCAGATGCGTAATTTTGAGGCAAGCATCCCTGTTGGATTCTTCTGCTATCCGATCAGCCAGGCTGCAGATATCACTGCATTCCGCGCTACTACTGTTCCGGTTGGCGAAGATCAGCTTCCAATGCTCGAGCAGTGCAAGGAGATCGTCCACAAATTTAATACTGTTTATGGTGAAACTCTGACAGAGCCTGAGATTATTCTGCCATCCAATAAAGCATGCTTACGTCTGCCAGGTATTGACGGAAAAGCAAAAATGAGCAAATCTCTCGGAAACTGCATCTACCTTTCAGATGAAGAAGCTGATGTTAAGAAGAAAGTTATGTCCATGTTCACAGACCCGAATCATCTTCGTGTGGAAGATCCGGGACGTGTGGAAGGAAACCCTGTATTTATTTATCTGGACGCATTCTGCAAACCGGAATATTTTGCAGAGTTCCTGCCTGAATATCAGAATCTGGATGAACTGAAAGCCCATTATACACGCGGCGGTCTGGGTGATGTCAAGGTTAAGAAATTCCTGAACAAAGTACTCCAGGCAGAGCTTTCTCCAATCCGCGAAAGACGTAAATACTGGGAACAGCATCTTGATGATGTATATGATATCCTCAAAGAGGGAAGCAAGGTTGCTGAAGTAAAAGCTGCACAGACACTTCATGATGTTCGTTCAGCAATGCAGATCAACTACTTTGATGATAACAGCTTAATCAAATAATTATATGCCGGTGGCTACAGCGACCGACAACAATGCGTAAATAAGAAATTCAAACGCAAGATTGTTCAAAAATCAACTTATTGACACATCAAAACAGGTTCAGGCAAAAGCATTCTGCTCACGTCTGAACCTGTTCTGTTATTTCTTCACTGACTTTCTTTTGAATCTATTTTACAGATAAAATCTATCCGATATCTTTCATATCTGATACCATTTGATCTCATTTGCCTCCATATGTAACCGGAAGCTGCTTCCATCACCTCTGTAAACTACTGTATCCTGTGGTTCGTAAGTGTTGTTGACTACGCAGTATTTTCCATTTTTTACGTAAGCATGTACTTCTACATTGTAGTTGGTTGAATACCAGCAGTGAAGTTCTTCCTCTGCGGATGCTGACCAAAGGACTGCACGATAAAGCACGCGGCTGTTCTTGAAGCTGTATGGAAGTCCGCTGATATAAACGCCTCTTCCTTTACCGAAAGTCTTTACAGCCATCTGCACTTCCTGGTCTTTCTGGATTAAGATTTCTGTTTCTGGTAAGGCATAAATGTTCTTCTTACCTTCACCGAAATCAACCTCGCCTTCTGCATCTTTAAGGATGAAATGATCTCTGTGTTCTTCCCAGTTATATTTATCTGTATTCAGGTTAAATCCATGTTCTTCTTCTACTCCAAGTACATCATCTAACTGAATGAATCTGCCCTGCCACTGATGTGCTGCCGGTTCTCCTACACCGATAAATCCACCGCCATTATATACAAATTCTCTGACTGCTGTGATGATTGTTTCGTCGATCCAGTTCTCGCCGCCTGACTGTGCAGTGTCCGCATCTCCCACATTGATCACTACGTCAAATTTCTTCAAAAGATCTTTGTCTGCTTTGATATCGTCAAAGCTGATAAATGATACATCAAACGGTGCGCCGCTTAATGCTTCAATAATTCCGAAATAAGAATAATTCTGCTTGTAATAGATGGCGTGATGTACCATATGGTTACCCCATGAGCGCATCTTTCCCCAACAGTTCAGGACTGCTACCCGTTTTACGCAATAAGGAGTCGTTCCCTGAATGTTATCATATAAAGTGCGGAACTCTTCGCAGACTTCTTTGATATACTGTACAAAATCCGGGAATTCCAGGGCAAGTTTCAGATATCCGCCGTATCCGATTCTCTGGATCGGGCTTCGAAGGATTGCTCTTCTTGCTGTTACCCAGTTCACTTTTGCCTCCTTTACAGGATCGCCGCCTTCATGGAACGTATCCGGGAAAAAGTATGGCAAAAATCGTCCTTCTGTATATTTTACATTCTTAATATCACTGAACAGACGCAGAGTCGCACCATTTCCAACACTTCCAACTACAGCATCCAGTCCGATAGATGCAAATTCGTCCATAAACGGTTCCATGCCAATCCAGTGATCTCCCATGAACATCATAGCTTCTTTTCCATATTCATGTACGATATCTACCATCTCTTTGGCAAGCTTCGCAACTTCGCGTCTCTGAAATGCCTGAAAATCTTTGAACTCTTTTGATGGAATCCGATAGGTATTGTTCATGTATCCCTGGTCAATGATATATTCCGGTCTGAAAGGATAGCCCACTTCTTTCTCAAACTGCTCCAGAATATATGGGCTGACTGAAGCTGAATAGCCAAACCAGTCTACATATTTCTCTCTTGCAAGTTCATCAAATATAAGAGTAAACTGATGGAAAAATGTAGTGAAGCGCACAACATCCACATACTCATGAGTATCCAGGAATCTGCGCAGACGTTCCAGGGAATGAGCTTTTGTTTTTGGCTGGCGCACATCAAATGTAATCTGCGGTTCCACATCTTTCCAGTCATTTACTACTGCATTATACATGTGTACCGGATCCCACATGATATATGCAAGGAAGCTTACAGTGTATTCATGAAACAGCTTTGCAGATCTGATCACTACATTACCGGTTTCTTCATCATAGTTCCACAGCTCTGTTGATACCAGTTCCCCGGTAGTACGGTCTATAACTTCCCACCATCTGTAGATATCATCTCTTGTATTCACTGCCAGCATATCCGGATATAAATGATCCATCAGATGAATTTCCAGCTTATCCTCTGTTGCTGTATGGAAAGATGTCATGATATACATCTGCTGGATTTCCTCAGGATGTGCCTTTGCCCATTCATTATCCTTACGGGTTGTATAATAAGTTGCATATATCTTGGATCCAGTGTCTTTTAATTCCTTCGGAAATTCTGTTCCGTCACAGTCACGAATCGCATCTGCACCCCATTCATCCAGTATCTCCAGTGTCTGTGGCACTACATCCAGATTGGTTGGTATTGTTACACGACCTTTTTTCATTGTTGTTTGTCTCCTCTCTCTGTATAAACCTGTCTTATTTTTTACTTATCTGACCTGATTCTGCTCTTTCTTGCGCCTTATCTGTCTATAGAATACGTTCTTTCCAAAACATTTTCAATTCTCTTTTTGCTTTGTTTTTTAGAAATCTTGCTGTACAAATCAAATTGTGATATTATATAAAAAATGTTATCGAAAATTTTGAAAGGAATTCTGTTTTGATTATAATACCCTATATTTTTTTATCTTTCAAAGTTTTTTTATGCATTTAGTCCAATCATAACAACTAAATGCAGAACAGATTCCCTCTATTATTTTTGCTTACTTTTTTGCATTAGACAAAATCACTAAATTATGGAGGAGGAACTTTTTTATGAGTACACATTCTCTTCGCTTCAGCCCTGAAGATACTGCTCCACAGGAGATCACACTTCTGAATGCATCTTCTTCCCTCTATGAAGGTGACTGGTCAAGCATTCCCCACTCCCATGCCTTTACCGAATTATTCTATGTGCGGGACGGACAGGGGGAATTCCTGCTTGAAGGCAAAATCTACCCCATCTCAAAAGATGACCTGATCATTGTTAACCCTCACATTAATCATACTGAAATTTCCAGGGAAAATCCTCCTCTCAGCTATTTCACAGTGGGAGTAGACGGACTATCCTTCTCTTTTAATGATCAGAAAGAATATCGTATCTTTAACTGCAGAAAAAAGAAAACAGATCTGCTTTTTTACTTTAACTCCCTGTTCCAGGAACTGGACAATCAGTCTGAAGGATATGAAAAAATCTGCATATATATGCTTAATATCCTGATCCTTCAACTTCGGCGAATTACAGATTCTCCTTTCGAACTGATCACAGCACAACATCCAAGCAGGGAATGTGCAAATATCAAACGTTTTCTTGATTCTAATTACGGAGAAAACATCTCTCTTGATCATCTGTCTGCCATCAGCCACCTGAACAAGTATTATCTCAGCCATGAATTTACCAAATATTATGGGATTTCTCCTATGAACTATCTAAACCGAAAGCGGATTGAGGTATGTAAAGAGCTTCTGGAAAATACTGATTACGGAATTTCAGATATTGCACATCTGACAGGATTTTCCTCTCAGAGTTATCTCTCCCAGAGCTTTCGCAAATCCTGTGGCATGACTGCAGGAACTTACCGTAAACTTAAGAAAAAAAGAAAGGATCCTATTTAATATCATGCAATACACATTTCCAAACTACTATAAAGAATTTTCCTGCATTGCAGGAGCCTGTCCGGATACCTGCTGCGCAGGATGGCAGATCGTGATTGACGATCAGGCACTGAAGAAGTACCAGCACTTTAAAGGTCCGTTCCGCAATCGCCTGCACAATGATATTGACTGGAAACAACATGTTTTCCGCCAGTATAACAGACGCTGTGCTTTTCTCAACGAAGAGAACCTGTGTGACATCTACACAGAAGCAGGACCGGAAATGTTCTGCAGAACCTGCAGAAATTATCCTAGACATATTGAAGAATTTGAAGGTCTGCGTGAGATTTCCCTGTCGCTCTCCTGTCCGGAGGCAGCAAGGATTTTACTTTCCCAAAAAGAAAAGGTACACTTTATCACAAAAGAAAAAAAGGCAAAAGAAGAAGTCTATGATGACTTTGATTATTTCCTGTTCACTGCACTTATGGACACCCGTGATATGCTTATAGATATCATCCAGGACAGAGCTGTACCCATGCAGAAACGTCTGTGGAAACTTCTGGCTGCTGCACATGATTTCCAGTTATGTGTAAATAAAAATGAACTCTTTAAATGGGAAGAAATGCGAAAACGACATGAAGATTCCGGATACGGAGATAGATTTTGCAACAAAATTTACTCTCGTATAAATGCAGATAACATAGAAAACAGTTCTGCTGCATCTGCCTGCGCAAATACACCAGAACAATTATTTAAAAAAATGTGGAAAACTATTGTCCCGGAAATGGAGGTTCTGCGCCCGGGATGGCAGGAATACTTAAAGAATTGTCTGACTCCACTGTATAATGGAAATACAGATCCGCAGTCTGACTCCGGAAATCTTTATTCCTGGCAGAAAAATGAATTTGATTTCTCTTATCCGGACTGGCAGATTCAGGAGGAACAGCTTCTTGTTTACTGGATCTATACCTATTTCTGCGGTGCAGTTTATGATGATGAGATCTTCGCCAAGGTGAAAATGGCAGTTGTGTGCACCCTGTTCATCCATGAATTAAATGTGGGAACCTATCTGAAAAACAACCGGCAGTTTAAGCTGGATGACCAGATCCGTATCTGTTATCAGTTTTCAAGAGAACTGGAACACTCAGATCTTAACCTGAACAGATTTGAAGAATTAATGTCTGAAAAAGAGAGTTTCTCCTTTGAAAATCTGCTGAAAATCTGCTGATGCAAATAAAAAATCCAGTTATTATGAGCAGTGAATTACTCGGTAACTGAGTTACCAGAGCATCTGAATTAAGGCGGGATACCGCCTTTTTTCAGGGTGCATCCATGGCACCACTACTGTTTGCTCTTTAGAGCTATACAGCTACTTTTATTATTTCCGGTGTTTTCAGTCCGGTTACGGACAGTTCTTTTTTCACTCCGGATACGGAGTGATATTTTCTCAGGATATTATATGCCCCTACGGCATCTGCGTTATAAACTCTGTTTCCATCCCTGTACAGTCCTCTCTCTTTCCGGTTGGACGGTTCTGCATATCTTTTCCCTACTTCCGGTGACAATGGGCTGCACTGGCTGGTATAACTTTCTTCCTGTTTTACAAAACGGATTCCATATCTTTTCAGCTTATATTCCAGCATGATGTAGATTCTGTTATACGGCAAGTTGTGAAACTTCTGGTTTGTCCTGTGTCCCAGATCTTTTTCTCTCCGAATGTTCCGGATATCCCCTGTAACGACACAGGTGATTCCCTGTTCCCGGCAGTATTCTGCAAGATATCTTGTGATCTTGTGCAGATAGTCCGTTACTGAGTCTTGTTTTCTCTTATATAACTTCCTGATATGTTTTGATGTGACCGGATGCTTTACTCCCTTTCCGGACTGCTGCCCATACCACTGGGCCTGCACCCTTGCGATCTCTTTATGGAAATATCTTTCCAATTCAAGATACTTCCTGCCCAGGATAAACGTCTTCCCATTTTCGGAATCATAACACGTCATAAGGTTATGAAGCCCCAGATCAATAGACAGTTCATGTCCGTTCTGTGGAAGTTCTTCCTGGTCAGGGACCTCATAAACAACAATAATTTTACAGTTTCCCTTCTCCGGCGGGTATATCCGCAGCTGTTTGATCTGATCCATGCCCCTGAAAATCTTATTTTCAAGGTAAAGAAAGTTTTCATGGATCTGATACGTTTCTTCCATATATTTTTTTAATGCCTTTGGAAGGGACAGGCGGACTCTGCCCGTATCCCGCTCATGCACGATCCCCATCTGCATATAGGTAATGGGGATACTTTCCTGCTTAAACCGCGGCGGTCTGGGAGTCTCAATCCCCCCGGATCTTTTCAGGGCATAAAAAGACTTCCATGCCTTGTCCAGCAGCCTGCATACTTCCTGGGCAGTCTGGGATGGGAGCTGTTTATACCACAGATCCTCTTTATGGGCTTTTTTCTGATAGTACCAGTCAGGATACTGTTCCATCCCTGTTTCTTTGTAATGCTGACGTTCATAATTACAGACATTCCAGAGCTTGGATGCTGCATAGCACATATGCCCGATGAGGTTCGCATATTCCCGGCTGACCTTTATGGATGTTTTCTTTGACAGCAGCATTTCCTCTCCTCCATCGTATCAGTAAGCTTTGCTCTGATGTTCGATATACCTGCGGATGTTTTCTTCCGATACAGATCCGACCGTTTCCACATAATAGGAATGGTTCCACAGCTCCCCTTTCCAAAGCTGGTTTCTTATTTCCGGAAAACGTTCGAAAAGTTTCCTGCCGGAGATCCCCTTCAGGTATTTCACGATCGCAGTTATGGATAATTTCGGAGGGGCTGACACAAAACAGTGTACATGGTCTCCTTCTCCACATTCAAACAGATGGATCGTAAAGCCCTTATCTTCTGTGATCTCCTGCACCAGTTCCTGCAGATATGCCTCGACCTCTGCATTTAATATCTTCCGCCAGTATTTCACTGACCATACCATATGGTAATTAATATTACACACACAAGTGCGGTAATGTATAAGATTTTCTTTCATACATATAGTATACCATGATATCAAAAATTTCGCAATAAAATATCGAACATATTTTCTTTTTATAATGCTGGATACAGCTTTTTATAGGGAGAAAGCTTTATAGAAAGCTTTTATAGGAGAAAATTGAACGAAAACCGTTTTGTTATTTCTATTTATTATGAGTGCAGATATGCACAGTTTACGCTTTCATCTCGGTAATTGAATTGTCGAGGATTCCCGCTTATTATCCTAAATCAATCGGAAGGCCTCTGATGGTCTTCCGATTGATTTTAATAATTAATATTGTCCTCTCATTACTGTATTTTCAGCATATGCCAGAATTCTATCTGTTTTCATTTAGAGCATGTTTGAAAAATCATTTCAACAATCTGTACGCTCTAATCTACGGATCATAGATACCAGATGTCCGGCACAATTTCGGATTTCTTCTTCTGTAAGTTTACCTTCTTTATATGCCTGGCGAATATTCTTATCATCATCCGGATTTCCAGGCATGATAATGTCATTGCCTGCTGCCACACATTTCCATGGAACGCTTCCATCTTCCGGAACTGTTGTGTTCCAGTCTGACATAATTGCTCCGTCAAATCCCCATTCTTTTCTGGCAACTGTCATGCACAGATCTTTGCTGTTCGCCGCATGAATACCGTTGATAAGATTATAGGAAGTCATAATAGAAACAGGATTTCCTTCTTTTACTGCAATTTCAAATCCGCGGAGATAGATTTCTCTGAGCGCACGTTCGGATACGCAGGAGTCAACACCCATGCGGTTATCTTCCTGATTATTACATGCAAAATGCTTGATTGTTACGCCACATCCTGACTTGCTCTGAACACCCCGGATCACTGCTGCTGCCAGCATCCCTGACAGATATGGATCTTCTGAATAATATTCATAATTTCTTCCACATAATGGATTTCTGTGGATATTCATGCCTGGTGCAAGCCACAGATTCACATGAAATTCTTCCATTTCTTCTGCGATTGCTTTTCCAAACTCTGTCATGAGATCTGCATTCCATGTCTGTGCTAGTGCTGTTCCTACAGGAAAAGCTGTGCAGTACTGATAATAAGTGTCTGCATTCTCATGGTGTACGCCTGGTTCCAGAATCCCATTTTCCAGAGAGCCAAGAACACCCATTTCATAGATACTGTCTGCCTCTTTATCTACTTCATACCACTGTCTAAGGCGGATACCTGCCGGACCGTCCGCCATAACAAGAGAAGGGATTCCATACTCTTCCAAAGTACCGCAGGTTTCACCTGCTGATCCCGGTACTCGAATCCCTGCTGCACCAAGAGTACTGATATTCTCTGAAATCTTTCCATAAAGCAGAGGAATCAGCTCTTCTGTAGTTCTGTCTTCCAGAACAGAAACAAATCTTTTTTCTTCCTCTGTCAGATTTTCCTGATTTTTTCCGGCATTTTCCGATTTTGCCGGTATCATCGCAGGTTTAAAATAATATTCCGGAACCTGCGCTGTTATCAGTTTTTCCTGTCTCTGCACAGATTTTTCTTTCAATTCTTTTGTCAGATAAATCTGTTCCAGTTCTTCCTGAAGCGGACAGATTTTATCCATCTGTTCCAGTACTGTATCATCTGAAACTACCAGAACTGCTTCCAGTTTCAGTTTGTCTGAACTGTTTCCGACCAGAATGCCATATTTGCCTTTTTCCACTATCCATGTATGTGTTTCCTCATTGAAAGAAGCCAGTTGTTTCTGTGGAATCTCAACAGTAAGTGTTTGTGTTTCTCCCGGCTTCAGAAGTCTGGTTTTTGCAAAACCTGCCAGTCTCTTATACTCTTTTTCCAGTTCTGTCTGCGGAAGCGTAACATAAATCTGCACCACTTCTTTACCAGCATATTCATTTCCTGTATTTGTAACCTGAACCTCTGCTCTGATCTTACTTTCTTCCATATTTATGCTACAACACTTCATCTCAAACATAGTATAAGAAAGACCAAACCCAAACGGAAACATCACCTTTTTGTCAAAGCTGTCAAAATATCTGTAACCTACATAAATACCTTCTTTGTATTTTTCCTTTTCCAGATTGCCATTCAGATACCCATACTCTTCTGAAGCCGGATAATCCTCGTATCGCCTTGCCCAGGTTGTTGTCAGTTTACCGCCCGGCACTTCTTTTCCCAGAAGTACATCAGCCAGGGCATCTCCCCCTTCCTGACCAAGCTGAGAAATATTTAAGATTCCTTTTATATTGTCTGTCTGTTCCAGAATATCTGTCAGCTCCACAGGACCACCTGCATTAAGAATAAGGATCACAGGTTTGTTCATTTCTGCAAGATAACGTAAATCTTCCTCTTCTCTCTCGCTTAAATAGTAATCTCCCTTTACTTTGCGGCGATCTTTTCCTTCTCCTGAAATACGACTGATCACATAAATCACCACATCTGCTTCACAGATATCTTCCTCTGCCACCTTACGTCCCAGCGGCATTGCAAAAGGATTCTCTGCATAGGCATCAAAAGGATTATCTACTTTCTTAGCTTCTTCCAGAACTTTTTCTTTCCACGCCTCTCTCGCCTGCTCATAGCGATTGTGATAATCGCTGATCCAGTCTTCGCTTACAATTTTTACTCCTGCTTCTTTCAGTCCCTGATAAATAGAAATATTCTTTCTGTTGTTAACATCTCCAGAACCAATTCCACCCTTTACGGTTTTCTCTGCTCCATACCCAAGAAGTGCAGCAGCTGTATCTTTCTTTAATGGAAGGATTCCTTCATTTTTCAGCAGAACAATGCCTTCTGACGCCGCTTTTCTGGCAAGCTTTCCATGCATCAGTTCTCTCTCTGACGGCTGTTCTTCTCTAGTTCCACTGTAAATCCATTTCTTCATATAATTATACTCCTGTTTTTAATATTATAATTCTCATGAAAAGAACCTCCATAGCATTCTCTCTATGGGGGTCCTTAATTCTCATTATTCTTTTACACCACCAAGTGTTACACCTGCAATAATGTATTTGGATAAAAGCAGATATACAATAATGATTGGCACAATCGCAACAGTGATCATCATGTAAATTTTACCCATATCAAAGTTCATATAATCAGCACCACGCAGAGTTGCAATCAGGATCGGCACTGTCATTTTGCTCTTTGACTGAATGATCAGGGCAGGAACGAAGTAATTGTTCCAGGATCCTACGAAAGTAAAGATTGCCTGTACTGCTACTGCCGGTTTCATAATCGGAAGTACAATACTGTTAAAGGTTCTGAATTCTCCGGAGCCATCAATTCTTGCCGCTTCCACAAGGGATAAAGGAAGGGAAGACTGAAGGTAGCTGTACATAAAGTAAAAGACTGCCGGAGATGCAATGGATGGAATGATCAGCGGAAGTAAAGAGTCATACATTCCCATCTTTGTGATCAGTCGTAAAAATCCCATTGCTGTTACCTGTGTAGGCATAACAAGAATTGCCATAATAAAGGTAAAAGCTGCTTTTTTCATTTTAAAATCATAAGCATATAGACCATAAGCTGTCAAAGAAGAAAAATATGTACAAAGTGCAGCACTGCAGGAAGATACAACAACACTGTTAAGAATACCGCGGAACATCGGGAAACTTCCGTCATTTGCCACATTCTTCAAATTCTCAAGAAAATATTTTCCGGGAAGTGCTGAAAATCCTTTCTGCAGATCCGCATGGGAACGTGTTGCATTTACAATCAGAATGTAAAAGAAAAACAGACACAGGAAGGATAAAAAGATCAGCACAAGATGAACAAAAATACTGCGCACACGACCTGATGTATTTGATTTCATAGTTTATCTCCTCCTTCTTTCTTCTTTTGCTTTTTTCTTTGCAACTTTCTTAGATCCGTCCGGGTCTGTGTCATTTGTCATCTTATATACGATCATACATAAAATACCGCTGACAATAAACAGATATACGGACAGTGCACCTGCCATACCATAGTTCTTGCTCTTTAAGTGGCTGTTCAGGAACATGATCAGAGTCATAGATGTACGGTCCGGATTTCCCTGTCCATTTGTAAGAATCTGAGGAACATCGAACATCTGAAGACCACCGATGATAGATGTGATCAGTGTATAAGCAAGGATCGGACGGATCAGCGGCAGTGTGATATAGAAAAATCTCTTGATACTGTTACAGCCATCCAGTTCAGATGCTTCAAAAATATCCATACTGATACCCATAACAGCAGCCATCAGCATAATTGTTGTATTACCAAACCACATCAGGAAGTTCATAAATCCGACCAGAGATCTGGTTCCGATTACAGAGCCCATGAAATCTATCGGTTTTTCAACCCATCCCAGAGACATCAGAATAGAGTTAATCGGTCCGTTGGTAGAGAACATGGTAAAGAACAATAATGCAAATGCAGAAGCCATGATCAGGTTAGGAAGATAAATAACAACCTTGAAAAACTGCTGTCCATGGATCTTCAGACGCGCATCTGTAAACCAGCATGCCAGAACCAGTGCGATCACGATCTGCGGTACAAATCCGATTACCCACAGAATCAGTGTATTAGCACTGTATTTGAACATATCTGACTTCAACAGACTCAGATAGTTTGCCATTCCAATAAAATTCGGTCCGATTTCTTTAATTCCTGAACGATAATATTCATAGAAACTATAACGTACAGTATCTACCAGCGGAATCAAAGAAAAGATTAAAAAAGTTATAAAAAATGGAAGGATAAAGATGTATCCCCATTTTGCATAGCTGATGCTTTTCTTTTTTTTCATAGTTCAGCATTCCTTCCTTTACATATTAGTGCCAGACACACATCGCGTTCATGCGTGTCTGGCAAATACAAATGCATCTGTACAGGTTATTTACACCTGAAACTTTTTAACTGTCAATTCAAAAGCGTTTATTATTCAGCCCAGTTAACTTCCTGGATTTCCGGATAACGTTCTTTGATTGCTGTTTCAAAGTTTGATTTTGCTTTGTCATAGTCTACCTGACCCTGGAAGTAATCGCTGAAAGCGTTCTGGAGCAGTTCTACACATCCCTGGTCATAAGCAGAAAGTGGTGCGATCTTGATGTTCTCTGCAACCGGTGAGAAATATGTAAATGGATTCTGTCCGCCAAGGAAGTCAGATGCGAAAGTATCATCTGTTGCAACTTCCTGCATACCACTCTTTGTATTTGTAAAGTCAGAATAATCTTTGGAAATCTTTAATAAATTGTCCTTATTTCCTGTCAGTGCAAGAATGATATCTTTTGCATGTTCCAGATTATCTGTTCCTGTTGCTGCATGGATGTAAGAACCGCCCCAATTGTATTCCTGTGGTGGATTTGTAACAGCCCATTCTCCGTCTTCTCCATCCCAGTTTGGTTTCAATGTAAAGTCAATTCCCCATGCCGGGAAGAGGAATGCAAATACTTTGGATTCAGATCCCATAGCTTTGTTCCAGTCATCATTCCACTGACCTTTTACAGTTTTGTTCAGGTATCCTGCATCCAGCCATTCTTTGGAATCTTTGATCCAGTTCATTACCTGCTGGTCTACATTAACAGTTGTTGCACCGTCTTCTACCCATGGCTGGGAAATGCTGTTTCCATACAGTCTGAATGTATCAGCATAAGAAGAAAATGTGTAATATCCTTTTGCTTTCAGTTCTTCAGCTGTAGCTTTTGCTGTATCCCAGTCTTTCATTTTCTTGCCTACTTCTTCAGGATCGTCGGTTCCGAACACATCTTTGGCAATATCACGACGATATACAAGAAGTCCAGGGCAGCACTGCCATGTAGATCCTCTCTGTACTCCATCTGCATCAGATGCAGTTGTTTTTGTAAAGTCATACTGATCTGCAAGATCTTTGTCAGGATCAATTCCAAGATCTGTCAGAGGCATTGCCACATCCGCTGCTGCATCTGTATATTTGTATACATAATCTGTTTCTGATAAGAAGATATCTACCTTATCATCTGCTGATGCATCAGCCTGATTCATAAGAGCTTCATCAAGTTTCTGCTGATAAACACCATCCTGATTTGGATTTATGATCCAGTGAATTTCTGTTCCATCGTTTAATGTTGTTACTGTTCCGTCTTTGGATGTTTCTTTTACTTCAGGATATACTGCTTCCAGACGCTGACGGAATTCATCATTCCAGGAATAAATATTGATTACTTTTCCTTCTTCATCTGCATGTACGATTGTAGCGGTTCCGCCCATTGTACCTGCAATTACGGATGCTGTAAGTAAAACAGCTAATGCTTTCTTTTTCATTAAAAAAGCCCTCCTTTTTCTTTTTTCTTTTTTCTTTTTTCTTTTTTCTTTTTTCTTTTTGTGAGTTTCTTGCCTCACCTGATGTATCATATTATAGCTTAAGCTGCTTTTCGGGTATATTATAATTTCCACCAAAATGTCAGATTCATGACCTCATTGTGTTCTTTTTATATACAGACAGATTTTGTCATTTAATTAAGGAAATCTTTCCTAAAATCATAATCTTTCTGTTTTTTTATTAGTATTTTTGTATAAAAAGTACCTTTTTTCTATAAATCAGCCAGATGAATATTCGCAATCTGATTCATTACCTGCTCATATATTTTTCTGAAATTGTGTTATTTTATGTCATGATTCTGATACTTACTTCATGTTTCTTATTTCCGAAAGATCTCAGTTCCGATATAATTTCCATACAATATTTATGGAAGGAGAAAAATGTTGAAACATATTAAGTTTATTGATAATCATGGAAGCTTTTGTGTGAACAGACCGGAAAATACCAGTTATCTTTATTTTCCTCTTGCATCAGAAGCAGGTCTGAAAAGTTCCGTCACACCAGTGCTTGGAGGTGACAGCAAAATTGATCAGGATACCTTCCTGCTGGAACCGGTCAGTTCCGAAAATCTTCATAACAATCGTTCTTCCAGGAATTTCTGGATCGTAAAAGAAGGACACATTCCTTATTCAGTAACAGGTTCCTCTACTCAGCAGGAAGCCGACCGTTTTACTGACAGGCAGGAAGACAGTGAACTAACCGCCGGATTCATGTGGCAGACTTTGAAAAGGACTTCCAGAGAACTTGGGCTCATCTCCACAGTTACTTCTTTTATCCCCAAAAGTGATAATGTGGAGATTATGTATGTGACGGTTGAAAATCAGACAGATACTGTACAGAAATTTACTGCATATGGTGCAATTCCTGTTTACGGAAGAAGTGCGGATAACATTCGTGATCATCGAAATGTCACTTCCATGCTCCATCGTATCGAGACAACAGAACATGGAATCAACGTCTGCCCCACCATGTCATTTGACGAGCGGGGACATCAGCCAAATCATAAAATCTATTATGTAAATGGCTGTTCCGGAAAGGGAGAAAATCCGATTTCCTATTATCCGACTGTAGAAGATTTTATCGGAGAAGGTGGTACCTATACACATCCACGCACAGTATATGAAGGATATAAAGGAGTTCCCGCACACAGTATGGCAGCAGGAAAGGAAGCAATGGGTGCTTTCTGTTTCTCATCTTTCACACTGGCTCCCGGTGAAAAAACAGACTTTATTTTATTATCAGGTATTGCCGACAGTAAAGAAGAAATTGAAAATGTTTTTGAAAAATACAATACTTCCGATAAAGTGAAAAATGCACTGGAAGAAACCAGAATTTACTGGAAAAAACAGGTAAACGTTGACTTCCACACACAGGATCCTGACTTTGACAGTTATATGAAATGGGTAAGTTTCCAACCATTCCTGCGCCGTTTATTTGGCTGTTCTTTCCTTCCTCATCATGATTACGGACGCGGTGGACGCGGATGGCGTGATCTGTGGCAGGATTGCCTTTCTCTTCTGCTGATGAATCCTCAGAATGTAGGTACCATGATTGAAAAGAATTATGGCGGCGTACGTATTGATGGTACAAATGCTACTATTATCGGAGACGGTGACGGCAATTTTATCGCTGACAGAAACGGAATCGCACGTGTATGGATGGATCATGCACTCTGGCCGCTAATCACGACCAGTCTTTATATTAATCAGACCGGAGATATAGAGATCCTTAAGAAACAGGTTCCTTATTTTAAAGATGCACAAACCATGCGCGGCACAGAAATTGATACTCTCTGGAATGACGCATATGGAAATAAACAGCGCACCGAAGACGGTCAGGTATATACCGGAAGTGTCCTGGAGCACATTCTGATCCAGCAGCTTGCCGCTTTTTATGATGTAGGTGTTCATAATATTTACCGTCTCCGCGGAGCTGACTGGAACGATGCCCTGGATATGGCAGCAGAAAATGGTGAAAGTGTTGCCTTTACCTGTGCTTATGCGGGCAATCTCCATACTCTTGCTTCCATATTACGCCTTATGGAATCTGCAGGCGAAACCAGTATCCCGCTGTCAGAGGAAATTGAAATCCTGCTGAACGACCAGACAGATATGTTTGACAGTGTATCTGAAAAGAAAAAGATTCTTACTGAATATGCCAAAAGCTGCAGGCATAACCTGAGCGGCAGAAAGAAAAACTTCTCTCTCTCCACACTTGCCGCCAACCTGATCCAGAAATCCAACTGGCTGACAGATCATATCCGTTCACAGGAATGGATTGATGGCAAAGACAGCGAAGAAGGATGGTATAACAGCTATTACGATAATCATGGCGAGGCAGTGGAAGGTTTCCACCATGAACAGGTGCGTATGATGCTCACGGGCCAGGTTTTCTCTATTATGGGAAATGTTGCCACTGATGCGCAGATCAGAAAAATCGTAAAAAGCGCAGATCATTATCTTTACAGAAAAGAAATTGGCGGTTACCGCCTGAACACAGATTTTCAGGAACTGAAGTTTGATATGGGACGTATGTTCGGTTTCGCTTATGGCGAAAAAGAAAACGGTGCTGTTTTCTCTCATATGGCAGTTATGTATGCAAATGCCTTATATCAGAGAGGCTTTGCAAAAGAAGGCTGGAAAGCATTGCGTTCTCTGTCTGATACAGCTCTCGACTTTGATACCAGCCATATTTACCCGGGAATTCCTGAATATTTCCGTTCAGACGGACGTGGCATGTATCATTATCTGACAGGTGCTGCAAGCTGGTATCTTTTTACCATGATCACAGAGGTCTTTGGTGTCCGTGGAGTTTTCGGAAACCTTCTGGTTCATCCAAAACTTCTGGCAGAACAGTTCGATGAAGCAGGAACTGCTTCTGTCTCTGTTACTTTTGCAGGAAAACAGTTCCATGTTACCTACCGAAACACAGACAGAAAAGATTATGGTTCTTATCATATCGCCGCTGCGGACTGCGACAAAACAGCAATAGAAATCGTAGAAGATTCCCATATTATGATCTCCAGAGAATTTATTAACAACCTCTCTTCTGATCTTCATGAAATTACAGTGACACTTGCCTGATAACAATAGCTGCTCAGCCTCCATAAAAGCAGTCGACAGGCAGTTATAAATATTGTTCTAACAGAAAGGATTTACTATATGAAATACGGATATTTTGACAATGAAAATCGAGAATACGTGATTACTAATCCGGCAACACCTGCACCATGGGTAAACTATCTGGGTTCCCCGGAGTACGGTGCAATCATTTCCAATAATGCAGGGGGCTACAGTTTTGCAAAATCCGGTGCAAACGGACGTATCCTGCGCTATGTTTTTAATAACTTTGACCAGCCGGGACGTTACATTTACATTCGCGATGACAGATCATCAGACTTCTGGTCTGCATCCTGGCAGCCTGCAGGCAAAGATCTGGCTCAGTATAAGAGCGAATGCCGTCACGGAATCGGTTATACAAAAATTTCTGCCGACTACAGCGATATTCACTCAGAAGCCCTTTACTATGTTCCTCTTGGAAAGAGTTATGAAGTATGGGCATTATCTGTGACCAATCATTCTGATCACGAAAGGAACCTGACTCTCAGCGGATATGCAGAGTTTACCAACCACAACAATTACGAACAGGATCAGGTTAATTTACAGTACTCTCTTTTTATTTCTCGTACACTGTTCGAAGGAAACAGGATTACTCAGCAGATTCATGGAAATCTTGATGCGATTCCTGAAAATGAGAAAGTAGATGAGAAAAATGTGACAGAACGTTTCTTTGGACTTGCAGGTGCTGAGGTTTCTTCTTACTGTGGGGACAAAAATGAATTTCTCGGAAGTTACCATGGATATGGAAACCCTGAAGGTATTGTCTGTGGTGATCTTGGTGATAAGACAAGCTATAATGAAAACTCCTGTGGTGCTCTCTCCTGCAAAATAACTCTTAAAGCAGGTGAAACCAGAACAATTGCTTTTCTTCTTGGAATGAAACCGTCATCTGAAGCTGCTGAAGTAATCAGATGTTACGAAAATCCGGCTCCAACTGTAGCAGAAGAACTGGAAGCATTAAAAGCTGACTGGAACAGTAAGCTTGATAATCTTAAAGTCAGCACTCCAAGTCCGGAATTTGATACTATGATTAATACCTGGAACGCATACAACTGTTTTATGACTTTCATCTGGTCCCGTGCTGCTTCCTTCATTTACTGTGGACTCAGAAATGGATACGGATACAGAGATACTGTACAGGATATTCAGGGAATCATCCATCTGGCACCGGAAATGGCACTGGAAAAGATTCGTTTCATGCTGTCTGCACAGGTAAATAACGGTGGCGGACTCCCTCTTGTCAAGTTTACTCACACACCTGGAAAAGAAGATACTCCGGATGATGCTTCTTATGTACAGGAAACCGGCCATCCGGCTTACCGTGCAGATGATGCATTATGGCTTTTCCCAACTGTATATAAATATATTTCAGAAACCGGAAACGCTGCTTTTCTTGATGAAGTAATTCCTTTTGCCAACAAAGAAGAAGCTACTGTATACGAGCATCTGAAACGTGCAGTTGCCTTCTCCCTTGATCACCTTGGACCGCACGGAATGCCCGCCGGACTTTATGCAGACTGGAATGACTGTCTCCGTCTGGGTGCAAACGGAGAATCTTCTTTTGTTGCTTTACAGTTCTATTATGCAATGACAATCCTGAAAATCTTTGCCGAATATAAAAAAGATACAGAATATGTACAGTATCTTGAAGAAACTCAGAAAGCATTTGGCGAAAAAGTTCAGGAACTGTGCTGGGATAACGACCGCTTCGTACGTGGTTATACAGAATCAGGAGAAAGGATCGGTGAAGCTGCTGCTCCTGAAGCAAATATGTGGCTGAATCCTCAGAGCTGGGCAGTAATCAGTGGTCTTGCTACCCCGGAACAGGGAGACGCAGCACTAAATAATGTATATGAACGTCTGAATACGGAATATGGTGCGATCCTTATGGATCCGCCTTATCATGCGCATGCTTTCGATGGTGCACTGGCAGTTATCTATAATCAGGGTACCAAAGAAAACTCCGGTATTTTCTCCCAATCCCAGGGCTGGCTGATTCTTGCTGAAGCACTCCGTGGTCATGGAGAACGTGCTTTTACCTATTTTATGGAAAATTCTCCTGCTGCGCAGAATGACTGTGCCGAAATCCGTCGTCTTGAACCATACTGCTATGGTCAGTTTACAGAGGGAAAAGCAAGCAAACACTTTGGACGCTCTCATGTTCACTGGCTGACAGGAACTGCTTCTACTGTAATGGTAGGATGTGTGGAAGGTATCCTCGGGCTTCGCCCTGATCTTGAAGGACTTCGACTGTCTCCTTCTGTGCCAAAAAGCTGGAAACACTTTGAGATTGAGAAAGTTTTCCGTGAAAAACAGCTTCATATCTCTGTAGAAAATCCAGACGAAAAAGAATCTGGCTGCTGCAGTCTGGTTCTTAACGGACAGAAATTAGCAGATAATTATATCCCTGAAAAACTTCTTCAGGATAAGAACGAAATCATATTAACTCTTTAATCCCCCGATATTACCAGATGAAAATAAGCGGCCGGCTTACAGAAAATTTATATTCCCTGTAAGCTAGCCGCCTGTTTTACTTATCTTAATATTTTGACACCACTTTACAACTTTTTCATAAAAAAATATCGTACAGGACTTTCTGATGTA
>SAMEA3387500__coassemble_1692_pt1 | contig 11936 bp, 7 predicted proteins | sample SAMEA3387500__metabat2_low_PE_011 | metagenome-assembled genome bin SAMEA3387500 (sample SAMEA3387500) | Felis catus | biome: Faeces | place: United Kingdom | collected 2012
GCGTCTGGAAGCACGCGACTTCAGTCGTGTGAGGATAAAGTTTTTAATTCACGAATGTTTCAGAATTATGAAAACAGATTTTTCAGCAAGACCTGTATATCTCCAGTGCGACGAACGGATTACTGCACATTTTCTGATATGTTTCCTTGCTCTGTTGTCATACAGAGTGCTAGAGAGTGTCTGAAAAATCATTCCCGCAATCTGCACGCCCCACTTTGCGGTATATTTTGTTCGAATTCGGTTGTCGTAGTCCACTACGACGCCCTCATCCGAACAAAATCTCCCACAAATTGTGACGCACATCTTGCGTAAAGCATTTTTCAGACACGCTCTAGAGAAAAAACTGGATAATAAATATACCTGCGAAGAAATTTTAACTACCTTAAATGCAATGAATTTTGCCAGCATTGAAGGACAGGGCTTTATGCCCCTTTACAGACGATCAAAACTTACAGATACGCTTCATGATATAAGTGGTTTTAACACGGATTATCAATTCATTACCAAACGAAAGATGAAAGAAATTCAAAAAATTAGTAAAAGGAGATAAATTACTACATTGTAAAACGAAAACCAAAATCGCTACAAGCCTTAAGTTTAAAGTCCTATAGCGATTTTTTGCCTATTGAACTGTCAAAGACAGGATTATATTTTACTGTGAGATTGTGATATTAGCAATAGTGAAATGGGGCAGAGAAGAGTTGAAAAGGCAGACGGATAAGAAACAAAGATAAAATAGTAAAAATAGAATAGAACAAAGAAAGAATATGGAGATAAAACAGAAAGGAATAAACAATGAATGTAAATCCTATAACAAGATTGGATTATCCAGATCCGGACGTGATCCGCGTAGAAGACACCTATTATATGGTATCCACAACCATGCACTTTATGCCGGGTTGTGAGATTCTGCAGTCTTTTGATCTGGTGCACTGGGAGCATGTGACTTATGTCTATGAGACGTTGGATCATACGGATGCGCAGCAACTGAAAAGCGGTCAGAATATTTACGGACAGGGCATGTGGGCAGCTTCCCTGCGCTATCATGAAGGCCGATTTTATATCTGCTTTGTGGCAAATGATACCCGTAAGACTTATTTGTATACTTCGGAAAAAATAGATGGTCCATGGAAAAAGCAGCTGATAGAAGGCTTTTATCATGACGGCTCTTTATTATTTGATGAGGATGGCAGAAACTATATTGTATATGGAAATGATGAAATCTGGATTACAGAATTGAATGAAGATTTGACTGCACCAAAGAAGGACGGATTACATCGTCTTTTAGTCAGTGATCATAAGAACCCGGAGCTAGGCTATGAGGGTTCTCATATTCAAAAAATAAACGGCTATTATTATATTTTTCTGATTCATTCCCTGAGAGACCGCTGGATGCGGACGGAAGCATGCTTTTACAGTGATTCTCTGGAAGGAGAATTCACGGGTGGAGATGTACTTTGTGATGATCGTGGATATTGTGGACAGGGCGTGGCACAGGGAGGAATAGTGGATACGCCGGATGGAAAGTGGTATGCAATGCTGTTTCAGGATTTCGGAGCAGTTGGACGGATTCCTATTCTGCTTCCGGTTACCTGGAAGGATCATTTTCCGTTTTTTGGACAGAACGGACATGTGCCGGAAGAAATAGAGGTTCACAGTACCAGACCAGGATATATTTATCAGCCATTAGTGGGAAGTGATGATTTCTGTAATGGGCTGCTTCCGCGCTGGCAGTTTAATCATGATCCAGATCCACGGTACTATCATCTGGATGCATTGCAGGGAACCTATACAATTACAACACGGGAAGTTTGTACAGAGCTTACACAGGCAGTAAATACGCTTACGCAAAGGATGAGTTATCCGTCCTGCGCAGCTGAGGTTACTGTTGATGCTTCTGCATTGAAAGAGGGCGATGTCGCAGGTTTGTGTGTGTTGCAGAGCTGTTATGCTGCAGTTGGCATTACAAAACATCATGGAAAATATGAAGTCCTTATGCTGGATAAAAAAGAAGATGGTATATTGGATATGACGGAAGGAACTGTTGTTGAATCACACCAGATGGATTTTCGTCTTGAAGCAGATTTCTGTAACATGAAGGATGAAGCACGCTGCTATTACCGGGTAAATAAGGGAGACTGGCTACCCATTGGAACCGTGCATAAGCTGTACTTCAAACTGGATCATTTTACTGGTTGCCGGTTTGGTCTGTTCTGTTATGCGGCAGAGGAAACAGGAGGAAGTGCCTGCTTCCGGGATTTTAAGTATTATGATGTTGATGAAATCTCATAAAGATAGAACTGCATAAAGTTTCCGGTAGAAAACTTTATTGTGTATTATCTTGTCGATGATAAGGAGAGGACAGTTACAGTAGCACGAATATTCTACAGTGGTTGTGATATCGAAGGAAGTATAAATTCAAATAAATAAAAGAGGAGCTTTTTTGTGTAAAAACAAGAGCTCCATTTTTATATAAATAAAATTCCTCTGTCATCATAGACAGAATCTCTGACTTTTATAGCCGTAATCCTTTAATATCTTTAATGCGTGATAAGATCATATTGCAACTGCAGCTGATAATGCCAGGCAGTGTATCAATGACATTGTGCAGGAAGTATTCCATTTCATCACCTGATGAAGCAACGGCATGTACATGAAGCCTGTCTCTTCCTGTGACACGGTAAATCTGTGTGACTGTATCATTTTTGTACAATATATCTGTCACCTGCGCCAGGTACTCCGGTTTTGTTTCAATTTCAAAATAGCATGATACAGCCCCACTGATTTTTTGCGGATTAATAATTGTTGCGTAACGAAATCTTAAACTTACATTTTGAAAATACAATCGTGATTTCGGATAAAAAGCAGGAATTGATGGAGGAAAATGAGAATGTCAAAAGATGAATATTTAATCACAGATGCCCCTCTTAAAGCACTGACTGTTTTTGCAATGCCTATGATTCTGGGCAGCTTCTTTCAACAAGTATATAATATGGCTGATTCCATTATCGTCGGTCAGTTTGTGGGATCCTCCGCGCTTGCGGCAGTTGGAGCCTGTGCCGCTTTGACCAATGTTTTCATCTGTGTGGCTTTGGGAGCTGGTGTAGGAGCAGGTGTACTTGTGAGCCGCTATTTTGGAGCTCAGAATTATAGTAAAATGAAAACAATTGTGTCAACATCGTTGATCAGTTTTCTGATTCTGAGTATACTTCTGGGGGTTTTTGGCTTTGTTTTTTCTCATTCTATGATGAGTTTATTACAAACACCTGCTGACATACTGGATGAAGCGGTACTGTATCTGCGTGTTTATTTTGTGGGATTTCCCTTTCTGTTTATGTACAATATCCTTTCAACGATGTTCAATTCCATCGGTGAATCGAAGATTCCGTTGGGCCTTTTGATATTTTCTTCTGTTTTGAATATTGTTATGGATCTTTGGATGGTGGCAGGTTTAGGGCTGGGTGTGTTCGGCGCCGCCCTTGCAACTCTCATTGCGCAGGGGATTTCCGCAGTGTTTTCGCTTTTGATTTTCTTTAACCGGATGCGTCGATATAAAAGCCGCTTTAACTGGTTTGACAGGCAGGAGTTACATTCCATGCTTCGTATTGCAGTACCATCGGTTCTTCAGCAATCCACAGTGTCAATTGGTATGATGATCGTACAGGCGGTTGTAAATCCCTTCGGTACACAGGCGCTGGCAGGTTATGCGGCAACCATGAGAGTAGAGAATGTTTTTTCACTGATATTTGTATCCATTGGAAATGCGGTTTCGCCCTATGTTTCCCAGAATCTTGGAGCAAAGAAAATTGAACGTATCAAAAAAGGATACCATGCTGCACTGGTGTTGGACCTGTGTTTCGCAGTCCTTGCTTTCATAGTCATTGAAACACTGCACACCCCAATTTCTTCCTTATTCCTTGGAAAAGATGGAACCGCTTTGGCATATCAGGTGTCCGGGGATTATATGAAATGGCTGGGATATTTCTTTATTTTTATGGGTATCAAGATGGCAACAGATGGAGTTCTTCGTGGACTTGGAATTATGCGGCCGTTTCTCATTGCCAATATGGTAAACCTTGCCATTCGGCTGTCAGTTGCCTTGATTTTTGCACCGCGTTATGGAATTGCATTTGTCTGGCTTGCTGTACCGGCCGGATGGCTTGCGAATTTTCTGATCTCCTATGGGGCACTTAGAAAATCATGGCCGGTTGATGAAGGAGTTTCATTCCGGTAAATTTCTCTTAAGTTTTGATGGGAAGCTGGATTTGTATGTTAAGAGGTATATTTTCGTTGCTGTTCACTGGCAATATCTCGCGAAGAGTGTTGCTGTGAACAGTAACATATTTTCTTATAGACATGATATAGTATGAGTGCTATAATAAAAAAAATTTTATGGCATTTATTGGCAAACCGGTTGAAAAGCCGGAGCGCAAAGCCAGAAGGAGCTAAAGTCAGACTGAAATCTGATCATGCCAACCGGTTGCATCATGCCTCAGTAATAAAAAAAGGTAAATGTTAAATGGGCATTATGGAAAAAGTTCCTGTAAAATTTTTTACAAGGAACTTTTTTGTGTCTTCAAGCGCATATTCGCAACCTCCGCAGGGGACTTACCTGATTCGGTTAAATTTGAGGGAAAATAGAGAAGAACCGCAGGAATGGAGAAAAGATGAAAGGAAAAAGAGTGATTGCAGGCATTCTGCTTGTGGGAATTTTAGCAACTGCCCTGGCAGGGTGCAAAAACACAAATATCACCAAAAAAGAAAGAGAAAAGCCCGTTATCACCTTGGGCAGTGACAGTTATCCGCCATACAATTATCTGAATGAAGATGGAATCCCCACAGGAATTGATGTGGAACTGGATACAGAAGCTTTCAGAAGAATGGGGTATCAGGTGGATGTTGTCCAGATCAACTGGGAGAAGAAAAAAGAACTGGTAGAAAGCGGAGAGATCGACTGTATTATGGGCTGTTTTTCCATGGAAGGACGCCTTGGCGATTACCGCTGGGCAGGACCCTACATAGCAAGCCGCCAGGTAGTTGCTGTAAATGAGAGCAGTGATATCTATAAACTAAGTGATCTGGAGGGAAAGAACCTTGCCGTCCAGTCCACAACCAAACCGGAAGGCATCTTTCTGAACCGGACGGATGAAAGGATCTCCAAACTGGGCAATCTGATCAGTCTTGGGCACAGGGGACTACATTTGTGATCCGGATTCCATTCCAGATTGATGCAGATATGAAGGACAGGACTGAAACGGAAGAAAAAACAGAAACTTCTATCCAGGGGCTCCATGTTCTTCTGACAGAGGATAATGAGCAGATACGTTCACTGGATGATCCGGCACTGGCGGGAATTACGATCCTTGCCATGACTGCCAATGCTTTTGACGAAGACAGAAAGAAAGCACTGGCATGTGGTATGGATGGATTTCTATCCAAACCAATTGCTATAGAGGAACTGATCAGTACATTACAAAACAGTCTGGGGTAAGTTTAACTGAATCAGGTAAGTTTTCTGTTTGAACTGTGATAATGGGATATGAAAAGTGGTTTGATGAAAGCAAGGAGGAGCAACGAATGATTTGTGGGATGACGTATTTTCAGATATGTCTGTATTTTCTTATTTATTCTTTTGGCGGCTGGGTTGTTGAAGTTATTTTTCATGCAGTAGCGTTGGGAAAAGTTATAAACAGAGGTTTCCTGAATGGACCGGTTTGCCCGGTATATGGATTTGGGGTGCTTTCTGTTTTTGCTTTGCTCAATACAATTCAGGGCAGCGGGCGTCAGATGAGTGATGGAATGATTTTTGTGTTTGGAATTGTTCTGGCAACTGCGGTGGAGCTGGTTGCTGGCTGGCTGCTGGATGTGTGTTTCCACGCAAGATGGTGGGATTATTCAGATAAACCCTTTAATTTTCATGGCTACATTTGCCTGGAGTTTTCTCTGATCTGGGGACTGGCTATCGTTATGGTAGTAAAAGTTTTCCAGAAGTATGTAGAGGCACATGCGTTACATACACCTGCAATCTGGGAATGGATTGTGATAGCAGTTTTGTATGCTGTGTATCTGACAGATTTTATTGTGACGGTAGCAGTGATCCAGGGACTGAATAAAAGGCTTACCAGACTGGATAAGGTTCGCTCAGATCTGAGAATTGTAAGTGATAAACTGAGTGATACACTGGCTACGACTACGATTGGCACAGCACAGAAAGTGGGAGAAGGAAAGGTTCAGGCAACTCTTGCAGCAGCAGAACTGCGTGATGCAACTGCCGCACAGCGAGAAAAATCTATCGAAATGCTTCGTATAAAAAGAGCGGAGCTTCAGGCTCAGTTTGAGGAACTGTCCAGTTCTATTACCAATCATACCGTTGTCGGTCAGGGGCGTATCATCAAGGCATTTCCGAAGATGCAGCACAGAGACTATTCCGAACTGATTCAGGAGCTGAAAAAGAGATTAAAATAGATTAAAATGCAGAGGGAGGCTTCAGGTGAACAGACAGGCAGTACAAACCTTAAAGACTTATTTTGGATATGATACATTCAGAGAAGGGCAGGAGAGTGTTGTGGAGTCCATTCTGGAACACCGGGATGTGCTTGCAATCATGCCGACAGGAGCCGGAAAATCCATCTGTTATCAGGTACCGGCACTGATGCTGTCAGGAATTACGATTGTAATTTCTCCTCTGATCTCACTGATGCAGGATCAGGTAAAGGCTTTGAATGAAGCGGGAATACATGCCGCATTTATCAATTCTTCACTGTCGGAAAGTCAGATTAACAAGGCGTTGTACCTGGCAGCAGGAGGAAGATACAAAATTATTTATGTTGCACCGGAACGTCTGGAAAATTATGAGTTTCTGGAATTTGCCAGACAGGTGGAGATTTCCATGGTGACAGTGGATGAGGCACATTGTATTTCACAGTGGGGCCAGGATTTCAGACCAAGCTATGTCAAAATCGTAGACTTTGTAAAAAATCTTCCCGGTCGTCCGATCGTCAGTGCTTTTACCGCAACTGCAACAGAGGAAGTAAAGAACGACATTCTCTGTACTTTAAATCTGGAAGATCCGAAAGTAGTGATCACCGGGTTTGATAGAAAGAATTTATATTACAGCGTGGAAAATATCCGGCGAAAAGACGATTTTGTGATGGATTACATAGACAGACATCCAACAGAGAGCGGGATTATTTACTGCTCTACAAGAAAAAATGTGGACAATCTTTTTGAACTGCTTTTCCAAAAAGGAGTTGCTGTTACCAGATATCATGCAGGACTGAATAATGAAACCAGAAAAAAGAATCAGGATGATTTCATTTATGACAGAACTCCTGTTATTATTGCAACAAATGCATTTGGAATGGGGATTGATAAATCCAATGTGAGATATGTGATCCATTACAATATGCCGCAGAGTATGGAGAATTATTATCAGGAGGCAGGACGTGCAGGGCGTGACGGAGAGAATTCCCAGTGCGTTCTATTGTTTTCTGCACAGGATGTTATGATCGACCGAATGCTTCTGGATAACAAAGATTTTTCCGATATGGATGAAGAGGATGAATTTCTCATTCGTCAGCGGGATATACGAAGGCTTCAGATCATGGAAGGATATTGTAAAACAACAGGATGTCTGAGAAATTATATTCTGGAGTATTTCGGTGAAAAGACCTTCGGTCTCTGTGATAATTGTGGAAATTGTCACAGAGAATACCATGAGACAGATATGACCAGAGAGGCGAAGTGGGTAGTGAACTGTGTGGCTGAGACGAGAGGAAGGTATGGACTGACAATTGTGCTTGGTACTCTGCTGGGGGCTAAGAGAGCCCGGTTGAGGGAGCTTGGAGCAGATAAGTATAAATCTTATGGAGCATTGAATGATCACAGTGAGGCAGAACTCAGGGCACTGATCAGCCAGATGACTGAGATGGGATATCTCTATCAGACACAGGAACGTTACAGTGTGCTGAAACTGGGCGATATTTCTCCGCTAAGAGATGAAAATACTCACGTGATCATGCGTACTTACGAGGAAAAAGAACCGGATAAAAAGAAAAAGCCCCAGAAATCTGTCAGAAAACGCAGTACAGATGCGCTTACGGCAGCAGGTTACGATTTATTTGAAGCTCTGCGGAAACTTCGTCTGGAAATTGCAAAAGAGGAAGCCATGCCTCCATATATCGTGTTCAGTGATAAGACGCTGATAGATATGTGCATCAAATGTCCGTCAAATGAAGAAGAAATGCTGGAGGTTTCCGGTGTGGGCGAGAATAAGCTAAAGAAATACGGTCAGAGATTTCTGGAAGAGATACAGAAGTTCTGCCTGGAACGTCCGAATGCGGTTTTGAGTATGTCGGAAGATGAAAATGGTAATCCCTGAGAACAAAGGTTGGAAAACAGATGAATATAGAAAAATATACGGAAGAATTAATAACATTGAGACATTACTTTCATCAACATCCGGAGCTGGCACTTCAGGAAGTGGAGACGTCTGCATATATCCGGAAATATCTGGAGAAACTGGGATATGAGATTGTGCCGATAGAACCTACAGGATTGATCGCGGAACTTCCATCTCTGAAAAACAGGGAGAAACTGGTTGTACTCAGGGCGGAGATGGATGCATTGCCCATACAGGAGCAGACAAATCTACCATATGCATCAGTAAATCAGGGATGTATGCATGCCTGCGGTCACGATATGATCCTGGCAGCAGCACTGATCCTTGCAAAAATTGTGGCAGAAGAGCAAAGAATGCAGGCAAATTTTCCGGTCAGGCTCCGGTTCCTTTTTGAACCTGCAGAGGAGATTGGTGAAGGTGCAAAAAGAATGCTTCAGGCCGGAGCATTAGAGAATCCGAAAGCAGATGCATTTCTGATGTTTCATTACGCAGCGGACATGACATTTGGAATGGCAGTGCATCAGGGACAGGCATCTTCCATGATCAACAGTATGCAGATTCATGTTCATGGAAAATCCAGTCACTGGTGTGAAGCGGATAAGGGGATTGATGCAATTTATGCAGCTGCTCAAGTGATAAGTGCCATTCATGATCTGAATGAAAGTTTTGGAAAACAGCATCCGGATGCAGGAAAATATATTGTGGGTACGGGTACGATCCATGGCGGTGAATATACGAATATTATTGCAGACCATGTGGTATTAAACGGAAATATACGCGCAGTTCATGAAGAAACTTACATGGCACTTGAGCACGAGCTGGAGAGAAATCTGCAGGAAATTGAAAAGCAGACTGGCACACAGATCCGTATGGAATTTCCAAAAGATCCGGTATATGCGTTTGCCAATGATGAGGAACTTACAGAGACAGCAAAGGTAGTGGGGGCAGAAGTATTCGGAGATAAATTTGTTCTGGAAGGAGAAGATGAGTTGTTTCTTTCAGGTGATAATGCATACAGATATTTTAGAGAAACCAGAGGACTTTTCACAGTATTTCTTGCGGGAATACCAGGAGAGAATCATCCTCTGCATCATCCGAAATTTCAATTGGATGAGAGAATACTGCCGTACAGCGTGGAGACATTGTATAAGATTATAACTACATTATGAGTATTGCAATTTTGGAAAATAATGAATTGTGATGTGGTTCAGCAGAGCGTGAAATTCTACTGAACTGGATTAATATATTATTTACGCAGATTGCTATGGAAGGAACGTCAGCAGGATGGATAATTTGTATCTGTTCTGCTGTTTTTTGAATATACTCGTAATAATTTCAGAGAATACTGTAAATTAACCAAATTAAGTAAGCCCTGCTTCAATTGAGGATATCCACCTGACTCTATGAAAAATCTCGTTACTGTTCACTCCGTTCACAGTAACGTAGCCAAAATTCATTCCAGATTGCCTGCGGCAATGGAATTTTGGCTTGTATGTCTCGGGATTTTGGCATATTCATGCCAAAACACCTCGCGGGACAGTGGTGTGTGAACAATAACAAAATCTCATAAATAAATGAAAAAAATTACCAAAAGGACTTGAAAATTGGATTGAAATAGTATAATATAAAAACATAAACAAATTAAGAATGCATAGCAACTATAACTTATTAACGTTGAGTGACAGCAGATTGCTGAATAGTAACGAACAGACGATATACTATAAAGAAAGAATTGAGGGCAGAAATATGAAGATTACAGATACCATTAAATATGTCGGAGTTAATGACCATCAGGTAGATTTATTTGAGGGACAGTATGCAGTGCCAAACGGAATGGCATATAATTCCTATGTAATTCTGGATGAAAAGGTTGCAGTTATGGATACTGTAGATGCCAATTTCAAACATGAATGGCTGGATAATCTTGAACAGGCACTGGGCGGACGTAAGCCGGACTATCTGATCGTTCAGCATATGGAGCCTGACCATGCAGCAAATGTAGCGAACTTTCTGGAAGTATATCCCGGCACTACAGTAGTAGCCAATGCGAAGACATTTGTAATGATCAAGAATTTCTTCGGACTGGATCTGGAAGGGCAGAAACTGGAAGTAGAGAATGGTTCTACACTGAGTCTGGGAAATCATAATCTTACTTTTGTATTTGCGCCAATGGTACACTGGCCGGAGGTTATGGTGACTTATGACAGCACAGATAAAGTTCTTTTTTCAGCAGATGGATTTGGTAAGTTCGGTGCTCTGGATGTGGAAGAAAACTGGGATGATGAAGCAAGAAGATACTTTATCGGTATTGTTGGTAAATATGGCGCACAGGTACAAAGACTTCTGAAAGTAGCAGCTACTCTGGATATTCAGATCATCTGTCCGTTACATGGTCCGGTACTTACAGAAAATCTGGGACATTATATCAGCCTCTATGATACCTGGTCCTCTTACACACCGGAGGAAGAAGGAATCGTAGTTGCATATACTTCTGTATACGGACATACCAAAGAAGCAGTCAATCAGTTTGTGGAGAAATTAAAAAGCAAGGGATGTCCGAAGGTAGTTGTTTATGATCTGGCAAGAGATGATATGTCTCAGGCACTCAGTGATGCATTCCGTTACAGTAAGCTGGTACTGGCAACAACTACCTATAATGCAGGAATCTATCCGTTTATGAATGACTTTATTACCCGTCTGGCAGAACATAATTTCCAGAACCGTACGGTAGGCCTTATTGAAAACGGTTCCTGGGCACCTCTGGCAGCAAAAGTAATGAAAAATATGCTTTCTGAATGTAAGAAGATCAACTGGCTGGACACCACAGTGAAGATCATGTCCGCAGTCAATCAGGAAAACAGAGATCAGATGGAAGCGATGGCTTCCGAGCTTTGTAAGGAATATATTGCAAAGAATGATGAACTGGCAAATAAAAATGATATGACAGCATTATTCCGCATTGGTTATGGTCTCTATGTAGTGACATCAAATGACGGTAAAAAGGATAACGGACTGATCGTCAATACAGTTACCCAGCTGACAGACTCTCCGTTCCGCGTTGCAGTTAATATCAATAAGACAAATTATTCTCACCATGTTATCAAGCAGACAGGGGTGATGAATGTAAACTGTCTCTCTGTAGAAGCTCCGTTCTCTGTATTTGAACAGTTTGGTTTTCAGAGTGGAAGAAGCGTGGATAAATTTGCGGGACAGAAGGTGAATCGTTCTGATAACGGACTGATATTCCTGGACAAATATATCAACGCATTTATGTCCCTGAAAGTAGAGCAGTATGTAGATCTGGGAACTCACGGAATGTTCATCTGCAGTGTGACAGAAGCCCGCGTGGTAAGTGACCAGGAGACAATGAGCTACACCTATTATCAGAAAAATGTAAAACCGAAACCTGAAACAGAAGGTAAGAAAGGATTTGTATGTAAAGTCTGCGGATATATCTACGAAGGCGATGAACTTCCGGAAGATTATATCTGCCCACTGTGTAAACATGGAGCTGTAGACTTCGAGCCGATTGGAT
>SAMEA3387500__coassemble_1833_pt1 | contig 10808 bp, 7 predicted proteins | sample SAMEA3387500__metabat2_low_PE_011 | metagenome-assembled genome bin SAMEA3387500 (sample SAMEA3387500) | Felis catus | biome: Faeces | place: United Kingdom | collected 2012
TTTGGCATGAATATGCCAAAATCCCGAGACATACAAGCCAAAATTCCATTGCCGTAGGCAATCTGGAATGAATTTTGGCTACGTTACTGTGAACGGAGTGAGCAGTAACAATATTTTGTCAGTACAGCAGTGCGTAAATATAAAGGAGAAGATTAATTATGGCAAAAGAATGTAACAACACTTCATGCGACAAAGCAAGCTGCGAAGGTTGTTCCAGCAGCAAGAAACAACAGAGCTTTCAGGCAGAAATGAATGCTCAGTCAAATGTAAAACATGTGATTGGGGTTGTCAGCGGAAAGGGTGGCGTTGGTAAATCCTTCGTAACAGGCTCTCTGGCAAACATGATGGCAGCACAGGGATACAAGGTTGGTATCCTGGATGCGGATATCACAGGACCGTCCATTCCGAAAATGTATGGATTAAAGGGTGCAGCAATGGCAAATGATGAAGGTATCTACCCGATGATCACAAAAAACGGGATCAAGGTAATGTCCATCAACCTTCTGCTTCCTACAGAGGATACTCCTGTAATCTGGAGAGGTCCGGTTATTGCAAATATGGTAAAACAGTTCTGGACAGATGTTATCTGGGGCGACGTAGACTATCTGTTTGTGGATATGCCTCCTGGAACAGGTGATGTTCCGCTTACAGCATTCCAGTCTCTGCCGATCGAAGGAATCGTGATCGTAACATCACCTCAGGATCTGGTTAAGATGATCGTTAAGAAAGCCTTTAATATGGCTGAGATGATGAAGATACCGGTACTTGGAATCGTAGAGAACTACAGCTATGTGAAATGTCCGGATTGCGGAAAAGAGATCAAAGTATTCGGCGAGAGCCATATTGATGAGATCGCAGCAGAACTGAAGGTTCCTGTACTTGGAAAAATGCCGATCGATATGGATTATGCAACTAAGGCAGACGGCGGATTCTTTGCAGCAATCGACAATCAGTATATTACTGATGCGCTGGCTGTAATGCCGAAATAAGAAAGTTGACCAAATAGTGAAGTGGATTGTGAATATCCGCTGGACTTCAGATTGAAAAACAGAATAGAAAAATAATAAGAAGTTCTCATTCAGTAAGAAACGCGATTATAAAAATTGTTGTTTCAGTACTGAGTGAGGACTTCTTTTATTGTACAAAGGCTTTGCAACTGCAGCATAGAAATTTCATAGTGTGGAAATTTTATAGTATGAAAATCCTGTAAAAAATTATCTGTAGTATTTTTGATGAGTATGATGATCATATGGAAGTAAACATTTCAATAAAGCGTTCAGCTGCCTGAGAGACAATAAGGCTGTCATGCTGAGCAAGTACAAGCTGACGTCCGGGAAGAGGCTCTTTTAACATGAGTGGTGTCAGCTGATCATTTTCTTTTAACATATAATCAGGAACACAGGCAATTCCCAGTCCGATCCGTGCCAGGTCCAGAAGCAGGTCATTACTGTTTAACTCTACTTCAGGAAGAAGCTTGAGATTATGGGCTGTAAATGCCTCCCGCAGATATTCGCTGGTGGTACTTTTGGGGGAAAGCATCAGGATCGGATAGTTCAGAAGCTCCTGCAGTTCAGTCTGAACAGTGTGTACAGGAAAGTAATCCGTATTGGCAACGAATACATCGTGGAATTCTTTTAGCACACGTGTCTGAAAATGACTGCCAAGCCTGGAATTGGGACAGTTGCATACAATCAGATCTGCCTGACCCTTTTCCAGAAGCTCTGCACAGCCGATGGAGGTACTGTTTGTGACTTTAATGCGGACATCAGGATAGGTCTGATGGAATTTCTGCAGATAATCAATGAGAAAATACCGGCAGATCGTATCGCTGGCAGCAATACGCAGCTGGCCTTTCAGCAGATTGTCTCCGGACAGGAGAGATTCACCTTCGTCCAGAAGCTGGAGAGCCGGTTTTACATGTTGGAGCAGAAGTTCTCCTTCAGGAGTTAACAATACTTTCTTGGTGCTTCGGATAAAGAGAGGATGATTCAGCTTTTTTTCCAGAGTTTTAATAGACTGGCTGACTGCTGACTGGGAGATAAAAAGCTGGCGGGAGGCCTCTGAGAAGCTCAGGGTGGTGGCAACATAGTAGAATACTTTGTATAATTCCAGATTAATATCCATAGAAATAAATCCTTTCATAAAATAATATGATGATATAAATTGTCTGCAGCAATGGAACTTTAGAGCTTGTATGTCTCTGGATTTTAGCATATTCATTCCAAAACATTTCACGGATAGTGATTAATTAGTGTTACTGTTCACTCCGTTCTCAGTAACACGCTTCGCGATGCACAGAATTTATGCTAATCGCATAAATTCGCGCGGTATATCTTGGGTTTTCTGTGACCTTCGCTCATAAAAAACACCTCGCGGGATATTACCAGTGAACAGTAACTAATTAGTTACATTAATAAAAAATATAAGATATATTAATTTTACTAATGATATTTCCTATGATACTATAAAGAAAGCAATAGTTCAAGCAGCAGGTTCACTGGAGTCGGGCTGCAAGGTGCTTTTAAAGCATTTTTAAAACAATGCATACATAAGAAAGGAGTTTCTATGAGTAACGTAAGACGTGTTTATGTAGAAAAGAAACCGGCCTTCGCTGTACAGGCAAAGGAATTAAAACATGAGGTCAGCAGCTATCTGGGAATTAAATCCGTAACAGCAGTACGTGTGCTGATCCGCTATGATGTAGAAAATATTTCTGATGAAGTTTTTGATAAAGCATGCAAAACTGTTTTTGCAGAGCCACCTGTAGATGATTTATATCTGGAGAATTTTGAGGCAGCAGAAGGCTCCCGCATCTTCTCTGTAGAATTTTTACCGGGACAGTTTGACCAGAGAGCAGATTCTGCTGTTCAGTGTGTACAGTTCCTGGATGAGAATGCACAGCCTATCATTCGTTCCGCAACTACTTATGTAATTGAAGGAACTATTTCAGATGAAGAATTTGATGCTATCAAGCATCACTGCATCAACCCTGTAGATTCCCGTGAGACAGGTCTGCAGAAACCGGAAACACTGGTAACTGTTTTCCCGGAACCGGAAGATGTTAAGATTTTTGACGGATTTAAGGAAATGCCGGAAGCAGAATTAAAGGAACTTTATGATTCTTTAAATCTTGCAATGACATTCAAGGATTTCCAGCATATCCAGCATTATTTCAAAGAAGAAGAGAAACGTGACCCGTCCATGACAGAAATCCGTGTACTGGATACCTACTGGTCTGATCATTGCCGCCACACAACTTTCTCCACAGAACTGACAGATGTAAAATTTGACGAAGGTGATTACAAAGCACCGATCGTAGATACTTACAACAAATATCTTGCTGACAGAGAAGAACTTTACAAAGGCCGTAAGGACAAATTTGTCTGCCTGATGGACCTGGCTCTGATGGCTATGAAGAAACTGAAAGCAGAAGGAAAGCTTGCTGATCAGGAAGAATCTGATGAGATCAATGCCTGCAGTATTGTAGTTCCTGTAGATGTTGACGGTAAAGAAGAGGAATGGCTGATCAACTTCAAGAATGAGACACATAACCATCCTACTGAGATCGAGCCATTCGGTGGTGCAGCTACCTGCCTTGGCGGTGCAATCCGTGACCCGCTTTCAGGACGTACTTATGTATATCAGGCAATGCGTGTAACAGGTGCAGCAGATCCTACTGTTTCTGTAAAAGAAACTCTCAAGGGTAAACTTCCGCAGAAGAAACTGGTAAGAAGCGCAGCTCATGGCTACAGCTCCTATGGAAACCAGATCGGTCTTGCAACAGGTTATGTAAAAGAAGTTTACCATCCTAACTATGTAGCGAAACGTATGGAGATTGGTGCTGTTATGGGTGCTGCTCCCAGACGCGCAGTAATCCGTGAGAATTCTGATCCGGGAGATATCATTATCTTACTTGGAGGACGTACAGGACGTGACGGTATCGGTGGTGCTACAGGTTCTTCCAAGGTTCATACAGAAGCTTCTATTGAAGTGTGCGGCGCTGAGGTACAGAAAGGTAATGCTCCTACTGAGCGTAAGATCCAGCGTATGTTCCGCCGTGAAGAAGTCAGCCATATTATCAAGAAATGTAATGACTTTGGTGCAGGCGGTGTTTCTGTTGCTATCGGTGAGCTGGCAGCAGGTCTGAGGGTAGATCTTGACAAGGTTCCGAAGAAATATGCAGGTCTTGACGGAACTGAGATCGCAATCTCCGAATCTCAGGAACGTATGGCTGTAGTAGTTGACCCAAAAGATGTAGATACTTTCCTTGGCTATGCAAATGAAGAGAACCTGGAGGCAATTCCTGTTGCAGTTGTAACAGAGGATCCTCGCCTGGTACTTGTATGGAGAGGCAAAGAAATCGTAAATATTTCCCGTGCATTCCTTGACACTAACGGTGCACATCAGGAGACAACTGTAGAAGTAGAAATTCCGAACAAAGAAGGCAACCTCTTTGAAGAGCGCTCGGATGTAGCTGATGTAAAAGCTAAATGGATGGAAACTCTGGCAGACTTAAATGTATGCTCTCAGAAGGGACTTGTGGAAATGTTCGATGGTTCTATCGGAGCAGGCAGTGTATTTATGCCATACGGTGGTAAATATCAGCTCACAGAGACTCAGTCCATGGTAGCAAAGGTTCCGGTACAGAATGGTAAAACAGATACTGTAACCATGATGAGCTATGGCTTTGATCCGTATTTATCTTCCTGGAGCCCATATCACGGAGCTGCTTATGCAGTGACAGAGTCCGTTGCAAGAATCGTGGCTACAGGTGGTGACTATAAGAAAATCCGTTTCACATTCCAGGAATACTTCCGTCGTATGACAGAAGATCCTAAGAGATGGAGCCAGCCTTTTGCAGCACTTCTCGGTGCTTATGCAGCACAGATGGGATTTGGACTTCCATCTATCGGTGGTAAGGACAGTATGTCCGGTACATTTAATGATATTGATGTACCTCCGACACTGGTATCTTTCGCTGTTGACGTTGCGAAGATCCAGGATGTGATCACACCGGAATTAAAGAAAGCAGGAAACAAGCTGGTATGGCTTCGCGCACCGAAGGATCAGTATGATCTGCCGGATTATGCAGGAATCATGGATCAGTATGAAAAACTTCATAAAGATATGCAGGACGGCAAAGTTGTTTCTGCTTATGCACTTGACCGCCATGGTATTGCAGCTGCAGTTGCAAAGATGGCATTTGGTAATGGAATGGGCGTGAAAATCGAGCATAACCTTGATCCGAGAGATTTCTTTGCACCTGGATTTGGCGATATTATCCTGGAAGTTCCGGATGGTAAGGTTGGAGAGCTTTCCATTACTTATACAGTGATCGGTGAAGTAACTGCTGACGGTAACTTCTCCTATGGAAATACAGTGATCACTGTAGACGAAGCTGAAAATGCATGGAAAGGTACTCTGGAAAAAGTATTTAAGACAGTTTCTTCTGAGAATGATAAAGAGGCAGCTGACAGAGATGAGAAGCTTTATCGTGCAGACAGCATCTATGTATGCAAGAACAAAGTTGCAAAACCTCGTGTATTTATTCCTGTATTCCCTGGAACAAACTGCGAGTATGACAGTACACGTGCGTTCGAGCGTGCAGGTGCAGAGGTGGATGTAAAAGTATTCAAGAACCTGACTGCTGAAGATATCCATGACTCTGTAGAGCTTTTTGAGAAAGCAATCGATCAGGCACAGATCATCATGTTCCCGGGCGGATTCTCCGCAGGTGACGAACCGGATGGTTCTGCGAAATTCTTTGCAACTGCATTCCAGAATGCGAAGATCAAAGAAGCTGTTATGAAGCTGATCAATGAAAGAGATGGTCTGGCACTTGGTATCTGTAACGGATTCCAGGCTCTGATCAAGCTTGGTCTTGTACCTTACGGTGAAATCTGCGGACAGAAAGCAGATTCTCCTACATTGACATTTAATACTATCGGACGCCATATTTCCAAGATGGTTTATACGAAGGTTGTTAGTAATAAATCTCCTTGGCTGCAGAAGGCACAGCTTGGCGGTGTATACTGTAACCCGGCTTCACATGGTGAAGGACGTTTCGTTGCAAATGAAGAATGGCTGCAGAAGCTGTTTGCAAACGGACAGGTTGCAACTCAGTATGTAACTCCGGATGGACAGCTCAGCGTTGATGAAGAATGGAATGTCAATGGTTCTTATATGAACATTGAAGGTATTACCAGCCCGGATGGACGTATCCTTGGTAAGATGGCACATAGCGAACGTCGCGGGGACGGAGTTGCTATTAATATCTATGGGGAGCAGGATATTAAAATATTCGAATCTGGTGTGGAATATTTTAGATAAAATATTTTTCCAGACGGAAGGTTCCCAGAGGAGGAGTGTATTAACTTTGCGGGTTTGCCTGGTTGGGTAGGCTGTGAAGTATGGGATGAAGAAGTTCAGAGTCAAGCGGATTGCGAATATTCGCTTGACAGAATATAATTTCTAAAAAAGATGTGATTTAACGAAAGGGCGGCTGCTTGGGCAGCGCCCTTTTTTGAGTGGGAAGGGGATGGTTGGGAAAAATATTTTGATTACTTTATTTGGATCAAGTGGTGGAATTGCTATTTGTCAGACAGTAAAGTAATTATATAAGGAATATAGTCTTTAATGAATATTGTGCTTTCAAAGCAGTAGGATGAAAGGAATATGACCTTTCTCCTGCTGCTTTTCTTTCTGAATAAATTCAAGAGATATAGATTTTAACGAGGTAAAGTGATGAAAATATAACTTTAAACTATAACTAGCACTAGGTATTATGAATTGGCATAATCAGAAGTGTAGTGGTATAGTATGTTCATGCTCAACGGAGCGGGGAATAAGAGAGAGGGAGAATGAGATGTCTGAGATTGTGATTGAGAAGGTCCGGAAGTCTTTTGACACGAAGGATGGCGTGGTCGAGGCTTTGAAGGATGTGAACCTGAATATCGATTCCGGTGATATATATGGAATTATCGGTATGTCGGGGGCAGGTAAGAGTACATTGGTACGATGTATGAATTTTCTGGAGGTTCCTACAGAGGGACAGGTTCTGATAGATGGGAAGGCTCTAGGAGATTTGACAGAGAAGGAATTGAGGAAACAGAGGGAAGAGATTGGTATGATCTTTCAGCATTTCAATCTGCTGATGCAGAAGTCAGTGATTGATAATGTCTGTTTTCCACTTTATATAAAAGGAAAGAAGAAGGCAGAGGCCAGAAAGAGGGCAGCAGAGCTTTTGGAGATCGTTGGTCTGGGGGACAGGCAGAATGCTTATCCTGCACAGCTCTCCGGTGGTCAGAAGCAGAGGGTTGCCATTGCAAGAGCACTTGCATCAGATCCGAAGATTTTACTTTGTGATGAGGCTACCAGTGCACTGGATCCGCAGACTACTTCTTCCATTCTGGAATTGCTGAAAAAGATTAATAAGCAATTTGGAATCACCATAGTGATCATTACTCATCAGATGTCGGTTGTGCGTGAAATCTGTACACATGTGGCGATTATGTATGAGGGTGAAGTGGTTGAGAAAGGACTGGTTGCAGATATTTTTGCAAATCCTCAGTCGGAGGTTGCCAAAGAACTGATCCGAAAGGATACAGGCTCTGATATCGACGCAGACAGCAGACTGGATGCAGGCAGGGAAAAAGGACAGGCAGAGATCAAAAGCGGTGAGAAGATACGAATCGTATTCTCTGAGAATTCAGCTTTTGAGCCTGTGATTGCAAATCTGATCCTTACCTTCGGAGAACCGGTAAATATCCTGAAGGCAGATACCAAGAATGTAGGTGGTGTAGCCAAGGGAGAGATGATACTGGAGTTTATGGAAGGCAGTACCAGGACAGAAATGATGAAGCAGTATCTGAAAGAAAAAGGTTTAGCAATCGGGGAGGTGACAGAATATGTGGGATCATGAAACAATAATGATGATTGTCCAGGGTGTGGGAGAAACACTTTACATGACAGTTCTTTCCACAGTTCTGGGATACCTGTTCGGACTTCCTATGGGAGTGCTGCTGGCAGTGTCTGATAAAGAGGGACTGAAACCAAATGCAGTGTTGTATAAGATACTGGATGCAATTGCAAATATTGTGAGAAGTATTCCGTTTCTGATCTTACTTATCCTGCTGATTCCTTTTACCAGAGCAGTGGTGGGAAAGAGCTATGGATCAACAGCAACGGTAGTTCCTCTGGTAGTGGCTGCCATTCCTTTTATCGCACGAATGGTGGAATCGTCTATTAAAGAGGTAGATGCAGGTGTGATCGAGGCAGCCAGAGCTATGGGTGCCAGCAATATAAGGATCATCGTGAAGGTTCTTCTGGTAGAAGCCAGAACTTCACTGATCACAGGAGCGACTATTGCGATCGGAACGATCCTTGGTTATTCAGCCATGTCCGGTGCAGTAGGAGGAGGCGGACTTGGAGATATCGCCATCCGCTATGGATATTACAGATATCAGTCAGATATTATGATCGTTACAGTTATCCTGCTGGTGGTGCTGGTACAGATTTTCCAGTCAGTGGGAATGATGATCGCAAATAAGATTGACAGAAGAAAATAGCTATAGGAAATCCATAATTAATAAGGAAATGAAATATTTTCGAATGGATGAAAATAACATAAACTCAATCGTTTTAAGAAATTGTTGATTATAAAATGGTTATGAAAAAAGTTAAAATATAAAATTCAGGAGGACAATTATTATGAAAAAATTAGTGGCAGCAGTTTTAACAGGAGTACTGGTAGCAGGAACATTAAGCACAGGTGTTTATGCAAAGGATGATGACAAGACCATTACAGTTGCAGCATCTGCAACACCTCACGCAGAGATCCTTGAGGAGGCAAAACCGCTTCTTGAGAAAGAAGGATATGAACTTGAAGTTACTGTGTTTGATGACTATGTAAGACCAAACGAGGTAGTTGAGAGTGGAGAGTTTGATGCAAATTACTTCCAGCATATCCCATATCTGGATCAGTTTAATGAGGAGAAGGGCACACACCTTGTAAATGCAGGCGGTATTCACTATGAGCCATTCGGAATCTATCCCGGAACAAAAGACAGCCTGGATGATCTGGAAGACGGAGATTCTATTGCAGTACCAAATGATACCACAAACGAAGCAAGAGCACTTCTTCTTCTCCAGGATAACGGAATTATCACTCTGAAAGATGGTGCAGGATTAAATGCAACTGTTAAGGATATTGCAGAGAATCCTCACAATGTAGAGATCGTAGAGCTGGAAGCAGCACAGGTAGCACGTGTTACAGGCGAGACAGCTTATGTGGTATTAAACGGAAACTATGCTCTGGAAGCAGGATTCTCAGTAGGAAAAGATGCACTTGCATATGAGAAATCTGACTCTGAAGCAGCGAAAACCTATGTAAATGTGATCGCAGTCAAAGAAGGCAACGAAAACAGCGATAAGATCAAAGCTCTGGTTGACGTATTGAAATCTGATGAGATCAAAGACTTTATCGATGAGAAATATGACGGTGCTGTAATTCCTTTCGATGACAGTGCAGACACTGAAGAAGCTGATGCAGAAGAAACAGACAGCAAGGACGAAGCAAAAGATGATGCTGCAGAAGAGAATGCAGAAACAACTGAAGCAGCAGAAGATGCTGAATAATAACAGATAATAATGATAAATAACAGGAGATTCCTTTTTCAGGTAAAACTGAGGAGGGAATCTTTTTTTGAATAAACTGCGAAGCAGTTATTCGGTTATGAGCAGGTAATTATAGATGCAGCAGTGAAGAGTCTGGAGTGTAAGGAACTGGTTGCCGCTTTGGGTGGCAGACTGATCATATCAGAGTATCTGAAATTTGATAAAGCATTCCTTGAGCCGGAGGGAATGGTGATTTACGGACAGCTGGGTGCCTATTTGAATATGGGAGAAATTAAAGTTACAGAATCAGACTCTAATGACCCTTGTTCAAATTTTTATTGGTGAGAATGGAAAGAAACGGGGGCAGATTAATTTTGGCAGCAATATAGATTCAGGAAAAGTGACTTATGAAGGAAAAGAATATTCAAGGCGTATTCAGCTTAGAAAATTTGATGAAAAGGCAGTTCGCAGCGCTGGTGCATTGTGTGCGAAGGACTGCTTTGATGAGAGTTACAGATATGACTGGTACAATGACGAAACGGATAGCTGGTGGAATTATCAATGCCAGTATAATAATGAAAAAGTATGCCTTGCCACAATAGGAAACACAGTAGATACGGAAAAAATAAAGAAAGAACTGCTGGTTATCCTGAGCCTTAAAGATGACAAGGGAGAACAGAGATATTGTCAGGTTGCACCACGTTGTCTGTATCTGGATGATTATAAAAATCTTACAGAGGGAATTGATGGAAATAAGAGACTTGCATTTGTCTTGTAATTTTTGAGTTTTTTGTGTCAGAAATGCTTTAAAATGTACGAATAATTAAAAAAATAAAAAAAATTAAAAAAGTTTCAAAAAAGGTGTTGACATCTGACAAAATCCATTATATAATAGCAAAGCAAGTTACGGAGCGGACAACAAATAAGTCACCTGTAACAAGAGCAATATGGAATCTTAGCTCAGCTGGGAGAGCATCTGCCTTACAAGCAGAGGGTCATAGGTTCGAGCCCTATAGGTTCCATATCTTAAAGAAAATGGCGAGATAGCTCAGTTGGCTAGAGCACACGGTTCATACCCGTGGTGTCGAGGGTTCGAATCCCCCTCTCGCTACTTGACAGATGAATCTGTCACCAATAAATATGGAATCTTAGCTCAGCTGGGAGAGCATCTGCCTTACAAGCAGAGGGTCATA
>SAMEA3387500__coassemble_1947_pt1 | contig 10061 bp, 8 predicted proteins | sample SAMEA3387500__metabat2_low_PE_011 | metagenome-assembled genome bin SAMEA3387500 (sample SAMEA3387500) | Felis catus | biome: Faeces | place: United Kingdom | collected 2012
TCCATTGCCGCAGGCAATCTGGAATGAATTTTGGCTACGTTACTGTGAACGGAGCGAACAGTAACACTCCGTTCACAGTAACCTCTTTTTTATTTACCTCTTCAGAGAATACTCCACCTTCTACAAGCGGTGAGTTAATTACTCCCATCTGCTTATACCTGCTTTTTAAGTTCCTTCAGAATCCGCTTTTCCATCCTGGACACTTGGACCTGGGAAATTCCCATCTCTGCCGCAATCTCCGTCTGCGTCATATCCTTAAAATATCTCATACCGATCAGCTGACGTTCTCTTGCATCCAGTTTTTTCAGGATTTCATCCAGAAAAATCCTGTTCAGTGCTGCATCCTGTCCATTTTCTTTTTCCTGGAGCCTGTCCATAAGCGAAATATCATTTCCATCTCCCTGATAGATAATTTTGTGCAAAGATTCCACTTCAGCTCCTGATTCCATCGACATCACCACTTCATCTACTGAAAGTTCTGTCGCTTTCGCAACTTCCTCCAGTATCGGTTCACGTCCCAGTTCTTTTTCCAGTGCTTCTCTCACAGAATAAATTCTGGCACAGTTCTCTTTCAGGTTTCTGCTCACCTTAAGCATCCCGTCATCCCTCAGATAGCGTCTGATTTCACCTATGATCATGGGAACAGCATAAGTTGAAAACTTCACATCGTACGAAATATCAAAACGATCTATGGCTTTCAGTAGCCCAATGCTTCCTATCTGCACGATATCTTCCATTTCCACACTGCGCCCGGCAAATCTTTTCGCCATGCTGTACACAAGTCCTGCGTTTTCTTTAAATACAGTATCTCTTGCTTCTTTATCTCCCTGTTGTGACTTCATGATCAGAGCAAGAGTATGGTCCATTCCTACCTCCCGATCGTCTTTTTCATATGGACAACTGTTCCATATCCCACCTGTGATTCTACCGTTACCTCATCCATAAACGCTTCCATAAATGTAAATCCCATCCCGGAACGATCCTTCTCCGGCTTTGTTGTAAAAAGAGGCTCCATAGCTTTTGCAACGTCTCTGATCCCCACTCCCTTATCGATCACATCAACCCATAATTTCTGCCCTTCCCTTCTGCAGAAAATCTCTATCTTCTGCACCTGGCCTTCATAAGCATGAATAATACAGTTTGTCACAGCCTCTGACACGGCAGTTTTCAGATCTGCCACTTCCTCCAGAGTAGGATTCAGCTGTGTGCAGAAAGCTGCCGCCGCAACTCTTGCCAGCCCCTCATTCTCAGGTCTGCTGTCAAAAATAATTTTCATTTCATTGGTATTTTCCATAATAGTTTTCTTCCCCCTCTCTTTAGACTTCCCCACAGATTTCGACAAATTTATATACCCCTGACAGATGCAGCAGCTTTTCAATATAGGAATTTACTCCTGTAGCCTGTATACAATCACCGCGCATCCCCATCATCCGGTATCTCCCCATGATCAGCCCTATCCCTGAACTGTCCATAAACGCTGTTCCTGAAAAATCAAATGTGATCGTTCGTATATATTTTTTCCGTATAATATCATCTGAATCTCTGCGTATCTCGTCTGTCACCATATGATCTACCTCTTTCGGTAAATGAATGATCAGGGAATTTCCCTGTATTTCAAATCTGTTCTCCATCATATCCCTCCTCACTTTTTGTCAGGCGAATGTTCGCAATCCACTTTGCAGTGTAGCTCTACATCAAATAACTTTTTATTGCTTTTCGCAGCCTTTTTCAGACACGCTCCAGGGAACTTACTTGATTCGGTAAAAAAAGAGACACATGACTTCCATGCATCTCTTTTGTATCTTTACATCTTCTTATAATACTTCATGTCTTCTGCCACATCAAAATGAAAACCCGGTATCAATATCCGGAATCGTCATAATCACCGGTGTCATAACTTCCGTCATCCGCCGAATCACCATCAGAATTATCGTAAGAGCCATCATCATATTCCCCACTGTCATAGGAACCATCGTCATAACTTCCATCTTCCGCTGAATCTGAAGAAGTATCTCCCTCTGCGCTGTCAGCACTGCCGGTTCCGTCTGCGACTTTCGCATCTGTAGTTCCTTCGATCCCGGTCGTACCTGTAGTGTTACAGATCGTATTGTAAATTCCTTTCAGATCCGCAGGCAGCAAATCCGCATAAACATTCTGTATCTTCAATGCCGCTTCATCTGTATTCTGTTGCTGCAATGCTGAGTACGCCTCGATCAGAGCCTCATAACTGCTGCTTTTTTTCTTCTCTTCCTCTATCTGTTTGGAGGCCGCCTCAACTGTGTCTCCAGATTCCTGAGCCTGATTCTGTGCCTTGGTCAGTTCAGCTCCCTGACTGGACACTGCATCACTGTATTTCATAATCTGCTGATTCGCTTCCCTGTAGATTCCCTGACGTATGGCAGGAACAGCCAGAAGATAAAACGCCAGCAATCCTGCACAAAATCCGGCAACCAGTGTAAAAAACAGCGGAATCCTTCCTTTTTCTTTATACTGAGGAATCTGGATTGCCATATCATTCTCACTGCTGTCCACAGCTTTCCTGTTTCTTTTATTCTGACGTTCCAGACGTGTGGATACTCCTGTCTGTTCGTCAATCTCTCTCAAAAAACGAAGGGTTGTTGTATTTGTTTTATCAATCCGCGCGGCTTTCCTTAACGTCTTTCTTGCCTTGTTATATTCCCCCTCTTTCATCTGCACAAGTGCCAGAAGATGGTAACCTTTGATCAGTTTTGGATTCTGTATGAGAATCTTCTTCAGCCTGATCGCAGCCATATCCTCATGACCTTCCCTGCACAGGTTTAAGGCATCATTATACTTTCTGATCGTTTCATTGATTGCCTCAAGCTTATTGGAGTTCGCCTGCAGCTTGTTAATATATTCTGATGCCAGATTTCTGGATGGCTGAAGATTCTTACTGATCACCCATTCACTGAGTGCGGCAACCACCTCCCCTGTCTCAAAATATACCAGTCCAAGAAGATTTCTCGCCTGAATGTTATGCTTATTATAAATAAGACTCTGCTTCAGACAGTCAATCGCCCCTGAAAGATCGCGGACACTGGCTTTCTCAAGCCCCCGGTTGTAATACTGTCTGGAAAGGTAATCTACCTTTTTCTGGATCAGCACATTACATCCACATTTCGGGCAGTAATCCAGATCTTTGTCCACCAGAAATGCGCCACAATTCATACAATTCATGTGTATCTCCTTATTTTACCCGTCTGCCACTCTTGGCTTCGCGGAGAACTTCCTGAAGAATATCCAGGATATCCGTCAGTTCTCTCTCATAAATCGCACCCTCCGCATCTGCCACATCCAGACAGGGTTCAAATTTCTTCAGTTCCTCTTCATAATCTATCATTTCTTATTTCTCCTGATCACATCTTTAATCTCACCGACAAGATACAGGGAACCCACGCAGAAGAGCATTCCGTCATCCCCCTTTACTTCCAGTGCTCTACCAAAGGCTTTCTCAACATCCTCCACTACTTCCACAGAAGAAGCACCTGCTTCTGTAAAAAGCTTTGCAAATCTCTCAGCAGGAACCTGGCGATATCCGCCAACAGAGGTTACTACCACTTGACGGAACGTGATCCTGCTGCAGATCGTATGTATCATATCTGTATAATCTTTGTCATCTACTGCTGAAAAAAGCAAAGTCAGCGGACATTCTTTCTGAAAATGTTCTGCTGTCTCTACAAATTTCTCTACCCCGTCCTCATTGTGAGCGCCGTCCACGATCACACCCGGAAGCACTGTTTCCATTCTTCCCTGCCAGCGTGTTCCGGCAATTCCCACATGGATCTGATCCATAGATACAGAAATCACATTCTGCAGAACCTCAATCGTCTTTAATGCAAGTGCACTGTTCATCACCTGATACTTTGCAATAAACGGAATGGAGAAAACCATATCCTTATAATACTCATTACGAAATGCAAAATCAATTCCCGCCGAAGTATTTCTGAGCACTTCTGTATCTGATCTCTTCACTTCATAAGCAGGGCTTCCCAGTTCTTCTGCTCTGGCACGGATCACTTCTGCTGCATCCGGGTCGTTTCCGTCATAGATTACCGGTACCCCCGGCACAATGATCCCGGCCTTTTCTCCTGCGATTTTGGCAACTGTATCTCCCAGATACTGCATATGATCCAGACTGATCGATGTGATCACACAGGCAACAGGATTCTCCACAGCAGTAGTCGCATCCATTCTTCCGCCCAGTCCTGTTTCCAGAGTCACATAATCAACACCTGCATCTGCAAAGATCACCATTCCCATCAGAAAAAGCATCTCAAAATAAGTCGGATGATAGCTGCCTTCTGCAACCAGTTCATCCGCAAGTACCTTTACTTTCTCAAAGGCCTTCAGGAAAGTATCATTATCAATATTCACCTCATTGATCTGGAAGCGTTCATTGATCTCCACCAGATGAGGAGAAGTAAATAATCCGCAGGAATATCCCGCCTCTCTCAGAACAGAGGTCAGAAACGCACATGTACTTCCCTTTCCATTAGTTCCTGCCACATGGATCACCTTAAACTTATCCTGAGGATTACCAAGTCTTCTCAGACATTCCTTTGTGTGATCCAGACTGTTCTTCTTTGTAAATTTCGGAGTTTCATCAATATAAGCAACTGCTTCTTCGTAATTCATAAAAAAATTCCACCACTTATCTATAATGTATTTAGTTACTCTAACATTATATAATAGTGGTGGAAGATGTCCAGTACCAATCGTAATATTTTATCCGACAAAATTATGGATTAATTCTCATTCGTACCGGCACTTTCTGTTAATTTCCATTTATTATTTGAATAAAGTGCATAGCAGGACCGGTCATAGCTCTTACTCAGCGGTTTTCGCGTCGAACTGTTGCTTCGCTGGATCACCGCCAGCCTGTCGAAATCATTCAGCTCCGTACCTGTGATCATCAACGTAGTCGGATTGATATAGACCGTATCATACCATTCTCCGTTCAGTTTGATTTCACTGGACGGCGTAAATTCCGTTCCCTTGATGTAATATGTATGATCTGCCTCAGAGATACATTGAATGGAATCCAGAGTCACATCATAGATTCCCATACGCATTCTGGTACGCAGATAAGGACTTTCGCCGCTTTCCCCGTAGGAATATCTCTTTCCATAAAGGAGGTCATACTGCAGGGTTTCCAGATCCACCTGATAATTTTTGGTATTTCTTCTTGCCTGATGATAGCGGAAAACAGTTCCCTCATGGATTCCCACACGATCCATAACCTCTGCCGCCATCTGGTATGCTGCAAGATTTTCATTCTTTTTCTTAAGTCCGAAGTTATCCCACATCACATACTCTGTCTGGAACAGATACTTGTTCTTCAGGTCCTCCACAGTCAGTCCCATAGTCGGAAGGTGATCACCGTACATAACAAGGACCACATCCTCAGGATAATCTGCCAGCTTATCTGTCAGCTCTTTTACAAAATTATCCATCTCATGGATCTCATTTACGTAATATTCCCATTTATTGTTCTCTTCCTCAGTCGGCGCACCGGAAACTGTGATCTCAGGATCCTCCAGAATCTGCTCATCCGGATATGCACCATGTCCCTGTACGGAAATAGTATATACATAATCCGGCCCCTCAGTAGAATCCAGACATTTCAGAATTTCATCTGTCAGAACCTCATCCTTTACCCAGCCATTTGGATTCTTCTCGTTCTCTCTTGCCATGTACTCTTCAGAAGTAAAAGTATCAAATCCGAGATTCGGGAAAATAGATCTTCTTCCATAGAAGTTTGCCTCATTATTATGAACCGCATGGGTGGTATAGCCCATATTCTTCAGTACGTAAGGTGCACTCTCACAGGTAGTCTCTCTCAGAATACTCTTATAAGGATATTCCCCGGGTCCGAAATAATGCATACTCATTCCTGTAATGGATTCAAACTCCGTATTTGCAGTACCTGCACCTACAGAGGGAACCTTATAATATCCGGAGGAATATTCCTCCATCAGCTTTCTGAACGTAGGGATAGGATCTTCCGAAATATTCAGATAGTTTACCAATGTGGGATCAAAGAATGATTCCAGCTGCAAAAACAGAATATTCGGATGATTTTCCCCTTTTGACTCCGGCAGGTTCTTCTCTGTTTTCTCAATCCGTTTAATCTCTTTCTCAGAATAATCTCTCGGACAGCTGATTCCAGTATTAAAAACTGTAGTCGCCAGACAGTAAGGATATCCATAATCCTCATATGCAAAAGCAATATTTCCAAAGTAATTGGAAAGTACCCTCTTCTCCAGTGCCAGCTGTGTACTTCCTGCAAAAAGAGCAACTGCCAGCAGGATCAGAGGAATATTATAGCGGTATTTAATCTTGTTCTGATACTTCGGTCCTTTAATAAGCAGGATCAACAGTAAGATAACAAGAATCCCAAACAGGATGCAGACTGCCACAACACCTGCAGCAGGCAGGTATTTATTGGCAATCTTTAATGCATCTGTGATCAGATGCAAATCCGGTCCTGTAAACGGTGTAACACGGTTGAGCAGGAGAACACCATTGATAATGGCCAGTATCAGCCAAAACAATGTCACAAGGATTCTCCAGAACACTCTCCTGTGAAACAGATAAACAATTAGTGACGAGGTAAAAATGAATGCCGCATTATATGCAAAAACCAGAGGTCTCTGTGTCATATAATTCCAGGCTTCTATAAACGAGTGACGGCAGATTGCCTCCATAACAAAATATCCCGCTGCGCTGGCAAGTACATGGAGTAAAAGGGAGATTTTGTTACAAATCTTATACAATTTCATCTAAACACTCCCTTATTTCTTAAGCTGCTCTAACTGTCCTTTAACCTTATCCATCATTTCTTTATATTTCGCAAGTTTGTCTTTCTCCGCATCCACCTTGGCAGCAGGTGCCTTGTTTACGAAGTTCGGATTATTCAGCATACCTTCACATCTTGCGATCTCTTTTGTGAGACGTTCTGTTTCTTTTGTAAGACGTTCAATCTCTTTATCTTTGTCAATCAGGTCTTCCAACGGCATATATACAACCGCATTGGAAACAACTACTGAAACTGCATCTTCACTGATTCCGTTCTTGTCTGTCTGTACCAGAATCTCTTTTGCAAATGCAAGATTTACAAAGGATTTCTTGCTGTTCTCATACATTGCTGCTGTTTCAGCATCCTTTGCCACAATATGCAGGCTTGTCTTGCGGTTATTCGGAACATCCATCTCTGTTCTGGTATTACGGATACCTCTTACAACCTCTTTGAAGCCCTCGATTGCTTTCTCAGCATCCGGGAAGTTTCTCTCTTCTCTGTATACAGGCCATTCGGAGATCATAATAGACTCTTCTTCAGGAAGAAGTGTGCAGTAGATTTCCTCTGTGATAAACGGCATATACGGATGAAGAAGCTTCAGGCCTTCTGTCAGCGCTGTTCTTAATGTCCAGAGTGCATCATTTGCTGCCTTCGGATCTTCCTCTGCCTTCCACAGACGAACCTTAGCCATCTCAATATACCAGTCGCAGAGTTCATCCCACAGGAAGTCATAAACCTTCTGTACTGCAATGCCAAGTTCATATTTTTCCATGTTCTCTGTAGCTTCGCGGATCACTGTATTTAAGTGAGACAGAATCCATTTATCCTCTGCACAGAGATCATTTAAGTTCTCCGGCTCTGTCACTGTCTTGCCTTCCAGGTTCATCATGATGAAACGGGAAGCATTCCAGATCTTGTTTGCGAAGTTACGGCTTGCTTCTACCTTTTCCCAGTAGAAACGCATATCATTTCCAGGTGCATTACCTGTCATCAGAGTAAGACGAAGAGCATCTGCGCCGTATTTATCAATAACTTCCAGCGGATCGATACCGTTTCCAAGAGACTTACTCATCTTACGTCCCTGGGAGTCACGTACCAGACCATGGATCAGTACATGATGGAACGGAACCTGATCAGTCTGCTCCAGAGCAGAGAATACCATACGGATAACCCAGAAGAAGATAATGTCATATCCTGTAACAAGTACATCTGTCGGATAGAAATATTCCAGTTCCGGTGTTTTCTCCGGCCAGCCAAGTGTGGAGAATGGCCATAATGCAGAACTGAACCAGGTATCCAGTGTATCCTCATCCTGATGAAGATGTGTGCATCCGCATTTCGGGCATTTCTCAGGCATTTCTCTTGCAACAACTACTTCACCGCACTCATCACAGTAATAAGCCGGAATTCTGTGTCCCCACCATAACTGTCTGGAAATACACCAGTCGCGGATATTCTCAAGCCAGTGAAGATACGTCTTGTCAAAACGGGACGGAACGAATTTCAGATCTCCGTCATCCAGAGCTTTGATCGCAGCCTTTGCCATCTCGTCCATCTTTACAAACCACTGTGGCTTGATCATAGGCTCTACCGTTGTGCCGCAGCGGTCATGAGTTCCAACGCTGTGGTTGTGAGGAACTACTTTTACCAGAAGTCCAAGTTCTTCCAGATCTGCTACCATTGCCTTACGTGCTTCGTAACGGTCCATACCAGCGTATTTTCCACCAAGCTCGTTGATGGTCGCATCGTCATTCATAATGTTGATCTCTTCCAGATTGTGACGGCGTCCAACCTCAAAATCGTTAGGATCATGGGCAGGTGTGATCTTTACACATCCTGTTCCGAATTCTTTGTCTACATATTCATCGGCGATCACCGGAATCTCTCTGTCTGTGAGAGGAAGCTTCAGCATCTTGCCGATGAGATCCTTGTAGCGCTCATCTTCCGGATTTACGGCAACAGCAGTATCACCCAGCAGGGTTTCCGGACGTGTAGTTGCAATCTCTACGAAACGTCCCTCTTCCCCTACGATCGGGTAATTAATGTGCCAGAAAAAACCGTCCTGATCCTTATGCTCAACCTCTGCATCAGAGATGGAAGTCTGGCATACAGGACACCAGTTGATGATTCTGGAACCTTTGTAGATATAGCCTTTTTCATATAATTTGATAAATACTTCCTGTACTGCTTTGGAACATCCCTCATCCATTGTGAAACGTTCTCTCTCCCAGTCTGCGGAAGCACCCAGTTTCTTTAACTGATTGATGATCTTTCCACCGTACTCCTCTTTCCATGCCCACGCATGTTTTAAGAATTCCTCACGGCCGATATCGTGTTTGTCGATACCTTCTTTTTTCAGCTTGTCGATAACCTTAACCTCTGTAGCGATAGCTGCATGGTCAGTTCCCGGCTGCCATAATGCTTCATAGCCCTGCATTCTCTTGAAACGAATCAGGATATCCTGCATGGTTTCATCCAGCGCATGTCCCATGTGAAGCTGGCCGGTTACGTTTGGCGGCGGCATAACAATAGTAAACGGTTTCTTGTCCGGGTTTACTTTTGCATGGAAATATCCATTGTCCATCCATTTTGTGTAAAGACGCTCTTCGATTCCCTTAGGATCGTAGGTTTTTGCAAGTTCTTTGCTCATAATGTCCTCCTGATATTCTATATCTGTAATAAAAGTATCTGCGGATCACTCCGCTGTAAAGCAGCCCACGGCTCTATAAGCTTATTCGATTAAAAAACGCCCTTTACACGCATTATACGTGCAAAGGGCGATATAAATCGCGGTACCACCTTAGTTTGTCTCTCATTCCCTTAACGCGGGATACGTGAAAGCCTACCATGCGCGTATATGAATCTCAGTATTATCATACCACTCACTTCAGCCTCCCGGCTCCAAAGCTACCTTCAGCGCTTCTGTTCCCGGGAAACCTTCCAGCTTATAAGCTTCCCTCTCTGTGGGACATTACCGCCTACTCCTCTTTTTCACAGCCTTTTTCTGGATTCTACTATAATGAAAAAAGGCTTTCTTGTCAAGAATGTTTCTCCGGATTTCACAAATTTATGAATCATCACTCAAAAGAATATCAAGTCTGTCCTGGATCAGCTCCAATGCATAAATTCCTAATTGAAATTCCTGAGGATAAAAGCGCTTGATTTCCCACAATAATGCATTCTGGGGGTGAACCTCACATGGCTAAAGTCACGTGCTTCCGGACGCTTTAGGCGTCAGACT
>SAMEA3387500__coassemble_3649_pt1 | contig 4860 bp, 7 predicted proteins | sample SAMEA3387500__metabat2_low_PE_011 | metagenome-assembled genome bin SAMEA3387500 (sample SAMEA3387500) | Felis catus | biome: Faeces | place: United Kingdom | collected 2012
GCGCGTCTAACTCATCACTGAAAGTAACGAGAATGCGACGCGCAGTTATTCAAAAAGCTTCTTCACTCCCTGGATTGCTACCAGCACACCAAGGATCAGCAGTAACACTGCTAAGATAAGCTGTAAGGTATTTCCAAGGTCCAGGCCTGTGGTAAATAATGCTTTTGTAAGCTTACTGATGGTCATACCCAGTGCAGTAAAGGTAACTGCCATCATAAATACCATAGGAATCCAGAGCATAACCGGAAGCCAGCCGAAAATTGCTGCCTGGATCGGTCCGTTGATAGAATCTGCACCTGCTATGGATGCAAACTGATGACCAAATATCACATTGGTATCAGCCGGTACATAATCCACTCCATCCTCCATCTCATATGCCGGTGTTTTTGCTTTTGGGTCAATGCCCCATTTGTTCTGAAGATAACGGCCATACAGAAGATATGCTCCACCAAGTACTACGATATCTATTATCATCATTACTATTCCACTCATAATGTCTTCCCTCTTCTTTCTTTTATATTTATATATAAAAAAACGCCCCTGCTATCCAATTTCCGATTGGATAACAAAGGCGGAATATTCCGTGGTACCACTTTGTATTATTATACCTGTCACCAGATACAATCTCTTAACACTGTCTGAGCCAAACAGCTTCTTCTGTAACGTGAAGACCACGTTCCGGCTTACTATAGATTCTCCAATAGCTTTTAATCTTTCAGATTCCAGTTCCAACACTTTTCCACCCATAGTCTCACCTAACCTTTCCCGGACCACATCCTCCTCCCGGCAGATATAGTCTGATATTTTCATGATCAACTTATTTAAGTTCGTATACAACTCTGCTCTCCCTGTTCCTGTCAGCTCTTTCTCCAACGTTATCCGGATATCTTCATATTCATCCAGAAAATCAGGTGTATTTTTCCCGCTTCGTAAATATAACACACAGGATTTCGGAAACCCCATCCTGTATCTGCGCCCGTACTTCCTGGCTGAATCCAGAGCAATGGCAAAATCATACTCGATCATCCGGATTGCCATCGTGGTATCATCAACACTCTGGCATTCAATATGATACAGTTTTCTCCCAATCCTCAGGCAGGAATCTGTAATGATTTCTCCGTTCTCCTGATGATGCTCATTTCGAAGCTGTACCATCTCCACATTCTCCGGATACGAAGTCTGAAACACCTCATTGATCAGAGGTATTGCCAACTGCGGTATCTTCTCTACCATTGTACGGAATACGTCATCAAAGATTGTATTATTCATTCCATCCCTCCTTATTATAACATTTCCCCCTGTTTTCTAAAACCCAAAAGCTACAGTTGATTACCCTAAAACTACTTCACTGTTACTGTTCACTCCGTTCACAGTAACAAAAAAATTTTTCAAACGCATTTATTTGTATAATATACGTAATTGTTTTTCTGTCTTGTACTTTCTCCGTCCTCTGCATATAACAGAGAAAGAAAATTTTACAGAGTTTTTTCATTAGCGAGCATGTGTATTTTACAAACTGTTTCTATAATAGTAATCAAAGAATTGAAAGAGAAAAGAGGAATCATTATGTATCAGACATTATGGAATTCTATTAATAAACAGGTAAAAAACTCACATGCTTCCGCAGCTTTTCTGGCTGTTTCACTTATGGGCTGGACAACGATCGGTCTTCTGGCAGGATTTTTGATCTGCATGATCGGCGGTATGTCCTTCGTTACAAAGATAACCGTTGTCCTTTGCAGTGGCGGATATACAGGACTGATTCTTGGTTTCTTTGGCGGTATTTTATATCTGTACAGATCAGAACCCCGCCATTTGGCTGCTGCCACCCCTTCACATGTATTTCCACAACAGTTACAAAAAGATGGTGAACCGGACTGAATTCACCATCTTTTTTCTTTATCTTCTGTTATTAATAACCTCCAAACTGAGTAAGCTTATCTTACATCAGTTTGAAGGTTTGCACAAGAATTCCTTGCTCAATCAAAACAAATCGTTTTCTAAGGTTTAGTTAAAATCCCAGAATCCAGTCCCTGTTTCAGGATCATATTTGCGGTGGATAGTTCCGCCTGTTACCGGACGAAGTTCGATTTCTGCAGTATACAGTACAGTAATTGATTTCATATGACCTGCTGCCATGCAATGTCGTTCACCATCTTTATAAGAGAATACTGCATGAGTATGATGGTAACAGATATCATTTTCACCTGTGACCACGTTGCCGTTTAAAGATACCAACTCAAGCATTCCGGAAATACGCTGTTCTTCGAAGCTGCCTGTCTCTGGGATAAAAGTCTGGATTTCTGCATCCTTGCATCCTCCGATCCCGGAAAAAGTGGCTGATCTGATGTTTTCTTTTTTGCATATTTCGAGGATTGTACTGATGATCTCGTCATCATGATCCATTCTTATGTAATAGCATTCGCCGAATTTTCTGTAGTCCATTTTTTATCTCCATTTAAGTTATTGCTTTTGAATAAATATTGCTTAACAGAAATATTATATTCCTGTTCCCTGCAGATAACAATCCCCAAAAATCTCTGGCAGGGATTGCTATAGTAATGAATATTTATAGTATATTATGATTATAGCGTCAAAAGGGTAATTTAATAACCAAGGATACTGTATTTAGTATATCGCTTCGCATATTACAACGATATATTGTGATTAAAATCGGTAAAAAGGGCTTTTGACGCTTAAATCATATTATATATGTTTATCCAAAAGCTACATCCAGAATCATCATCAGAGAGAATCCTACCGCAAAGAAAATAGTTCCAATGTTGGAGTGTTCTCCGGCAGACATTTCAGGTATAAGCTCTTCTACCACTACATAAAGCATAGCTCCGGCAGCGAAGCTTAAAAGATATGGAAGTGCCGGGACAATGAGGCCGGCGGCAAGGATCGTGAGGACTGCACCGACAGGTTCTACGATTCCGGACAGGACTCCTCCTGCAAAGGCTTTGGTTTTTCCCATTCCCTCAGAACGCAGGGGCATAGAAATAATGGCTCCCTCGGGAAAGTTTTGAATGGCAATCCCGATAGAAAGAGCCATGGCTCCCATTATAGTGATCTGGGCGTGACCTGTTAAATAGCCTGCGTATACGACTCCTACTGCCATTCCCTCCGGAATATTATGCAGAGTTACTGCAAGAACCAGCATGGTAGTTCTCTGAAGTTTGCTCTTCGGACCTTCTGCCTTGTTACTGTTCTGGTGAAGATGCGGGATCATGTGATCCAGCAAGAGCAAAAAAAGCACCCCTATCCAAAATCCCACTGCTGCCGGTACAAATGAAAGCTTCCCCAGTCCGGAAGACTGTTCAATTGCCGGGATCAGCAGACTCCATATGGAAGCTGCAACCATAACTCCTGCTGCAAAGCCGGTAAGTGCCCTTTGAATCTGTTCATTCAGATTCTTCTTCATGAAAAATACGCAGGCGGCTCCTGCAGAAGTTCCAAGAAAAGGAATCAAAATTCCATAAAATACATTTATATCCATCAATTTATTCCTCCTGTTTTTATTTGTATGCAAATAAAAGAAATAGGTTCTTGTTATTTGTTTGATTTAGTTAGTTTATTCTAACCACAATCAGTATATCAGATTTTTTGACAAATAAAAAGAGAATACAAAATTTTTTGTTATTTTGTATTCTCTACATTGGAGTATGTTTGAAAAAGCTTTCTGCAAAATATACTGCAAAGTGGCGCGTGCAGATTGCGGAAATGTTTTCAAAACACGTCACATAGTACAACAGAAATAAATATTCTCATGTAAACTGCATTTTGGATTAAATCCTGCGTGGCAGTAAGGGCAGCTGCCTTTTTTGTATTCCTGAAGTGTAAGTTTCCTGCCACAGTTTCCGCATAAAACAGGATAAACTTCTTCTGGTGTTGTTGCAACAAATGAATGGTCTTCCAGTTCATCGTGGCAGGAATAGCATGCGTAATATTTCCTGCATTTCGCACAAAGCAATGCAGCTATGTCAAGCTGTGTGTGATAGTGTGTACACCGTCCTGCTTTATCAAGTCCGATTCCGTGAATCTTTATGTTTTCCTGCTTTACCAGATTGTCTTCCGGCAGGCTATTCTTTAACCTGTTACTTTTATCAGCGGTTTCCTGCATTGTTGATTCCTTTTCTGATGGGAATTGCGATCAGTACTGCAAGAACTGTGATCACAATATCCTTTGGAATAAATGCTGTTAAGGAGTATACTGCGATTGCCGGGATGCTCATGGAACCTCCTACAAAGTGCCACTGCAGACCACCGATTGTCTCAACGATCAGAAGTCCGATCAGTGCGAATCCGATTGAGATTGCAAGATTCTTTGTCTTGTTCTCTGTTTTCGGACGGATTCCGCAGAGCCAGGTCATGATTGGCCATGCCCAGATATATCCTCCTGTAACTCCTACGATGCTGCTGATTCCGCCTGAGAAGTTAGCAAAGATCGGAAGACCGATGGCTCCTAACAGAACGTAAACCAGTGTTGCTGTAGTTCCAAGCCTGGAACCAAGTACTGCGCCTACAAGTGCTACACCAAATACCTGAATGGTGATCGGTACACCGGTAGGCATTGGCAGTGAAATCTGTGATATTACTGCAAGAACTGCTGCAAACATACCAACCAGTACCATTTCTCTGGTTGTAAATTTTCTCTCTGCAGCAGGGCTTTTTGCATATGACTGACTCATAATAAGACTCTCCTCTTTCCCTGTTAATGATTGATTTTGACCTTCTTTTTATATCATAAGCGGGGAGGATTGTCAACTCATTCTCCAATTTTTGGTTTACATTTGTAATAAGTCGTTACTGTTCACACACCACTGTCCCGCGAGGTGTTTTGGCATGAATATGCCAAAA